>JGI26788J51865_100061_pt1 | contig 11851 bp, 12 predicted proteins | sample WilGeytube61714_FD_51865 | JGI IMG/M metagenome (IMG submission 51865) | reverse complement strand
TAGCCTTAGGGAGGTATAAGATTATGGAAAGGTATGAAAGGGGATTGAAGATATTGGATAGGATTCATATGAGAAACTTAAAAAAGAACTGGAGAGTATAGTCCCTGATTTCGCGCGTATAATTGCTGAGTTCCCTTACAGTGAAATATATTCCCGTGGCGTTCTTGATTTTAAAACTAGGGAACTTATAACTATCGCCGCTTTAACAACCCTTAGTTGTGCCACTTCACAGCTTAAAAGTCATACCCGTGGTGCTGTTAATGCGGGTTGCACGAGGGAGGAAATAATCGAAACTATAATACAAATGTCAGTATATGCTGGGTTTCCTGCTGCTATAAATGCTCTAATAGCAGCTAGGGAAGTCCTAGAATGATTCATATTTTGAATATCTTCTTTGCATTTTTTTCCGTTGTTCTGTCGACTTCCTGGATGCTTGTATTTTTTAGTTGGGCTATTTTCTTCACAGCTTCCTCTACAAATAATGGTTCATTCCGCTTACCCTTGAATGGGGACAAGTATGGGCTATCTGTCTCTGTTAGGATACTTTGAAGTGGCAAATCTTTGATTAGTCTCTGATGATGGTCTATGAAACATATCATAGTAGAGAATGAAAGGTAATACCCCTCTTCTATTATATTCTTTGCAGTGTTTAGGCTGCCACTATAACAATGGAATATCACATCTTCTAGTGGATGTTCTTTTAGGATTTTGAAGGCTTGTTTTTCACCGTCCCTTGCATGGATTATGAGCGGAAGCTCATATTCACTCGCAAGTTCTATGAATAATTTGAAGATTTTTTCTTGCCTTCTGCGACCTTCAAGGTCCCTTGTATGGTGGAAATCTAATCCTGTTTCGCCAACCCCCACGGCTTTTTCTATGTTATCTTCTATCTCTTTTATGATGGTTTCTATGAGCTCGTCTCCCATCCTAGCCGCGTCTACAGGGTGTAAACCAAGTGTAGGGTATATGAAATGTTTATGTTCTTCTGATAATCTGATGGATCTTCTAACGCCCCCGAGGCCGACTCCAGAATCTATGATAGCGGTTAATCCTCCCTTAGCCCTTTTTATAACCTCTTCCCTGTTCTTGTTAAACTCTTTGAAGTCTATATGGCAGTGAATATCTATTATCTTATCAAACCCCCCACTATCAGACGCCGAATCTCCTCTCACGCTTCTGATACGATCTCAGAGCCCTTAAAAAGTCCACTTTCCTAAATTCTGGCCAGAGACTGTCACAAAAGTATAATTCGGAATAAGATGATTGCCAGAGCAAGAATCCGCTCAATCTTTCCTCTCCACTAGTCCTTATGATAAGGTGGGGGTCCTCTAAACCCGCAGTATAGAGGTTATCATTTATAGTATCCTCATCGATGTCTTCTGGGTCGAGTTCACCCTCCTTAACCATCTGCGCTATCTTCCGGCTGGCCTCAACTATTTCTAGCCGCCCATCATAGCCTATTGCAATATTAAGGATCCTATCATCGTACTCTTCAGTGGCCTTTTCAGCTATTCTAATAGCTTCCTTCACGTTCTCGGGTAAGAGGTCAAGGTTGCCTACGGCTTTGATCCTCACACGATTTTCATGGATCTTCTCATTTTCAGCAACCCTTTTAAAGTTTTCCTCGAATAATCTCATAAGCCCTTCCACTTCCCTCCTGGGACGTTTGAAGTTTTCGGTGGAAAACGCATACACCGTAACGATCTCTATTCCAAGGTCTATACACCAATCTAGTACTTTTTCAAGGGTTTTAATACCTCTTTTGTGGCCTTGTATAGGATCCCTACTGCCTTGTAATCTTGAGTAGCGCCTATTGCCATCCATTATTATGGCTACGTGCCTCGGCATTTTCTCTTTTTTCAGATCTTTTAAAATGTACCATTCGTAGAGTTTATAGAGTGGCTTTAGGAGTTTCATACCCCATCCTCCTTCCTATTGGCAAGTTTATATGCGAATCTTAACGCTCTCTCATAGCCTTTGACAGTCTGGGCTCTAGAAGTGTCTATAAAAATAGGGTCTATCCCAAGGGTTATAGCCCCATGACTTCTAGCTGATCCAATCAACACGAGACTCCTAAATATTAGGTTACCTGTTATACCATTTGGGGCTAGAATCAGATTACGTCCATCATTTATAGCATCCTCTATCAGAATATAATAATGTTTTATATTATATTTATCTTTTATCATTGATGTTAACTTCTCGGCTTCTTTGATGGATTTATCGATTTCAGGTGCTCTCCCAATATCTTGGGGCCTGCCACCTGAAATAACTGCTATTGTAGCTTTCATTCTTATCTTTTCCATAAACCTGGAACAATAGTCTATTATTTTTATCTTGTCATCTATTGTGAACCCTTCATCTATACCAACAGGGGCTAAAAGAAAACTGTGATCATCCAATTCTATAANAGATGCCCTTTTAGGATCGCCTATTTTCCGCAATTCTTTTATTATAGGCGCTGAATTTAAAGAACCCCTCACATACGCATCCCCAATGCCCTTATGGATCATCTTAATAAATTCATCCTCTGAATAGGATAAAAGAACTTCAAAATCCATATTATTCGCTGCTGTCTCAACATTTTTGTTTTCACCAACCCCTACTACTATAACCACCATATTGGAAGCCTCTCAAAAAAAATTTTATTCACGCCTCGTTATAATAGAATTTTTAATGTATATAAAAGGTTTATCTATAAACAATAATATAAAGTAGATCTAAATATTCTCCCCCCAAAATAATGATGTTTAATTTGTGGGGGGTTCCAGTTGCCAAAGGCTGGAAAGTCCGATTCTAAAGGCTATCTAGTCTATGAAGAATGTGGAGGCTATTATAAGCTGAAGAAAGGTGAAAGCCCTTCTGATTTTGTCTCATGTGAGTGTGGAGGCTCAGTTCAACATTATGATTCCTTAGAGGAGGCCTACACGGAAAAACTTCAGAAAGTTGATGAAACTACCAACAGAACTTCCAAAGAGGGTGAAATTACACTTGAAAATTTGCTCGAGAAGGACTATGATAATGCTCAGGATTTCATCTCCACAGTCTCCAAGATAAGAGAGGAAATTAAGACCCATAGAACGTCCAGAGGTTCTAATTATATACTTATATCAATAGTCATCATAATCATTCTTTTTAATCATTTTGTTTCTAAATTTCCCAGATTGAGGATCGCCACTATTAAAATGGATATCAAAAAAATTTCCATGTTTTCAAAGCATATAATGACAGACAGTCCAGATATATATTCTCCTCATGCAATTTTAGGCTTCGTATCCCCCCAATTTAACACCATAGCACAAGCTTTACTTACATAGGATTTATATAGGGGAAGATAACATCACATCCATGAACCGGAAAATTATAATACTCGTAGTAATAATCATCCTTGCAGGTACTATTCTCTCTTTTATTGTACATAAAGACTCTCAGAATTTCATGAAAGGAAAGAAGAAAGTACTGCTTTTATGCGTTGACCCAAGCGAGCCAAGACCGGGTATAGGAGCGGTTGACATGGCGTTCATCATAACATTGGATAATGGGAATATAACAAGTATAGAATCTCTCTATCCAGGGCAGATGGCCCATCCAACGGCAACACCACCACCATCCCTAAAGGCTACAGGTGTTAAAAAATGGTACCTTCATGATGCCCTTTGGGAAAATGACACCGAGAAAGGGGCGAAGCTCGCCCAAGAAATAGTGGAATATAATACTGGTAAAAAAACAGATGTTGTAGTTATAGTAACACCAGAGGCCGTTGATGCGATCTTGGCGAGGATAGGGCCAGTATATGTGGAAGGGCAAGGTCGCGTTTCAGGCAATTCAATATACTTCCTAAGAGAAGAGCAGAAAACCGGATACACCCGTGGGAATGCCGTGAAATCCCTCATAAATGCCATAATAGACGCTACAAAAGATAGGGATAAATTTATGATCTTGGTGGATGAAGCTATCCAGCAAAATGCTAAGGGAAATATCATTGTAGTCCCACAAACTTCCGTTGTAGAATTCTTAACAGACATCGGATTCGAAAAACTTAAACAATAAACATTGCAAAGGCACCCTATGGGATCATTTCACGGCCCTTTTAATGGATTCTTCCATCACCTCTAATGTCGTGTTAAGATCTTCTTTCCTGTGAGCTGCTGAAATAAAACAGCACTCGAATTGTGAGGGTGGCACGAATACCCCACCCTTAAGTAGCCCATGAAGATACTTTTTGAATATTTCTAGGTCAGCTGTCTTGGCACTACTATAATCCTTAACCTTCCCTTGGGTGAAATAGACTTGGAACATTGAAGATAATCCTGCCAGATAAAATTCTAAACCGTTATCCTCTAGGATATCCCTTATGCCCTTTCTTACCATTTCACCTTTCTTGTTAAGCTCCTTATAGAGATCCTCTGTCAATTCCTTGAGGGTTGCTATACCCGCAGTTACCGATACAGGATTGCCATTGAATGTGCCGGCTTGATAAACATCACCTGCAGGTGATATATGTTCCATTAGTCTTCGAGGACCTGCAATGGCACCCATGGGGAATCCTCCTCCTATGATTTTCCCATAGGTTACAAGGTCTGCTGGTATATTAAAGTATTCTTGGGCACCTCCAGAGGCTATCCTGAAACCAGTGATAACCTCGTCAAATATTAAGAGTATACCATTTTCGCTTGTTATTTCCCTCAAAAATCTTAGGTAGCCGTCCTCTGGTTTTATACATCCTATATTAGCCATCACGGGCTCTACTAGTATTGCTGCGATATTGTCATTTTTTTCTATTATATTTGTAACTGCTTCTTCATCATTGAAAGGCGCTGATATAGTGTTTCTTGTTGTATCTTTGGGTATGCCTGGTGAATCAGGGACTGCCGCGCCATACCCTGGTTTTACCAATACATAATCATGGGCTCCATGATATGCACCCTCAAACTTGATTATTTTATCCTTGCCAGTGAATGCCCTTGCAAGCCTTATCGCGGCCATTGTAGCCTCTGTACCCGAATTTACAAACCTTACCATCTCAACGGACGGAACCCTTTCTATGACAAATTTTGCAAGTTCCAATTCCGCCCTGGTTGGCGTGCCATACGTGCTGCCTTTTTTAATTTGCTCGCAGACTGCACTTGTAACCTTCTCTGGAGCGTGTCCAAGGATGAGGGGACCATAAGCTAGACAATAATCTATGTAACGGTTACCATCCACGTCATAGAGCATGCACCCTTCACCCTTATTGGCGAAGAAGGGGTATGGTTCAAATCTTCTTACTGGTGAGCTCACACCACCAGGCAGAACTTCAAGGGCTTCTTTAAACAAGTTCTCTGATATCATCTAATACTCCTCCCCTTTTTTGTGAGGCTTATTAAGGCGTTTGCGGCCGCCACTGCAACTGGCGTCCCACCTTTCGGACCAGAAGTTGTAAGGTAGGGTATGTTTGTTCTTGTGAGGAATTTTTTGGATTCAGCAGCGCCTACAAAACCAACAGGCACTCCTATTATAGATTTAACACCCATACCACTCTTTGTCAATTCTATCACCTTTAGGAGGGCGGTTGGCGCATTACCCACTATCACAACCCCATTGAAGTCCTTCGAGGCCGCATATTCCATTGCAGCGGCTGCTCTAGTCATGTTTTTATCCTTAGCTCTCTTTATAACACTTGGATGATTTATATAACATTTGACTTTCCCATCATAAAATATTCCCGCTTTCACCATCTCAACATCTACTAGTATATCTTCAAGGTCTCTTAGGACTTTTATGGTTTTGGGTATGAAATCTTGGCTCATCCTAGTGATATCAGCATATTCTGGGTCGGCTGTGGAGTGAACTATCTTCTCTATGATCGCAGCCTCCTCTGGGGATAACCCTTCTATCTTGTCTTTTATAAGCTTTTTCACTATCTTCCTACTTTTTTCCGCGATTTTTTTTCCTTCTTTTGTGAAGGCGCCCACCATCAAATCACTTTATGGGGTTAATCTTCTCCTATCCCTTGGGAATAATACGGTTTCTCTAATATTTTTGATATCTAATAGTGCCATGGTGAATCTTTCAGCTCCAAGACCCCAACCTGCATGTGGTGGCATGCCATATTTGAAGGCTGAAAGATAACTTTTGAATGATATGGGGTTTAATCCTTGCCTTTTAATCCTTTCAACTAAGAGGTCGTGTTTATGGACTCTCATGGCACCGGAGGATACTTCAAGGTCCCTGTACATGAGGTCGAAGGCGTAACTCTTGTTTGGATCATCCTCCTTCGGCATTACATAGAATGGTTTTATATTCGTTGGCCAAGATTTTATAAAATAATACCCGGGCATTGTCTCGCCCAGGGCTTTTTCAGCGGCCCTTGAGAGGTCTTCCCCATGTTTGAGGTGGACTCCACTTGAGTTGACTATTTTCACGATTTCTTCATATTCTAGTCTTTCGAATGGTAGTTTTGGGGTTTCAAGTTCTCTGCCTAGGATTTCGAGTTCGTCCTTGCAATGTCTCTTGACGTCTTTTATGACCTTTACGATGAGTTTTTCGAGTATTTTCATGACATCTTCATGGTTCATGAAAGCCGCTTCTATATCAATGGATATGACCTCGTTTAAGTGTCTGAGGGTGTCATGTTCTTCCGCTCTGAATATGGGTGCTATTTCATAAACTTTGTCGAGGCCGCTTGCCATCATCATCTGTTTGTAAAGTTGTGGGCTTTGGCATAGGAAGGCTTCCCTTTCGAAGTATGTTATGGGGAATAGTTCTGTACCGCCTTCGGTTGCTGAAGCAACCAACTTAGGAGTGTTTATCTCGATAAAACCTTCCTTTTCGAGGAAAACCCTCACAAAGTGTAGCATTTTGCTTTTTATCTTGAATATTGCGCTTATCTCGGGTCTCCTAAAGTCTAGGAATCTTGAGTCTAGTCTTGTGTCAAGTTCGGCTTTAACTTTCCCTGTGGGATCAAGTGGTAATGGTTGCTGTGATTTGGCCAGGACTTTTACATTGGAGGGTATTATTTCAACACCTCTTGGAGCTTTGGGGGATTCTTTGACCGTCCCCTGGACTTCTATAACATATTCTTTTTTAAGTTTTCTTAATTTTTTGAAAAGTTCTTTTGATGTTTTTTTACTTGGAGCAGTGACTTGTGTTATGCCTTCTCTATCCCTGAGTAGTATAAATATTATCCCTCCAAGGTCTCTTATTTCATGCACCCAGCCCATGAGGATGATCTGGGATCCGTCAAGTGACGGTATGATTTCCTTTGAATATCTCCTATCAAGCATAATTGTCACCTCATAAGTCTCTTTTTAAAGGATTCAGCATGTGCGTAGAGTCCTTCGTATTCTGCGAGTGGAATTACAATATCTTCGAGGGCCTTAAGACCCTCCTCTGACAATATTTGTACTGTAGGTTTTTTCAGGAAGGATTCTGTTGATAATCCTGAGTACATTTTTGCACATCCACTGGTGGGCAGTACATGGTTAGTCCCCGAACCATAATCTCCCGCAGAAACTGATGTTAATTCCCCAAGGAATATGGACCCCGCATTTTCAATCTCATCTAATAAAATCTCAGGGGCCTTGGTCATTATTATAAGGTGCTCAGGGGCATATTCATTACTGAAATAAACGGCCTCCTTAAGATCATCTACGATGATTATTCTACCATACTCTTCAAGGGACTTTCTTATAATCTCGCCTCTCTTAGCATATTTAATCTTATCCTCTAGGATGTTATAAACTTTCTCTCCAAGACTCCTTGATGGTGTTACAAGTACTGAGGCCGCTTCCGGGTCGTGTTCGGCTTGGGCGATCATCTCCACCGCCACATACTCCGGGTTAGCTTCTTCATCAGCTATTATAAGAACTTCTGAAGGGCCTGCGATAAAATCAATGTCTACATCCCCATAGACCAATTTCTTAGCTGCTGCCACGAATATGTTGCCAGGTCCGACGATCTTGTCAACAGGGTCTATGGTTTCAGTTCCATAGGCCATGGCGGCTATGGCCTGAACACCCCCAACCTTGTATATTTCATCTGCCCCTGCCATGTCAGCTGCTACGAGTGTGGCTTCATTCACTGTTCCGTCCTTGCCTGGTGGGGTGCAGCAGATTATCCTTTTAACTCCAGCGATTTTGGCGGGTATTATTGTCATGAGGGATGTGGAAGGATAAACTGCTCTCCCTCCTGGTATGTAGCAGCCCACGTTCTTAATTGCTCTTATAATTTGACCTCCGATTATACCCTTGTCTATCTTCTTTAGCCATTGGTTTGGGAGTTGTAGTTTGTGGAATTTTTCGATGTTCGCAGCTGCCATATCCAATGCGTTTTTCACACTTTCATCTATTTGCTTATAGCTTTCCTCTATTTCTTCTCTTGTAACTTTGAAGTTTTTGATGTCCGCGCCATCGAATTTCTTTGTGAATTTCCTGAGGGCTTCATCACCATCTTTCCTAACCTCGTCAATTATGGTTTTAACAGGTTCTGTCACATTATCAATATTTGGTGGTGATCTTTTCACAAGTTCTTTGATCATATGAGCTTTGAATTCTATGATCTGCATATTATCACAAAGATTGATTTTATCAGATGTTAGTATTAAATTATAGGTTCTGGGGAANCTGGATCTTAATCACCATGAAGAAGGATCTTCCACTATTTCATNGGCATTGTACAGCTGCCCCAATCTGAAAACCGGGGATAAACCCTTCTAAAAAAATTCTCTGATGAAGTGAATGAAAGTTTTTTCACAAATATTTTGCATGTTCTGAAATGGTGGAGACACCTGCTCATTAAATCGAATCGGACTATGGGGGGATGGTGACGTATCCTTTGAAGCTATTTAAGTGCATTCTTTTCGGGTTCTAGGCTGGGTTTGTCTCAGCTTTAGAGAGTATGTTAAAAAAATTCTCAGAAAATCCAGCCTAGTTTCTCCTCTCTCTACACAAAGTATATAAAAGAAGAAAATATAATAGAAAAATATGATAAATCAAGGTTATATTAAAGAAAAATTTGGGGGGTGTATCAGGGATTATTTTTCTGATTCTTTAACATTAGTTTTATATAATCAAGATGACTACTCTAATATCGGAGGGAGTCGAGGCTGGTGCCCATGTACAAGAATGAAATGATACAACTACATCAATTTCTAGTATATATCCTAAAATACCTTGAAAATGGTTATGACATAGAAAAGGAATCTGAGAAGTATTTTTCACTTAACATAAGCCCTCATCACATCCATCGGACAAAGACGGAACACAAATATGCTATTTTTGTACTTTCAACAATCATTTCAGAAATACTTGCAAAACAGGGAGACACACTACCACCAAGCATCGTGAATGGCTTGTCAAAGCTCGCTAAAAGATCAAAAAAGGAGCTTGCAAGGATGGAGGCTAACATAGAAGCCAAGTAAACTAACTCCCCAAGTATTTTAAGGCGGCACGTTAAAGAGATCAGAGACATCTCACACAACAGAAATCTCAATCCTCTTTTTTAAAACACCCCAAGAGATAGTCTATATCTTCTAGTATAAACTCATGATTCAGAAATTAGTGAACTACCCCCACTTTATAGGCTTTTTCTGCTTCAGTGAGAAGATCTGCACCTTCAAATGCGTTTGGATCTCTCCCAATTCCACATCCTGAACTATAGTCTTGTATTTATTCTTTTCATGTACTCTCCTGTGTGGGGATTTAGCAACGGCAAATATTAAATATTGAAAATATTAAATATCGAAATATTAACATCATTAAGAATCAACAGGAGGTGTCGAAGAAAATGAAAGCTATGGAAAATATTATTTGTCTCGTTGATGGTGAACATTATCTCCCAGTCACAAAGGCCGCGGTTGAAACCCTTGATTGTATCGAACACGTAGATGTTAAAGCCCTTGTGTTCATAGGGGGTACTGAGAAACTTAAAACATCTTCCCCAGAAGAATATGCTAAAATAATGGAAAAACCGGTTTATTTTGGTGAGGATTCTCATAAAATCCCCTATGATCTCATAAGAAAGATTATAAGAAAATACGATGCAGATGTTGTCATGGACTTAAGTGACGAACCAGTGCTCGACTATTCCAAAAGGTTTAACATAGCAACCATAATATTAGAAGAAGGTGTAATCTACAGAGGCCCTGATTTTGAGTTCCAACCACTCATAGAATATGATGTCCTTGAAAAACCATCAATTAAAATACTGGGAACAGGCAAGAGGATAGGTAAAACAGCAGTATCCGCATACGTCGCCCGCCTAATCCATGAAAAAGATTATAATCCATGTGTTGTTGCAATGGGCCGCGGAGGCCCAGAGGAACCAGAGATAGTCCGCGGAGATAAAATAAGCATAACGCCAGAATATTTAATAGAACAAGCATACAAGGGCGTGCACGCTGCATCAGACCATTGGGAGGACGCGCTCATGAGCAGAATACTAACAATAGGATGCAGAAGATGCGGTGGAGGCATGGTAGGTGACGTATTCATAACAAATGCAAAACGTGGCGCTGAAATCGCGAATGAAATAGACACAGACTTCGTTATCATGGAAGGTAGCGGAGCCGCCATACCACCAGTAAAAACAAACAAGCATATTGTCATAGTAGGTGCAAACCAGCCCAGGATAAACATCAAAAAGTTCTTCGGACCATACAGAATCAAACTAGCAGACCTCGTCATCTTGACCATGTGTGAAGAGCCAATGGCCACAAAAAAGAAAATAAAAGATATAAAGGAATTCATTCATGAAATAAACCCTGATACAAAGGTCATCCCCACCATATTCAGGCCCAAACCGCTTCAAGATATAAAAAACAAGAACGTGTTATTCGCCACAACAGCACCAAAATCCATAATGGACATGCTCGTAGCATACCTCGAAGACAAATACAACTGCAATATAGTTGGTACAACAACCCACCTTTCAAACAGGCCCCTACTCCAAAAGGACATAGAAAAATATATAGATAAGGCCGAGATCATGTTAACAGAGTTGAAGGCAGCAGCAGTAGATGTAGCGACAAAGGACGCGCTAGAAGCCGGCTTAGACGTGGTATACTCTGATAACATACCCATTGTAGTGGATGAATCCCCCGAAGATCTTGACAAAGCCATAATAGAAGTTGTTGACGCGGCCATCGACGACTTTTACACCCGCCTCACCCCATAATCCCCTTATGGGATGATATACGTGGAATACCAGCACCTTAAAAAACTCCTAAAGTTCACCTTAAATGAAAAAAAGATCATGAAAAGGCTGGAAATCCCACAAGACGCTTTCATACCCCTCCTATTTTCCATGCGCTTTGGTGGGGATTGGAGTTTTGTGAAAAATTCTGAAAAGTTCATGGCAGTGAAAGAAAAAATCACAAAATACGACGAAAATAAAAAGATTGGCCGCACCATAGAAATCATATACCTTTTCCTAAATCCAAGAATACTCAAAGAAGAAGGAACAATTTATAGGCTGGAAAAATGTGGAGAAAAGGGTGAAAGAGAGCTTGTTAAAAGACCATATAGGGTTGTGGTAGAAGCTGATTATATTATAAAAGCGAGCCTAGACCCCCTAGACCTTAAGATAAAACTTAAAAAGATAAAGGAACCCGTCAAATTTGAAGGCTCCGGAGCCTACGGAACATCCCACGAAATGGAGCACCTCTCAAAGGGTCGGATCAGTGGAAGACCGTTCTGGGAGTTCAAATACGAAATCGAAGAATAGAATCTTATAAAAAACATTCTAGGAAAAAGTTCAAAACACTAGCAGTCACTACAAAAAAATTTACGAGAGACCGCCGGAAGAGCCCCACTCCCCGGGGGGTGAAAGGCGGCCCGATGTTAAACAGATTGCAGACTTCCTAATGGGTTGC
>JGI26788J51865_100060_pt1 | contig 11888 bp, 14 predicted proteins | sample WilGeytube61714_FD_51865 | JGI IMG/M metagenome (IMG submission 51865) | reverse complement strand
GGCCTCGGCACCCTCAAGACAATAATCGAAATCGCACCACTACTAGGTCTTATAGGCACTGTCATAGGAATATGGCACACATTCAAGGTTCTCGGAGTTAACGCAGACCCCAGTTCAATGGCCCAGGGGATTTACATAGCCCTTATCACAACCATAGCAGGGCTCACAGTCGCAATATTACTATTACCATTCTATTCATACATAACAGACAGAATAGAAGCTGAAATAGATAAAATAGAACTTATAAAAAAGATGACAAACTGGAATTACGCAGTTATGAAGATCAAAGTAGAGGGAAACCTCGAAGCCGTGATGGAGGCCCTCAAAGAATCAGAGGGCATAGTTAATGTGAAACCCATCAACGAACCCGAAGCAAACATGCAAGTAGCCTTCAAACCCAGCATGCTAAAGAGTATAAACAATATAATACTCGAAAAGTGTAACAAGAGCGCAGATATAATAGAAAGCAGACTAAAACAATAACTGGTAGGGATAATATTGCCCATTGGCGTTGAAAGATATAAGAGAAAGATTAAAAGGGCCAATCCACGCTTCAACCTCGTCCCATTTATAGACATATTATTCACCTTACTCATTTTCTTCGTTGTAACAGGTAGTTTTCAAGGAATCAACGAGGGGACATTCTCCTCTTCGGGCAAACCCGAACCAGGTGAAACCCTAGGCCCCCTCAGAATATTATCTCATCCCCGTCTCTGGCTTGAAAAAAGTTACAGTTAATGGCGTGGACAAATCAGAATATAAGAAATAGTGCGATCGCAGTCCACACACGCGTATTAGATGAAGGTGAAATAACCATAAAGCCAAGGGAGGGTTTTATAATCATACAAGCACCACCAGGTTTCCCAGTGGATAAAGCTGTTAAGAGTCCAACCCAATAGAAAAGGTGATAAATAATGTATCTTGGCAGAATATTAGCTGTTGGAAGCGGCGAAGATGGTGTATTCGCTGCTTATAGAGTGTCGAGTAGATCATTCCCCAATAGGATTGCTAAGAAATTCGAGGACAGGATTGCGATCATCCCCAAGGAAGGCCACGAAACCGACATCTTCAAAAACCCCTATATTGCATACAATTGTATAAGGATAGTGAGGGACACAGCAATAGTATCTAATGGCTCACATACAGATGTGATAGCTGATAAGATAAGCATAGGTATGAACATAAGGGATGCTATAGCATTATCTCTGTTCACAATGGATTATGAAAAGGATGAACTCAACACCCCAAGGATGGCAGCAGCCATAAAAGACAATGGTGAAGGCTATATAGGGATAGTAACCCCCCATAGCATCCAAGTACAAAGAGTACCTAGGGGGAGCGCATATTACATATCCACATATGAGCATATAACACCTCGAAGAGTCAAATTCGAGGCAGAGAATGCGGATGAAGCAGCCGCTTATATAATGGATGGGGGAGAATTCTCTAGGTTCACACATCCAATAACCGCGGCGGCAGCTTTTAAAGGGATCAGAGAATGGGAACTTAGCACCATCTAACCAAGATAAACTTTAGGGTGCTCCAATTGGAAATAAAAATCATAGGACTTTCCACAATCCCCATTATAAAAGAGGGTGACGATCTAGCAACTCTCATCATCGAAGCCTCTGAGAGGGAAAATTTAAAAATCGAGGACGGGGATATTATTGTTATCGCAGAGACCATAGTATCCAAGGCAGAAGGGAACACAATAAACCTTAAGGGGATAGAACCAGGATCAGTGGCTAAAAGATTAGCTGAGCAGACAGGCAAAGACCCTAGGTTAGTTGAGGCAGTATTGAGAGAATCAGAGGATATAATAAAAGTTGGACATGACTTCATAATTTCCGAGACAAAACATGGCTTTATATGCGCAAATGCTGGTATAGATGAATCAAATGTTGAAGAGGGGATGGCAACACCCCTACCTGAGGATCCGGATACTACAGCAGAAAAAATAAGATCTTCATTAATTGACAGATTAGGTAAGACCATCAGTGTTATAATAGCCGATACCCAGGGACGTCCTTTCAGGGAAGGTGCTGTTGGGGTTGCCGTGGGCGTTTCTGGCATGAACCCGTGGGCGTTTCTGGCATGAACCCAATCTGGGATAGGAGAGGAGAGAAAGACCTCTATGGTAAGAGTCTGAAAACAACAAAGATTGCAATTGCCGATGAGATAGCATCAGCAGCTTCCATGGTAATGGGACAAGCAAANGAAGGCATACCCATCGTCATAATAAAAGGGTATCATCATGACCATCTCAGGGGTGAAGGCACATCCAAGGACCTTCTAAGGCCTAGGGAATTGGATGTTTTCCGTTGACGGGGGCCTTAAAATGATAACCGTACTATCCGGGGGTACAGGAACGCCTAAACTCCTTCAGGGGATGAAAGAGATTATCAACCCATCCCAGATCACTGTAATAGTTAATACAGTGGAGAATGATTATTTCTCAGGCTTATACGTCGCACCCGACATTGACACAGTCCTCTACACTTTAGCAGATATTATAAACGAGGAAACATGGTATGGTATAAGAGATGATACTTTTATCACTCATGAAATGTTAAAAAAATTGGGATGCCCCGAACTTCTAAGGATAGGTGACAAGGACCGTGCATTCAAGATCCAGAAAACATTATTATTGGAAGATCATAGTCTATCAGAAGCTGTAGATATCCAAAGGAAGGCTCTTGGTATAAGGTCAAGAGTAATACCAATGAGTAACGAGTCCTCTGAGATAAAAATATTAACGGAAAAGGGGTTGATGGGCTTCCATCAATTCCTCATCAAAGAAAAGTCCGAACCGAAAGTTGTTGACATACAATATAATAGTGTCAGACCAGCACCTGGTGTTATAGAGTCCATAGAGGATTCGGAGATGGTTATCATAGGACCATCCAATCCAGTGACTTCCATTGGCCCGATAATCTCCACAAAAGGCGTTAAAAAGGCATTGGAGCAAGTTTTTGTGGTTGCAGTCTCCCCCATTGCTNGTGGAGTGCCATTCAGCGGCCCCGCAGCAAAATTCATGAAGGCTTTAGGTTATGAGGTTTCCTCTATGGGGGTTTGCCAAATTTATGCGGATTTCTTAGACAAATTTGTTATTGATAAAAAAGATTCCCATTTAGAAGAAAAAATAGAAAAACTAATAAGAGAGGTTACGATAACAAGCACCAAGATGAAAAATCTCAAAGACAAAATACGGTTGGCTAGAATAATTTTAGGTGAAATAGTATGATTCAAATGACCCTAATCCAAATAGATAATTATGGACCATGGACTGTAAGCCCCACCCCCAGGCGAGAATCAGACCTCCAAATATTACAAGCAGAACTTTACGCTGACCTTCAAAGACAATTCGCCGCAAAACAAGGACTAGTTTTCTTCATGAGATTCGATAACATGCTCGCCATAAGTAACGGCATGGACATGGAAGACCATTTAAGAATACAAGAATCTATAGGCAACAGATACCCGATAACTGTGAGTATGGGGGTTGGAACGGCACAGACACCCTATGATGCGCAGAGGAAAGCTACAAGGGCCCTTCAAAGTCATGGTGGCGCACAATCCGAGGAAAGGAAAGAAGTGCTCGCAATCGACACCTTAGCCAATGAGGAGGGTTTTGTACAAATAGCCCACATTGACATTAATGGAATAACAGAAACACTCACTGATACCATGCCAGCTTATGACACGTCCTTTGTGGTTAATCGAGTCCAACACTTTTTAATGAAAAGATTGATCAAAAAAGGCTCGTTACTATTTTTCATAGGTGGAGATAATTTCATGTCCCCATGCAACGGTCTAGCACCGGAAGGCCTGCTCAAGATCATAAATGAGATAAAAAGCGAGATAAACATCACATTAAAAGCGGGTATAGGTAAAGCCCCAACAGCCGATAAGGCAGCTAACTTAGCAGATCTTGCACTTGAAGAAATAAGAGGCGGTTTCACTTACGATTTAGTACATCTTATGAAGGAATGATCGATGATCCTTAAGGTATTAGCCCCCATGGCTGGTATTTCCAATGCAAGATTTTGCCTCAAACTAGCACCCTATGGTTTTAACATGGTTACACTAGGCGGCTATAACGCTGATAAACCAACGGTAAGAGCCGCCAAAAGGATAATGGAAAGGGGAAGATTGGAATTCGATTTTAGCGCTGATAAATTACCATATATAATTCAAGAGGAGGCTTCTTTGATAAAAAACAAGGCAGATGTTATGGTATCTGTTAATTTGAGAGCTGTTTCGCCAGATCCTATTATAGAAATTTCAAGGATAAAAGAAGTTGATGTTGTGGAGATAAACGCTCATTGCCGCCAAGAGGAGCTTACAAGTATTGGTTGCGGCCAAGCACTCCTAATGGATTTTGAAAGATTGGAAGATTTCACAAGGGAGGTTGTGATAAGATCAGACTCGAAGGTTTCAGTTAAGATAAGGGGTAACGTACCTGGAATTGATGAATCGGAGATCGTCAGGATTTTAGATAATAGTGGGGTGGATTATATCCATCTGGATGCTATGAAACCCGGTTTTGATTGTGCAGATCTTAAACTAGTAAATAGGGTGAGTAAGATGATAAAAAAGGCCGATTTGATAGGTAATAATTCTATAAGGGATTTAGAGTCTGCGAGGAGGATGTTAAAAGCGGGCGCGGATGGCATATCCATTGCAAGGGCTGCTATGAATGGAAAATTACCATTTGACCTATCATTATTATAATCAAAAAATGTGGATCCTAGAAACTTTTAAGATAGTTTAATATATATAATTTACTTATCGGATCTGTGAAAAAGGAGTGATTTCATGGCTTTTATAACACTAGAAAATGTTACGAAAACCTTCAAAGGAAGGGATGCCATTAAGGATATCAGTACAGAGATAGAAGAAGGTACTGTGCTCGGTATTCTAGGTAGAAGTGGTGCTGGGAAATCAGTGCTCATTAACATGCTCCGTGGCATGAAGGAGTATAAACCAGATAAAGGAAAGGTCATATATACAGTCGCAATCTGCCCAGAATGCCTACACGTCGAATCCCCATCCTATGAAGGTAAAAAATGCAAATGCGGCGCCACACTAGAATTAAGAGATGTTGATTTTTGGAACACCGACAAGAAAACATTCAACGCAATCAGAAGACGAAGCGCGATAATGCTCCAAAGAACCTTCGCATTATACGAAGATGACACAGTAATCGACAACATAACAAAAGCAATAACAGAAGGCGACTACGAAGAAAAAATCTACAAAGCCCTTGAATTATTAGAGATGACCCAGATGGCCCACAGGGCAACTCACGTCCCCAGGGACTTGAGTGGAGGTGAAAAACAGAGAGTTGTCCTCGCAAGGCAAATTGCAAAGAATCCTATGGTCTTCTTGGCAGACGAACCCACAGGGACGCTCGACCCTAAAACAGCAGAATTCGTACACGACACCCTCGTCAAAGGCGTGAAGGAAAAAGGTATAACGATGATCATAACATCACACTGGCCAGAGGTTGTGAAAGACCTATCAGATCATCTAATATGGATCGACAAAGGAGAAATAGTCGAAGAAGGAGACCCAGAGGATATAGTGGCTAAATTCATGGAACAAGTGCCCACCCCAGAGAGGGTTAAAGAATATGAGGTTGCAGAGCCACTTATAATCATGCGAAATGTTAAAAAACACTATTATTCTATTGAACGTGGAGTTGTGAAGGCAGTTGACGGCGTAGACTTAACAGTCTACGAAGGTGAAATATTCGGGGTAGTGGGCTTGAGTGGCGCTGGTAAAACAACCCTATCAAGGATACTGTTCGGACTAACAGAACCCAGCAGTGGAGAAGTATGCGTCAGACTCGGGGACAATTGGATCGACATGACAGAAAAAGGACCCTTCGGGCGTGGGAGAGTAACACCATACCTTGGCATATTACACCAAGAATACAGCCTATACCCCTATAGGACAGTCCTGGGCAACCTCACAGAGGCCATAAGCTTGGAATTACCCGCGGAATTCGCCAAAAGGAAAGCACTCTACGTTCTAAAGGCTGTGGGATTCGACGAATCCTACGCCGAAAGCTTGCTGGAAAAATTCCAAGATGAATTAAGTGGTGGTGAACGCCACAGGGTCGCGCTAGCCCAAGTACTTATCAAAGAACCCAAGATAGTCATCTTAGATGAACCCACGGGTACAATGGATCCCATAACAAGGGCACATGTTGCAGATTCCATAATAAGGGCGAGAGAAGAACTAAACCAGACATTCCTGATAATATCACACGACATGGATTTCGTACTAGACGTATGTGATAGAGCATCCCTAATGAGGGCCGGTAAAATAATCAAAACAGGAAGCCCAAAAGAGATAGTCACAGAATTCACACCATCAGAAAAAGAGAAAATGTTAACAGAAGAATAACCCGCATTCTGTTAGGAGGATTACCCTTGGGATGGGATGATGCGCCTTCACATGTTTGCAGAGGAGGAGACAAAAGAGCTCTAGCATTTTGCTGTCCCCCAATCAAACCCTGCCCTATACTATATGCTCTAGAGGATGCGGGCTTAACACCTGAAGAATACATAGCGATAAAAGAAGAATTCGCTAAGAGAACAAGACTAGGTGAAGGTGAAGGCACTTGCTTTGGGTCCCTAGTCTGGTGCTGTAAACCATCCAAACCCTGCCCCTCCAGAGACATGGTCATGAAAAGAATTAACATGACAATAGATGAATACATGGAACTCAAAAAAGAACTAGCCAAGAAATTAGTTGGAAGAGCCGAGACAATCGATAAAAAGGACATAAAAGCCCTTGCAGAGGCTTTTAATGTTCCAATGGATGATGCGAGAGAAGCCCTAATACAAGCCAAAAACGACCTTAGAACAGCCATGAAAATACTCAGGATGAAAACCCTCGAACAGGGATAGGAAATGCCATGGACGCCCTTATTCTTTAAACTAGATGACAAAAAGGTTTTAATATTAGGTTCGGGGGAAGTAGCCACTAGGAGGGCTATAAGGTTCCGGGAAGCCGGAGCCAAGGTAACAATCTGCGGAGATAACATACAACCCCACCTCAAAGAGATGGGCATCATACACCAACCATTAAAGGAAATGGAAAAGCTGATCAAATGGGCGGACATCGTCGTAACCGCAAGTGGAAACCCTAAACTAAACGAAAAAGTAGCATCTCTCGCATCAAGGAAACTCTTAAACAGAGCCGACAAACCCCAAGATGGGGATTTGATCGTCCCGATCACTTTTTCAACTGATGATGTGGAGATAGCAGTATCAACTCATGGCAAAAGTCCAATAATGGCCCGTGTCATACGAAACAAGATAGAAGATATAATAACAGAAGAAGACATCCTCCAGATAAGATTACAAGATTATGCACGCCGCAAACTTAAAAAGATCATCTCAGATCAAAAAACAAGGCGCAAAATACTCTACGATCTGATCAAAGGCAATAAAATCCAAGCTCGCCTAAAGAACGGGAATCTAGAGGCGGCTAAGAAGTATATAGACTCTCTCCTAAAAGATATGGGGGTATTCTAGCTGATACTGAATATTAGAGTCGATCATAAAATAGCAGACATTGAGGGAATAGAAAAGGCAGATAAAATACTCGATAAAATCTTAGATGAATTAAAAGAGGATATAAAAGAGCACATCCCCATCAAAACATGTAATAGGATAGAACACTACCTTATAGTCAAGGCACCCCCACAGGATATAAACTACCCCAATATAGTCATGGAAAAAGGCCAAAGTGCGCTCAANCACCTCCTAAGATTAGCGGCAGGGTTAGAGTCNATGATAATAGGCGAAGACCAGATACTGGGCCAAATAAAAGAGGCTAGGATAGCTGCTTTAAAAAGGGGGTCATGTGGGCCCATCCTCGACACAATTTTCAACAAGGCCGTTCATGTGGGGCAATTAGTCCGTAACAAGACCCAAATAAACAAAGGATCAATTTCCATAGGCTCCGCCGCGGTAGAACTCGCGGAGTCCGTCCAAGGAGACTTAAAGTGTAAAAAGGTCCTCGTAATCGGGGCGGGGGAAATGGGCGCGTTAGTTGCAAGAGCCTTAGCAGAGAAACAATTAAAAGCCATAGTAGTTGCTAACAGAACATATGATAGGGCAGTTAAACTCGCAGGAGAACTTGGAGGATATGCAATACAATTTAACAAATTAGATGAGGCGTTATCAGATGCAGACGTGGTTATAAGCGCAACGGCAGCCCCACACTACATACTAACCCGTGAAAGAGTGGAAAAGGCCATACCAGTAGAAATACGCGACAAGATTGTGATGATAGATATAGCAAATCCAAGGGACATAGAAGAAAAGGTTAAGGAACTGGGGATAAAATTATTCAACATCGACGACTTGAGGGGTATAGCGGAAAAAAATCGNAGAAAACGCGAAAAAGAAGCCCAGAAGGCAGAGCAGATCATAGAAGAAGAANTAGGATTACTATTCAACTCACTTAAATATAAAAAAATAGAACCCCTAATTTCAAAGATACGCAAAAGCATGGAAGAAATCAGAGTAAAAGAGACGAAAAGGGCAATAAAGATGCTAGGCGAATTAGAAGGTGAAGAAAAGATAATAGAAGATCTTACAAGATCTATAGTAAATAAGATATTCCATGATATAGTATCAAGGTTGCGTGAAGCCGTCGAAGCCGATGATAAGGAACTTATAAGAGCATGTGAAAGATTATTTAACTAAAATTTTGTATAAAATTTGAGTCTCCTATTATTTTGGGTTGTTGCACCATTAACCCCATGCAAAAAAAGGAACCCCTTAAAAGATAATGATATCATGTGGGGTTGGATTGTTATGCGAACATGTGCTTTGGATCCTCAGCCTTTTTGTTATCTTTGAATACATTTTCGATATGATTTTCTGTTATAGTATCTGAGTCTTTGGCTATGGCTTGGTGGAGGGCGTTCTTTAATATCTTTTCTTTTATGTCTCTTCCTGACATGCCTTTTGTTAGTTTCACTAGTTTTTCGATGGGATATTCTAGTTCGAGTGGCAGGGTTTCTGTGTACCTTTTTATCATTTCCCTTCTTTCATCAGCTGTTGGGAGTGTGAATTCTATCTCTTCCTCAAAGCGGCTCCTAAGGGCGTTGTCTAATAGTGTGGGGTTGTTTGTGGCTCCGATCGTGACTACTCCATAATTTTCGTTTATACCATCCATTTCTGTGAGGAGAGCGTTCACTATCTCTGACACGTCACCTCTTATGGATTGATATTTTCTGTCTAATCCTATTGCATCTATCTCATCTATGAATATGACTGATGGGGCCGTTTTTGAGGCGAGCTCATATAATTCATGGATTTGACGGGCACCATCCCCCACATGGTCCCCTATGAGACTTGTTGCCTTTATAAGATATAATGGGACGTCTAATTCATTGGCGAGTGACTTTGCAAGCATTGTTTTACCCGTCCCTGGGGTGCCATAGAATAATACGTTCCGTGGGGCCCATTCTTTGAAGTTTTCCGGATCTTCAAGATACTTCATTATAATCTTACACTTCATCTTTGCGTGTTCTTGGCCTATAACATCATCCATTCTAATGTTACTTTGGACTTCATGGAAATCCTCGATTTTCCCGGTTTCTATTAATACGATGGAAGTATTCTTGTTAATCTTTGAATTATTTGGATAGGCTCTTATAATCTTGAATGCATAGTCTGGTAATAGTCTCTGGTCAAATAGGTATGAGCCTTCAGTTACCATGAACCCATCCCATTGCTCTCTTGCATATAATTCGAAAAGTTCATTATTGGTAACCTCTATTTTAGGCGTTTCAATAAGACTACAAACGAAAGGGTATCCGACCGGTTGCAGTACCACTAGTTTCGCTTTTTTCTCTGGTTTCATCAATCTAGTGGGTGTTTTTTTATCTGTGGTCTGTGTGTCATGGACGATATTACTAAATTTCACCGCATCACCGAGAATAAAATTTTTCTTTCATAATATGGTAATGGAACTACTAGATTATATTTTCCCATCTGATAAGTCCATTAGAGTTTCTTTAATTTTGAGGGCGTCACGATCTCTCTGGGGCGTCTCACAGATTATCGTATAATCCCAGCCTTTTTCGATGAGAGCATAAAGTATGGGCTCTAATGGGGGTCCATAGTCCATCTCATCTAGACTGTGATGCTTTTTCTCCCCATTATCTGTATATTCTATCCTAGTGTAATGGCAATGTAAATGCTTGATATCTAGGTTATCCTCTAACAAGTCTAGTATATTTATATAATCTTCAACTGTTCTGGGCGCTCCCTTCCTCCTAGCATATATGTGTGCGAAGTCGATTGTTGGCTCGAGATTATCAAATGATTTGCAGATTCTGATAATCTCGGATAAACTACCAAGTTGGGATATTCTACCAGTAGTCTCCGGGGCAAAACAGAAATCTTGAATATCAGATGCTTCCATCTNCTCTAAAAGTCGATTTATAGATTCTTCACAGACTTTAAGGGCCTTTTCTCTATTTTGACCAGAATAGAAGCCAGGGTGGAACACTATCCTGTATGCTCCCATCCATTCTCCGGCCCTTGCAGCTTGTATTAACCGTTCAATGGATCTTTCACGCACATCATCCTTTGGAGAGCAAAGATTGATATAATATGGTGCATGGATGGACACGAGGATGTCATTTTTGGCGGAATCTTCCTTGATCCCCTTGGCGATCCTTTCACTTACTCTGACACCATAAGTGGCCTGGTACTCATAGGCATCGAGGTTCATGGCCCGTATATAACTGCAAACTTTACTAGATTCTCCCTTGTAATTGATTGGATTACCTGCTGGGCCCAACCTTATCATGTTAATCATCAACTACTTAGAGAATTCCCATAGCCTTATTTGTCTTTTCTATAGACTTTTTATTATCTTCTTCAAGCTCTAGTAAAGCCCTTATAGCATCTACGCTCTCTGGTACTGCGTCGGCTTCTTGGTGCACGGCTTGCATATAATATAATTCACCATCCACTATGTTGAGGGATTCTTCCCATACAGCGATTTCATAGAGGTCGCTGCGTGGGCGGCCTAACTCTCTTGCATACTCCATTATCTCAGCTGTGGATGCGAGGCCTTCATTTGCTTTTACAAGCATCACCCTAGATGTTTTGTCGAGTTTTTCTTTTATTTCTTCTATGTTCACAGGATCTTCGAGTTCTACCATAATATTGTGCTGGTGCATTAGTGTTGTGGGGACTAGTAAGGCCACTGTATTGATGTTGATGCCATACATGACTGTTTTGAGGTCTGGACCGTGGTGTGATGGCACNGTTGGAGGGTTTGGCACAATAGCATTAATAGGACCTCTTTTTACCTGGACTGGGTCTGCTGCTCTTCTCACCATAACGGCTCTGACCTTTTTTATACCAGAGATGTCATCTATGGGTTTTAATGTGCGGCAAAGGCCTGTGGTGTTGCATGATACTACCCTTGTATAGTCTGCTCCGAGGGAATCGTCATAATTTGTGAAGGAATTGAAGGATAATCCTATGTCTCCGTGTTTTTCTCCTCCTTGAAATATTGCTTTTATACCCTTTTCCTTGTACATTTTAAGGTTTTTAGCGCCTATGCCCTCTGGTGTGGCGTCAACTATTATGTCTGCTTCTTCTATCATGTCTTCAACTGTCCCGCTGATTTCGATCCCGACTTCCTGGAAGAGTTTTTCTCTTTCGGGCATGCTTATATAGAGGTCATAGTCTTTTTTGATGGCCATTCTGGCCCCGAAGTCGGGTTTTGTCTTGCTTACACCCACTATTTTCATGTCCTTCTGGGCGGCTACTGCATCCGCCACTCTTTTACCTATGGTCCCATATCCATTTATAGCTACAGATACCATCTTTTATAGC
>JGI26788J51865_100059_pt1 | contig 11921 bp, 14 predicted proteins | sample WilGeytube61714_FD_51865 | JGI IMG/M metagenome (IMG submission 51865) | reverse complement strand
AGTGTCACAGTTGTCACCTCGCACCCAATCTCTTTTGCCAAATAGATCGCCATAGCCCCCCAACCTGATCCTATCTCAAGTACACGAGCTCCCTCTTTTATCCGTAGTTTTTTAGCAAGATGCGCCATCTTTCTTCTTTGGGCACTATAGAGGTCCTCATCAGCTCTTTCAAAGATTGCACTTGAGTACATCATGGTATCATCAAGCATCAATTTAAAAAATTCGTTTGACAAATCGTAGTGCTGAGAGATATTTTTGCGTGATTTTGTTTTGGAGTTTTTACGCAAAACATGTTTGATACGGTTGGCAAAAGGGAAGAGATTGACCAAAGGATTTTTTTTGTAGTCTTCACTTTTTATGCCAAGGCGGTGTGAGTTCAAAAGGGCAAGCTCTATAAGTTTTGTAAGGTTTGGAGTATCAAACTCCCCATCCATATAGCTCTCTGCAAAACCTATGTCTCCATAAAAGGCTAGCCTGCGAAAAAAATTTGCAGAGTGTATCTCTATACTCGCTCGAGGCTCTTTTCCATCTCCATAACTCTCTTTTGTACCATCAGGAAAACGCACATCAAGGCTTCCATGCTCTATCTTTTGAAAAAAGCGCCTTCCCATTTTTAGCCATAGTCTCTTCATGTTTAGTACCTCCTTATTTGATCTTGTGGTGTTGGGCTAAAAAACTCTAACCCTTTTAAGCGCAGCTTGAGTGCCTGCCAAAGCGTTCGAGTCACCACACGAAANGTCAAAAAAAGATGGCGAAAAAATATTGCTCTTGCGCTCTGTATAGTATAGGGGTGCGCAACTGTTTTGAGTGAGGCTATGAGAGTTTTTTCGTTCTCTTCATAAAGAGTTATAGAGAGGTTTAGATGCTCTTTTGTGTAACTCAGTACAAACTTATAAAGTCCGTCGCGCTTGAGAAAAGGAGAGACATACATATCCTTTAATACACTCCCAATATACTTTGTTCCACTTTTGTGAGTGAGTTTTACAGGATAAACCACTCTTCCACCGTTGTAGTTGTGTACCTCTACGAGCATCTGTGTTGGCGCTTTGCTCCTATCAAACAGCACTAAAATACTAATTGGATTAAAAACAAAGTTAAACATTCTAGGAAGTGTCAAAAAACGCATATTTGCTACACTCTCTTGCTCTATCTTAAACTTCTTTAAAAGCTCCTCTACATTTTTTAAAAAATCATCACTTTTACCAAAATGATCACGAGGGTTAAAACGCAAAAACTTTGAATCAAGAGAGGTCATATCTGCTAAATCAATATCTAAAAGATAAAATGGGTAGGTAAACTCATGCACCTTTGGAATTAAGCGCTTGTGATAAATCTCTCCTTCATATAGTAGATGGCTCATAGCTCACACCCAAACTCTTTTGCTATTGTATTTGCACTCCAAAGCCCATCTTCATGGAACCCATAACGCCAATAAGCTCCGGCAAAATAGCTATGATTTTTTCCATTTATGACTGCTCTTTTTGCCTGCGCAGCTATTGCTTTGGCGCTAAATTGCGGGTGCTCGTAGCTAATACGCTCGATGACACTCCCTAAAGACTCTATCTCATTTAGTGAGACAAAGTACTCTTTTTTGCTTCTTAGGTTTTGCAAGCGATTTATCCAGTAAGAGAGTGTGACCGCATTTGAGCCTCCAGTATTTTTATAGTTCCATGCAGCATAAATTTTTCTATCTGGATAAAGAGCTGATGTGTCATTATGTAAAAGCGCATCATTTTGCTTGTAAGCAAACACTCCTAAAATCTCTTGCTCTTGCTTAGTTGCATCGGCTAAAAGCTCTAGAGTTTGCGGAGCATGCGTAGCAAAGATAACTTTGTCGTAGCGTTTTGTCTTGCTTGATTCAAAAAGAAGCTCTACTCCCTTCTCGTCTCGCAAAACACTCTTGATAGTGGCACCCAAAAATATCTCACCGCTTATATGCTCTTTTATCTTATCAACATAGTTTTTTGAGCCTCCACTTACAGTAAGCCACTTGTGATGGGTATTGACTCCCAAAAGCCCGTGGTTTTTAAAAAACTGCAAAAAAGTGCGTGCAGGAAAATCATGCATCGCATCACTTGGCGTAGACCAGATAGCAGCACCCATTGGCAAGATGTATCGCTCCCTAAATGCCTCACCAAAATCAACAATGTACTCACCAAGCGTTTTATCCAAATCTTGCGTATTGTTGTCTACATCGTAATTTGCTTTTTTGTTAAAACGGATGATATCAAAAATCATCGCATAGTGAGAGGGTGAGAAAAGATTTTTTTTCTGAAAAAATAGCCCTCTTAGAGTCTGAGCATTGTAGGCGATATTTTTTGTTTTGTCCCAAAACCCAAAACTCATATCGGAGTACTCAATAGCCACATCAAGCTCCTTAAAGAGTTTGGTAAGGAGTGGATATGTCTCATGATTAAAGACTAAAAAGCCAGTGTCTACACCAAACTCTTTTCCCTCTTCTTGCACCATAGTCGTGCGCGCATGTCCACCCAAACGCGGCTCTTTTTCATACAAATCTACCTCATGCTTTTTACTAAGCAGATAGGCACTGCCAAGCCCGCTGATTCCAGCTCCAATTACTGCTATTTTCATTTGTATCTACCCTCCTTATCTTGCACAGTATATATAAGCTCATCAACATTTATCACGCCTCTAAGCAGTGATAAAATTTCATCAAGTACCTCTTTTGGCATTGTAGGTTTACGCGACATAATCCAGAGTTGTTTAAAATCTTTATCAGCAAAGAGTGCATAGCTGTAATCTTCAGAGAGATAATAGATATGATAGGTTTTCGTAAAAATCCAATAATAGGTCATATCGATAGATGCGAGATTCTCCCCTTTTTTTGGCTTAGCTGTGCCTTTGTACTCTATCAGTTTGCCACCTATTACAGTATCAAAACAGCGATTTGTTACCTCATACTTTAGGGGCTTGACAAGTTTGTACTCCACACTTGAGCCGACACACTTTTCTTGATAAGAGTTGTAAGTGCGAGCAATCTCATACCAAAGTCCACTAAACTTTTGCATATCTACAAACGCCACAGGCTCTAGTGCAGAAGCATTGAGGGAAAATAAAAGCGTGTATGTAATAATTGTTTTTTTCATGAAAATATTTTATGAAAAAAAAGAGATGATTCATAGCTATTTTTTGTCGTTTGGTGGGATAGTTTTATAAAGGTATCTTTAAAACAAAACCGACTTTATGAATTCAAGGCTCTTTTTTCTCCTTATACCTTGCAAGCACAAAAAGAGCTGTAATTTTTAGCAACACAGGAAGCACCCCATAAAGAAAAATGAGTGCAATTAGTGAGTCCTCATTTGGAGAGCTAGCATCAAAATCAAACAGCCCCAAAATGGCAAAACTCACGCCAACTCCAAATGCAAGCGAGAGTTTGACAAGCATAGCAAAAAAACCAAAGAGAGTGCCACCCATTTTTCGGGGTGCATCTTGTGAGTTTTGCGCAACATCTGCTTGCATCGAAGCAGGAAGCGCCATATCAGCTCCCAAGCTCATACCTGAGAAGATGGTGATGAGTAGAAAAAGTGTGAAATCTCCCTCACCTAGCATTGGAACAAAAGAGAAGAAAAAGATAGCATTTACGATAGAGAGGCTCCATGCTCTTTTTTTTGAGATTTTGTTTGCAAGTTTGCTCCAAAACGCAAGTGCTACAAGTCCTGAGACAAAGTAAAGTAGTAGTAGAAGTCCAGCTTTGTCTTTGGCATTGATGATAAACTCAACATAAAACAGAAAAAGCGTTGCAGGGATGGCGTTGGCAAAAGAGTTGAGAAAAAACGCCCCAAAGAGTGCACGAGATTTGACTAACTCTGCCTTAAAAAGCTTGTATGATTGACCAAGAGTTATGAGATGCTTAGGCAAGGTGGTGGCATTTACCTTGAAGTAGAGAAGCAAAAATGCCAAAGGTAGGACTATAAAAATGGCACTATTTAAAAGGATGAGAGACTCCTTAGCCTCTTGTGCAACTCCCCACACATAAGGAAGCATCAAAGCAGCAACTACACCTAAAATGTTAAAAATCTCTCTACTTGTGGCATAGTGTGTGTTGTGCTCATAGCACTTGCCCAAATCAGCCCCCAAAGCCAAGTAAGAAATTGAGAGCAAACTCCACCCAAAATAGACCAAGATAGAAAAAACTAATAGCCACAAATAGCCCGCACCATCGCGTGGATGCGTCAAAAAATAAAAACCAACAAGAAGCAAAAAAACTCCAAAAAGCATAAAAGTTTTTCTAGACAAATAATGGTCACTAAGGTGTCCGATGATGGGGTCATTGAGCATATCAAAAACTCTTGCAAAGAGCAAAACCACACCCACTCCAAAGACTCCAAGCCCCACATCTTGTGCATAAAAAGTTGGAAGGTAGATATAAAGTGGTAGCCCCAAAAGAGCCAAAGGNAGAGCCAAAACCCCGTAGTAAATGTACTCGCGCCTACTGTGCATGAATCTTTCTTTTGATGTAGCGAAGCACGCTGCCTAAAAGCGGAATCTTCTCATAAACATTTTGCGCTGCATCCCAATAATCTACATGTGATTTTACTTTATTACTAGCAGTAAATGTCACACGCGTTACACCCGTAAAAGAGTCCATAGGGCCACTTTTATTGCGCAAGTAATAAAATCGCCATTTGAGGTATGCAACCTCATTGGAGCAAACTATCTCATCTACGATGAAACGCGGCTTGTGCAGTGTTTTGTACATATTAAAAAATATTTTGCAAATCGAATCAAGCCCTTTGACACTATGAAAAGGGTCGCTAAACTCAGAGTTTTGGTCAAAAAAGGTGGCATACTCTTCGCGTTTTGTTGTAGGGGTTAGCTCTTCGTAAAACTTTGCATACGATTTTGCTATCTTACATACTTGCATCATAGAGCCTTTTTGGTAATCTTAAACGCTAAAGCGTACGGAAGCACTCTAAGCAATCCAATGAGTCTTGTAAGAAGCCATGGAAATTTTATCTCAAACTGTTGTGGTCTTTGAAGCCCCTCATATATCTTTTGAGCTGCTTCATCAGGCTCTAAGAGTTGTGGCATCTTAAAGTCATTCTTTTGTGTGAGTCGCGTTTTTACAAAACCGTGGTTGATGACTTGCACATATATGTTCTCTTGCATCAGTTCTGGTTTTATGGACTCACAAAAATTAAGCAGTGCCGCCTTTGGTGCTGAGTAGGCGCCACCAAATGGAAGTCCAAAGTAGCTTGAAATGCTGACATTAAACACTATCTGCCCTCTGCCCTGCTTTTTAAATAGAGGAACTATCTGAGTTAAAAAACGCACAGCTCCTAAGTAATTTACTTCACAAATGGCACTTACGCTCTTAAAACTCAATGCTTCAACTCCCATCTTCTCATAAATTCCAGCATTATACAGTGCTACATCAATACCCCCATAGATACTCCAAGCCCTCTGTGTTGCCTCTTTGACACTCTGCATTTGCAAAACATCCATATCTACAAGGTGCAAAGAGTCAAGATACTCACTTTTTAAGTCATTAAGAGCTTTGGAGTTTTGAGTGTTTCGAGCACTTGCTATGACTCTGTGTCCTTTTTTTTAAGCAAAGTGATACAAGCGAAAGACCAATGCCGTTGCTCCCACCTATAATCCAAAGAGTTTGTCTACTCATCTTAGACTCCTCTCTATCCTCTTTGGATTTTTGCTCGTTGTTTCATAATATCCACGCCCCAAAAAAAGTGTTGGTGAGATATTTTCTATCTTTTTGTTGTGAATGCAAAGCACATCTGCTATGAAAAGATCGTGATCACCAAAGTTTACCACCTCTATAAGTTTGCACTCATAAATCATATAGGCCTCCTCTATGAGTGTGCTTTGGATGTGAGTAGCTTTTTTGGGAGTAAGCCCCGTTGCTTGAAACTTCTCACCTCCATGCATAGATCCAGAAATCTCCATAGACTTGACATAAGAAAAATCCATAAAATTAAGNGAAAACTCTNTNAGCTGATGCACTAAATCGTAGGTTTTATTTTCATCTCGAATCGCTACAGCATAACGAAATGGCGTTTTTGAGACGGGCATATGCCAAGTTGCAGGCATAAAATTCTCCTTGCAAGCCAAAAGTGCGCTTAGGCGTGGTTGTGGATGGCACTTTGCATTTAAATTATTTGTAGTTGTAAACATTGCATACTCCTCTTTAAATTTATATTTTAGAGAAATAATATCTCTTTTTACTCATTCAAACTCTCTATAAATTGCGTCGCTACTTGCTTGTGTGCTTGTAGCTTCTTTTCATCCATTTTATTTAGTAGTGCTATTTGCATCTTCATACGTGGATTTGTAGCAAATTTTTCCCCGTGACGCTCCATAAAGCTCCAGTAAAGTCCATCAAGGATCTCACACCACTCCCCTTTGGCATAATCACTCATTTTTAGAATATAGTTTGAGCTTGCGATATAGGGTTTTGTTGTAAAACTGCCACCATCGCTAAAACCACTCATTCCATAGACATTGCCCACCATCACCCAATCATACGCGTCAATAAAATGGCTCATAAAATAGGTATGCACCTCATTTGGGTCGATCTCTAAAAGCACAAAAATATTGCCTAATACCATGAGTCTTTCTATATGATGCGCATACGATGTATCGAGTACTTTTTGTATCGTTACATCCAAAGGGGTAAGCCCTGTTTTTGCCTCTAAGATCTTCTTTGGCATCTTATTGGCAAAGCCAAAAAAGTTACTATTTCTAAGTGTGACACTCTTGTCTTTATAAATACGAAGCATAAACTCCCGCCAGCCTATGATCTGGCGTAAAAACCCCTCTTTTGCATTATAAGGAACGCCCTCATAATCACGCACAACCTCGATGATCTCGTGCAGATCAAGTAGCCCTATATTGAGCGCACTTGAGATATTGGCATGAAATAAAAAGCTCTCTTTTTGCACGATTGCATCTTGGTAATCCCCAAAAAGAGTAAATTTTTGTTCTAAAAAGTAATGCAGAACCATTTTGGCTTCTTCAAAGCTTGTAGGATAATAAAAATCTTCACAACTCCCTAGAGTCTTAAATCTTTTAGCGTAAACTCTTGCCTCTTGAATAAAACTATTATCGAAACACAATGGCGCTGGAGTTTTGAGCCCTTTAGGAATTTTCTTGCGGTTTTGTGCATCAAAACTCCATTTACCCCCAAAGGGCTTTTGCTCTTCATCCACAAAAAGATCAAGCTCTTTTCTTCTTTGGATGTAGAAGTGATGCAAGAGTTTTGCCCCCTCTTTGACATTTAAAAAATTAGGGTTGGGATGTATGGTGCAGTTACTTAAATGTTGTTTGAGCTTTTTTTCAAGATCAAAATCAACAGGGTCGTAAAACTCTACTGCCTCTTGTGCACCAAGCTCCAAGTAGCTTTCATCTTCTACATATTCTACATGGATGTTTTGTTCTTTGAGATATGCCTCATACGCTTTCATACTCGCACGATGGAGGATGATCTTTTGAATATGAAAAGGGTATTGTTTAAAAAAAAGAGCCTCTTCTACAAGCAAAACTCTCTTGCCCTGCAAAAGCTGTATATCACGAAAAAGATGGTGAGGAAAAAGTATAAAAATCATAAAATATTATATGTTGTGTGGCAAAAGATTCATAGAGTTTTTTTGTCTATTCATAAAAACAAAGAGCCAATAGCAGAAGATGAGCTTGAGATCTAAGGCTTTCGTGACAGCCTTTGAGCGAAGGCAAGCACTCAAGAGTACGAGCATAAACCATCGCTTTACAAAACAATAGACCTCTTGTAAAACCTAGACCCTGAATCAAGTTCAGGGTGACGCAAATAAACTCTGTCATTGCGGGCTTGAGACGGAATCTAATTTATGGCTTATGCAAAAAAGTCTAATAGATGGGATTTTGGTACTACCACTGAGTTGTTTCTGCATCATAAATAAATTTTACAAAATATTTATTGACTTGTATCAATGATAATATTTCTCTAAACTGTTACACTTCTTCAAATAATTTATACGAAGGATGAAACAATGGAAAAAATAGAAGTACNAGGCGCAACAGTTGATTTTTTTAAAGAGGTTCAAGATGGTTTGACAACATATAGTTTTGATACAAGTCGATGTGGTCCACCAGATCCTATGGTAAATGCGATGGCAGGATTGCAACTTCTTGATGAAAATTCACAATTGGTGATGATAAATCATAAATCGCCAGGGGGATTGTTCCCTAAAATTGAAGCTGACTTTGATTTTGTAGAAGAGAGTACAGAAGATGGAAAAGTAAAAATCACTTTTACTAAAAAATCTAAAGGCAGCAATGCAACAGATTTTACACAAAATAGTTGTAGTGGTGGCACTTGTAGTCATTAGGACAAAAGATGCAAATCTCTACAAACTTTGCTCCACCATTTAAGCTCATAGCCCCATTTTTTCTTATCGGGGTTATGGTTTTGGTTGTGTCTGTTTTGTCTCTTTTTCTTTTGGATATTACAGATATTTCTACACTTCACCCACAAGTACTCTCTTGGGTACACCTGTTTTTATTAGGTTTTGTGATGATGATAATATTTGGGGCAATGGCTCAGTTGGTTCCAGTAGTACTTGAAGTGGAGCATTTTGCGGTGGAGCTTTATTATGCTATCTATCCTTTGCTTTTGATTGGAACAGTTTTGATGGTATTTGGATTTTTGAAGTATCCCTTGCTCCTTCCTTTTGGGGGAGTGGTTGCTTTTATCTCTTTTGGGATATTTTTATTGGAGACTTTTTTGACCCTCTCTAAACTCAAAAATCTTAATTTTGTCACACTTTCAGTACTTATTGCAAATCTTTTTTTACTCACTGGGCTTATTGTTGGTATCGTTTTGGCCCTTGGGTATAGTGGTATGGTAGCGATTGATTTCAATAAATTTTTAACAACTCATATCTACTTTGTATTTGTAGGGTATGTTGGGGTAAGTATCATGGGGATAAGCTTGGTTTTGCTACCTATGTTTTGGTTGAGTCACTCATTTTCGCAAATGTGGGTGAAGCTCTCTTTGTCGCTATTATCGTTTGGTGTGGTATCGGTAGGGGCTGGAGCGATAATCGATATATATAAGATACAACAAATAGGATATATCGCTACACTCTTGGCTGCACTTTTCTATGGTTTGCAAATAGTTATTATCTACAAAACAAGAGCACGAATCGAAAAAGATATATATCTCAAAAGTATGGTAGCATCGTTTCTTTTTTTTCTTTTGAGTGTTTGCTTTTCTGCGGTCTATTTGTCAAATAGCTTGGATAGGTTACTTTTAACCTTGGGATGGTTTGGATTTGGATTTATTACATTTATGATAAGTGGGCATCTGTATAAAATCATCCCTTTTTTGGTTTGGTATGAGAGATTTTCCCCTTATGTTGGGAAGAAAAAAGTGCCGATGCTAGCCGATATGGTACCTGCAAGAAGTGCAAGTGCGCAGTTTTTATTCAGTGTTGCTGGGTTTAGTATTGTTGGGTTTGCTTTTTTGTTCAATAATCAAACTCTTTTTTTAGGTGGAGTGAGTTTTTTAGTTGTTGGTGTAATATTTTTACTAAAAGATATTATTTATATGATAAATTTTAAGGGGTAAGTTATGTATAGTAAAGAGGAGATTTTCAAGGCGATCTCTACAGTCAATGATCCAGAAGTGGGATTCAATCTAGTAGAGATGGGGTTGATTTATGATGCAGTTTGTGATGAAAATATGGAAGTGGTAGTAACCATGACTCTAAGTACAAGAGCGTGTCCATTGCATCAGATGATTATTCAATGGGTTGAAGAAGCAGTCTTAAGAGAGCTACCAAAGGTGCAAAAAGTGAGCATCAATCTTGTGTGGGAACCTGCATGGAATATCACTATGGCAACCGATGAGGTAAAAGCTAAACTTAGTGGGTTCTAAATATGAAAAAATTATATGGTAGCTTGATAATATTTTTTTATTTTATCAAGTACCCCATTGTTATATATTTTGCAATCAATTATTTTTATCTTCAATTAGAATCGAATTTCATAATGGATAGCTTGGTATTGATATCTATTGCATTGATAGTAAAAGATTGGTTGGAATTATACATAAGATCAAGAAAAACTAAATAAAGGGCACCTCTAATTATTGAGGTATATACTCCATCTCTTCAAAATATGGCTTGATCATCTTAATGCTTTCCGACTCTTCATCACTCTCTATAGCTAAAAAAGAATTGTCTTTGTAAAAAGATAGAACTTTTGGATTATTTACAGAGTCTATGAGGGTAAATCTTCCTCCTAAACTTCTATGAGAACTGTCAATGATTTCTAAAGCATCAGCAAGCATATACTCACCGATTTTAAATCTTTCATACTTATCCGACTTTCCAAGCTGCCCTATCAAAAAGCAAGGTATGGTTTTAATATCGTTTTTGTAACCATCCAAAAGTTTAATAATCTCTTTAGATATACCATCTGTAAAAAATACACTTATTGCAATAGTATAATAAGCCGCTATCTCTTTTGTTTCATTATCAAAGTAAAGATAAGTTCTTGAACGAAGATGCTGCTCAAAAGTTAAAGCTTTGTTATGTAAAAAATCTTGTAGATCCAGATTTTTAGAGCAAGAAAAAGTTTTAAGTATTTGTCTTACTTTTTGTTTAGACGGTGCTTGAGAGATTATTTCAGATAATTGAAAACAAGAGAAAGCTTCATCAAATTGCTTACGAGTCATAAGTAATAATGAAGCCTATAAAAGGTCAGTGATAGAGAGTTTTCTATCTTTTGTTTTTTTAAGTTTTGGTCTCTTTATGGTATCAAATTGTTTCACTCTATCCATATTGCTTTGAGAGAATGCTTCACGGATGAATTTTTCATTTTCTGGTTTTAATACTAATGGTTCTAAAAAAGCTTTAGTCATCCAATCCTCCTACATCTATATTTTTCCAATTGTACACTCAATCAACTTATAAAATAATATTGTCGATATCTTTTTTCTTCCATACTAGAGCAAACATTTCAAATCACCCTTGTAAGAGCCTATTATGAAAATATTGGTAAACAGTTTGTCAAATCACCTAAACTTTTTTTAGAAGATAGTGGTGCGATGTATAATGTCCCCAAAAGAGATTCTTGGGGTTGTATTGTACTTAGGGGAACAAGTGCTTTATTTTGAAGATGATTTAGTGGCACTTCCTGTAAGTTTTTTTTACTAGGAGTCTGTCGGACTCAAATCATTCAATAATAAGCATGTAAATAGTAAAATAACAATTCCTAAATACTATTACTAAAAAGATTTTATATGGCAAAAGAGTACATGAGTTTCAACAGACGGCAAGCCTATCTTTTACCACCAAGCATAGATGAGTGGTTACCAAAAGAGCATTTGGCTCGTTTTATTGTAGAGATAGTCAAAGAGTTAGACTTATCAAATATTCATAAAAGCTACGGTGGACAAGGTGGCTCAAAAGCGTATCACCCAGAACTGTTATTGTCACTTCTGTTTTATGGCTATGCTACAGGAGTATTTTCAAGTAGAAAGATAGAACGCGCTACTTATGATTCTGTAGCCTTTCGCTATATTGCTGCAAACACACATCCAGACCATGACACAATCGCCACCTTTTGCAAACATTTCTTAAGAGAGTTAGAATCACTCTTTGTTCAAATCCTAATGGTTGCACAAAGCGCAGGAGTTCTTAAAGTAGGCAAAGTGAGTCTTGATGGCACAAAGATTAAAGCCAACGCTTCTAAACATAAAGCTCTAAGCTATGCCTATGCAAATAGACTCCAAGAACAACTTGAAGCAGAAGTGCGCACTCTCATGCAAAAGGCACAAGAAGCTGATAGTGAGGATACAAATGATGGAATGGACATCCCAACTGAACTACTACGAAGAGAAGAGCGTCTTAAAGTAATCAAAGAGGCAAAAGCAAAAATAGAACAACGAGCCAAAGAGCGTT
>JGI26788J51865_100058_pt1 | contig 11930 bp, 18 predicted proteins | sample WilGeytube61714_FD_51865 | JGI IMG/M metagenome (IMG submission 51865) | reverse complement strand
ATCTCGAGCCCCACGTCGGTGCGGGCGGTGGGCAAGCTGGCTCCACAGCACCCGGTTTTATAAGGCCAGGGAACCGCTTCACCCCCCAGGGCCTCCACCAGGCGGTCCATGGTCATGGGATCCTCGGGATCGTCAAAGGCGGTTATGCGGGGGGGCCTTACCCAGAGGCAGCCATAATAGGCCGCCAGTTTGAGCCCCGCCAGAGGCCTTTTCACCTGGGCCTTGATGCTCTCCAAACCCACCTGGTTTATCAGCACGTCCAGGACAGAACGGGCGCTGACGCTGCCCTTGTAACTGCGTTCGATTATCTCCTCGATGGTTTTCCTCATCTCCTCCGACTCCCGCACCGCCTTCTCCACCGCCTTCATGCGGTTGTAGCAGGCGGCGCAGGGCACCACTATATCCAGCCCCTGCTCTTCCGCCAGGGCCAGGACCCGGGCAGGAAGGGCCAGGGCCAAAAGGTGATCAACCCGGTGGGCTGCCGAAGCCCCACAGCAGTTCCAATCAGGTATTTCCCATAGCTCCACTCCCAGGTGACGGGCCACCAGCCTGGTGGAGTGATCGTACTCCTTGGCAGTGGTCTCCAGAGCGCAGCCGGGATAATAGGCATATTTCACCTGGCTTCCCCTCCTTTAGCCCTCACCCGGGCGAAAATTTTTTTTATTTCTGAAATATTCTTGATGCGGGAGGGTAAAAGGGCCAGTTTTCCCCTGGCCAGCATAGCAGGACCGGACATTATATCTTTAAAGGGCTGGCCCGTCAACAGGTTATATTCCCCCATGATGCTGGCTTCATGGGGACGACCGAACCTCTCGATGCTCCGCAGGAACGCCCGGTCAAACACCTCCGTCTTTTTATCGCCCACAATCCCCCGCCGGCAGGCTTCTTGCCGCACCGCCTCCATCAGCTTGGGTATATCGATATCCCTGGGACAACGGACGTAGCATGTCTGACATCCCGCACAAATCCAGGGTGTGTTGCTTCTCATGGCCTTTTCATATAATCCCAACTGAAGGAGGCGGATGATGCCCCTGGGCCCGTAGTCCATGCCGGAGGAGGCGGGACACCCAGCTGTGCACTTGCCGCATTGATAACAGCGGCTCAAGGTGACTCCGCTGGCAGCCTCTATGCGCTCTTTAAAGGCTTGACCAGAACTCAGCGCTTGGCTCAGCGATAACCTCTCCATCCCCAGACCCCCCTTTTCGAGATAAATCTATGCCTGGATGTCATAATTCTTTCTTAAATTTAAAATTCCTCCTTTAAAAGTAAAAAGCCATTAAAAAGGGCTTTAAAGAGGGATAAGAGCGGTGTTGTATAAATTGCTGGCGGGCACATCCTTATTGCTGGCCTCGCTCCAGCTTTTAAAATACGGCCTGGGCAGGGGGCCAAAGGACATGCGAGGCATTTAATAGAAAAAGCGGCGTCCAACCCCTACGCCGCCTTTCTTTGGGGCACCCTGGCCACGGCCCTGGTGCAGTCCAGCACAGCCGTCACCGTCCTCACCATAGGCCTGGTGGACGGGGGCTGGATAAGCTTTGACCAGAGCCTGGGGATAATCCTGGGGGCCAATGTGGGCACCTGCCTCACGGTTCAGCTCATGGCTTTGGACCTCCATGCATGGGCTTGCCCCCTCATCCTGATGGGGCTTGTCCTGATCCTGTGGCCCGGAGGCAGAGCCAGCGGTCTGGCCCTGGTGGGGGTGGGGGTCATGTTTTTCAGCCTGGAGCTTCTGGAAAATTCCCTGGAGGCCTGGCAGAAGAGCAAGGCCTGGCTTTTCCTCCTCCCCCACCTGGATCCGATTAGGGGCTTCCTGGCCGGTATCTTCATGGCCACTGGCTTCCATTCCAGCAGCGTGGTGACCGGGATCACCATGGTCCTGTTCGAACAGAAATTCCTTTCCGCCCTTTTGGCCCTGGCCGTGGTCCTGGGGGCCAATATAGGCACCTGCGCCACCGGCCTCCTGGCCTCCCTCTTCTCTTCCCGGGCTGCCCAGAGGACTGCCCTGGCCCACCTGCTGGTTAATATCCTGGGAGCACTGATGTTCTTTCCCCTCCTGCCCCTCCTGGCGCCCCTCCTCCCCCTTTTAAGCCGGGATCCTGGCCTCCAGATAACCCACTTCCATACCCTGTTCAATCTCGCTTCGTCCTTGGTATTCCTGCCCTTCACGGGGATTCTGGCGGGGATATTAGAAAAACTGCTGCCGGGCTGATCAAACAGCCCGGCGAAAGAGGGGATAATTCTCGGTCAGGTATCCCCACAGATCGAGATAGGTGTTTTCCCCCGCCATCACCCCTAAGAGTTTAGCTACAATTTGGGGGCGCAGGCCCAGCAACCTATGTATCCAGGGAGCCCAGGTATAAACGGTCCTGGCGATGAAGCGGGCATACCTGATATGGCGGAGCATCTCCCTCCCCAGCTTTTCGCCATATTCTTCCAACCCGCCCTCTCCCCTCAAGGCCTTCATCAAGATCCCGGCTGCCCATCGGGCGCTGCGCAGGGCATGGGAAATCCCTTCTCCGGTGAAGGGGTCTACCAAACCCGCAGCCTCTCCTATGAGCAGAACCCTATCCGTGTGGAGCCGGACTTCCCCTTCTGGAAGGAAAGAAAGACAAGCCCCCTGCCACGGAATTGAGGGGAGATCTATGCCCATCTTGCGGCAAAATTTCTCTAGATAAGGTTTAAAATTGACTTTACAATTAAAGAAAGCCCCCATACCTACGCTCAGGTGAGCTCCCCTGGGGAAAATCCACCCATAACCTGGCAGGTATCCGTAGGTAAAATAGATCTTTTCCCCGGAAAATGCCTGGGGCTTGGGAACTTCCAGATTTAAGCAAAAACCCCTTTCAATTGATAAATCTAAATGGCGGCGGACAACGCTGTGGGCCCCGTCGGCCCCCACCACATATCTGGCCCTCAGGCTTTCCCCCTTGGGGCCCCATACCCTCGCCCCCTTGGAATCCTCTTCTATGCCCAGCACCCGAAAGCCCTCCCTCAATTTGGCTCCCGCTTCCAGGGCTTGCTCCAGCAGCCAATGGTCCAAAAGGGTTCGGGAGACGGTATAGACCACAGGCTGGGTAAAGGTTATCTCCACCGGCTCTTCATTTTTAAAAAGAAAAACCAGGTGCCTAATTTCACCTTCTTTTAAACCTTCCCAACCCGGCGGCAGTTCCTTCGCCGCCCCCCTGGTAAGGCCACCTCCGCAGATTTTGGGACGGGGAAAAACGGCTTTATCCAGGAGCAAAACCTCAGCTCCTTGGCCCGCCAAAAACCGGGCGCAGGTGCTGCCGGCGGGGCCAGCCCCACAGATTATTACATCGTATTCCATAGGACAACCCCCTTTTTTACAATTTTTTCTTTCGCCCTCTTATTATACCCGTATAGGCCCGGAAAAAAAGGCCATACTAACTTTGAAGTATTTCGCCATAAGGAGGTATCCATCATGGCCAAGGCAGTGGTGGGTGTGTTCAAAAATGAACAGGTGGCCAGGGAAGTGGTGGAGGACTTAAGAAAAACTGGTTTCGATAAAGAGATATCCATATTGGCCCGGGACCGGGAAGGCCAGCAGGGTGAAGCCATGACCATGGAAGGCGGTGGCGGGATAGCCGACGGCATCGCCACCGGTGGAGTCCTGGGAGGGCTTGCAGGGCTGGCAGCAGGGGCAGGCGCCCTGTTCATCCCAGGACTGGGGCCCCTGGTGGCCGCCGGACCCATAGCGGGGCTCTTATCGGGCGCTGCCGCGGGGGGTATCGCAGGTGGTTTAATAGACTGGGGTATTCCGGAAGAAGAAGGCCGTCAATACGAAGAAGAGATCCGTCAAGGAAAAATTTTGGTCTCTGTCCACTGNGAGGATCAATATGCAGATCAGGCCAACCGCATAATGAGGGATCACGGAGCCGATAGGGTAAGGGTGTACTAAAAGGAGGGCCTGCTCAGGCCCTCAATTTTTTCTAGGCATTTACCCGAAGGGGAGGGGCAAAATTATAACCGGGGGGAGAATCTCTGGGTAGAACCCAGAGATAAGGGGGGTGGAAAGANGGCCCGCAGGCGTAGAGGCATCATGTCTGAGGAGCTGAAATACGAGCTGGCTAAAGAACTGGGTGTTTACGATACGGTGATGCGGGAAGGGTGGGGAAGTNTACCCTCCAGAGATTGCGGCAACCTGGTACGTCTGGCCATCGAAAAGGCGGAGGAAGCCATGAAAAACAGACGCTCCTAGCCCTCCACCGGGAGCCTTCGGGCTTCCGGTCTTTATCTTTTCAACCGGTTTATCCTCTCATAGGGATCCAGTATCTGGATAATCCTTACTCCAAAATTTTCATTCACCACCACCACTTCTCCCCTGGCTATGGGGGTCCCGTTTATGCATATTTCCACAGGCTCCTCTGTAAACCTGTCCAGTTCCACCACCGCCCCAGGGGATAGATTCAAGATTTCCCCGATTTTTTTAGAAGCAGATCCCAATATCACCTCTATCTCCAGGGGCACATCTAAAATCAGGTCTATGTTCCTGGCGGATCCATACACCTTCCCAGTCTCTGGCGGAGGGGGAGCTTCAGGGGGAAGAGATACTCCTTCATCTGGGGCAGGCGCTTCCTCCTGGTGGGATCCCTGGCCTTCCATGAGCAGAGCTACCTGGGCTCTAGCCACCTCAGGGGGTATAACCTGGACTATGTAGCTGTCTATGAGATCTCCGATAACCATCTTGAAACGCACCACCACCTTTTCCTCTAAAGGCCAAGGAGGGGGGTAATCCCCCTTATCCAGCTTTATGGAGAACAACCGGGGGGCTTATCTTGACGCTCCTCCTGAACATGGTGGCCATGGCAGTGGCCGCACTGCCCATCATCTGGTTCATGGCCTCAGCCACAGCGCTCTTTCTGATGTCATNCAGCTCCCCTTGCCCCTTCAGCCCATCCCCTCCCATCATCAGATCGGCTATCACGGCAGCGTCGCTCTCCTCCAGCACCAATAGGTTGACCCCATTTAAACCCTCGACGAATTCCACTTCCACCAGAACGAAAGGGACATGGAAGCCCTCAAAGAGCTCCTTTAAGGTGGTGACAAAGGTATGGGGGGTAGTTTATTGAGACCCTCTTNTTCAATATCTGGGACATGAGCCGTGGCGGCACTGCCCATGGCTATATTTCCGATTTCTCCCAGGGCATCCCTCTCTATATCTGTCAAATGTAACTCCGGCTCCTGCTCCTGAACCCCGTCATCACCCTTTAACAGGGCGTCGATCTCTTCTTGAGAGAGAAACTCGGACACTTAAAGCACCTCCGTTATCTGAACTGCCAGCTTTCCCCCTTGGATCCCCGGCTGTACTTTAAACTTCAACTTTCCGTCCACGTAAAGCTCCAGATCTTTATCGATCTCCTGATCCAGCGTGATGATATCCCCTTCCCGAAGCTGGATAAAGTCCCTCACCCTGAGTTTTGTCCTTCCGCAATAAGCCATCAGCTCCACAGGCACCTGGGCCAGGATCTTCTCCAGGGTTAGCCGATATTTCCCCCTCTCCTCCCCATTGCTGGTGGAAGCCAGCCACTGGCTGGTGGAAAGGCGAAAGAGGAGAGGCTCCAGCATCATATAGGGGAGGCATAAATTCAATAGGCCTTCCTGCTGGCCCACTTTAGTGGAAAGGGTTATAACCGCTACGGTCTCGTTGGGGGAAATCACCTGAGCAAACTGGGGGTTGGTCTCCATCCCCTCCAGTTTGGGGGTAAATTTCTGAACATCGGACCAGGAGTAGACAAGCTGCTCCAGCAGGCGATTGGATAAGCGCTTTAACACGTGAAGCTCTATCTCGGTGAAATCCCGGGTTATGGGAAGCATCTCCCCCCTGCCCCCGAATAGGAGATCTATGATGGGGAATACAAAGTTCATATTTGCCTGGAGAACCCCAGATCCAGGGTGAAGATGTTCATCAAAGTGGGGGTGGGCAAGGAGAGGACAAAATCTTCGTAGGTCATCTGTTCTACGGAGATGATTTTCACCTGGATGTTGGCCCTCAAATAGGCGGAAAGGAAATTGGCCACCATCCTCCCGAAGTTTTCATGGATCATGTAATAAAGGGTGCGCAACTGCTCCTTAGAAAATTTGTTGGGCCGGCGGAAGTCGTATCTTTTGACCTTACCCTCCTCAGCCTGTTCCTTCAGGTCCTCCATCTGCACTTCCCCGCTGCTGATGGCCTGCAACAGGGCGTCTATCTCCGCTTGAGAAAGCACCTCTCCCATGGCCATACCCCTAGCTCAAAGCCCTCTGCAGGGCCTGCAGGACCCTGTCCTGCTGAAAGGGCTTTACTATGAAATCTTTAGCACCCGCCTGGATGGCCTCCATTACCATCATCTGCTGCCCCATGGCGCTGCACATTATTATCCGGGCATTAGGGTCTATCTGCCTTATGGCTTTCACCGCAGCTATACCGTCCATTTCCGGCATGGTTATGTCCATGGTGACAACGTCCGGTTTGAGCTCCCTATAGAGCTCCACCGCTTTTATCCCGTTTTCCGCCTCTCCAACCACTTCGCAACCATATAAAAGCGGCGTCATCCACCACCAAAACCTTTTTTGCCATTCTCCCTACTTCCTGCTACTCTTCTTTTTTAAGCCCATCCCTAAAGAAGAAAATATCTTTTCCAGGGCTTCGCCTCTCCGGTATGAGAAAAAAGTGGCCCTGCAAGCGGATATCCTGGCTGAAAAACTCGGTCTCGATTATCAGGGCATGGTCAGAAAAATAGCCCCCCTCCAGAAAAGCTAAGCTCAAAACCGCGGCCAGCATATCGTAGCCGGTACGCTGGGCATGAAGGTCAAATTGCAGAACTGAGAAAAGGCGTTTAAAAAGGACCCGGTCAGTATGTTGCCCACCTCGGTCAGCACCGAAATGCCCATATCGTCCAGTTCCCGGGTAGATCCCGCAGCCCTGCTCAGGAGCATATCCACCAGCAGAAAGGCGCTCTCCTGGGTTAAAAGGAGAATATCTTGCTGGGGGCTTCCCCCCTTACGGTGAACTCCACGCAGGCTACCGGATCCTCCTCTCCCCCCACCAGGGTGGGAATCTCCGGCAAAGGGAGAATACCGGCCTGGGGCACCCTCATATTTATCTTCACCCCGAGCATGGCGGCCAGGGCAGAAGCAGCATGACCCGCTCCGATGTTGCCTATTCCCTTTAATGCGTCCAGATGGACAGGATCCAGCCGTTCCCAAACCCGNATCCTTCCCCCCACAGGCTGCTAGGGCCGGCGGTAGAACCAAGCCGCCTCCCTTATGTATCCCAGCTCTCGGTAGTAAAACATGGTCTCGGTGGCCCCGATAAACAATACCCCCCTGGATGAAGGGACTCATAAAACCGACGGTAAATATCCCTCTGCACATCAGGGGTGAAACATATCATGACGGTGCGGCAGAGAATGAGGTGGTATCCCTTACCATAAGGATCCTTTAAAAGATCGTGGAGACGAAAGCGTACCATTTTATAAAATAAAAAACCCTGGGAAATCCCAGGGCTCTTGTTTTTTATAGGCTATTACTGGCTCGGCTTTTCGCCCAAGGTGGCGTTTATCTCCAGAGTCTTACCCCGCCGGAATACCTTCAATTTGACCTTCTGACCGATCTTCATGGACTGGATCTTGTTGACCAGGTCTGCAGCGTCCTTTACCTTCTGGCCATCCACTTCTAAGATCACGTCGTATTTCTGCAATCCAGCTTCGGCCGCCGGGCTCCCCGCCACCACTTCCCCCACTAGAGCCCCTTCAGGACCGGGCAGCCCCAAAAATTCGGCCACCTCGGGAGTAAGGGAGGTCAGCATGACCCCCAACCAGGGCCGGGCGATCTTGCCTTTGGTCATCAGGTCGTTCAATACAGGTTTTACCGCGCTGCTGGGTATGGCGAAGCCTATACCCTGGGCGTCCGCCTTTATGGCCGTGTTTATCCCTATGACCTCCCCCTTCAAGTTGAGCAGGGGCCCTCCGCTGTTCCCCGGGTTTATGGAGGCATCGGTCTGGAGCAAATTTTCATAATGACGCCCCTGTACGTCTATGGGGCGTCCCTTGGCGCTCACCACCCCTACCGTTACTGTATGGTCTAGACCGTAGGGATTGCCTATGGCCACCACCCAGTCCCCCACCCTCACCTGGCTGTCGTCCCCCAAGGCCAGATAAGGTAGGGGTCGATCCGCGTTTATCTTTAAGACTGCCAAATCCAGTTGGGCATCTGCACCCACCACCCGAGCCGGGAAGGGTTTATCAAAACCTATAACCGTAACCTTGACCTGGGTAGCTCCCTGGATCACATGCTGATTGGTCAGGATATACCCGTCGGGGGAGATTATAAAGCCTGACCCCAAACCCCTCTGAACCCTGGGCAAAGGGCTGTAGGGTTTGCCGAAGAAATAACGGAAAAAGGGATCCTCCAAAAGGGGGTTGCCGCTGCTCTCCGTATCTATCCTGACCACCGCCGGAGCTGCCTTCTCCGCTATATCCGCTATGGTCTCCGGACCCCAACCGGCATTCACAGTGACAGGACCAGGGGCCACATCGGCCATCTGGTACCCCAGAGTTTTATTTCTCCCCCCGGCGATGTGATAAAAACCTGCCGTGACCGCCACCCCTGCCAAAAATACCAACAATAATAGCCATGCGCCCCAGCGGGTTCTGCCGTTGTTCACCCCATATCACCCCCGAATTGAATGGAGGGGCTGGAAAGTTCCCAACCCTTTCCCTTTTTTGATTATAACGCTGGAGGTTAAGAGATTGCAATGGGATAGAGGCTCTGTTATACTTAGAATAGCCGTAAAGGACAAGGGCGGGATGGGCATGAAAAGATGGCAAGCTGTCCTGTTGCTTTTGGGCTGGCTTCTGCTGGGTATCGTGGTGACCGCAGTCAACAGTTTAGGAGCCAGCCACCCACCTCACAATGTAGAAAGGGGAATGATACCCTAGGGGAAAGCGCTGGAGGGCGCTTTCTCTTTTGGGGCCACCATGAGGGCAGAAGTTATTTTTACCGGCACAGAGCTGCTTTTGGGCCATCTGGTCAATACCAACGGGGCCTTTTTAGCCCGGGAGTTGGCGGATCTGGGGATAGAGCTTTCCCGCCAGGTGGTGGTAGGCGACGATTTGGAGAGCATAAGGGAAGCCATAAGGGAAGCCAGCTTAAGGGCAGACCTTATCATAATAGGAGGGGGATTGGGACCCACCGAAGACGACCTTTCCCGGGAGGCCTTGGCCCAAACCCTGGAGCTCCCCTTGGTGGAAAACCTCGAGGCCAGGGAAAACCTTGAATCGTACTCCCGGCGCCGGGGTACAAAACCCTCTCCCCGGGTTTACAAACAGGCCCTGCTCCCCCGGGGAGCCGAGGCCCTTCCCAATCCTGTGGGGGCAGCCTCGGGAGCCTATTTAGAACATGAAGGTAAGATATATGTGCTGCTGCCAGGACCTTCCCAGGAGTTCGCAGCCGTGGTGAAGGAGGAGCTCCTGCCCCGGCTGAACAAGCTCCTCCAGGCCAGAGGGGAGAAAAGGGCTGTAATAACTTCCCGCATCATCAAGGTCATGGGTCTGCCCGAGGCCGCTGTGGCCTCGGCTTTAGGGGAGCTCCTCCAGAGCTGCAACCCCGCTGTGGTCACCCTGGTTACCAAAGGGGAGGTCCACATAAAGCTCACCGCCAGGGCTTCGGATCATGAGGAGGCCCGCAGGCTGTTCGCCCCCTTGGAAGAGATAATACACCAGCGCCTGAAGGATCATATTTTCGGCTACGATCAGGACACTTTAGAAGAAGCGGTGGGAAAGCTCTTGCGGGAAAAGGGGATGACCTTGGCCACCGCCGAGTCCTGTACCGGAGGATTGCTGGGCCACAGGATAACCAACGTGCCCGGAAGCTCCGATTATTTCCTGGGAGGGATAGTGGCTTACAGCAATGAGGTTAAAATAAAATTTCTGGGAGTGCCTTTGGAGCTGATCCAGATCCACGGAGCCGTAAGCCCCCAGGTGGCGGAGGCTATGGCCAAGGGGGTGCGGGAAAAATTCTCCGCCCACGTGGGCATAGGCATAACCGGTATAGCTGGACCCACCGGGGGTACGGAAGAAAAGCCAGTGGGTTTGGTATACATGGGGATAGATTGCCAGGGAAAGGTTCAGGTGGAGAAGAGGAATTTTGTGGGAGACAGGGAAAACATAAAATGGNACGCCTCTCAACACGCCCTCTATCTCCTCTGGCGCCATCTGAAATCTTAGGTTCCCGGAAAGGGCGGNGCCTGGAGGGGCAAGGCAGCCCTGAGGTAAACCTTCTCTCCGTAGACAGCCTCCAGCACCTCTCCCCCATGGCTGCGGATGTGGTGCAGCAGCCGGCTCAGTTCTGCATAATCGCAGTGGAATTCCACCTCCNTGGTGGGTAGGCGCTGCACCTTTCCCCCTTCTTCCAAAGCCCTGCGGGCGGCGGTGCCGTAGGCTTCTATGAGGCCCCTTATCCCCAGCTTCTTCCCTCCGAAATAGCGGACCACCACCACCGCCACATTGGTAAGACCCAAACTGCATATGGCCCCCAGGATAGGCCTGCCTGCTGTGCCGCTGGGTTCCCCGGCATCGCTGTAATACACCCTCTCACCTTTACCCTGCCCTATCCGGTAGGCAAAACAGATATGGGTAGCCTGGCGGTGCTCCTCCTGTATCCGGGAGATGAAACTTCTGGCCTCCTCCTCGTCTTTGACCTCCCGGGCAAAAGCTATAAAGCGGGAGCGCTCCACCTTTATCTCCACAGCCGTTTCCCGGGCAACGGTAAAATAGACGTTTTCCATAGATTCACTTGCCCTTCTATTTTTTCTCCCCCTTTGATATAAATGGATAGGACTTTAAAGAGGGGGTTAAAAATGTTGGGATCGTGGCTTCAGCCTCTGTGGAATTATTTGGTAAATATTTTAGCCAGCTGGGGGTACTGGGGGATAGCCATAGGGATGGCCCTAGAGAGCGCCTGCATACCCATACCCAGCGAAGTGATATTGCCCTTCGGGGGCTATCTGGTCAGCATAGGGGCCCTGGATTTCTGGGGTACAGTCCTGGCCGGAACCTTGGGAGGTACTGTTGGCTCCGCAACCGCTTATTGGATAGGGCTCAAGGGAGGCCGTCCCCTCTTGGAAAGATACGGCCGTTATATATTGATCTCCCAAAGGGAATTGGCCTGGGCAGACGACTGGTTTCAGCGCTACGGGGAAGCCACGGTATTTTTTACCCGGCTCATGCCGGTGATCCGCACCTTCATCTCCTTGCCCGCGGGTATAGCCGCCATGCCCTTCGGCCGCTTCATCCTTTACACTTTCCTGGGCTCCCTGCCCTGGTCTGTGCTCTTCGTTTACATCGGGCATCAATTGGGAGAAAACTGGGATACCTTGAGCCCCTACTTCCACCGGTTTGACCTTTTTATAATAGCAGGGATTCTCATCCTGATAGCCCTCTATCTATACCGCCAGTGCCGGGCTTGAGCAAGCTCCAGATTTTTTATTTATTTCAATTCCCGGGCTAAACGCTTGAGGTAGGCCAGCCGCCTCTCCAGAGAAGGGTGGGTGGAGAACAGTTCCATAAAGCTGCCCTTCCGCAGGGCCGGTATGATGAAAAAGGCGTTGAGCGTTTCCATTTCCTGTAGTTTTCTTTCAGGTACCCGCCCCATGGCTCCGCTTATCTTTATCAGGGCTGAGGCCAGATGCCCGGGAGAGCCCGTCAATATGGCAGAACCCCTGTCTGCGGCAAATTCCCGGTAGCGGGATAGGGCCCGGATGAGGAAAAAGCTCACCACCCATACCAAGAGGGATACCAGATAGACCAACATCAACCCCCCTCCCCTGTCTTCCCTATCCCGGGTATCCAGAAATCCCCCTCCCCAGAAGAAGAAATTCTGGACTATGAAGGAGGCCACCGTGGCGAAAAAGCTGGCAACAGTCAGAACCGCCA
>JGI26788J51865_100057_pt1 | contig 11967 bp, 11 predicted proteins | sample WilGeytube61714_FD_51865 | JGI IMG/M metagenome (IMG submission 51865) | reverse complement strand
ATATATATTTAAAATTGTTAAAAGAATACTTAACAAAATATGTTGATAAAAAACTTATAGAAAACATATATGGTTTTTGATCTTATATAAATGTAAAATCTAATTATTCAGTTTTGATGTTTTCAAAAGAACATAAAAATGAATTTATTAGTTATGCTATATCTAATTGATATATAAATAAAGCAATATGATGAATGNGNGATTCTAAAGCTGATTTTTGAATAAGCTATAACTTGGATTATAATTCAAAATTTTATTTTGTTAATCCAGAAAAATCAGTAATTAATAATTTTTGTGAGCTAAGTAAAGAATGAATCGATTATGAATTAATATATGAAAGAAAAGATTTGATTTTTAAAGTAGATTATAAAGATATAAAAATATTAAATTAATATGCAAAAATTTAATCAAGAATATCATCAAAAATTTTGTAATTATTTTCAGATAAAAGATAAGCCTTCTACTAACGATATTAAATTGATTGAAAAAACATATAAATATATAAAATATATAAAATATATTCCTTGAATTTGTTTTGTTGGTGTATGAAATAGTGTTTCTATGAATTGTTCCACTAAAAATAGTGATATTGATTTGTTTATAATTACAAAAGAAAAAAGATTATGGTTAGTAAGGTTTTTAGTAACTCTTATTTTTACTTTGTTAAATCAAAGAAAAACAAAAAACAAACATTCTGAAAAATTTTGTCTTAGTTTTTTTTGTACTAATAAATCAATGGATTTTTCTAGTATTGCTATAGATAATGATATATATTTGTATTTTTGGATAATATATCTAAAACCTATTTTGGATGTAAATAATACTTATGAAAATTTTATAAAATCTCAAACTTGGTGTGATTTAAGTGAATATAAATATAAAATATTAGAAAATAAAAAATATATAAAATATTCATATAAATCTAGTTATGATTTTGGTTTTTTTGACTTTTTTGAAATTTTAATAAAAAGTATTTTTATAAAAAAAACTAATAGAAGCTATAAAAAGCTAGATAATAAATTTTGAGTAATAATTAATGATAATATGTTAAAATTTCATAATTGAGATAAAAGAAAAGAAATTTCTAATTTTATATTTAAAAAAAATATTGATTCTTAAAATAAGATTAAATTATTAAATTAATAAAACAATTTTGGCGGATTTGATATTAGACTTGGGTTATATTCTATTATTAGATGTTCATCATATTTACAAATTTCTATAGTGTTTCAATCTGCATCAGTAGTATTTTCTTTTTCTAAACATTCTTTATTGCCATTTCTTAGGTAATTTAGATCATAAATTCTTGCTAGATTAAAATCTTTTGTTTCTCATCATCACGGAAGTTTATGTTTTCATTTATCTACTTTTGCTCATCATATAGTATTTCTAGTTATTAGACTTCATTTTATATGAAGTTGTTTATCACTATCAGTATCTTTTAAAATAGCTCCATCAGAGTATATCAAAGCATTAATTTGTTTCACATTTTCATCTATAAATATATTTCATTTTCAATTATATCAGTTTTCTATATTGTATCCATCTTTTAAAACTATTATTCCTAAAGGCTTATTATTGGTATTTAGGTCTCAAGATATTGTTAGATTACCGTTAGTTATTACAAGAGTTTCATATCATATGTCATTTCAATATATACTATAATCTCAATCAATATATTTTACTCATCATACTACATCTCATGAATTTAGTTTATCTATATATGTATAAGCTTTTTGTCTTATCTGAGTTCTAGAATTATTTATTATAGTATTTTGAAAATCAACATCTATATCGTCTCCAGATTGTCATATTATTTTAACATTTATAATTGTATTGTCTTCTGGATTATTTTCTATTATTAAAGGAGAATCAGTAAAATAATTACTTTCAGGTGATAGTCTATATTTTATAGTAGATCATGATAAAAAGTAGCTTACAAAAACTTCAGATTTATCATCTCACAAACTTATTCAAGCATATTTAGTTATGCTTCAGGAATTAGTTTTTTCAATAGTTGTTTTGAATTTTTTATTTATTTTATTAAAAAAGGTTGTTCATGTTAGATATGTTTCAGGATTTAAAGGAGTTATTTTATTTATATCAAATTCTATATTTAAATCACTTTTATTAATATTATTAGTATTTAGCTTTATTTTATAATTAATATTTTCTCATATTTCTGGTAAATAGTCCCATGTTAAGTTGTTAATTGATGCAAGTAGTTCTCCCCATACTGGTTTTTTAAAATAATTAGTTGAATTATTTAAAACTATTGCATTTATATCTCACTCTAATTCAATTTTAAATCTTTGAGTAAAAAATCAAGGAGCTAAAGATTTAACTTTAAAAGTAAGTTGAGAGTTATTATCAACTTTCTCAGAAATTTCAAAAATATNTATNGCATCATTACTATTTTCATCTTCAGAGTTAGTATTTATTTTTTTTCAATTTGTATAATTTTCTATATAGTGAGTAATATTTTCAATTTTTACATCTTTTACATAATTTCAGTAACTATCACTTATCGAAGCTTTATATTCATAATAATCAATATTGTTTCAATATTTTTCTCATAAATCATTATTTACAAGATTTAGTTGTCCAAATATAGTATTACTAAAATCTACAAAATACATAGAATTTAAAACTGTTTTATTTCAGTCATAATCATTTAGTTCTACAGTTATTCTATATTTTCATGTTTCAGTAAAAATATTGTTTTTATTTTCTATGCTTATCTCTTTTTTAGTTATGTTATCTCAAAAATCTTCATTATAATTATATCTATTTTCCAGTGAGTTATTTTCAAGTATTTTTGAAATTTTTATACTTATATTTTTTAGATAATTTCAAGTAGAATTATTATCTATTTTTATTATAATTTTATTATCATGATGAGCTTTAAAAGCTATATTTTCTGCCAAATTGTATCTGATTTGTCACTCTATATCTATTCAATCATATTTTCTTCATATATAATCAACTAAATATTCTCTATAATCATTATTAAAGTCAGGCATATCTATTTGACTTCAAGTAAGGTTTAAATTAATATTACAACAAATATTATTATCAGCTTTTGCACTTAAAATTCAAAATAAATAAAAAATATTTATGGTAATAAACATTAATATTTTAAACATATTTTAATAATTAATGTTATAACAACAAAATTGTATCACAAAAAAAAGAACAAGTCAAATTTGACTTGTTCTTTTTTTTGTATGTGATTATTTTAATTCAACAGTTGCACCAGCTTCTTCTAATTTAGCTTTAATTTCTTCAGCCTCATCTTTAGAAACATTTTCTTTAACAGTTCAACCATTATCAGCAAGAGCTTTACCTTCTTTTAATCCAAGACCAGTAACTTCTCTAATAACTTTAATAACAGCTATTTTATTAGCTCAAGCAGAAGTTAATTCAACATTAAATGATGTTTTTTCTTCTGCTTCACCGCCAGCAGAACCACCAGCAGCAACCATAACAGGTGCAGCGGCACTAACTCCAAATTCTTCTTCCATAGCTTTAACTAAATCATTTAATTCAACTATACTTAGCTCTTTTACTAAGTCCATAATTTTTTGTGCATTTTTACTTAATTCAGGCATAATATTATATTTTTAAAAAATAAAATTTATTAATATATTTGTTGCTCTAGCAATTAATAGCTAGTCTATTTTCTGGAGTTAACTCCAGAAAATAAGACTAAATATTAATTTATTCAGAGTCTTTATTATTTTTTAATTCTCAAACTTTAGTTTTTCATTGATTTTCAATTTCTTTAGCAGCAGCATCAAGAAATCTTGCCATAGAAGATAAAGGAGACATCATAGATCAAACAAGTCTTGATAATAATGTATCTTTTGAAGGCATATTTGCAATAATTTTTGTATCTTCAATACCTTTAATCTCACCTTCAAATACACTAAGCACCCATTCTATTTTTTGATTTTCTGCTTTTTTATCTTCTTTATCTTTAATAAAAGCATTAGCTTTACTTAATCAAGCTATAGGATCTTTTTTAGAACAAATAACTGAAATTTGTCAAGGAAGTAAACTTAGATCTAAATCCAAATCTAAAGCCTCTTTTAAAGCTTTTTTTATAAGAGTTTTTTTAGACATTATGTATACAGCATCTACTTCTCTTAACATTCATCTTAATTCTTCAGTTTCACTTACAGTTAATCAAAATGTTTTTGTAAAACCTATAGAAGAACTATTTTTAAAATTTTCTATTAAGTTATTTAAAACTTCACTTTTTCTAGTTTTACTTAAAGCCATGTTATTTATTATTACAATACAAAATAAAAATACCTTTTGTTTTGAAATACAAAGACAAAAGGCATAGTTTTCTTTTATAACTATTTACCTTATCTCGGTAGGGCTTATTTTATGCCTACTGTCTTCGATTAAGTAATATTTATTATAATTAATTTATTTTAAAGTCAATTATTTTTTAAGATTTTTTGTTTTTTCCATTCTGGCATAGAATTTATCAATAGCTCAAGTTTTAATTAATTTTTGTTCTCCAGTATAAAAAGGATGATTATTACTAGAAATTTCAACTCTTACCTCATCATCTTTTAATGTTGACATAGCTTCCAAAACATATCATGAAGAACAAACAAATTTTACTATTTTTGATTCTGGATGTATTCACTTTTTCATAAATTTTAATGTTTATTTGTTAAATGTATCGCTAATATACGATTACATAATGTAAAAATGGTGCCGAGAGAGAGAATCGAACTCTCACGCGATTAAGCACTGGCTTCTAAGGCCAGCGTGTCTACCAGTTCCACCATCTCGGCTTTTAAATTTTTATGGTGGGCAGAGAGGGATTCGAACCCCCGAAGGCATAGCCAGTGGATTTACAGTCCACCCCATTTGACCGCTCTGGTATCTGCCCATTATTTATAATAAAATGGAGCCACCAATCGGACTTGAACCGATGACCGTTCGCTTACAAGGCGAATGCTCTACCAACTGAGCTATGGTGGCCTTTCTATAAAGCACGACATATATTATTAAAAATATTTAATAAGTCAAAATTTTTTTTATTTTTTATTTTTGTTTGTTCTAAATTCATATTATTTTACTATTTTAAAGATTATTCTTTAATAATAAAATTATTTTTTATTAAAAACTTGAAATAATATTTTTTATTAATATACTTTTGTCGTCTTTAAAAAATGGCGCCTTGGCAGAGTGGTTTATGCAGGGGTCTGCAACACCCCGTACAGCGGTTCGATTCCGCTAGGTGCCTCCATTAAGAAAATAAAAAAAATAGCTTTTCTTAAAAAGAAAAGCTATTTTTTTCTTTTTATCATCTTAAACTTTTTCTTTCATACTTGTAATAATACATACTTATCTTTACTAAGCTCTATAATAGTTTTTGGATCATTTTCAATTTTATTGTTTACTTTAACTCAGTTTGAAGATAATGCATTTCTTGCTTCAGTAGAGTTATTTACCATTCAAGCAACTCTTATTAGAGTAACTAAAGGTAGACTATCTTCTTCTAATTCTATTTTTTCTATATCTTTTTCATCAGGAACTAGTCAATCTTTTAAAACTTTTTCAAAATAATTATGTGCTTCTGTTGCTTTTTTTTCTCAATGATATAGTTTCACTATTTCTTTAGCTAGTTCTATTTTTACATCTCTAGGAGATACTCATGACTCAAGTCTTTTTTTGTATTCTTCTACTTCATCTAGGTATAAGGTAGTACAATGTTCGAAGTATTTTATAATCAATTCATCTTTTATTTCCATAATTTTTACAAACATAGTATTTGCATCAAAATCAAGTCATATAAAATTATTATATGTTTTACTCATTTTTCTTCCATCAGTTCATTCTATAAGATTAAAAGTCATTATATCTTGTTTTTCTTTAGAAAAAGCACCTTGCAATGTTCTTCAAGCTAGAAGATTAAAATACTGGTCATTTCAACCAATTTCCACATCAGCATTTACCATAACACTATCATATCATTGCATAATAGGATATAAAAATTCTTGTAATGAAATTCTAACTCATTTTTTATATCTTTTAGAAAAATTATCTCTATCAAGCATTTCAGCAACCGAAAAGTTTTTTGCTAGTTCTCAAACAGTATTAAAACTTGTTTTGTCCATCCATTCACTATTATATCTTACTTCTACTTTATCTATATCAAGTATTTTTGAGAATTGATTTAAATAATCTTTTGCATTTTGTCTTGTTTCATCTCTTGTAAGCATTGGTCTTTCAGATGTTTTATCACTAGTATCTCAAATTTGAGCTGTTGCATCTCAAATAATTAAAACTACTTGGTGTCATAGTTTTTGAAATTCTCTTAATTTTAAAATAGGTACAGCATGACCTATATGTACCTGACTTCAAGTTGGATCTATTCAGAATTTTATTCTTAATACTTTTCAAGATTTTAGCTTTTTTTCAAGATTTTCTTTATTTATTATATTAGAAACTCATTTATTTAAGAGATTTAGTATTATTTTATTTTTATCCATTAATTTTATTTTAAAATATATTAGAGCTAGAAGTTGTTAAATCATACACTTCATTATCTATCGTGGTAAAATTTCAAGATATAATATTAATATTTGTATGTTCAGAAGTATTTTTTTCTATTAAAAGTTTCAATATTTCACTATCTTTTTTAATTTTATTTTCTCAAGTTATATTTATTGTATAAGTTGTTATTCAATTGCTATTTCATATTTCTAGGACTTCATTTTCATTTTCTAGATTTTTTAATATATTTACATGTTCATTATCATATACTAAGGAAAAAGTTATATTTTTTACATCTAGTAAATCTATATTATTTTTTATTGAAACCATATAATTTAATCAAACTTTTTCTACATTAACACTAAGATTTGCAATATCTTGGTCTTCTATATTTCTATTTATTAAACTACTTTTAATATTAGATCAAAAATCACTATTTGAAAATATAAAATTAGCTCAAATAGCTAGAAATAAAGCACTAAAAACTATTAGAAAGTTTTTTTTCCTTTGCTTTTTTTTATATTTTTTTATTATATCTTCCATAGAATTTTTTTAAAAAACTAAATTTTCATTAAATCAGCTTCTTTCTTCTTTGTTAATTCATCAACTTTTTTATTGGCTTCATCAACTATCTTTTGTAAATCTTTCTCAAGCTTAATTAAATCATCTTTTGTTATTTCTTTATTTTCTTCAGCTTTTTTTATTTCTTTTAATCAATCTTGTCTAACATTTCTTATAGATATTTTTGCTTCTTCAGCTTCTTTCTTAGCTATTTTTACTAATTCTTTTCTTCTTTCAAGAGTTGTTTCAGGAACCTTTATAATAACACTATCAGCCATTGTTTTAGGATTTAATCCTATTCAAGCATCAGTTATTGCTTTAGCTATGTTATGAATTATTGATTTATCCCAAGGTTTTATACTTAAAGTTTGATTGTCTATATTTGTTATACTAGCTAAATTTTTAATTACTTGTAAGTTTCAATATGCATCAACTTTTATGTCTTCTACCATAGAAGGAGTAGCTCTTCATGCTTGTATTTTTGAAAATTCTAACTCTAGATGTCTAATAGCTTTATCCATTCATTTTTTTGTATTTTCTAGCATTTATTTTATGTTAATTATAAAATAATTTTTAATTTATGTTGATTTTAAATTTTTAAAAAGTATATGATTTTTTTTTTAAAATTCAAGCTTGATTTTATAAAAAAATAATTATTATGAATATAAAATATTTATATAAAAGTATATTTATAAAATGAGTATTTTAAAAGTAGAAAATATAACTAAAAAACTTTGAAATAAACTTGTTTTAGATGATGTTTCTTTTGAGGTTATACAATGAGAGATTTATTGATTTTTGTGACCTAATGGAGCTTGAAAAACAACGACGATGAAAACTATTATGTGATTAATAAAACAAGATAGTTGAAATATAGAAGTATTGTGAGAGAAGTGATTAAATATAAAAGCTAAAGAAAAAATAGGTTTTATGCCAGAAAATACTTATTTGTATAAATATTTAAAATGAAGAGAATTTCTTAAATTTAACTGAGGTTTTTATTGATTAAAATGAAAAGATTTAGAAGAAAGAATAGAATATGTTTTGGATAAAGTCTGATTAAAAGATGCTTGAGATAAATATTTGTATGAGTATTCAAAATGAATGCTTCAAAGAATTTGATTAGCTCAATCAATTATAAATAAGCCAGAACTTTTATTTTTAGATGAACCTATGAGTTGACTTGATCCTATTTGAAGAAAACAAGTAAAGGATTTATTGGTAGAGCTTAATAAAATGTGAACTACTATATTTTTTAATACTCATATTCTTGCTGATGTAGAAAGTATTTGTCATAAATTTAGTATTATTCATAACTGAAAAATGATAGTTACTTCAAAAGAAGTAAGCTCACTTGATATGCCACTAGAAGATTTTTTTATAAAAAAAGTTTCTAGTAAATAAAAATTTAATAAAAAATTAATTATTTTATAAAAAAATTATTATGACTAAAACTAAAGAAAAAGTAGAAAGGAATCTTATATTTAATCCATCATGAACAGATGATGTAAATTTAAGAACAATAATTAAATGAAACAGTACTTGACTATTTCAATTAAATTCTACTAAGTATTCTTGGGCTAAAAGTATGTATCAAGTTATGATTTGAAATTTTTGGGTTCCTGAAAAAGTTTCATGATTATGAGAAGATGCAATTCAATTTAAAGAATCTTTATCTGATGATGAGAAAAGAGCTTACAAATGAATTTTATCATTTTTAATATTTCTTGATAGTATACAAACTGTAAATTTACCAAACTTTTCTGATTATATAACAGCTCCAGAAGTTAATTTAATATTATCTATACAGGCTTATCAAGAAGCTATCCATTCTCAAAGTTATGCTACTATACTTGAAACTGTAGTAGATAGTATTGACAGGGATGAAATTTATTATTTCTGGAGAGAAGATGAACACTTACTTGAGAGAAATAAGTTTATTTGAGGTATTTATCAAGCATTTATAGATGACCCTAGTGATGAAAATTTTTTTGCTTGAATTATTTGAAACTTTTTACTTGAGGGTATTTATTTTTACAATTGATTTGCTTTTTTTGATACACTTGCAGATCAATGAAAAATGGTTGCTACTGATAGAATGATTAATTATATCAGAAGAGATGAATTAACTCATGTTACTATTTTTGCTAATATAATAAAAGAAATAAAAAAAGAATTTCCTGAAATGTATAATGAGAAAAAAATAATAGATATGATGGATACAGCTGTAAAACAAGAAATAAAATGGTCTAAACATATTTTATGAGAAAATATTATATGAATGTCTCATGAAAATATAGAAAATTATACTAAATGGTTAGCAAATGAAAGATTGAATATGCTTTGAATTAAACCTTTATACAAAGATGTTATATCAAATCCATACAAACATCTAGATAGATTACAAGACAATAACTCTGAAAAATGAAACTTTTTTGAATCAACAGTTACAAATTATTCACAATCTAGTTCTATGAAATGAAGTTGGGATTTTTAATAAATAAATAATAAATAAAAAAATTTTTGACTTTGTATTTTTTTTGTATACTTTGAAATAAATTATTTCTAAGTATACTTTTTTTATGGCAAAAAATTTATTAATAGTTGAGTCACCATCTAAATCTAAAACAATTGAAAAATTTTTATGACCTGATTATAAGGTTTTAGCTTCTTTTGGTCATATAAGAGACTTACCTCCAAAAAAACTTTGAATAGATATAGAAAATAACTTTACTCCTTCTTATGAAATAAGTAAAGATAAAATAAAAAAAGTTGAAGAACTAAAAAAAGAAGCAAAAAAAGCTGAAGATATTTGGATAGCTACCGATGAGGATCGTGAGTGAGAAAATATATGATGGCATCTTTGTAAGGTTTTAAATCTAGATCCTACAAATGTAAAAAGAATTGTTTTTCATGAAATTACAAAAGAAGCTATTACAAATAGTATTAAAAATCCTAGAAATATTGATTTAAATTTGGTTGATGCAGGTCAAGCAAGAAGATTACTTGATAGACTTGTTTGATATAAAATAAGCCCTGTTTTATGGCAAAAAATTAGAAAATGACTATCTGCTTGAAGAGTACAAAGTGTTGCTGTGAAACTTATAGTTGAAAGAGAAAGAGAAATAAATTCTTTTAAACCAGAAGAATCATGGAAAATAACAACAGATCTAATTTATGATAATAAAACCTTTAAGGCAACTTTTAATAAACAAGATTCTAGAGTAAAAAAGTTTAAATCAAGACAAGATGTAGAAAAATTCTTACATACAATATTTGAAGATGAATTAAAATTTAGAGAATCAAAAACTAAAACATGATGAGAAGTTATAAAATTAAATAAAAAGATTAACTTTATAGTTAAAGATACAATTAAAAAAACTTCAAAAAGATCTCCTTGAGCTCCTTTTACTACATCTACACTTCAACAAGAAGCTTACAGAAAGTTTTGATTTTGAGTTAAACAAACAATGGCTTTAGCTCAAAAATTATATGAATGAGTGGATTTATGATGAGGGGAGAGGACATGACTTATAACATATATGAGAACTGATAGTTTAAATCTATCTAAAGCATGTTTAGATGAAGTAAGTGAAGTTATAAAAAAAACTTACTGAGAAAAATATTATACTAAAAGAATTTATAAAACAAAATCTAAAAATGCCCAAGAAGCTCATGAAGCAATAAGACCCACAAGTCTTAAAAGAACACCAGAAAGTTTATCATCAGTTTTAGATAATCAACTTTTAAAACTATATACACTTATTTACAATAGAACTCTTGCTTGTCAGATGAGTGATGCATTGGTAGAAGTTACAACTCTTATAACTCATCCTGAAAATAAAACAAATCAAGAATGGATAACAAAATGAGAAGTTATAAAATTTGACTGATTTATGGCTTTGTATATAGAATGAAATGATGATGAAGATGAATTAGAAGAAAAAGATTCATATATACTTCCCGATATAAAATCTTGATCTTTACTTGATGCTAAAAATATTACTTGAACTCAAAGTTTTTCTCGTCCACCAGCTAGATATACAGAATCATCTTTAGTTAAAAAGCTAGAATCAGAATGAATCTGAAGACCATCAACTTATGCTCCAATTATCTCAACTATCATGGATAGATGATATGTTGAAAAATTTGATAAAAAGTATCTAAAACCTACAGATATTGCATTTTTAGTAAACGATTTTTTAGAAAAATATTTTCCTAAAATGATGGATTATAAATTCACAAGAGATGTAGAGGAAGAGTTTGATAAGATATCTAAGTGAAAATTAAAATATCAAGATATGCTAGCTTCATTTTGGGAGAAAACATTAAAAAAACAATTAATATATGCTTCAGAAAAAGCTGAGAAAGTTATAGAAAAAGTGTGAAAATCTTGTCCTAAATGTTGATCTGATTTGATATATAGATATTCAAAAGCAGGTAAGTTTATAGGTTGTAGCTGATATCCAGAATGTGATTATATTGAACAACCAAAAGAAGAAAAAGATGCACTAGAAGCTATAAAAGCAAAATATGAATGAAAACCTTGTCCTGATTGAGTAGATTGAACTATAGTTGTAAAAGTCGGTAAATATGGACCTTTTTTAGCTAGTAGTGAGTATCCTAGAGTAAAGTGGATATGAACTATTAAATCAGAAAAAGATGAGATATTAGAACAAATATTAAAAGAAAGATGACTTTTGGTAGATGAAGAAACTTGAGAAGAAATGGTTGTTAAAAATTCAAAAAAATGACAATTTCTAGCTGCAAAAAACTATCCAAAAGTAAAAATAACTAAAAATATTCCTGCTGATGTATTTAATGAGCTTAAAAATAGACTACAAAATAAATAAAAACAAAAAATTGTTTTTATTTATTTTTTTA
>JGI26788J51865_100054_pt1 | contig 12128 bp, 13 predicted proteins | sample WilGeytube61714_FD_51865 | JGI IMG/M metagenome (IMG submission 51865) | reverse complement strand
TTTCAAAACCATTTTATGATATCTATTTTAAAAAATATTATATTGTTGATAGAGATATAAAAACTATTGCAAAAAAGATTCTAAAGAGGGTAAAAACCGCTCATTAAACCAACTTTTGATATAATCAAAGCAAAAAGTTATAAGGAATGAGATGCTTTTATTTACTCCCGGGCCTACGCCTGTTTTAGAAGATGTTCGTTTAGCGATGGCTAAACCAACAATCCATCACAGAACCCCAGAATTTGAAGCGATTTTTAAAGAAACTAGAGAGAGATTAATCAAGCTTTTTGGTATGGATGAAGCGTTGATGCTTGCTTGCAGCGGCACAGGTGCGATGGAAGCTGCGATGATCAATCTATGCAAACAAAAAGCACTTGTGATTAATGCAGGTAAGTTTGGGCAAAGATTTGCCAAAATCGCTAAAGCGCACAATAAAGCACTTGTAGAGTTAGAGTATTCGTGGGATACCCCTGCAAAAGTTGAAGATGTCAAAGAGGCATTGGCTCAAAACAGCGATATCGATGCAATTTTTGTGCAAGTATGCGAAAGCTCTGGAGGGTTGCGACACCCCGTTGAAGAGATTGCAGCGCTAGCAAAAGAGTTAAACCCACAAATTATGATTGTTGCAGATGGAATTACAGCGGTTGGAGTTGAGAGGATAGAGGTAGAAAATATCGATTGTTTAATTACTGGAAGCCAAAAAGCGTTGATGCTGCCACCTGGGCTTGCAATGATGGGGCTAAGCAACGCTGCAATAGAAAAGATTGGCAAAGGGGTTGGGTATTACTTTAATCTCGCTAGCGAGCTAGCAAAACAAAAAGAAAACACCACCGCTTATACCGCGGCAACGACGCTAATTATTGGGCTAAATGAGATGCTAAAAAAAGTAGATGCAATAGGATATGATGCACTCTACTCTCAAACTGCGCTAAGAGCAGAGGCTGTTGGTGAGGCGATGTGTGCGATTGGGCTTGAGATCTATCCAAAAAATCCAGCAAAAGCGATGAGTACCATAAGATGCTCACAATCAAATGAGATTCGAAAGGTTTTGAAAGAGAGTTATGGTGTTAATGTCGCAGGCGGACAAGACCATCTCAAGGGTGAAATTTTTAGAATTAATCAAATGGGCATCATCGATGCGGGTGAGTTGGCATGGGTTGTCGATAGTGTTGAAAAATCTTTGAGCGATTTGGGTGTAAGAAGCTATGATGCAACTGCAATTAGCGTATTTAATAAGATATATTTTAAGAAGTAGGTGTTATGATTTTTGAACATGAAATTCCTTCAAAAAGTAGGTTGTATTTTGGAGAGAGTGCAAAAAAAAAGAGGGAATTGGAACGATTTGCAGTGATTTTTTGTATGAAAGTGGGTTTGAAGAGATTGTAACGCCACTTTTATCCTATCATCAGCATCAAGGGTTTGAAGATACGACAAAATTGATTCGACTCAATGATGAAAATAATTTTACATTAACACTTCGGGCTGATAGCACAATCGATGTAGTTAGAATAGTAACAAAAAGATTAGGGCGCACAACAACACAAAAAAAGTGGTTTTATATTCAACCAGTTGTAACCTATCCAAGTGCGGAACACCACCAAGTGGGTGCAGAGATTATTGATGGAAAGTTTGAAGATGCGTTAAACTCTTCAATTGAGTTGTTGCAAAAACTTGCTAAAAAGCCACTGGTTCAAGTTTCAAATATTATGATTCCAAAGATTTTAAATTCTCGTTATGGAATTGGTTTGGACCTGTTAAAATCGATGGAGGTAGAGAGTTTAATGCAGACTAACTATCCCTGGATGAAGGATTTGTTAGAGCTTGAAAAGATAGAGGATCTATCAAGTGTAGCAAAAAAGTTACCTAAAGATTTGGCAAATGAATTGATGAAATTAAAAGAGTGTGTCAGTAGGTGTGATTATGGCAATATTGTGCTTTCACCGCTTTACTATGCAAAGATGCAGTATTATGAAGGGCTTACCTTTAAGGCATTTGAGGGAAATGATATTTTAGCAAGAGGTGGTGAGTATATGGATGAAAATATCAGTGCTGCTGGTTTTACAATATATGTAGATGAGATTTTNAAGGATTTTTAGTGAGAGCAGATCAAATAGTAGGGCTTCAATGGGGCGATGAGGGNAAAGGAAAAATAGTTGATTTAATGGCAAAAGATTATGATATGGTGTGCCGATTTGCAGGCGGTCATAATGCAGGCCATACGGTAGTGGTCGATGGTGTGAAGTATGCGTTGCACTTGATTCCTTCAGGTGTGCTGAATCCAAAAGCTATCAATGTGATTGGCAATGGTGTAGTTTTGTCACCTAAAAATCTGATAGAAAAAGAGATGAGCCAATTTGAAAAGATTAAAGATCGTTTATTTATTAGCGATAAAGCGCATTTGCTACTAGATTATCATGCAAAGATTGATATGGCTAAAGAAAAACTCAAAGGCAAAGATGCAATTGGTACAACTGGCAAGGGGATAGGACCTGCTTATGCAGATAAAATAAGCAGAGTTGGACACCGTGTGGGAGAGTTATTAGACCCATCAAAATTAGCAACAAAGATTATACGATATTTTGAGCAGCATAGGGCTATTTTTGATTTGTATCAAATCCAAACTCCAAATGAAGAAGCATTGTTAAAGGAGTTGGAGTATTATAAGGATGAGCTTGGCAGCTGCATCGTAAATACCACAAATTTGGTGCAAAATGGATTGAGTGAGGGCAAAAGAGTGCTTCTTGAAGGTGCTCAAGGTACGATGCTTGATATTGACCATGGAACATACCCCTATGTGACAAGCTCGACAACTGTAAGTGCTGGAGCTTGTTCGGGGATTGGGTTAAATCCTAAGCAAATTGGAAAAGTAACAGGGATTGCAAAAGCATATTGTACAAGAGTTGGCAATGGTCCATTTCCAAGTGAAGATTTTGGCGATGAGGGCAAAAGACTTCGTGAAAAAGGGCATGAGTTTGGTACTACCACGGGGCGACCTCGAAGGTGTGGTTGGTTTGATGCAGTTGCTGCTAAAGAAGCAGTGAGGCTCAATGGATGCGATCAAATTGCATTGATGAAACTTGATGTGCTTGATGGTTTTGAAAAGATAAAAGTATGTGTAGCGTATGAGGTCAATGGTGAAAAAATTGATTATATCCCTTATGATTTAGAAGATGCAAAGCCAATCTATAAAGAGCTTGATGGATGGGAGAAGGTTGAGGGTTTAAATAGCTATGAAGAGTTACCACAAAGTGCAAAAGAGTATATTGATACTTTAGAAAAACTTGTAGGAACAAAGATAGGCATTATTTCAACAGGACCTGATAGAGAAGAAACAATAGTATTGTAAGGGTTGCAATGAAATGGATTGACACACTTATTAAACTACGAAAAGATAGCGTTGAGGCTCACAAAAGAGAGTTGATAAAGGTGCAATCTGTTTTTAATGAGCAAGAGAAAAAGATGCAATATCTGCAAGAGGAGTTTCGAAATATTGCCATATCCAAAGCAAGTAATGGAGCAATGTTGCAACAATTTAGCCTGCAAAGAAGCTACTCAATGCGGGCGATAAAAGAGCAGCAAAACTTAATCTCTAATCTAGCGAGACAGTTGCAAAATTCAAAAGAAGCTTTACTTGAAGCAAACAAAGAGTTAGAACAAGCAAAATATATGAAAGCAGATTATCTAAAGAAGCAGTTAAACAGAGCAAAACAGATTGAGCAAAAAAGGCTTGATGAGTTAGCTTCACAAAGATTTTATAACAATCAAAAAACGGCAGTGTATGATGGGTAGATATTTAATTGTTTTTCTGCCTTTGGTATTGTTTGCTCAACAAATCGATTGTAACCGTATCTTTGAACAGCGAAAGGGTGAACTTATCATTGAGTTGGAGCGTATCGATGAGCAAAAACAATCGCTTGAAGCTCTCAAGGCGGCAACTGAAGCGATTTTAGAAAAAAAAGAGAAAATAATCAATGAACGAGAAGCAAAACTTGAAGCGATGATGGAGGAGATAGAAAAACAAAAGGATGAGCTTGAAGCATTGGTTGCTAAAAATGAAGAGTTGCTTGATCAAATTAAAAATGCAAAGATGGATAAAATCTCTGAAACTTATGCGAGAATGAAACCAAAATCTGCCGCACCAATACTTGAAGCGATGGAGCTTGAAGAAGCTGTTGCGATTATGCGTACACTACAGCCAAAGGTAGTTGGCGATATTTTTGCTCGAATGGACCCACAAAAAGCAAGTGAAATAACAAATGCATTAAATGAGTTGCAAGGTTTCTAAATTTTGGATTAAACAAGAGTTAGATAAAATATCAAAAAATAATATAAAGGTTGTGTATGAGACTCCATATGCCACATGCACCATATGTTGCAAATAAAATTTCAATAGATTTAGCAAATAGCCAGATGGTGGCTTTAACAAAGGGTAGAGAACCTGTTAGAGAGATTGCACAAAGGTTGATTGAGGAAAATATCAAAAAAGAGAAAGCACTTGAGGAAAAAGTTGAAAAGATTTTAGAAGAAAACATTGATGAAATTGAGTTTGTTAACGCTGATGAGAGACAACTTTTTTGGATGATCAAAAAAAAGATGGCAGATGAGTTTGGTGTGATTTTAAATTATGAAGATAGATACAATGATTTAGCACACACAATTTTGGATGAAATTTACGATAATTATTTGATTGAATACAGTGTCAATGAAAATCAAGTGAAAAATATTATCTATAAGTCTATTGAGGGATACATAAAAAGCTTTGAAGAGATTGAAGATATTGTTCTTGAAAAAATCAATAGTTACAAAAGAGAGATTATACCAGGAAGTGAAGAGTTTAATCTTATTTTTGAGAGATTGTATGAAGAGGAGCTAGGAAGAAGAGGGTTTTTGGGCTAAAGAGTTTAAAAGTAGTATTTGGCAGATGATGAGCCAAAATGGGAGAGTTAAAATGAAACAAGTATATTTGTATTTTGAAAATGGTGTATATATGCAAGCTGGTGCATTTGGTGCAGAGGGTACGAGTGTAGGCGAAGTGGTTTTTAATACTTCACCAAGTGGATACCAAGAGATAGTAACTGACCCAAGTTATGCGGGGCAATTTATCACTTTTACAATGCCAGAAATTGGATGTGTTGGGGTTAATGAACAAGATTTTGAAAGCACTGGTGTGCACTGTAAAGGTGTGATTGTGCGAAATTATCAGCATAGAGTTTCGAACTTTCGCGCACAAGATAATTTAGATAGTTTGCTTAAAAAATTTGGTGCAATTGGAATTACTGATATCGATACGAGATTTATTACAAAGATGTTGCGAAGCAAGGGAGCGATGATGATGGTTGCTTCTACAGAAATTAGCGACAAAGAGGAGTTGAAAACTATTTTACAAAGCGCACCAAGAATTGAAGAGATAAACTACATTAAAGATATTAGTACTAAAAAGAAGTATATCCATCCCCACGGTCGATATAATGCCAAAGCTTTTCAATACAATGAACCAAAGGCAAATCGCAAAAAAATAGCGTGTTTAGATTTTGGAGTGAAGCGACATATACTAAGTGAACTTACTGAGGCAGGTTTTGAGGTAGAGGTGTATCCATACAATACGCAAGCTCAAACACTTATAGATGCTTACACACAAAATGAAATTGTGGGAGTCTTTCTCTCAAATGGACCAGGTAATCCGCTTCTATTAAAAGATGTTCATGCTCTTATTAGACAACTTATAGATGCAAAAGTTCCGATATTTGGAGTTTGCTTGGGGCATTTACTGCTTGGTATCGCAAATGGATATGAAGTAAATAAGCTTAAATTTGGTCACCATGGAAGTAATCATCCAGTGAAAAACTTAGGTACTGCACAAGTGGAGATTGCAGCAAAAAATCATAACTATGCTGTTGCTGATTCCATCACAGAGGTTGCACAAGTTACTCATAAAAATCTCTTCTATGGTACGATAGAGGGATTAAAGTACAATAATGCACCAATTATCTCAGCACAGTACCAGCCAAAAAGCTCTTCTGGGTCGCTTGATAGTGGATATATTTTTGAAGAGTTTCATAAACTTATTTCAAAATGATTCAAGCCCTCTGCTTAAACCGCTTCACTATTAAAGATTTTACTCTTTCATGAAGATAGNTTTAAGATTGAGGTGGGGCTAATCCTCTGAGAGTTTATCTGTTATCTTTTGAGTTGGATTACAGTTTGGAGCATCTCTGAACTTGTTGTAATCCCTTTTGAGTTTGCTTCATACGCTCTTTGCCCAGTGATTAAATCAGTCATCTCATCTACGAGTTGTACATTGCTCATCTCTACAAAGCCTTGCCTTATTTGCCCAAGTCCACCTTCACCAGGAATCGCCACTACTGCATCACCTGAAGCTGTTGTTTGGCTATAGAGATTATCTCCTAGTGCGTGAAGCCCAGCTGGATTGATAAAGTTTGCAAGCTGAATCTGTCCAATCTCTATAGCTTGTTGCTGCCCCGCTTGCATAATCGATACTGTACCATCTGTTCCTATTGAAATTGCGGTCGTATCTTCAGGAATCACAATCTCGGGAATCAAGGGATAACCATCACTGTTGACAATTGTTCCATTTTGATCAATTTTGAAACTTCCATTTCTTGAATATGCAATATTGCCATCTGGCTGCTGGATTTGAAAAAAGCCTTGCCCTGCAATAGCAATATCTAAATTGTTTCCAGTTTCTTTAAAGTTACCTTGAGTAAANATCTTGGCTATAGCTGTGGGGCGTACTCCAAGTCCGACTTGTATTCCTGTAGGAGATTGGGTATTGTTGCTTGTTGAAGTTCCAGCATACTCCATTGTTTGATACATCAAATCTGCAAATTCNGCTCTTTGTTTTTTATAGCCAATAGTGTTTACATTAGCGATATTGTTAGTTGTAACATCGATTTGGGTTTGTTGGGCTATCATCCCAGTTGCTGAAGTGTAGAGTGATCTTACCATCTTTTATCCTTATGCTTTAAGTGTTGCTAATTTTGTTATTGCTTCTTGGTTGAGGTCATTCATATGCGTATCCATCACCTTTTGATAGATCTGCACCAATCTTTGTGCATCAATAAGCCCCGTCATCTCCATTACGGCATTGACATTACTCATCTCAAGCATTCCTTGTGCTACGGCTCCTGAATTTTGAGAAATTCTCAAATCTGCTTCATCTTCAAATCGATATAGGTTGTTGCCATCCTTTTGAAGCATTCTTTGATTTTGATAACCAGTCACCATCAATGCACTTATCTGTACAAACTCCTCATCAACTTCATCAATGGCTTTGGTATAAATCACACCATCTTTGTCAATTGAAACTATTTGATCGGGTTCAAAACGGATGAGTTGATTGTTTTCAAAGTAGTTTGCTGACAGTACAGGATGCCCAGATTTATTGACGAGCGTTCCATCTTGGTCAAGCGTAAAGCTTCCATCTCTAGTAAGCCTTACGCCATTTGGGGTTTGCACTGCAAAATAAAGATCATCGCGAGTCAGTGCAACATCAAAAGTATTGCCCGTATTTCGCATTGGACCCACTTGTTCGTCACGGTAAGCCTCAACAATGTGAGGTACTCTTGTAATCGTTGCATTGTAGTATCTTGCACCATCTTTTGTGTTGTTTTCAATTGGAAGTTCCGATTTGGCTTCATCAAAAATTCTTTTAAAATCACCGATAACTATATCTTCTCTTTTATAGCCTACGGTATTGATATTTGCCAAATTATGCGTGATGGTATCAAGTCTATTAAACTGTGCGACCATTCCGCCTGTATTTTGGTAATAAGAACTTTGCATTTTTCCTCTTTTGCTTTAATCTGCTAAAGAGAAAAAAGCAACTATTGTTCCACTTTTTAGCAAGGTTTATTCGATGACTATATCAAAACCTGATGGTACACTGCAGCGCAAAGATGGTATCTCTTTGTTATAAACAACGCTTGAAAACTCAATGAGGGAATGGTTGTTAAGTGCATCAACAAAACTAAGTGAATCGATTTTATCTTCTTTGGTTGTAAGGTGGTATTGGTTATCTAGAAAGTGGGTGATATATTTGTTTTTTTCAACAGGTACTGCATCGCTATAGATTTGGTTAAAATCGATATGATTGTGGTTTTGATAGATTGTAACTTGCTCTAAATCCTCCTCTATGATGGTGATATTTTCCTTTGAAATACAGATAGTTTTGGGTGAGGGAAAGGTATATATCCATTTTGAGTTGTGAGGCGCTTCATAATAGATTTTACCCCTATATATTAAAGTTTGATTGTGTTCATTTGTCACTGTCTGGATAAAATTTGCTTGAAGTGTTTGAGGTATTTGCAAAGCAAAAGCTAAGCTAAGTAAAAGAGGTAGCAGTAATAATATTTTCATCGTTAAAATCCTTCTTAAAACTGTTTAATCCTACATTATACAAAAAAAAGCTATAATAAGTCCAAAATTATAAGAAAAGGCAATTTTTCTATGTTACAAGCATTATTAAGTAAAGTTTTTGGAACAAGAAACGATAGATTAGTAAAAAAATACTTAAAAAGAGTACAAAAAATAAATGCGTTGGAGCCAACCTATGAGGCGATGAGTGATGAAGCGCTCAAAGAGAGTTTTGCTAAGTTGAAACAAAGTGTGGTTGATGGGTCAAAAACACTTGATGAAGTTCTTGAAGATTCCTTTGCAATTACTCGAGAAGTGGGCAAAAGGGTTTTAAATATGCGTCATTTTGATGTACAGATTTTAGGCGGTATGGTGCTAAATGACAATATGATTGCGGAGATGAAAACAGGTGAGGGGAAAACCCTTGTTGCAACACTTCCAGTTGTGCTTAATGCAATGGAGGGCAAGGGTGTGCATGTTGTTACAGTCAATGATTACTTGGCCAAAAGAGATGCTACTGAGATGGCACCTTTATATGAGTTTTTAGGCTATAGTGTAGGGTGCATTACTGGTGGCATCTATGATGATGAGCATAGAAAAGCACAATATGCGTGCGATATTACCTATGGCACCAATAATGAATTTGGATTTGATTACTTAAGAGATAATATGAAATACTCAAAGGAGCAGATGGTTCAAAGGGAGTATCATTTTGCGATTGTGGATGAGGTGGATTCGATTTTGATTGATGAGGCAAGAACTCCGCTAATTATTTCAGGTCCAGTCAATCGTAAGCTTGAAAACTACCAAAGAGCAAACACTATTGCATTGCAACTTGAAAAGGGTGAGAAAAAAGATACAAAACCAGGTGAGCCTGAGATATTTACGGGTGATTTTATCGTTGATGAAAAAAGTGGTATCGTACTTTTGACCGAAGATGGAATCCAAAAAGCACAAGAGTTGTTTGGGGTTGANAATCTTTATGATTTGCAAAATGCAAACTTAGCACACCATCTTGATCAAGCGCTCAAAGCNAACTATCTTTTTGAAAAAGATAGGCACTATGTTGTTAGAAATAATGAAGTTGTGATTGTTGATGAGTTTACAGGTAGANTAAGNGAAGGNCGAAGATTTAGNGAAGGATTACACCAAGCCATTGAAGCAAAGGAGGGGGTAGAAATCAAGCAAGAATCACAAACTCTTGCAGATATTACATTTCAAAACTACTTTAGAATGTATAAAAAATTGGCAGGTATGACGGGAACAGCACAAACTGAAGCATCTGAGTTTGCACAGATTTATAACCTTGATGTTGTTTCAATCCCTACAAATAAACCAATCAAAAGAATTGATGAAAATGATTTGATTTACAAAAGCGAAGCGGAAAAATTTGATGCTGTGCTTCAAAAAATTGACAGCTTCACAAAAAAGGACAGCCTGTACTTGTAGGTACAGCTTCGATTGAAAAGAGTGAGTTGTTGCACAAGATGCTCAAAAAAGCAAAAATACCTCACAATGTTTTAAATGCAAAAAATCATGAAAAAGAGGCGCAAATCATTGAGTTTGCAGGGCGAAAAGGTGCCGTGACCGTTGCTACAAATATGGCAGGTCGTGGGGTTGATATTAAGATTGATGATGAAGTAAAAGCACTAGGTGGGCTTTATATTTTGGGTACCGAGCGGCATGAGAGTCGTCGGATTGACAATCAGCTTCGAGGTCGTGCAGGACGGCAGGGTGATCCAGGAGTATCGCAATTTTATTTGAGTTTAGAAGATAACTTGCTGCGGATTTTTGGAAGTGATAAAATCAAATCATTGATGGAAAAGATGGGAGTGAAAGATGGTGAGCATATCGAATCAAGAATGGTCACTAGAGCGGTAGAAAATGCACAGAAAAAAGTGGAGGGAATGCACTTTGAAAGTAGAAAACATCTCCTTGAATATGATGATGTTGCTAACCAACAGCGAAAAACAATTTATAAATTTAGAAAAGAGTTGATCGATAAAAAATTTGATATCAAAGAAAAGATCTATAGCAATATTGATGATTATGTTGAGCATATTTTAAGTGATGCAGGAATTATGCCAGATATCCCTGAAGAAGATTATGACAAAGAAAAAGTAAAGCTCAAAATCAAGGAGGAGTTGCATCTCGATATCGGTTCGATTGATAATAAGAAGTATGAAGAAATCAAAGAGATAATTCTTCATACCATTACGCAAAATTATGAGCAAAAGATGGAAAAATTAACCCCCAGTCAAAGAGAGGAGATTGAGCGAACACTCTATTTGCAAACGCTTGATAGAGAGTGGAGAGATCATTTGTATCAAATGGATACGCTCAAAGAGGGGATTAGACTAAGAGGGTACAATCAAAAAGATCCATTGGTGGAGTATAAAAAGGAGAGTTACAATCTCTTTTTGGAGTTGGTTGAAAATATCAAATTTGAAGTGGTAAAAACACTTTTGCTTGTGCAGTTTCGCTTTGAGCATGAAAAACAAGAACTTGAAGCGATTGACGGGCTAAAAAAGCAGATGAGTGAAAGAGTTCAAAGTGCTTCACAAGGAGCAGCTAAAATAGATACAGCAACAAAAAAACCACGAAGAAATGAGTTATGTCCGTGTGGCAGTGGCGTAAAATATAAACATTGTTGTGGCAAAAGCGGTCCTAAAAAAGGGATCCTTGCCAATGGATAAAACTTTTGTTCGTTATATTGTAAGATATTATCTTAAATATGACAAACAAAATCCATTTATTTTCTTGACGGCGGTTTTAGCATTTTTGGGAATCGCTGTTGGTGTGATGGTGCTTATTATCACAATGTCTTTGATGCAGGGGATGCAAAAGCAGTTTGAAGAAAAACTTACCGTGATGAACTACCCGCTTACAATTACACCTCGTTTTGGTTCATACATCAATGAACAAACCCTCCAAAAACTTGAAAATGAATTTGAAAATATGATCTTTAGCCCCTATATCGTAGCTCAAGTGATTGCTAGAAATGCAAATGGCATCAACGGTGGTTTGCTTTTTGGGGTGGATTTTGAAAAGGAAAAACAGGTTAATGCTATTTTTGCTGATGCGAGCAAAGGCGTGGATGATTCTGTTTATAAGATAATTGTGGGGCAGGGGCTAGCCAATGAACTCTTTGTAGATCAAAATGAGATGCTCAATATTTTGTTTTCAAAGCAAAAAGCTGTTGGTTTTACAACGCTTCCATTACAAAAAAGATTTGAAGTGCAAGGGTTTTTTACTTCGGGATTGCAAGCGTATGATAAAACCTATATGTACACCACAATAGATAGTTTGCGCATCATTTTAGATATGCCAAAGGATGCATTTGATGGGATTCATGTCCACAGTGAGAATCCGATGCGTGACATTGAAAAACTGCAAGCATTTTTACCAAATGATCGCATTGTAGGATGGTGGGAACAAAATGGAAGTTTTTTTGCTGCGATGCAGATGGAAAAAAGAGCNCTTTTTATCGTTTTGATGCTTATTATTTTGGTTGCAGCACTTAATATTGTTAGTTCACTTTTGATGACAGTGATGAGCAGACGCGATGAGATAGCCTTGATGATGACTCTTGGAGCAACTAAAAAGGAAATTTATAAAATCTTTTTTAGATTAGGTTCAATTATTGGTGTAGGTGGAATGATAAGTGGAGTAATTCTTGGGTTGACGGGGCTTTGGATACTTGATAGATTTGAAGTGATTTCAGTTCCAGTGGATGTGTATGGTGTAAGTAAATT
>JGI26788J51865_100053_pt1 | contig 12137 bp, 11 predicted proteins | sample WilGeytube61714_FD_51865 | JGI IMG/M metagenome (IMG submission 51865) | reverse complement strand
ATGAGTATCGCTCCTGCATCCTTTGGCAAACCTTTGTTGAATTTTTCCTCCACCGCTGCGATGGTTAAACGATCCAAAAACTCCATAGCAACTGGAGTCACACCTCCTGCCATCGTTTTATAAACCGCTTCCATCGCTTCTTTTACTGTAGAAAAAATCCCCATCGCTGTTTTTTTCATCTTTGGTTTTGCAATGAGTTTGAGGGTAATTTCAGTAATCACAGCAAGTGACCCTTCGCTTGCTATTAAAATTCCTGCAATGTTAAAACCTGCAACATCTTTAATCGTCTTTTTCCCCGCTCGAATAATTTCACCAGTTGGAAGTACCGCTCGAAGTGCCATCACATAATCTTTAGTGATGCCATACTTTGCTGCTCTCATTCCACCTGCATTTTCACTTACATTGCCACCTATGGTAGAGTAGTCTTGGCTCGCAGGATCTGGCGGATAAAAGAGCCCCACCTCCTCGACTGCTCTTTGCAAATCTCTATTGATCACGCCAGGCTGAACTCTAGCGACCATATTTTGCATATCAATTTCAATAATTTTATTCATATGTTTTTGCATCGCAAGCACAACCCCACCACTCCTTGGCAAGCTTCCACCTGTAAAGCCACTGCCTGCACCTCTAGTGGTTACGGGGATAAGATTTTCATTGCAATATCGTAAAACCTTGCAAACATCATCCTCATTCTTTGGAAAGATAACCGCTTCAGGCTCAAACCTCAATCTTGTAGCATCATAGCTATAAGCAATAAGATGCGCTTTATCGCTTAAAACATTTTCCTTGCCTACCAAGGCTTTTAAGTTTTGAATATCTTTAGCTGTCATCGCTGCTTCCCATCATATAAAGGTAGTATCTGTCATAATCTTGCTCAATTGTTCTATCAATATCAAATATATCATCTTTAATTTTAGAAAACAAGCTTTCAAACAATCCTAAAATTCCGCTATCAATTCTCTCTAGTCTCATAAAAAAGGGAAGCATCCTCTCTCCGCTACTATCAATGGGTTCTACATTTAAAATTTCAAAACTATTTGCATCGATAAAATACCCCATATCAGCTGTTACAATATAGACCAATCCAATTGCATTTTGGTTGCAATACTCTTGAATGCTTTTTTTTGTTGGCATCGTTTTTCTCTCTCGCATCATTTGAAATGCCAAGAGATCGGGATTGACAAAATCGATATTTGGATAGATTTCTAAAACATTTCTATAAGTTGCTTCATTAGGAGCAATTAGCAAGCTTCTATTGTACAAATACCCCATAATCGCTATATCTCCAACTTCAATCTTTGTTGCGATATCTGGAAGTCTTCTGTTTTGCACATAATTTGCTTCTATAACTTTTGCTTTGTTTCCACCTAAAGAAATAACAGCAGCAATAATAGCGCTATGATAGTCATTATATCTATGCACAATAACTCCGCTGACACCTTTTATATACTCTTTATCTAAAGTTACAATCTTTTCATCTACAGCTATAACCGTTGCTTTGCTTTGTGAAACAGCAAATAAACTTCCAACGAAAAACAAAACTCCAAAGAAAAATTTCATCAAATGAACCTTTATTTTTTAAAATTTATTTCACTCAATTACTCACCATTAATGAAAAAATTATATCACAATTGCTATAATTGCAACTAAAAATAAGGATTAAGATTGCGCAATATCATAACAACTTTACTATTTATATTAAATTTAAACACTTTATATGCCAACCAGGTTGAGAGTGGATATTGGAAAAGTGGGGAAACTCTCTTAAGTTTTTTTGAAAAACACAATATACCACAAAGCTTATACTATAACCTCCCTAAAGAAGATCAAGAATCAGCCGCAGATATCTATGCAGGAACTCGCTATTTTATGGCATACCAAGATGAAAAGCTTGTAGAACTACTTCTTCCTATTAGTGATGAGTTGCAAATAAAGGTATATTATAAGGATGGAAAGTACCAATTTACCACTTTACCCATAGCATATACTACGATTGAAGACACATTTGTAATAGAGTTGGAAAACTCACCCTACTATGACATCGTCAAGCATACAGGATTACGCTCGTTAGCAGATGAATTTGTTACGATATTTAAAAATAGTATTGACTTTTCAAGAAATATCCGCAAAGGTGACAAGCTTGTTTTAAGCTATGAACAAAAAATGAGACTTGGCAAACCCCACGGAAGTCCGCACATCAAGATGGCGATGATTGAAACCAATAAAAAACCAAACTATTTAATCAACTACAAGGGGAGATATTTCAATGAAAAGGGGATTGAGATTGAAGGATTTTATTTGATGCGACCTGTGGATAGTTCTAAGTCTTGGATTAGCTCACATTTTAGCCCAAAAAGGTGGCATCCAATTCTAAAAAGATATCGCGCACATCTAGGTGTTGATTATGCAGCAAACACTGGGACACCAATCAAAGCTGCAGCTGATGGTAGGGTGGTTTTCATAGGCACTAAAGGCGGATATGGAAAAACTATTGAGATTGATCATGGCAATGGATTTAAAACGCTATATGCACATATGAACAATTACAGAAGCGGCATAAAAAATGGAAGCAGAGTCAAAAGAGGTCAGATTATCGGCTATGTTGGTAGCACAGGGTTAAGTACTGGACCTCATCTGCATTTTGAACTGATCCGAAGAGGAACACGAATCAATCCACTTAGCGCCATCAAAATTGAAAAAGATAGTTTAAGTGATGAAGAAAAAAGAGAGTTTCAAGCTCTTTTAAGCTCCTATAAAGCAAAGATAGAGCAAACAATAGCTCAAAATATCAAGCCAAAAAAGATTGATATATTTCTTGACGGTGAGCAAGTAGCATTAATAGCACAAACACCACTACAAACTCCCTCGAAGAAAGAGAAAATCTAACTAAGTTTATCAAGTGATTATTTGAAAGATTCTCTGTTACTAAAAAGCTTCAGCCAATCCTTCGCATCAATATTCAACACCCTTTTACTCTTTGTATACACATCCAAATAGTTTTTCAAAACTTCAAAAAAGCTATTTTTACTTAAACCATCCCTTTATCTTTTCAAGAACACTCTCAAAAAGATTCTCATGCGGTGTACTCTCATACCCAAAACTTTTATGCAATTTTTCCAAAAGCTCTCTTTGTTCAGTATTTAAACTCTTAGGATAGACAACTTTTATCTGTGCGATTAGATCTCCTTTGGAACCTGTTCGTATATCTTTGACCCCTTCACCACTAAATCGGAATTGTTGTTTATCTTTTGCTCCAACAGGAAGCTGCAAACTCAACTCACCTCTAAGTGATGGAATCACTATCGATTCACCAAGTGCAGCTTGAGTGAAAAATACAGGCACCTCCAAATAGAGGTCATTACCATTTCGAATAAAGTGTTCATCCTCTTGAACATCAAAAACAATATAAAGATCCCCTCGGTGACCACTCTTTGAAAGGTTTCCTTTTCCAGCAACCCTCAATCTATGGTTACTATCAATCCCCTCAGGAATATCAACTTCAAACCTTTCATCTACTTGTTTGTAACCTTTTCCATCACAGGCAGGACATTTTTGTGATATCTCTTGTCCACTACCATGACATTTAGGACAAGTTTGCGAAAATGTCATAAAACCTTGCCTTATAAAAACTTGTCCTTGGCCATTACACTGGCTACATCTTTTTAATACTCCATCTTTTGCCCCAGTTGAACCACAATCATCACAAGGAATCTTGTAACTATATTTGATCTCTTTTTTGGTGCCAAAGACCGCTTCTTTGAAGCTTATTTCCATCTGCAACTCAATATCAAGTGGGTAGTTTTCAGTTGGTTGAGATCGTTTGCGACTACTTCTGCCAAACCCTCCAAATCCACTAAAGAGGTCTTCAAAGATATCCATAATATCTTCAGCCCCACTAAAGCCTTGATACCCACTTCGTTTTAAGCCCTCTTTGCCATATCTATCATACAACCTTCTTTTTTCATCATCGCTTAAAACTTCATACGCTTCATTTATCGCTTTAAACTTTTCTTCCGCTTTACTATCACCCTGATTTCTATCGGGGTGGTATTGCATCGCTAATTTTCGATATGCTCTTTTGATTGTCTTTTGATCTGCATTTCTATCAACCCCTAATAGCTCATAGTAATCCATTTCAACCAATGAAACATCCTCAAATTTTTTGCCAGATTTTACCAAATTTGAGGTATAATTTCAACTAAAAAGGTGTGCGTTGAAATACAAGCTTGAGAAGTTTGAAAAACTTGTTGAATCGCTTGAATCTCTACCTACAATTGGACGAAAATCAGCCATCAAACTTGCATATCATATGATACTCAATGATAGTTTCAATGCACTAAAACTAGCCCACAATATTGAAGATGCAATCAGAAGCCTTAGGCGATGCAAGCAATGCTTCAATATCAGTGAAGATGAAATATGTAAAATTTGTAGTGATGAGTATAGAGATGATACGCTCTGCATCGTCCAAAGCCCTAAAGATATAGAGATAATTGAACAAAGCGGGCAATTCAAGGGGCGCTACTATGTGATTGATAATATTGAAAGACTAGAGATTGAGCACCTAAGAAAAATTGCAAAACATTGCAGCGAAATTCTCTTTGCCTTTACCCCCTCTGTTGCCAATGAAAGCATGATACTTTATATTGAAGATAAATTAAAAGATTTGGGTGTGAGTTTTTCAAAAATTGCCCAGGGGATTCCCACAGGAGTGAGTTTAGAAAGTATCGACTTAATATCACTTTCTCACGCTATAAAATCTCGCACCCAGTTATAAAAAACAGTAACACTACACCTTGTTATTTATAAAGAAACTATCAGTTATTCGCTTTGAAACGCATCTAAAAGTAACTCTTTTAATACACTTGGTTTTGCACATATTCTATGTTGAAATTTTGAGCGATTATAGGTGCGCTGCCTCTTAGCAAGTTGCCTTGTATGAATGGTAACCAACTTCTTCGCCTCTTCTAAACTACACTTGCCCTCTAAGTACTCAATCACCTCTTTGATACCAATCGCCTTAAAACACTTGAGCGATTTGCCATAAGTATCTACTAGATTTTCAACCTCTTGCACAAGCCCATTTGTAAACATCTTTGTTGTTCGCTGCTTAATTCGTTCATTTAAAACCTCTTTTTCTACCTCTATCTCATAAATATCGATTGTTTCTTTTATGATTGGCTGTGGAGGGTTTTGAGTGAAGTATTCCTCTCTAGTAGATCCTGTTTCAAACCAAAATTCATACCACTTTTGCAAACGGTATCGGTCATTTTTTGCAATGCTTGAGTTTGGCTCATGTATCAAATGCTCTTTGTATGCCGCATCGATATTTTGAACCTTTTTTTTTGCTTGAAGGGCGGCCTCTTTTGATATTTTTGGCATTGGTGAGATCCCATCTAGTAGTATACTTAAGTAAAATCCAGTCCCACCTAAAAGAAGTAAGTTTTTTTTATTTTGCAAAGCATACGCATGCGCTTTTTTGTATAAGTTAATAAAAAGTGTTACATTAAAATCCTCATTTGGATATATCTCATCAATCCCAAAATGCACAATATCACCTCTTTCAGCAAAGGTTGGTTTTGCTGAGGCGATGTCGATCTGTTTATAGATTGCCAATGAATCCAAAGAAAGAATTACAGCATCAATCTCTTTAGCAACTTTCAATCCCAAAGCGCTCTTTCCTGAAGCTGTTGGTCCGATAAGAGCTACTGTTTTAATCTTAAACTCCTTTCATATGCAGCACAGCAAAATCTTGGCTACCGTTTGATAAAATACCGCAAAGGAGAATCTATGCGAAACTTTTTCTTAATCATATCATTTTTATTTCCATTAAAACTTTTATCGCTTGAAATTTCAGCTCAATATGAAATTAGCTATGGAATTTTTAAAAAATTAGGGGTTGCTGAAGCAACATTGCAAATTGACGAGGATGGAAATTACAAATCTACTCTCATTGCAAGAGCAACTGGTTTGGCAAGAATTTTAAGCAATGGCCTAACAGAATACTACAGCAGTGAAGGAATAGTAGAAAATGATATCTTTATTCCAAAAAAATTTATTAGACACACCCAAAGAGCGCACCGCGAAAGAAAAACAATACACTATTTTGACCATCAAAACAAAATAATAAGAACCTCAACCTTTGATCAAAAAGAGGTTACAAAGTTTGACACTTCATTTCGACCCTCCAAAGAGATTGAAAGATCGCACCAAGAATCTACACTTCCATACTACGCCAAAAATGACATTTTATCGCTTTTTTTAAACTTAAACCATGTCATCAAAGAGTTTCAGCCAGATAAACGCTACACCTTACATGCTATTGGTGCTTCAAGAAGTAATGGTGAGATATTTATCTTTTATCCCAATTTGGAATTTGAAAAAAAGCATTTTGATTCATTAGAGACTCTCAACTTAATCGTTACCATCAATCGGGATATTTTTTCAAGCGAGAAGGGAGAGCTTTTAATATCGATCAATGAACATGGATTTTGCAGCAAAGCTGTGCTGAAGAATGTGTTATTCTTTGGGGATATTGTAGGGAGGATGATAAGCTTCAATGAGCTTCACGATTGATACTCTTACACCACTCCACCTTCATACTGTGCTCGAAGCCGCTCTTTCTCTTTTCGTTTTTTCTCTTTGATTGCTTGCTTTGTGCGATACTCCTCTACTTTAAATCCAAGTGCAACAAGTGTGGCAGAGGCAACAAAGATTGAGCTGTAAGTTCCAACGATTATTCCAACTAAGAGTGTAAAACTAAAGCCTTTGATAATCTCACCACCAAAGATAAAAAGCGTAAAGACAACAAAAAATGTTGTCAATGAGGTAAGTGTTGTTCTTGAAAGCGTTCTTGTTACTGATTCATTGATAATGGTGGAGAGTTTTGAGCTTCGGATTGTGTTAAGCCCTTCACGGATCCTATCAAAAACCACGATAGTGTCATTCAGCGAATACCCTAAAATTGTTAGCAATGCAGCTAATGTATCAAGGTTAAATTCAACTTGAAAAAGTGAAATCACACCAAGAACAATAATGATATCATGAACTAATGCGACAATGGAAGCTACAGCAAAACGGTACTCAAAACGGTATGCCACATAAAGGAGTATTGCAATGATTGCAATTGTCATTGCTAGCATCCCATCTCTTCGAAGCTCATCCCCCACTTTGGGACCAACCATATCAACTCTTCGCACATCAAACTCACCACTTGGTGCAAGCATAGCAACAGCGATATCGGCAATATCCTCTCCAACAGTAGTTGCGCTTACTCTTGAGCGGATAATAATCTCATCTTCACTGCCAAAATATGTCACCAAAGCTTTCGCAAAAGTTTCATTTTGTGCTACCAATTCCCGCACTTGATCAATTGGCGCAGTATGCGGGTATTGCACCTGAACAACTGTCCCACCTGCAAAATCGATACCAAAATTGATCCCTCTAGTAAATATAATTATGAGTGATGCAACAATTAAAATAATTGAAAGCAAACCAAATCGCTTAGACTTCCCCATAAAATCATATGGTTGTTTATACCTAAAAAGTTCCATCCCTACCCCTTAATCCCAAACCAGAAGCGCAATCGATCTTTTGTAATTTTTGATTGCAAAGTTTGGTAGATACCATGCGTTCCTAAAATTGCAGTTAGCATTGAAGCTAAAATACCGATACTTATTGTAATTGCAAACCCCTTGATGGGTCCTGAGCCATACGCATACAAAATAACTGCTGCAATAAGCGTAGTAATATTAGCATCCATAATCGCACTAAAGGCATTTTTATACCCTTGCTCAATCGCTTTAGCGATACTTACCCCTTTATGAAGTAGCTCTCGAATCCGTTCATTAATGATAACATTTGCATCTACTGCGAGCCCTACAGTTAGCACAATCCCTGCCATACCAGGCAGCGTCAAAGTCGCCCCAAACATTGCCATCACACTAATAATGATAAAGATATTTGCAACCAGTGCTATATTGGCAATCACGCCTGCTATGCCATAATAAAAAATCATAAAAGCAACAACAGCTAAAAATCCAGCGATTAACGCAATCATACTAGCTTTGATGCTATCAGCCCCTAGACTTGGTCCTACACTTCGCCGCTCCATCATATACACTGGAGCTGCTAAAGAGCCACTTCTTAAGGCTATTGCAATATCATGAGCTTCTTGAACACTAAAATTACCACTTATCTGTCCATGTCCGCCCCCAATTCTTTCTCTAATCACAGGTGCAGAATAGACTTTTCCATCCATCACAATAGCCAATCGGTTGCCGATATTTTTAGCAGTAAAATCTGCAAATATTGAACCTCCCTTGCTATTGAGTGAGAAATTGATAACAGGTGTGTTTTCTTCGCTAAAGCCAACTCTTGCATCAGTTAACATCGAACCATCAAGAATTGGAACCTCTTTAAGTAAATACTTTTGCTCAGGGTTTTTTACATCCTCTAAAATGACATTCCCATAGCTTTTTGCTTCAGCTGCACTCATACTGTATACTCTTGAGGCTCTTTCCTCATCAACCGCCATCAACTCTAAGCGAGCCGCTTGGCTAATTAACTCTCTCGCTCTTTGCTCCTCCTCTTGGGTTTTGATCCCTGGAAGCTCTACCAATATCTTATCCTCACCCTGCTTTGCAACAGTTGGCTCCGCTAAGCCAAATTGATTAAGCCTATTTCGGATAACATCAACCGCTTGAGAGAGAGCATCACTTTTTATCTCAGCTTCCATTTGTGAACTAGGATATAGTTCATACCATAAGCCTCTTTGGTCTACTTCAAGCCCTGGATAGCTCTTAAGCAGTCTTTCTACACTTTGAATATCTCTTTGATCAAGCAACGCAAAATGGATCGATTTGCCATCAATTTGAAACCTATCAACGATGATATTTTCCTCATCAAAACTATACTGCATCGAAGTAGCAATTGATCTCATCTTTGATTGCAAAGCAACCTCTTCCTCAATGCCTAAAAGCATATATAATCCACCCTGAAGGTCAAGCCCAAGTGTAATTTTTTTCCCACTCTCACTTTGAATGAGGCTAGGAATAGAAAAGATAACCCCAAAGGCAAACGCCAACGCAAATAGAATAATTCTATAATTCATCAATCTATCTTTTTAGCAACAAAATCTTTTTGTAGTTTCAAATAGGTGTTTTCATCCGTTTTGATCTTCAAATGCTCCTTCTCCACTTTCACAACTTCTGCTATAATTCCACCATTAGTCACGATTTTATCGCCCTTTTGCAAAGATTCAAGCATCTCTTTATGCTCTTTGTATTGCTTTTGCTGCGGTCTAATAACCAAAAAGTAAAAGATTGCAAATAAAATAATAAGTGGGAATAATGCGCCTAAAATGTCCATGTAAATCCTTTTTTTATTCGTATTTTACCGTGAATAATTTTATATATGGCTTGCTTGGTGCAATACTTGTTTCAATCTTTCTTTATTTGGAGCATTTTGCTCTAACAAATTATCTTTTTAACTCCCTTTTTGCTCTTTTAGGACTATATCTATTAATCCACGCAAATAGATTTCAACTTAGCATTAGCGGTTTTTTTATTGCTATTTTTTGGTTTTGGTGGATCGCTTTAAGCTTTCGTTATTATGGATTAATAACTCTTATTCCTTTTGTCATTTTAGGTATTGCTTTTGTTTATGCGCTACTATTTTTATTAATTGGGTTTTTCCATCCACTACTAAGGATTTTTCTCTTTCCCTTTATCTCATCCATCTCAATCTTTGGATTTGATTGGCTACGATTTGAGGCACTCTTAGTTGATTCATTTTTTGGTATCAATTGGTGGCAAATGTTTATTGTGATGCTAGGGCTGTATCTATTGAAATATCATAAATTTGCTATTATTTTACCTCTTTTTGCACTTCATTTTTACTATGTTGATGAAAAAAGTAGTAGCACCATCTTACCGCTTCAAACCAACATAGCACAAGCTACAAAATGGGACCCTATGATGCTAGAAAGCTATATTCAAACCCTTTTTAACGAGATTGAAAATGCAAAAAGAGAAGGGTATAAAGCGATAATTTTTCCTGAGACATTTTTAACCACATATTTAAATCAAAATAGTATCTTGCAAAATCGTTTGTTAGAAAAAAGCAATCAATTTACTATCATCGTAGGGGCACTCTACTATGATGGTATGCCCAAAAACTCCACCTATATCTTTCAAAATGGCAAAATAACTGTTGCTCATAAAGTAGTCTTAGTTCCCTTTGGCGAATCCAACCCATTGCCAAAATTTTTAAGTGATTGGGTTAACAAGGTTTTTTTTGATGGTGCAACTGATTATGCAAATGCTGATGAATTTACAACCATTTTGATTGATGAAGCTGCCTACACCACAGCAATATGCTATGAGGCAACGGACAAAAAACTTTACAAAAACAATCCACAAAATATTATTGCTTTAAGTAATAATGGATGGTTTGTCCCATCTATCCAACCCACTTTACAAAAAATCTTACTCAAAACATTTGTCAAACAATATGGTGTGACAATTTATCACTCAACCAATGCATCGCAAAGCTATATTTTAGAAAGGAAAAAATTTGGCTTATTTAGAAATTAGTAAAAAAGCGCTACTTCATAATTTGGAAGTTATCAAAGAAAAAATCAAAGACCCTTACAAGGTGGCAGTAGTTCTTAAAGACAATGCCTATGGACATGGTATAGATATCGTAGCACCCATAGCAAAAAGTGCCAACATCAAGCACTGCGTAGTTAGAAACATTAAAGAAGCCGTGTATGTAGAAAATTTGTTTGAAACAATTTTGATTTTAAACCCAACAAAAGTCAAGCTCAAGCCCCATATGTATCAATGTATCAATGATATAAGTCAAATTGATTTTATCAAGGAGGGCTCAAGCGTTGAGTTAAAAGTTGATACAGGGATGCATCGAAATGGGATTGAAGTAGCACACATTGATGAAGCGTTGCAAAAAATAGAGGATAAAAAGCTACTTCTTAAAGGGATTTTTACCCACTACAGAGGTTCAGATATACTTACAAGCGAATTTTTTTGGCAGAAGAAAAAATTTGAAGCAATCAAAGCAAAATATGCTCACCTTAATGTAAGGTTTCATAGTTTTAACTCCGCTGCACTCTTTAGAAGCAAAAAATGTGAGGATGATTTAGCTAGAGTTGGAATTGCAACTTATGGTTACATCGATTATGAAAAGGGTCTAGATATCCCAACACTTAAACCTGTGATGAGTTTATATGCAAAAAAAATCTCTACTAGAATCTTGCAAAAAGGAGAGAGAATTGGATATGGAGGGGAGTATGAAGCTCCAAGAGATATGGTTGTATCAACTTATGATGCGGGATATGCTGATGGAGTTTTTCGCATCAACCCAGACAATCCAATACCACTAGCAAATGGAAAAAAAGTTTTAGGGAGAATATCGATGGATTCACTCTGCGCAGAAGGTGATGATGAAAAAATTATGCTTTTTAATGATGCGTCAATTTGGGCAAAACATTTCAATACGATAAGTTATGAAATATTGGTTTCGATGAGGGATTCATTGCCAAGGGTGCAAGTGTAACTTCTTTTAGGTTGATTTACCCCTATTGCCTCGAGATAGTTCAGTAATAGCACATAATTTCCATACAATCTGGCACTTTATTTGCTACTAACATAAAAACTCTACTAAAAGAAAAAGATTATCAGATTAGAATTTCTTTGCTATAATTGTAATCAAATTATTCCTAAAGGAACTATAATGCAGCATCACTTAAACATTTTAAAAAAAAACGGCATTAAAGTTACTCCACAAAGACTTACCATTCTTGCACTTTTAGAGCAGTATGGGCATTTGAGTATAAAGGAACTATTTTCAAAGATTAAACCAAGCTTTCCATCTATCTCGCTTGCTACAATATATAAAAATATAAATTTTTTGATGGAAAAAAATCTACTCAAAGAGATAAAGCTTAGCAACTTAGAAGCAAAATATGAAATAACAAAAACTCCACATGCACATCTTGTGTGTAAAAAATGTGGCAAAATTGAAGATGTTGAATTTGATATCAAAAATTTGATAAAAGATTTTGAAAAAAAATGTGATTTTGTAATTGAATCAAACTCGGTAGAGTTGGTTGGCATTTG
>JGI26788J51865_100052_pt1 | contig 12142 bp, 14 predicted proteins | sample WilGeytube61714_FD_51865 | JGI IMG/M metagenome (IMG submission 51865) | reverse complement strand
TTTTTATCCTGGTACCTGTAGCCTGGGGAGCGGATCCATCATATCCCTTGGAAAAGGGACCGGTTGAGCCTTCCATCTGGGCTAATGGCAAGCTGGTGACGGGCTGGGAAGTGCCGCCCCGGATCGAGGAGGGCAGGTTGATGGCTCCGGTGCGGCTGCTGGCCACCTCCATGGGGGCAGAGGTGAGATAGGATGAGGAAAACCAGGAGGTGGTGGTCGTCACCCCTAAGGTGGAGGTACGGCTGCGCCCGGGCAGCTCCGAGGCCCTGGTCAACGGCCGGGGGGAGATTCTGCCCGTGCCGGTTCGGCTCCAGGGGGACCGGGTCCTGGCGCCGGTGCGTTTCTTGGCCCAAGCCCTGGGATGGGGGGTCAGGTGGGAGGGAATGGGCCGGGCAGCCTATTTGACCCCTCCGCCCCAGCGGGTCATGGCCGATCGCTTCCCTGCCCGGGTGGCCTTCACCAACGACCAGCACTTGTGGCTGCTGGACGGGACCCGCCCTGCCCAAGAACCTGTTCAGGTGACCCATGGGGGTTCCGTGGAGATCCTGGGCTGGTCCCCGGACGGCAACTGGTTGGCTTACCTGTGGCGGGAAACCCAGGAGCTTTATCTGGATAAGGCCTATCTCTGGGTGGTGAAGTTCGACGGCAGTCTATCCTTCCAGGTGGACGCCCGGCCGGTGCTGGAAGGTCCCTGCTTTGGAAAGCCGGCCTGGTCGCCGGTGGAGAACCTCCTGGTTTACAGCACCTAGGGGCCGGGGGGAGGCTACGCCCCGGACATGAACCTGAAGCTGGTCCGGGTGGGGGAAAGGGGAGTAAGGGTGAGCTCGCTTCTGCCGGAGGGAACCGAACTGGTGGCGGACTGGGCCTGGACTCCGGACGGGCAGGGCCTGGCCATATCTCTGCCCCGCACGGAAGAGAGGCCCTGGCGCCTCGAGCGGATCAGTTTACAAGGGCAGAGGGAGCTGCTGGCGGGCGGGGAGGCTGGCCTATCCAGGGAAGGGATTTATACCTGGGCCCCTTATGGCCTCACCTGGTCGCCGGATGGCCGCTACCTAGCCTACTACCTGCTGGCCAATTCCAGTTCCCTCAACGCCGATGGGGTGCCCCTGGAGGTGCTAGACGTTGTAGAGCCCCAAAAGCGGATAACTCTGGGACCTTGTCTTCCCTATCGGCAGTGGCTAGCCTGGTCTTCCCAGGGGAACCAACTGGCCTTTATCCAAGGCGCTGGTCGAGAGGCCACGGAAAACAAGCGCCTGACGGTGCTTACCCTGCCGGGAGGCCGACTCACCGCTCACGGACAGGAAGGGTGGGTGGATTCCCAGCCCTGCTGGTTGCCCTCTTCCCATAGGGGAGGTCTCTGCTCTTCGCCAGGGGGCTGTCAAACCCCTATCCAGATATATCTATTGCCGGGGGAAAGGTGTTGGTGAAGGATCAGCGCATATGGGTGGCCGACGGTAAGGCTAGGCCCTTGACTAGGGGAGAACCCGAAGCGGCAGACTATTATCCGGCCTTTTCTTCCGAGTTTGGGCTGGTCCACTTCCTGAGGCTGCATTCCGCCACCAGCGGCGACCTCTATTGCCAGCCCCTGGAGGGGGGGAGAGCANGTGGAGTTACTGCGGCACGTTACCGGTTCCCCGGGCTTCTATGGCAACTACTATCCGGCCTGGGTGAGCCTTTACTTCGTGTCGGGTACGAAAGGGGGGATAAGGTGCGCTTGAGCGGCAAATTGGTGGAAAACTTCATCGAGGGGCGCCATCTGGAACTGGAGACCCGGGAAGGTAGCTACGTGGTCCTGCCGGCCAACCCCCAGGTAGCTCAGGAACTGGAAAGGCATTTAGGCCAAGAGGTGATCTTGGAGGGAACCATATCCCACGAACCCAATATTTATATGCGGGGCCCCCTATTCCGGGTACAGGCCCTCTGGCCGAGGGAAATTCTTGATTAAAGGGGACCTGAGGTGTCCTGGGAACCAAGTGACGGGTGCCACCAGGGCGGACCGGTTTCCCCTGGTCGATTTTTCAATCAAAGAGCAATGAGCCAGGGAGGGTGATGGGGTGGCCACTTACGATGATTTTCAAAAATTGGACATCCGGGTGGGCAGGATAATAGAGGTGGAGGAATTCCCCGAGGCCCGAAAGCCAGCCTACAAACTGAAGATAGATTTTGGGGAGTTGGGGATAAAAACCTCCAGCGCCCAGCTCACCGGGCTTTATACTAAAGAGGATCTTAAGGGCAGGCTGGTGGTGGCGGTGGTCAATTTTCCTCCCAAGAGGATAGCCGGTTTTGAATCCCAGGTTCTGGTGCTGGGGGTGGACGACGAGCAGGGCAGGGTGGTGTTGCTGCAGCCGGAAAGGGAGGTGGAGGTGGGGAAGAAGGTATATTAAGGGCTTTCTTTTTGGACCCTTTTCCGGGAACCCGCCTTGGAATTTACCCGCATTATGGATCCTGGCGGGCTCTGACAGAGACAATGCCCGAGGGGGAAGCGGATCAAAACCACCTGGAGGTTGGAAAGATGAGATTTTTTAACCTTACTCTTCTGGCGTTTTTCCTCCTGGTTCTGCTGTTTTTGCCCCCTGTCTGGGCTGGGGATAAGAATTTTTACCTTGATGAGGCCAAAGTTTACTATGAGATAGATCCCGACGGGCTGGTAAGCGTTGTCAACGAGATAACTACAGGTTCTCGGGGAGCTTTTCCCGGGCTTGGCTAGACATTCCCACCGGAGAGTACGAAATCCTGGACGCCCAGGTAAGCGAGGTGGCGGAGGGGAAAGCCCAGCCCTACACCCGCGTGGAGAATCCCCGAGGCCGCCCTCCCGCAACCTATACTTTTACCCGGGATGCAAAAAAGTACACCATTACCTGGTTTTACAGGGCTGAAAACGAGACGAAAACTTTTAGAATAGAGTACAAGATCTACCGGGGGATAAAAGTCTACGACGACGTGGCTGATTTCCACTGGAAGGTATGGGGAGGGGAGTGGGAAAGGGGCTTGCCTAAGCTGTGGCTGGAAGTTCTCCTCCCCTCTCGGATTCAGGATCCCAACGAGGTGAACTATTGGTTACACCCCAGTATAAAGGGTGAGATCAGTATAAGCAAGGACCACCAGAAGGTGATCGCCTACGGTGAGGACATACCTGCCAAGCAGTGGGGAGAGGTGAGGATAGTCTTTCCCAGGTATTACCTGCAGAAGGATTTCGATCCAGAAAGGGTAATACTGCTGAAGGAAAGCGGCAGGGACAAGATCCTCCAAAGGGCTGAGCCCCAGTCCCAAGGGGAAGAGGAGGAAGAGTTAAGTGCCCTGGAGGTTTTTGTCGGTTGGACGGGCTTGCTGTCAGGGCTCTCGCTCCTGGGCGTGGGGATCGGCTATCCTTGGATGGTTACCCGGAGGCATAGGGATCCCGAAATAGAGGGTGTCTTTTGCGAAGAGCAGCCTCCGGAGGATATATACCTCCTGCCTGGGTGGAGATGCTGATCAAAAAGAGCTCCAGTATTTCTCCCGATGCCGTCGTGGCCTCCATTTTGGAATTGGCGGAGAAAGGCTATTTAAAGATCTAGGAGGAAGAAGTAAAATCAAAAGGGCTATTCGGAAGATGGTCAAGGGACAGGAGCGACTTTAAGATAATACTCACCGACAAGCCTGAAGACCCCGACCTGAGCAGGGATACGAAGTTTTTGCTGGATTGGCTTAAATCCCAGGGCAAGGAATTTTATCTTTCTGACATTGGGCGGGAGGAACTGAAAGATCTCAAAGACACGTTAGAAACAATGGCTGCTGAGGCGGTTTATGAGGGCAAAAAGTGGATTGACCGTGAAGGCGAGCTTATCCAGAGGTAAGATGGTTAAATTATGGCTTTTAATAGGTGCCATAAGCATATTGCTCGGCATTCTCCTAGCGAGTTTGGGGTTGTTTGTAGGTGGCGTGATGCTCCTTTTTATAGGCCCTCCTGCGCTGATAAATGCAGGAATAGCTGCCCTTTTCAAGAGCAAAGCCCGGAGGTATTCTCACCAAGGCAAGGTGCTGGCCTTGAGGCGGCGTGCTTATGGCGATTATTTGGCCCAACTGTTCCTTGAGCCCCGCATTCCTGATTATCCTTCGGATTATTGGTGGAGGGCCGTGAAATATGGCCTGGTATTGGGTCGATCCCGCGAGGCTCTGGTCGCCGGAGGTAGGGGTCACTTTTATCCTGAAGATATATGCTTCAGTCCCCTCTCCCCGGGGAAGGATCCCCTTTCCATCCTTGACTCTTTTTCCTCTGTCTTTCGGGCCAGCGTGGATTCAGCCTATACTTCTCCCTCTTCTGACTCTTTTGACGTGGGTGGCGATGGAGGGGGAGGGGGCGGTGGAGGAGCCGATTAGGGAGGCAATACCCCGAATTTTTTACTTTTTGTTTACCGCCGGCAGGATTTAACAGCCCGGCAGGCGAACTCTTGTTTTGAGGAAATATTTAACGCTCGGGAGGGACGAGGATGAAGGCAAGAAAATGGTGGCTCCTATCGGTAATGCTGGTGTTCTTGGCCCTGGGGACCGCGGCTGTCTGGGGCGCCAATAACGTGAGGTTGGTGGTGAACGGTGAGGAGATTAAGCCCGATGTCCCGCCGGTGATTTCCGGCGACCGGGTGCTGGTGCCGGTGCGCTGGGTGGCGGAAGCTCCTTAAATGTCGGGTGGACTGGGACGGGGACACTTCCACCCTCCTATATTTCCAACGATCTGGAGCGTCGTCTGGAGCTCCTGGAGAAAGCCCTGGCCCCGGCCACCCCGCGGGCGGCGGTGGAAGAGTGGGCCCGGGGGGTGCAGACGCGCAACGGCGCGCTGCAATACGCCCTTCTTTCTCCCGAACTCCGGCAGCAGAAGTATGCGGATTTCGTCAGCCTGGAATGGGTGACTGGCGCTTCCAGCCCCTGGGTGGAAAAGTACGGGGTGGTCAAGGAAGTATCCTTACCCGGTGGAAAATGGCTCTACGGGGTTAAATTCGATCTTATGACCTCTACCGGGCCTGCGGGCTCCCAGGTGATATGGGTTACGGTGGCGCCCTGCGACCAGCATTGGTGCGTGGCCAACCTGGAGGTGGATCCGGTGCTGGAAGAGCTCCAGGGACGGGCGGCGAGCCTTCTAAAGGAGATGTACCAGCACTACCAGCTTTTAAACCTGGCCATCAATTGCCTGTCCTTCGCCCGCGAGGGCAAACAGGCGGAGGCCATTTTCGCCACGCAGGTGCGTTACCGGATAGGGGTGGAGTCTCCTTCGGAGTGGCCGGTGCAGAAGGGGCGCATCAAGTTTCTGGAGGAGAACCGGGGCAAGCTCACCCCGGAGCAAATCCGCCAGGTGGAGGAAAAGATCGCCTTCTGGGATCAGGAGCTTCGCCGGGATATGCAGCAGCCGCAGGAGGCCAACCTCTTTCTCAAGGTTGTGGCGGAGCTCAACGATCGAGGCGAGGTTTTGCCCGCCACGGTGAAGTTTTTCTATCAGGACCCGCTGGGGAACTACCTCCCCTTCAACAAGGAGGATTGGCCCCAGTTCGCCAGCGCGGCCGAACTGGAGCGGCAGGGTTACGATGAGATGCGCCAGCTGGTGGGTTGGTAAAATATTCCTCTCCAGAGAAGGATATCCCTGGTTCGGCGCTGCGGCGCAGAGGTCAATTTTCCCTGAGCAAAGCTAAGCGTATATGTATTTTGCTTAACTCACCCGCACCTTCGTGCCCCTGGGAGTCCAGCTGAAGGTGGGCCAGAGGCACGGTTTGACTTTGGTTAACATTTTGACCAATCAGCCAATTTATCCCGTTACGGGGGCCACTCGGCCCCCGTTTTTATTTTAAGAATGCCCCCTATTTTTAAAAGGCCACGGTACTGGAAAGCCTTTAAAAAAGCATCCAGTTTCCGCAGAAGGCCAAATGTTGGGCCACGGTGGCCAGGTTAGATCCTGGTTCCTTGGGTCTCTTGAATGTGCTAAACTTTAATTCGTGCAAATTTTCCGAGGGAGGAGGAGAGGTCTTGCGCGGCCAAGAGGAGTTACGGGATAAACTCAGGCGCATAGATGGCCGGGGATACAAGGCTTATCAGGAACTCGAAGGCGCCTATGATTGGGGGGAATACCAGCTTTTTATAGATCACGCGCAGAGCGATCCCTTCGCCCCTCCTTCTAGGGTCAGGGTGAGAGTCAGACAAGAGGTGGCCGGCTTTCCCCCAGAACTCTTTGCCACGAAAACTCGGGCTGTAGCCTTAAGCGACTTCCTCACCCGGGTTTTTGGCCAGCACTGCCGAGCTCTTTCCCGCCCCTGCGGCACCGGGCATAGCGGGATCATCCATGTCCTTCCCTGCGGGCAGGAGATCCTGGAGCGTACGGCGGTGGTGGTTAATGAGAGGTTCGTGGAGGTGCGGTTTACAGTGGGGCTCCCGGCCCGGGGAAGGACGGTGTTAGCCCGGGAGGCCCACCGGATCTTTTTCGAGGCATTGCCGGAGGTGGTGCGCCGCTCCCTCCGGTACGCCAGCCTGGACAAAAGAACCCTGCTGGAGCATGTCAATCTGGCCGAAGACCAGGAGTCTTTGCGAAGGCAGATGGAAGAGAAGGGATTGGTGGCCTTTGTGGCCGATGGGAGCATTTTGCCCCGGGAAAGCGGGGTCAGCGACAAACCCTTATCCCGGGATAAGGCCGTGCCTTTCCAGACCCCTCCTGAGCTGCGCTATGACTTTTTTCTCCCCCACAGGGGTAAGGTAACGGGAATGGGTATACCCCGGGGGGTCACTCTCATCGTGGGAGGGGGGTATCATGGAAAGACCACCCTCCTCAAGGCCATCGAACGGGGGGTTTACGATCACATCCCCGGCGATGGGAGGGAGCTGGTTTTGACTGTGAGGGACGCGGTGAAGATCAGGGCCGAGGACGGCAGGGCTGTGACCGGAGTGGATATTAGCAGCTTTATCGATAATCTCCCCGATGGCCAGGACACCAGGTTTTTCACCACTTCCAGCGCCAGCGGGAGCACTTCCCAAGCAGCCAACATAGCGGAGGCTTTAGAGGCGGGCACCTCTCTGCTGCTTTTGGATGAAGATACCAGCGCCACTAATTTTATGATCAGGGATGCCAGGATGCAGGCCCTGGTCTGTAAAGATAAAGAGCCCATCACCCCTTTTATCGATAGGGTGAGAAGCATTTATGAAAAGATAGGGGTATCCACCATAATGGTATTGGGGGGATCAGGGGATTATTTCGACGTGGCCGATCAGGTCATCATGATGGATAAATATAGGCCCAAGGTGGTAACCGCCAGGGCCAAAGAGATAGCCCAGAATTTGCCCAGCCGGCGGAATTTAGAGGAGGTCAAACCCTTCAAGCCCCCTCTGTCCCGGATAATCTTGCCCGATCCCTGGAAGCTGGGGTTTAGGGAAAAGGTGAAAGTTCAAGATAAGGACGAAATACGTTTTGGCTGGGAGACCATAGATCTGAGCTCCTTGGAGCAGTTGGTGGATCCTGCCCAGACCAGAGCCCTAGCCCTTGTCTTGCGCCATCTTTCCCTTTATGCCGATGGCCAGAGGACCTTATCCGAGATTTTATCCCTGCTGGAAAAGGAGCTTTCCCAGGAAGGTTTGGCCGGATGGGCGGGGAGGCGGGGAGAACATGGCGGAGACATGGCCCGCCCCCGGCCTTACGAGATAGCTGGAGCCATAAACCGCTATAGGCGCCTGAAGGTGAGGGCGAAGCTCTGGGAAAAAATAGGCAGATAGGCTTGCCTTGATCTAAAGCAGGGTGTAAAGTTATGTTTGTGAAAATTCAAAGGAGAGGGTAGATCTGCTTATGGGAGATTTTGGGGCGAGGATAGGGGCCCAGGCTTTGGCCATAAAGACCGGGCTTATTTTACCCCATGACGATATAACAGCCATTGTGGCCGAGGCAGTCAAGGGCATGGTAGAGGAAGGGGATATAGTATGTGTAACCGAAGCGGTAGTGGCCCGTTCCCAGAACAGGTATGTATCCTGTGAGGATCTGGCCCGGATGATCAGAGAAGGCTTCAATTTGAGGAGCCAGGCCACCCTAGCTGTGGTATATCCCATTGCCAGCCGTAACCGGTTTGCCTTGGTTTTGAGGGCCATCGCCATGGCCACCCAGGGGGGCCGGGTCATAGTGGCCTTCCCCATCCCCGCAGACGAAGTGGGAAATCAGGTGATAGATCCGGAATTGGCCCGGACCCGGCTTTCTTTAAAAACCGTCTATAAGCACCTGTCTTCCGCCCGAGGGAGCACTCCCCATCTTAATATACTCATCAGGGAAGTGATAGCAGCTTTGATCCTCCAGTCCCTTGGATATAGCATTATGGGTATGAGAAAGATCCTGGGGACGGGAATCGCCGATGTGACGGTGCGGACCCCGGACGGTTTTATAGCCCCTTTAGAAGTCACCTTCACCGATCACACCAAGGCAGCCAAAAAATCGGTGGAGATTTTAGGGGATATGCCTGAGGCCCGCAAAGCCTTGGCTGCGGGGGTGGACCTGGGACGGAGGGAGTTTGTGCTCTACGATGCCCTGAGCTATCTGGCAGGGGAAGGAGAGCCCCTTTACCGGACCTCCTTCGCCCAGTATCTGGACGCCTTCTCCGACGACGAGGCCATTTATGCCCAAGAATTGATGAACGGCATGTTCCGGCATCCCATAACCGGTCTGGATTACAGGCAGCTCTATCTGGACATCATCAAAGAAGGGGGGGCTAAGGGGGACGTCATTTTCACCAATAACCCCTTCAAAGTATACGAACTGGGATATCTGGATGGCATAATCTTGGGGGAAGTTCACGCCCGTAAGTTCCGCAAGGACCTGTTTTTGGCCTTTGGCGCCCAGGCACCGGTAAAAACCCTGGACGAGTTGGGACCTGCCCCCTGGGGAGTTATAGGTTCCAACGTCTCTGACTATGAGAAGGGGGTCTTAAAGCTGTTGCCCGAAGATGCCGACGGCACGGCCGAACAGATCCGCTCCCGCATCCTTCAGGAGACCGGGAAAGACGTGGACGTGATCATATTCGGGGATGGGGCCTATAAGGACCCGGATACGGGCATCTACGAGCTGGCCGATCCTTATCCTGCCCTGGGGGCTTCGGAGAGGCTCAGGGAATACCAGCTGCGGATGGGGAAAAAACTGAAATTGGTGGTGGATACCCTTTATAACCAGGGATACTCCCGGGAGGAGATAGAGAGGATAATAGCCGAATCGAGGGAGAACCAGAGCGATCTGGGCACTACCCCCAGGCGGCTGGCGAGCATAGCCGCCACCCTGGCGGACCTATTGGCAGGTTCCGCCGACCAGGGGACCCCCATAGTGGTTATAAAGGGTATGAAGAGGCAGTGAGTTTAACATTTCCTTAACCAAATCTTAACCCCCCTTTTAATTGTAAATAGCAAAATTCTCCCTTATAATTCTATGTGGCATAGACAAAAACTATACCCAAAGGGGGAGATGAATTGCGCAGGAGCCTTTTGTTCCTTTCTCTAGCGCTGGTGCTGTGTGTAGGTTTGTTGATGGTGGGTTGTGGTAAGAAGGCGGAAACGCCTGCTCCCGGCACCCAACCCCAGGCGGAAAAGCTGAGCGGCAGCATCCAGATTGCGGGTTCCACCTCTGTCCAACCCCTGTCCGAAGAGCTGGCCAAGGCTTTTATGGCCAAGCATCCCGACGTGAAGATAAATGTGTCGGGAGGCGGTTCAGGAGCCGGTATCAAAGGGGTTACCGAGGGAACGGTGGACATAGGAGCTTCCTCCAGGGAACTGAAGCCGGAGGAAAAGGGCAAAGTGAAGGAATTTGTAATCGCCAAGGACGGCATAGCAGTTATAGTCAATCCCAAAAACCCCGTGGATAACCTGACCATGGACCAGATCAGGGATATATATGCGGGCAAGATCACCAATTGGAAAGAAGTCGGCGGCAAGGATGCTCCCATTACTGTGGTGACCCGGGAAGAGGGTTCTGGCACCAGGGGCGCTTTTACAGAAATAGTGATGGGCAAGGAGAAGATCACCGATAAAGCCGTGGTGCAGAACAGCACCGGTGCGGTGAGGACGGCGGTGGCCAGCAACGAAAACGCCATAGGTTATATCTCCTTGGGAGCCCTCAGCCCGGAAGTAAAGGCGCTAAAGGTGGTGGATGGCGTGGAAGCCACCAAGGACAACGTGCTGAAGGGGACTTACAAACTCTCCCGCCCCTTCCTGTATCTCACCAAGGAGGAGCCTAAAGAGGTAGTGAAGGCCTACATCGATTTTGTGTTGAGCCCCGAAGGGCAAAAGATAGTGGAGAAGGAGTACATCCCCGTCAAGCCCACAAAATAGCGGGGAAAGATTTTTATAACACGAGGCTGAACAAAGGGTGGAGATCAATTCCACCCTTCGTTATAACCATATATATGGAGGAAAAAAATGCTTGGGAGAAGGATAAGGGAGCGTTTCTATGAAAGCCTCCTTTTCATCAGCGCCCTGATTTCCGTAGTGGCGGTCTTCATGATAGCCCTGTTCGTATTCTTGGAAGGTTATCCCATTATACAGAAAGAGGGCCTGGGGAACTTTTTGCTGGGAAGGGAATGGCGCCCCCTAGCGGGCATTTTTGGCATCTTCCCCATGATCGTGGGCAGCATAGTGGTAACCCTGGGGGCTTTGGTTTTGGGAGTGCCGGTCAGCCTGGCCACAGCTGTTTTCCTGGCTGAATTCGCACCCAAGAGAGCGAACATGATTTTGAGACCGGGAATAGAGCTCCTGGCAGGCATACCCTCTGTGATATACGGGCTTTTCGGCATGACTACAGTGGTTCCGGCCATAAGGTTCATAGAGACCCGCTATCTTGCCCATAAATTGCCTCCCCAGATGCAGTCGGGATATAGCGTCTTGGCTGCTGCCATAATTTTGGCCATCATGATTTCCCCCACCATAATCGCCATCTCCGAGGACGCCTTGAGGGCGGTCCCTAGGCATCTAAAGGAAGCCTCCCTGGCCCTGGGTGCCACCCACTGGCAGACAGTGGTCAAGGTGCTCATACCCACTGCCCGTTCCGGCATACTGGCCAGCATCATACTGGGCATGGGGAGGGCCATCGGTGAAACCATGGCGGTCATCATGGTGGTGGGAAACAACGTCCTGATTCCCACCTCTATTTTTTCACCGTGTAGGACTTTGACCAGCAACATAGCCATAGAAGCTGCCTATGCGGCTGAGGGGCCCCATATGCAGGCCCTCTTCGCCACAGGCATCGTGCTGTTCGTGATCATCATAATTTTAAACCTGATAGCCCTCAGGGTGGCAGGTAGGGAGGTCATGTCCCGGTGAAGGCCAGGATAGAAGAGAAGATCTGGAAAACTGTCCTGTGGGTGATCTCCTTTTCCACCCTGGCCATCCTCTTGGTGATACTCTTTTACATCCTTTCCCGGGGTTTAAAGATGATAAATTATGGGTTTTTAACCGAAACGCCTCGGGCCATGGGCAGGGAGGGCGGCATTTACCCCGCTATCCTCGGCACAGTTTACTTCGTCATCCTGACCCTGATCTTGGCTGTACCCCTGGGGGTGGCAGCTGCGGTTCAACTTACCGAATATTCCAGGGAAAGCCTTTTGGTTAAGATAATAAGGTTCGGCAACGAATCCCTGGCGGCTGTCCCCTCCATAGTGTTCGGGCTTTTCGGCTTCGCCCTTTTCGTGGTTAAATTGAAGCCCTATACCGGCGGCTATTCCATCCTTTCAGGGTCCCTTACAGGCACCCTGATGATACTGCCCATTTTAATAAGGGCCACGGAAGAGGCCATAAAGGCAGTGCCCCGGGAATACAGGGAGGCCAGCTATGCCTTGGGGGCCACCCATTGGCAGACGGTGACCAGAATAGTACTTCCGGCAGCAGCCCCGGGCATCATAACTGCGGTTATCCTGGGGATAGGCAGGATAGTGGGGGAGACAGCAGCTCTCCTCTTAACCTTGGGCGGGTCTGTGCTCATACCCACTTCCATATTTGCCCCTGCCAGAACCTTGGCCCTCCACATATACTTGGTGGCCATGGAGGTGGGGGCCATGGATATGGCTTTTGGCACCGCAGCAGTCCTGATCCTCACTGTATTGGCCCTCAACCTCTCTGCCTACTTCCTAAGGCGCCACTTCCTTTCCATCCGGGGAGCAAAATAGAGGGGGGAAGG
>JGI26788J51865_100051_pt1 | contig 12200 bp, 12 predicted proteins | sample WilGeytube61714_FD_51865 | JGI IMG/M metagenome (IMG submission 51865) | reverse complement strand
GAGGAATTGATTTCTCAAACTCGCAAAAAAGGGGAAGAAATTGCTAAAAATATTATAGAAGATGCAAAAAAAGAAGCGCAAAAAGAATCTATGGCTTTAAAGGAACAGTATGAAAACGAAATTAAAAAACTTCGTGAAAAGGCGGAAGGCCGTATCCAAAAAGCTGTAGACTTAATTGTGGAGAGGATAGTGACTTCCTATGGCAATAGTTAAGATGAAAAAAATGTATCTCTTTGGTCTAAAGGAGGAGCGGGACAAAATAGTTGGTGTCCTGCAGAAATTAGGAGCAGCTGAAATTGTAGATTTAAAAGAAGATATTGATATAGACATTACAGAACATAGATTTCCAGAACAAGTGGGTAACGAGCTATCGAAGCTCGAATTAAAGCTTAGTAGACTAAAATATGCTATTGATTTTTTGAGACCTTATGGCAAGGAGTTAAATCCATTAATCTACGGTAGACCCAAGATAAGCAGGGAGAAATTGCAAGATCTCCTTAATCGGGAGAGGGAAGTTTTTGAACTAATAGACTCACTTTCTGACCTTGACCAGAAACTTTCTAGGCTCAAAACGGAAGAATCCAGAATAAGAAACCAGGTTGAATTAATTAAACCTTGGGAGCGATTGGATATCCCTGTAGAGGAACTAAGTAAAGCCGGTAGTGTGGAAGCACGAGCTGTGGTAGTTTCAAAAAAGAATTTTAAAGCGTTCAGGGATAAAATGGCTGAAAAAGAACTAGCCGCGGAGATAATCCCGGTAGAGGAAGGTCGGGAAGAGAGCTTTTTATTAATAGTCTATCACGTTTCAGAAAAACCGGATATTCAAGAAGTATTTAAGGAATTTTCTGTTAACATAGAGAGATTTGAGGGATTTACAGGGACTCCGGCGAAGATACTTGCCGAGCTTCAGGAAAGGTTAAAAGCCATCGAAACCGAAAGGCAAAGAATAAAGGCAGAAATCTCTACGCTAGTGAATCGGCTACTAGACATAAAGGCTCTTTACGATTACTGGTTTGTGGAAAGACAGAAAAAAGAGAACTTTATGAAAATGGCGGGTACTGAAAAAGTCTTCCTGATGAAAGCCTGGGTTCCTGAGCCTTCGGTGGGAGCTGTAAAAGAGGCGATCACTTCTGTCACCAGTGCTGCTCACATAATTTTTACAGAACCGTCAGAAGAGGACGACATACCAGTGGTTTTGTCAAATCCGAGGTTAGTACAGCCTTTTGAGATAATAACTGAGCTTTATAGTCTTCCCAACCCCAGGGAAATAGATCCCAACGTGTTTATGGCACCTTTCTATTTTGTATTTTTTGGTATGATGGTCAGTGACGCCGCTTACGGACTGGTATTATCCTTGCTATCAGGACTTGCCCTCTGGAAGCTCAAACTAAAGGGGATGGGTAAAAAACTAGTTGAACTTTTGTTCTTGGTAGGAATATCAACTTTTATATGGGGGATGATTTTTGGCAGCTGGTTTGGTGACCTTATTAGGGTTAAACCGCTTTGGTTGAATCCCCTTGACAATCCGTTGATTGTTTTGTTTTTGAGTTTTGGATTAGGGCTGATACAGATATATACAGGTATAATTCTAAGTGCCTATAAAAATATAAGAAAAGGGAAGATTGTCGATGCCTTTATGGATGAAGGACTGTGGCTGGTGTTGCTGACGGGACTTGTGATGATGGCTTTTCCGAATNTTTCAGGAATAGCAAAATATATGGCTATTGCTGGTGCTGTGGGTCTTGTGCTGACGCAGGGGAGGTCCCAAAAGAACATTTTAAAAAAGGTTATGTCAGGACTTTTAAGCCTCTACAATGTTACTGGTTATTTAAGTGACGTGCTCTCTTACTCTCGTCTGCTGGCGTTGGGCCTTGCAACGGGCGTTATAGCCACCGTCATCAATACTATGGCAAAAATGTTAGGAGTAAATATATTCGGATATATTGCGATGCTGCTGGTGTTGATAGGAGGTCACCTTTTCAACGTTGCAATAAATGCCTTAGGTGCTTATGTCCATAGTAGTCGACTGCAGTATATTGAATTTTTCAGTAAGTTTTACGAGGGCGGAGGCAAACCCTTCCAACCCTTGAGAATAGAAACAAAATATGTGGATTTGGAAGATAGGTAAAATTGATTTAAAAAATCAAACTTTTGAAGGAGGAGCTTATATGGATATTACACTTGGTCAAGTTTTTGCATTGTTAGGAGCAGCTATGGCGGTTTTTCTGCCAGGGATTGGTTCAGCCAAAGGAGTCGGTATAGCAGGTGAAGCTGCTGCAGGAGTAGTTACCGAAGACCCCAGTAAATTTGGCCAGACCCTCATATTACAGGTATTACCTGGAACCCAAGGAATTTATGGTTTGCTCACCGGTTTTGTGGTAATGCAAAGGATAGGAATCTTTGAAAGGAATTTGTTGCCTCTTACTACCTATCAGGGACTGTTAGTTTTTGCGTCCTGTCTTCCTATAGCTATGGCAGGATTGATTTCAGCTATCTTTCAGGGTAGAGTTGCTGCTGCTGGGGTAGGAATAGTTGCAAAAAAACCTGAAGAACTGGCTAAAGGTATAACCTATGCTGCCATGGTTGAAACTTACGCGGTGCTGGCACTGCTCGCTTCGATATTAATGCTTTTTGGTTTAAAGCTGGCATAAGGAGTGTTTATAATGCAGGGTATTGCAAAGATTAAAGAAAAAATTTTTGAAGAGGCCATAGAGCAAAAAAACCGGATAATCGAAAAAGCAAAAAAAGAAGCAGCTGAAATCCTTGAAAAGGCTAAAAAACAAGCTGTAGAACTAGAAGCCGAAGCCGAGAAAAAGGCCAAGAAGGTGGCCAGAGATGAAAAGAGGAAAATCCTGTCTATTGCCGAACTGGAAGAGAGAAAGCGCTATTTGGAAGCGAAACAGGCTTTGATAAACGAAGCATTCGTCAGTGCGGAAAAAAAACTTTTAAACCTAGAGTCTGAAAAGTACAGGGACCTGGTTTACCGCATGATTTTGGCCGCTGCCGTTGACGGTAATGAGGAAATTATTGTTTCCGAGGCTGATAAGGAAAAGATAACTCCTGAATTACTTGATAAAGTTAACGAAGCCCTGAAAAAGCAAGGGAAAGCAGGCAATATTAGGTTTTCGGAAGAAAAAAGAGCCATAAAAGGTGGATTCATATTAAAATCGGCGACGGTCGAGATAAACTGTACCTTTGATTATCTTCTTAAGGTTCAAAGGGAAGAACTAGAGACTGAAGTGGCCCGAATACTTTTTGAGGAGTGATTGCGATGATTGTAGAACAAGACTTTTTATATGCATCGGGCAGGATAAGGTCTCTGGAAACTAAGCTGTTGAGCAGGGCCATTGTTGAGAGGATTCTTGAGGCAGGGGACATGGATGCAGTCATNAGGGTCCTCAGCGAGACAGATTATGCTTCAGATTTTGAAGAATTGGAAAATATATATGATTTCGAAAAGGCTTTAGAAAATAGCATGAAAAAAACTTTGGAGATGATAAAAGGCTCTTTGAAAGACCATAGGGTCGTAAGGTTTTTTACCTTAAAGTACGACTATCATAATCTAAAAGTACTTTTAAAAAGTAGAATACTCGGCATTGATGTGCTGAAAAATCTTTCGACCCTGGGAGAAGTCCCTGTCGATGAGCTTTTGAGGTTGAATAAGGGGGAGAAGGATATAGCCCTCCCGAAGTTGATGCGGGTCGCTTTTGAGAGGGCTACCGAAGTTTACGAAGAAACCCTGGACCCACAACAGGTGGACCTCATACTGGACAGGGCCTTATATGAAGAGCTCAATCTTCTGGTCCAGGACATTGGCCACGATTTTCTTAAAAGTTATTTGGCCGCGATGGTAGATCTCACAAATATAAAAACGATGGTCAGGTTGAAATATATGGAGGTCGATTTAAGAGACCTGGAGAAATTTCTCCTGCCTGGTGGCAGTATTGACCCAGAGTTTTTNGAGAAAATGTTTCAAGAACCAGTGCCAGTGCTAATTGAGGCACTGGCATCTTCCAAGTATTTTATGGTTGTTAAAGAAGGCTTGGAAAACTGGATGTCAACAGGTAGTCCAGCGGCCTACGAGAAGTTAGCCGACGATTTCCTACTTGATATGCTAAGAAGGGGGCTATATAAGCCTTTTGGTTTAGAAACCGTTGTTGGTTATCTTGGGGCTAAAGAGAACGAACTTAAAATATTGAGGGTTTTAATTGTGGGGAAAATTAATGGTATTTCTCAAGATATGATAAGGGAAAGGCTGAGGGATGTCTATGTATAAAATAGGAGTAATTGGAGACCACGATACAGTGCTTTCGTTTAAGTCAACGGGTATTGATACTTTCCCGGCCATTGATGAGGTAGAAGCATCGGATACACTCATGAAACTAGCTCGGGAGAATTACGCCGTTATCTTCATAACTGAACATCTAGCAGAAAAGATAGAGGATAAAATAGACTTTTTCAGGAATAAAATCTTGCCAATCATTACTTTGATTCCCAGCAACCGAGGTACTCTGGGAATCGGTATAAATGACCTGAGAAAATCTGTGGAAAAAGCTATTGGAGCAGATATCATTTTTAAAAGAGAGGGAAGGGAATGAGCCAGGGTATAATAACCAAAGTTTCCGGTCCCCTTGTGGTAGCTGAGGGACTTCCTGAAGCCAAGATGTTCGACGTGGTAAAGGTGGGTAATCAGGGTCTTATAGGTGAAATCATTGAAATACGCGGAGAGAGGGTATCAATTCAGGTATACGAAGAAACTTCTGGACTGGGTCCTGGGGACCCTGTGGTGTCCACAGGGGAACCCTTAAGCGTCGAACTGGGGCCGGGAATGCTGGAAGGCATTTTTGACGGAATCCAGAGACCTCTTGACGTTATAGAAAAAAAAGTCGGCAGCTTTATCACAAGGGGCATAGATGTGCCTTCTATAAACCGCGAGAAGAAGTGGAGATTTACGCCGAGAGTCAGGCCTGGAGACAGAGTTAGCGGCGGTGATATTATCGGCACAGTGCAGGAGACAGTTATAGTTGAACATCGCATAATGGTTCCTCCTGCTATTTCAGGTACTGTCGAAGACATAGGGGAAGGAGAATATACAGTAACCGAGCCTATCGCCAGAATAAAAACGGATTCTGGACAGATAGTGGAAATCACGATGATGCAGAAATGGCCGGTTCGAAAGGCTAGGCCATACAAAGAGAAGCTGCCCCCCGAAATTCCGATGTCCACTGGACAAAGGGTCATTGACACCCTTTTTCCGGTTACTAAGGGAGGTACGGCGTGCATACCTGGACCTTTTGGTAGCGGCAAAACTGTGCTTCAGCACCAGCTAGCCAAGTGGGCCGACGCCGAAATAGTGGTATATATCGGCTGCGGTGAGCGGGGCAACGAGATGACCGACGTGCTCCTCGAATTTCCGCAACTCAAGGACCCAAAGACAGGGGAACCCCTCATGAAGCGCACGGTGCTTATTGCCAATACGTCTAACATGCCTGTGGCAGCACGCGAAGCGTCTATATACACTGGCATAACCATCGCCGAATACTTCAGGGACATGGGCTACAGCGTGGCTTTGATGGCAGACTCAACCTCCCGCTGGGCCGAGGCCTTGCGTGAAATATCCGGAAGGCTTGAAGAAATGCCGGGAGAAGAAGGTTATCCAGCATACCTTGCAAGGAGGATTGCGGAGTTTTATGAGAGAGCTGGCAGAGTCATATGTCTGGGCAGTGACAATCGGGAGGGAGCTTTGACGGTAGTAGGTGCTGTATCCCCACCAGGGGGCGACCTGTCAGAGCCGGTTACTCAAGCAACCCTTCGCGTGGTGAAGGTGTTCTGGGCACTGGATTCGGAGTTGGCCTATGCGCGCCATTTCCCGGCCATTAACTGGTTGACGAGCTATTCGTTGTATTCCGACGTTGTGGAAGACTACATGAACAAAAACGTGAGCAGTGACTGGGGAGAGCTGCGCAGTGAGGCTATGAGGCTACTACAGGAAGAGGCAAGCCTCCGGGAAATTGTAAGATTAGTGGGTATCGACGCTCTTTCCACCAGAGATCGCCTCGTGCTAGAAATCGCAAGGTCCATAAGAGAAGACTTCCTGCACCAGGACGCCTTCCACGAGGTGGATACCTACTCTTCAATGAAAAAGCAGTACAGAATACTTAAGCTTATAATGATATTCTACCAAGAAGCGCAGAAAGCTCTTGAAAAAGGTGTCCTGTTTTCGGAAATAGAAAAGCACCCAGTACGCGAGAAAATTGCCCGTGCTAAATATGTTGAAGAGTCGAAGTTGACTGTTTTCGACGAAATAGAGAAGGAGATAAAAAAGGCTATGCAAGGTCTCACCGAGGAAGGTGTAGCCGATGCTTAGAGAATATAAAACCGTTAAAGAAATTGTCGGCCCTCTAATGCTGGTTGAAAAAGTGGAAGGTGTCAAATACAAAGAGCTGGTGGAAATTGAGATTGGAACGGGAGAAATTCGTAGGGGACAGGTGCTTGAGGTCAACGGGGATAAAGCACTTGTTCAGCTGTTTGAAGGTTCTACAGGGCTTAATATAAACGACTGTAAAGTAAGGTTTGTCGGGAAAAGCATCGAGCTCGGGGTTTCTATCGATATGTTGGGCAGGGTTTTCGATGGTTTGGGTCGTCCAAGGGACAAAGGACCAATGATCATACCAGAAAAGCGGCTGGATATTAACGGTAATCCTATTAATCCAGCGGCCCGAGATTATCCTTCTGAGTTTATCCAGACAGGGATATCTGCCATCGATGGGCTGAATACTTTGGTAAGAGGACAGAAACTTCCGATCTTTTCGGGTTCAGGTCTGCCTCATGCCCAGCTAGCAGCGCAGATAGCAAGACAGGCTAAGGTACTTGGTAGTGACAGTAAGTTCGCTGTAGTATTTGCAGCGATGGGCATAACTTTTGAGGAAGCTGACTACTTTATATCGGATTTCCGGCGTACCGGTGCGATAGACCGAAGTGTATTATTTATCAACTTGGCTAACGACCCGGCTATTGAGCGTATAGCTACTCCTCGTATGGCGTTGACTTGCGCGGAATTCTTGGCATACGAAAAAGAGATGCACGTGCTTGTTATCATGACTGATATGACTAATTACTGCGAGGCTTTGCGAGAAGTATCGGCTGCAAGGAAAGAAGTTCCTGGTCGAAGAGGCTATCCCGGTTACCTATATACCGACCTTGCAACGATATACGAGAGGGCAGGCCGAATAAAGGGGAGAAAAGGATCTATTACTCAGATACCCATTTTGACCATGCCTGAAGACGACAAGACCCACCCGATACCCGACCTCACCGGGTATATTACTGAGGGTCAGATAATCTTAAGTCGCGATCTTTACAGGAAGGGTATCTATCCGCCGATAGATGTGCTGCCGTCTCTTTCAAGACTTAAGGATAAAGGTATTGGTCAAGGCAAGACTCGGGAAGACCACGCTGACCTTATGAACCAGCTATTTGCCTCCTATGCACGTGGGAAGCAGGCGAAGGAGCTGGCGATAATCCTGGGTGAGGGCGCTCTTTCCGATACCGATAAGCTTTATGCAAAATTCGCCGATGAGTTTGAGGTCAGGTACGTGGGCCAGAGAGAAGACGAGGATAGGAGTATTGAGGAGACTCTGGCGATAGGGTGGGATCTATTGACGATATTGCCGAGAGCTGAGCTTAAAAGAGTAAGAGATGAATATATTGACAAATATCTTCCTAAAAAAGGAGAATAATGACAATGATACATGTAAATCCTACACGAATGGAACTTACCAACTTGAAAAAAAGGCTTGTGACTGCAAAGCGTGGCCACAAGCTTTTGAAAGACAAGCGGGATGAGCTTGTGAAGAAATTTTTGGACATGGTAAAACAGAATAGAGCTCTGCGGGAGGAGGTTGAGGCTGAACTCATCAGTGCTTTTAAAAGTTTCACCATGGCAAGAAGCCAAATGTCCGCCAACGTTGTTGAAGAGAGTCTCATGATTCCCTCTGCTAAGGTCAGTATAAACGTCAAAAAGGAGAACATCATGAGCGTCAACGTACCAAAGTTAGAGATATTACAGGAGGAGAGTAAAAATCTCTACCCTTACGGTTTTGCGAACACGTCAGCGGAAATGGACGCCGCCATACGTACTTTGGCGACCATGCTTCCAAAGATGCTAAAATTGGCTGAGCTGGAAAAGGCTTGTCAACTCATGGCCGATGAGATTGAAAAAACTCGCCGCAGGGTAAACGCCTTAGAATATGTCTTAATACCGCAGATTGAAGGTACTATAAAGTACATCACAATGAAGTTGGATGAAAACGAACGTTCAAGCCGCACAAGACTTATGAAGATAAAGGAAATGGTGATGAAGGGATAAAGTGCATGTTTCTTTTGTTAAAAGTTAGGGTGGGTATTTTTTGAATGCCCGCCCTCACTTTTAATTTTTCATACTTTCCTTGGTTTTCAAATTATAATTAACACTTATACTGATATATACCGAATACTCTTTTTTATATTAAGTATACCCTCTGGTAGGGTAAAAAATCGCGATATAATTGATTGAAAGAGGAATTTTAAAAAAGGACGTGATATCCACTGAATGGGAAAATAAAAAAGCTGGAGCTGAGGGAATTTTTGCTCATGTTTTGNGTTTTTTTAAAATCGGCGCTTTTACTCTAGGCGGTGGGTTTGCCATGATACCTCTTATGAAGGTAGAAATGGTGGATAAGCAGAAATGGATAAAGGAAGAGGAATTTTTGGATATAATTGCTGTGACCCAGTCGGCTCCGGGGGCAGTGGCCATAAATACTTCCCATATACATAGGCTATAGACTGTACGGGTTTTTGGGCTCCTTAATAGCCGTTCTGGGGACCATACTCCCGTCGTATAAATACTATTTGTTGCTTTGTTCTACGACGACATTAAATCCAGCACCTACGTGAAAAAAGCCTTCAAAGGGATATACCCGGGCATAGTGGTGCTCATACTGGCGTCTGCTTTTAACCTTCGCAAAGCCGCTTTTAAAACTCCTGTGGGCGTAATAATAGCAGTCTTTTCTCTGGCAGCCCTCTTAATTTTTGACCTTCATCCTATAATAGTGATCCTAGCATCAGGAATATCCGGAATGTTCTTGCAAAACAGACTTCGGGGTCCAGAGGAGCGAGGAGTCAAATGATATATTTAAGCCTTTTCTGGGCGTTTTTTAAAGTGGGAGCCTTCAGCTTCGGCGGTGGCTACGCGATGATTCCCCTCATTAAAAAAGAGATTATAGACATCCACCACTGGCTCTCAATGGACCAATTCCTAGATATAATAGCCATTTCGCAGATGACCCCCGGTCCCATAGCCATAAATACGGCTACCTTCGTGGGGTATAAAGTAGGAGGATTCTGGGGATCAGCAGCGGCCACCCTTGGAGTTACGTCCCCTTCTTTCTTGATTATAATCATCCTTGCCCTCTTGATAATTAAGTACCATCACTTACCTTGGCTAGATGCCTTTTTTAAGGGAGTCAGGCCGGCGGTTATCACCCTTATCGTCCAGGCGGCTTATTCCGTGGGAAAGAGCTCTTTTACCGGCATTAAAGATATGCTGGTGGCGGCGGTGGTCTTTGTTGGGCTGTACCTTTTTAAAATAAACCCGCTCATAATAATAGTTATGGCTGCGATTTTAGGTATTGTCATCTACTAACACCTCACAACCCGAATTAATTCGGGTTGAATTTGTTTTATGTGCGCCCAGCATGGGCGATAGCTAGGCGATGAAAGTCCGTATCCCATACAGTAAATCTGGTAGATATATGAGATGAAAGTTATCGTTTTTACCCGGGGAGGTCTGAATGATATGTTCAAGTCGAGAATAAATTTTCTCCATGAGTAACCTATATCGTGAGATATAGCTGAACATTTAGAAGTCAGTTCAAGTCATAGTACTGTTTGAACCTACCGAAAGGATAGGTAAGGGAAGGACTTGACGGTAGTATTTAAGTAGACATAGGATAGACTATTCATGTTTGAAANCTGTCAATCCTGATAGGGACTGCCTAACAGAAAATAGAGTGGAAGTCGAAGATAAAGGTTAGGAGTGCTTAGTGAAATTTACGCCTAATATTATGGAGGTGCGTTTTCTTTTAAAGGAAGGCGACTATTATCAACTAATAGACGAAAAAGGCAAAATAATACCCGTTCCACCACGGAGCAAAATAATCGTCCTTTTAAGCTCCAGGATAGGAATACGGGTACAATGCGACAACCAAGTATTTGCCGTACAAAAACTCGACAAACGTCTCAAAAAGCTTCAAAAAACTATTCAATCAACTTCATCAAGCAAATCAAAAGCCATAAGCCAGCTTCCAACCATCCATGGAAGCAAAACGGAACAAGCACAAGCTTATACTGGGGGGAGGAATATGACAGAGAACTTATAAAGTCTCTGTACAATTCCACCTGTGCTTGGCGTTAGTTAATATATTTACTTTAGGCTTACAGTTTAACTTCATGATACCAAATAATAAAAAAAAAATAGATACGTCAATATTGAAGGAATAGTTGGATAATCCCAAACTTTACCAAACTGTAAATCACAAGTGGTATTGCCTTTTTTGCTGTTTTTTAGGAAATAGTTAATGAATTTATCATGACATTTTCGCTGACTATTGACAGCTTTTTTGAGTAAAATATTTACAAAATAATTCCCACTACCTTTGTCAGTAACGCAAACTTTCATAAGCACTGGGCATTTTTTGTTTTTGCCTATCTTCTATAAACATACCAATATATTGCAGCCACAAAAATTCCCGCTCCCANTATATTCCCCAGAGTAACAGGTATCAAGTTGTTAACAATAAAAGTAAACCAATTAGCTTTTAAAGTTGGCGCAGAAAGAAGAACTCCTTCTGTACTATTGACAAAACTTATATAGATGGGGTCCTGACCTACATATATGCCAAGGGGAATAAAGAACATGTTTGCTACAGAATGCTCAAAACCCATGGCAACAAAGCCCATTATGGGCCACCATATCGCAAAAATTTTGCCTATTATATCATCAGCTGAATAAGCCATCCATACTGCCAGAGCAACCAGCCAATTACAACCTATACCCCTCAGAAAAGCCTCTCCCCAAGATAGATCGACTTTGGCATTTGCTATTTTAACAGCATATACAGCCCATGGAAAAGCTCTTGATACTTCCCCCACTCTTGCTGGTTCCATTATTATTCCAGTTTTGTAAGCTAAGAAATACGCAAAAAACAGGGCTCCTACGAAATTGCCTATGTATACAAAAGTCCAGTTCTTTAAAAGATCTTTTAAGCTTATTTTTTTGTCGAAATAGGCAATAGGCTGCGTCATCATATTTCCAGTAACAAGCTCTGCTCCTGCTATAATAACCATTATAAGCCCTAGAGGAAATACCGCACCAAAAAGGAATTTCTGTAGACTACCAAACTGTTCTGAAAGGTTTCCTGCTGCTCTAATGGCTAAAAATCCTCCAAAAGCTATGTAGCTTCCTGCTAAAAAACCTAAAAGAAGCAGCTTCTTAATAGTAAGCTCTGCCTTTGTTCTACCTACATTGATCATCCCTTCAGCTATCTCTTTTGGCATCTTAAAACCCATAAAATTCCCCCCACTTTATTTAGTAAACGATATCACATTTTTGAACAATTTAAANAGTCTTCGAAAGCGGAGACTTTTCTTACTAAGATTATAAAGCAACGAGAATAATTTGTCTAGTATCAAATTTTATGTCATCCATGTTTAAAACAGCCACTCCGATCACAGTATCTGCTCCTCCGTAGTATACGTATATAGTGTCATCTTTCACTGCATTGCCACAGCTGAAAACTACGTTCGGTATATAACCTTCTCTTTCCCAAGGTAACTCCGGTTCCAAAATAGGTTCTTTTTGTCTTGCTATAACTTTGCTTGGGTCTTCTAAATCCAAAAGTGCTGCGCCTAATCTATAGACATTGTTGTCATCTGCCGCATGATATATTAAAAACCACCCTTTTTCCGTTTTTATCGGAGGACCCCCTATTCCTACTCTAGCGCTCTCCCATGTTCCAGGAATAGGTTTTAGTTTTATAATAGACTCATGCCCATACCAATTCTTTAAGTCCTCAGAAAAAGCTATCCATATGTCTGGATATTTCCTGTGTAGCATCACATATTTGCCATTGATCTTTTCTGGGAAAAGGGATGCGCTTTTG
>JGI26788J51865_100050_pt1 | contig 12250 bp, 24 predicted proteins | sample WilGeytube61714_FD_51865 | JGI IMG/M metagenome (IMG submission 51865) | reverse complement strand
CCAACTTCACCTTAAACATTGCATTTGGTAAAGCTTCTACTACTTCGCCATCTATTTCAATTACATCATCTTTTGCCATTTTATACCTCTGATAAAATTCTAGCTTTATTGTCAACTACTGCTATTGTATGTTCATAATGACTTGTATTTAAGCCATCTTCGCTCACAACTGACCATTTGTCTTCTAATATTTTAGGAGTTCCCAGTTTTTGACAAATCATAGGTTCCAAACAAAACACCATGCCATTTTTTATTTTTGGACCGCTTTTTGCGCTTCCATGTTCTAAGTAGTTAGGAATTTCAGGCTCTTCATGAGGTTTTTTTCCGATTCCATGTCCGCAAAATCCAGTTAAAGGAACAAATCCTTGAGAATGGATAAATCTTTCAATTTCTGCACTTAACTCCTTGAAGCGAACTCCTGGTTTTATGCAATCGATAGCGTGATAGAGTGTATCTTTTGCACATTTAATCAATGCTTCATTTTCCTTTGATATTTTTCCCACGCCAATTGTGATGGCTGAATCTCCAAACCATCCTTCAAGATTTGTTCCGATATCTAAACCGATAATATCACCCTCTTTTAAAACATAATCTGTTGGAACTCCGTGAATGACGACTTGGTTTACGGAGGTACAAACCGAACCCGTAAAACCATACAAGCCTTTAAAAGATGGGATGGCACCGCAAGATAGTATAAACTTTTCACCAAGTTCATCTATTTGCTTGAGTGTCATTCCTGGCTTAATCGTCTCTTTTAAATATTGAAGCGTTTGACCTACTATTTGATTTGCTCTATACAACTTTTCTATTTCATCTTTTTTCTTCAGTGAAATTGCCATTATAAACCAACTGTTCCCATGGTGTCATATTTTCGCATATATATTTGCGCTTCTATCTTTCTCATTGTATCAAGCGCGACTTGTACAACAATCAATACTGCCGTTCCACCGAAATAAAAGGGAACACCCATACCTTTGACAAGTACCCAAGGCAGAGTCGAAATAAGTCCCAAGTAGATAGCTCCAAAAAATGTCAATCTACTTGCTACATCATTAATCATATTTTTAGTTGATTCACCCGGTCTTACTCCTGGCACAAAACCACCTTGCCTTTTTAGATTATCTGCAATATCTTTTGCACTAAATACAATTGACGCATAAAAGTATGCAAAGAAAATTACAAAAATAAACATCAAAAAGTTAAAGAAATATCCGTTAGGATTGAGCAAATCGGTGATAAAGACAATAGTCGGATTATCACTTGCTTGCAGTACTGTAACAGGAAACATCAACACCGCACTTGCAAAAATAGGAGGAATAACGCCAGCTAAGTTTACCTTAATCGGAACATAGTTCATCACTTTTTTATTTTGATTTTGCATCATCACTTTTTTAGAGTAGCTTACAGGGATTCTTCTCTCACCAAGTTCGACATAGATAATAAATCCAATCGTAACCAAGATAACTGCTACAATAGCAATCAATGTAAGAAATCCTAATTCACCGCTATTTAATAGTGATACACTTCCACCAATCGCACTTGGAATACCCGATACGATTCCTGCAAAAATAATCAAACTGATACCGTTACCAATACCTTTTTGCGTGATTTGTTCACCAATCCACATCAACATCATCGTTCCAGTAGTCATCGAAACTACAGACAACAATACAAACAAAGTCGGATCAATCATAATAGCAGGTTCTCCACTTGATCCTGTTAGACTTCTCAAACCAATTGAAACACCAATTGATTGTACAATTGTGATGAGAATTGTTGTATATCTGACGATTTGCATATATTTTTGCATCCCGTCTCGCTCTTTTTTCATTTGCCCTAAAGCAGGAAATGTTGCGGCAAGAAGTTCCATGATAATAGCAGCAGTAATGTATGGCATAATACCAAGAGAGATTATACTCAACCTCTCAACGGCATTACCGCTAAACATATTTGCCAGTCCCAATGCGTTATCAGCATTGTTATCAAAAAAGGCTTTAATGACACTTACATCAACTCCAGGCACTGGCACATAGGCTAGCACTCTGTAAGCAAAGATAAATCCTAGTGTAATTAAGATTTTTGTTGTAAGTGAACTATTCATTACTTTTGTCCACTTGTTATTATATTATCATCTTTAATCTTAGAAGCTAAATCTTTTGCTCCCGTTCCGATAAGTTTAATCTTTGTAAAACTTCCTTTTATGTTATGAACTGTTTTGATGCTTTCAACTGTAATTTCAGCCAGTTCACAAATTTCAGGATTTTTTGCAATATTAATGACATATGGCTTTACTCTTCTTGAAGTAAATCCAACTTTTGGCAATCTTCTTTGAAGTGGCTGTTGACCCCCTTCAAATCCTCTTTTTTCCTTGTAACCTGATCTTGAAGTTTGACCTTTTTGACCTTTCGTTGCAGTTTTACCCATTCCACTTCCAGAACCTCTACCGATTCTTTTTGTTTTATGGGTAGAACCTTGTGCAGGTTGTAAATTATGTAGTGACATACCTTACCCCTTTCAATCTTGTTAAAGCTTCAAAAGTAGCTCTAACTAGGTTATTTGGATTGTTTGAGCCTAAAGATTTAGTCAAGATATCTTTTACACCCGCAAGTTCGATTACTGGTCTTGCCGCACCACCAGCGATAACACCTGTACCTTCACTAGCTGGCTTCAAAAGAATTTTACTTGCACAAAATTTATGCTCGATTGGATGAGCAATTGTTGTACCTTTGATGCTCACTTTAACTAAATTTTTATACGCCTCATCTGTAGCTTTTCTCATTGCATCAGGAACCTCTTTTGCTTTTCCTGTACCAAAACCTACAGTTCCGTTTTTATCGCCNACAACCACTAAAGCTGTAAATCGGAAGTTTCTACCACCTTTTACAACTTTAACGACACGGCCGATATCAACTACAACTTCTTCGAAATCTTCTCTATTGATATTTTCCATCAACTTCCCTTTATAGCTTAATGCCGTTGTCTCTTAAAGCATCTGCAAAAGCTTTGACAACACCGTGATACAAGTAACCGCTTCTATCATATACAACTTCAGTGATATTTTTTGCTTTAAGTGACTCTGCAAAAGCTTTCGCACTTTGTTGTACACCCTCAACCGTATTTTTATTACCCAATTTTGCACCGTTTACTGCACATAAAGTTCTACCATTTACATCATCAATAGCTTGCGCCGTAAAATTTCTGTTTGATCTGTAAACAGATACTCTTGGCTTGGATGCGCTTCCGTAGATTTTTTTTCTAATACTTGCTTTTCTCTTGAGCTTTTTAAGAGTTCTTACTTTCTGAATTGTACTATTCATCATCTACTCCTAACTACCTGCCGCTTTACCGGCTTTTCTAATGATTTCTTCGTCAGAGTATTTAATTCCCTTACCTTTATATGGCTCAGGTGGTCTAAACTCTCTAATTTCCGCTGCTACTTGTCCAACTTGTTGCTTATTGTGACCTTTGACGATGATTGTGTTTTTCTCAACAGTCACTTCAACTCCCTCAGGAACATCATAGTTGATATCATGTGAATATCCAAGTTGCATATTTAGCACTCTGCCTTTCATTTGAGCTTTATATCCCACACCATTAAACTCCAAAGACTTTGTAAAACCTTTATCAAGTCCCTCTACAATGTTTGCAAGTAATGCTCTATATGTTCCCCAGTACGCTCTTGATTGTTTCTCTTCATTTAACAATCCAAGCGTTACTTATTATCAGCGAATTCAATTTTTACTCTTCCGTGAGTTTCTAGCTCCTCTTTTATCTTGCCTTTTGTAAGAACTAGCTTCGTTCCTTCGATTTTGCAATCGATTCCCTTCGCTATCTCTACAGGTTTTTTTCCGATTCTCGACATTATCTAATCCTTACCAAATACTACAAAGTACTTCGCCGCCTACATTGTTCTTGTAAGCTTCGTCATTAGCCATAACACCTTTTGATGTCGTCAAAATGTATGAACCGTAACCGTTCTTAAAAGATTTTACTTCTGAAGCACCTTTGTAAACTCTTCGTCCAGGCTTAGAAATTCTCTTAAGTTCTGTAATAAGGCTTCTACCGTTATCATCATACTTAAGTGTTACAGCAATCGTTTTAATATTGCCATTTTCTTTAATTTTATACCCCTCGAGGTATCCTTTATCAACCAATATTTTTACAATAGATTCAACTGTATTTGAAAAAATTAAATCTTGTGTTTCAATTCTTCTATTGGCAGCATTTTTTATTCTAGCTAGTGCATCAGCTACTACATCTGTCATCATATCCTATACTCCTTACCAGCTAGCTTTACGCATACCGGGAATTTTTCCCTCGTTAGCCATTTTTCTTAAGCAAACTCTGCAAAGTCCAAAATCTTTATATACCGAGTGCGGTCTACCACAAATACTACATCTAGTATATGCTCTCGTTGAAAACTTTGCTTTTCTTTTTGCTTTTGCAATCATAGATTTTTTTGCCATCTATCTTCCTTTTGCAAATGGTAGTCCAAGCATCTCTAAAAGCGTATAAGCTTCCTTATCACTTTCAGTACTTGTAACTATTGTTATATTCATGCCGTGAGTAATGATAATATCATCATACACAACTTCGGGAAACATCAACTGCTCATCTAAACCGAAGCTATAGTTCCCTCGACCATCAAAACCTTTCGCTGATACCCCTCTAAAATCTTTTACCCTTGGGAGTGCAATGAGATCAGTTTTTCTAAGAAGTTGTACATACTTGCCCCTCTTAGTGTCACTTTTACACCACTTGGCATACCCGCTCTTGCTTTAAACCCCGCAATACTTTTTCTCGCTTTAGTTACCATCGCTTTTTGTCCGGTAATCAAACTGATTGTATCTACGACACTTTGTAAGATTTTTTTATCTTGACCATCTTTACCAACACCAACACTCACAACAACTTTTTCAAGTCGTGGAGTTCTCATCACATTTTTGATTTCGCATTTCTCTCTTAGAGCAGGTATCATGTCGTTATATTTTTGTCTTAAACTCATGATTATGCCTCTACTTTCTTCACATTGGATATATCAATCGGCATCTCTTTCATTACATGCCCACCTTCAGGGTTTTTCTCAGTTGGTTTTACACTCTTTTTTACCACTTTGCAGTTCTTTACTACAACTGCATTTTTCTTTGGTAATACCTTGAGTACTTCACCCTCTTTACCCTTATCATCTCCAGCAATTACCATTACAGTATCGCCCTTTTTGATTTTTAGTTTTCTCATCACAAAACCTCCGGAGCAAGTGAAACAATCTTCATGAAGTTAGCATATCTAACTTCTCTGGCAACAGGACCAAAAATCCGTGTACCGATTGGATCTTGCTTTGCATCTAAGATAACAGCTGCATTATCATCAAATCGGATAATTGAGCCATTTTCTCTTTGAACCTCTTTGTGAGTTCTTACGATAACTGCTTTTACTACTTGACCTTTTTTCACTTTTCCATTAGGTAAAGCTTTTTTTACAGACGCAACAATCACATCACCAACTGATGCATATCTTCGCTTTGATCCACCCAAAACTTTGATACACATAATCTCTTTTGCACCGCTATTATCAGCAACATTTAATCTCGTAAAACTCTGAATCATTTACCTTCTCCTGATTCAACTACCTCTAAAAGTCTAAATGACTTTCTTTTTGAAATCGGTCTACACTCAATAGCAGTTACCACATCACCTATGCTTGTTGATGATTTTTCATCATGCACAAGATACTTTTTAAATCTTTTTACAGTTTTATGGTATCTTGGATGCAAAACCTTTCTTTCAACCAAAACCGTAGCAGTTTTCTCGCCTGCTTTTTTAACAACAGTTCCCTGAATTTGTCTTTTTGGCATCGTTATACCCTTTTTAGTTTGCTTTAGAAGCAGCAGCAATAGCCGTGCTTATTCTTGCAATATCTTTTCTTGTTTTTCTAATCTCACTACTATCTTGAAGCTGCATTGTTTTTAATTTCACTCTAAGTGTGAAAAGCTCAACTTTTTTCTCCTTGAGTAGCTTTTTCAAATCTTCAAGACTTTTGTCCGCAATCTCAGTATACTTCATGTCTATCCTCGTTACTTACGATTTTTGCCTTAAATGGCAACTTATGAATTGCAAGCGTTAACGCTTCTTTTGCTCTAGCACGATCAACACCCGCTACTTCATAAATAATTCTACCAGGTTTAATGTTTACAACCCACTCTTCAACAGAACCCTTACCTTTACCCATTCTTGTTTCAAGAGGCTTTTTTGTAAGAGGCTTATCAGGAAATACTCTTAGCCAAGATTTTCCCTCTCTGTTTAGCTTTCTTGTCATTGCAATTCTAGCTGCTTCAATCTGTCTAGAATTCAATCTTCCTGCAGTGATAGCCTTGATACCGATAGTACCAAACTCTAATTGGTTTCCACTTGAAGCCTTACCTCTGTTTCTACCCTTCATCTGCTTTCTGTATTTGGTTCTCTTTGGCATTAACATGATTAGTTACCTCTTCTTTTACTAGGTTTTTTTCTCTTGCTTTCAGCCGGCTCACTTTGGATACCTTTTTGGAGCACCTCACCTTTGAATATCCATACCTTGATTCCGATAATTCCATAAGTAGTGTGCGCCTCTGCAAAACCGTAGTCAAGCTTAGCACGGAGTGTTTGAAGAGGAACTCTTCCCTCTCTATACCACTCAGTTCTTGCCATATCAGCTCCACCAAGTCTTCCTGATACTGAAACTTTGATTCCCTTAGCACCACTTTTCATAGCACCTTGGATAACTTTCTTCATAGCTCTTCGAAATGCAACCCTTCGCTCTAAAGAGATAGCAACATTTTCAGCAGCCAATTGTGCTGAAGCTTGAGGTCGCTTCTCCTCTTTGATATTAAGTGAAACATCTTTTTGAACTAATTTTTGAAGTGTTAATTTTAGTTTTTCGATATCTGCACCCTTTTTACCAATGATGATTCCAGGTCTTGCAGACACTATTGATACTCTTAACTTTTTTGCAGTTCTTTCAATAATGATTGAACTAATACCAGCATAGTAAAGCTCTTTTTTCAAAAACTTTCTAATTTTGTCGTCTTCAGCTATAAATTCAGGAGTTCTCTCTTTTTTTGGAAACCATCTTGATTCCCAGTTTCGATTGATTCCTAATCTTATACCTATTGGATTAACTTTTTGTCCCATTAAGATTCCTTAAAGCTTTTCAACGATCACATTTATATGTGAAGTTGGTTTTANTATTCTACTTGCTCTTCCTCTTGCTCTTGGTCTAAATCTTTTTAAAGATGGACCTTTATCAACTGTGCAAGAAGTAATCGTCACCTCATCAGGCTCGTAATCACCGTTTGCAATTGCAGATGCTAATACTTTAGAGATAATTTTTGCCGCTTTGTTTGGCATAAATTCTAAAGTAGCAAGTGCAAGCTCACCATTCATTCCCTGAATCTCTCTTGCAACCAATCTTGCTTTGATAGGTGATAGTCTGACATATTTTAGTGTTGCTTTACTCATCCTCTACCCCTAACCTTTCTTTTGTACAGTGCCTTTGTGGCCTTTGAATGTTCTTGTTGGTGCAAATTCACCTAGTTTGTAGCCAACATGGTTTTCTGTAATATAAACAGGTATAAAATCTCTTCCATTGTGTACATTAAAAGTCAAACCTATCATATCAGGTAAAATCATTGATCTTCTCGACCATGTTTTTATAGGTTTTTTTGACTTCTCCTCTTTCGCTTTTAGAACTTTTTTCATCAAGTGGTCATCTACGAATGGACCTTTTTTTACCGATCTAGCCATCGCTTACCTCTTTCTATTTTTTCTTCTAGAGATAATCAATTTATCACTAGCTTTTTTCTTTCGGGTTTTGAAACCTTTAGTAGGCATACCCCATGGAGTAACAGGATGTCGTCCAGAGTTCTTTTTACCTTCACCACCACCGTGTGGGTGATCGATTGGGTTCATAGCACTACCTCTAGTTTGCGGTCTGATACCTCTGTGTCTACTTCGTCCAGCTTTACCGCCAACGATATTAGAATACTCAGCATTTCCAACCGTACCGACTGTTGCCATACATTCACCAAGAACATATCTCATCTCACCACTTGGCAATCTCAAAGATACATATTTGCCTTCTCTACCTGTAATTTGAGCGTATGCTCCCGCGCTTCGTACGAGCTGTCCACCTTTGCCTGGCTTCATCTCAACATTGTGTACGATTGTACCTACAGGGATGTTTTTGATTTTCATTGCATTACCTGGGATAATATCTAACCCACTTTCAGCTGCTGCAACAACATCTCCAACCTTCATACCCGCTGGTTGTAAAATATATCTTTTATCACCATCGTTATAGTGAACAAGGCAGATTCTGCAGTTTCTATATGGATCATATTCAACCGTTGCAACTTTGCCTGGCACACCAAACTTATCTCTTTTGAAATCTATAATTCTATAGAGTTTTTTTGCTCCACCCTCTTTATGTCTTGAGGTGATTCTACCGTTATTATTTCTCCCCGCAGCTACAGGAAGTTTTTTCAACAACTTTCTAACCGTAGGCTTTGAAGTAATATCACTACTATCTACATTGGTGATAAATCTTCGACCCGGTGAAGTTGGTTTGTAATGTTTAATTGCCATTATCTATCCTTATACTGCCAAACTCTCGATGTTTGCATCTGCCGGTAATTTTACATAGAACTTTTTAAAGTCTACTCTCTTACCCTCTTTACCTCTAAACTTCTTCACCTTACCCTTTTGTCTCAGAGAGTTCACTCCGATAGGTTTAATATCGAAGTACTCTTTAAAAACCTGCTTCAAGCCGTTTTTTGTCATTCTCGGACTAGTTTGTACGACGATTACACCATCTTCTTGAAGATTCAGTGTTTTTTCCGTATAAAGGATTGATTTAATATCTGTTATATCTGCCATCTTAGCCCTCGTTTGTTAATTTTTCCCAAACAGCTTTTTCCATAACTATAGAAGTATAAGCTGCCGCTAAATAAGCATTTAGTTCATTTGGCTCAATCACATAAGCCTCTTTGATATTTCTAAACGCCAAGTATGTTTTATCGTCGATTAACTCTTTCACAATCAATACATCTTTTACATTAAGCTTTTTAATCATATCTGCAGCATCTTTTGTTTTACCGCTTTCGATAATGCAACTATCAACTACAAATAGTTTTTTGTTTGCCGCTTTTTCAGCAACAGCATGCTTTAATGCAAGCTTTTTTTGTTTTTTGTTAACTTTTTGCTCATAATTTCTGTTGGCTTTTGGTCCAAATACAACCGCACCGCCTACAAAAATAGGAGATCTTGTACTACCTGCTCTTGCTCTACCACCACCTTTTTGCGCCCATGGTTTTTTACCACCACCGCTTACAGTACTTCTGGTTTTTGTATGAGCCGTATTTGCTCTTACACCTGCTGCATATGATTTGCAATAGAGGTATAAGTTGTGCGGATGAATATCTGCAAAACTTGCAGGCAATGCTAGCTCACCGCTATTTTCAAATTTATCGTTTAGTACTACTGCATTCATTTCACAACCTTTACTATACCCATAGCACCATTTGCACCCGGGATTGAACCTTTTACTACGATAATGCCATTTTCATTATCAAAAGAGACAACTTCGTTTTTCACTGTTGTTGTTGCATTTCCATAATGTCCAGGCATCTTTTTACCAGGCATTACACGCCCTGGAAACTCAGCCATTCCAATTGAACCAGGTGCTCTATGAAATCTAGAACCGTGACTTGCTGAACCTCCTGCAAATCCATGTCTTTTCATAACACCACTAAAACCTCTACCTTTAGAGTTAAAGGTTGATTTCAAAATTTTTGCTTCGCTTAGTGGAGTCAGATCTATATCGCCCGCTTCACTATTGCTTACTTTGAGAGTTTTAAATTTATTAAAACGCTTCTCTAAACCGTACTTCTTCTGTTGCCCTTCGATTGGCTTGTTGTGTTTTTTGCCGCTTTGGTAAGCGACTATCGCCCTACCATCTTCACAAATTTCACAAACTTTCATCTCTTTAAGCTTCAAAAGAGTAACAGGAATGCTCGGTACTGAAACTGTTCTACTCATACCGATCTTTTCAACTAAATATTCCACTTACCGCTCCTTACTTGTCTAAAGATCTAACTTCTACATCAACCTCTGGAGCTAAGTCTAGCTTCATAAGCGAGTCGACCGTTTCAGGTGTTGCAGAAACTATATCTATAAGTCTAACATGAACTCTGATCTCAAATTGTTCACGCGAATCCTTGTTCACATGTGGAGATCGTAACACTGTGTATCTCTTCTTCTTCGTAGGCAAAGGGATTGGACCCTTGATTTCAGCACCCGTTCTTTTTGCTGCATCTATAATAGATGAAACGGATCTGTCTAAGACACGATGATCATAAGCTTTTAGCTTAAGTCTAATTTTTTCCATTAATTTTCCTTGTAAAGAACTCGTCAGTCTTGCCTGACATTTAATCAGGAACGGAAATTATACATAAACAGCTCTTGTTTTTCAATAGTTTTTAGTGTAAAATTAAAAATATCTTTCCTTTTAAAAAGGACAATAATGACTATTTTTGAGTATTTTTACGAAAACCCGCCTGTTATTAGACACTATCTACCAAGAAAATCAAAAATTACCCAGAGTAACACTTTGCTCTATGGACCTTCACAATCGGGTAAAACTTCGCTAGCAATTGAATATGCACTCAATAGCCAATCAAAATATCTCTACCTTGATTTAAACGATTTACGCATCAAAAAGATAGATTCGCAGCAGCTTTCAAAGTTTATTCAAAGTGAAAAAATTGAGATTTTAATTGTTGACAATTTTAATCAAAGCTTTGAAATTCCAACCAATACAAAACAAAATATTTTGATTTCTCAATGCAAGATGAAGCTACCAAATTATGAGCATTTAAAGCTTTACTATTTTGATTTTGAAGAGTTTTTAAACACAACGCAAAAAAGCACAACACAAAGCTTTAACCTCTATCTTAAAAATGGAGCATTTGACAATAGCGCCCAAATGGTTGCCAAAGCATCGCTTGAACAAAAGAAACTCAATCTTTTTTCTGGGTTGTGTGCATTGAGTGCAAAAACTGTAAGTATCAATCAAATCTATCTTAACCTCAAAAAAGAGTACAAAATCTCAAAAGATTGGCTCTATAGCTCTGTTGAGTGGCTAATGAAGCATCACTATATCTATTTTCTAACCAAAACAAACACACCCAAGGCACAAAAAAAACTTTTTATCTACCACCAGCCCTTTCTCAACGCATTGACGCTTAATACTTCGTTTATATCCATCTTTCAAAATCTTGTGGTAAATGAGTTGATAAAAAAGAACTTTGAACCAACTTATTATGAACTCAATAGTTATGTAGTGGGTAAAAAATTGATAAAGGTAGAGCCCTTTGCAAGTGAAGAGGCGATATGGGTGAAGATTCAAAAAAGTTTCGGAGAGTATAAAAAACTTGGAATCAACTCTATTACAATCATCACTGTAAGCAGTAGTTTTGATTTTCAAATAGAAAACACCCTGTGCGAAGCGATGCCATTTTATGAGTGGGCGGTGCTAGATGAGTTTTAGCTATATCTAAGCTGCTTGCAAATCCCACAACCAATCTATAAATGTTTACTAGAGCAACCCTGCTTTTTGAATTCGTGTTAATGGCGTAGTTTTTTATTAACTCCATATTGAATAAAGTACAGATAGAATCATTTTGCAACCAAAAAACAAAATCAACTCTATGATATAATTCCTAAGCAATAAAGGAGTCTTTTTGAGTAAATTAATCATTTTTGATATGGATGGTACAGTCGTTGATAGCGGGAAGATGCTTACAAAAACAATCAATGCAGTGCGAAAGCATTTTGATTTGGCACCCATTGAGCAGCACAAGATGCTAGAAGCGCTTAATGACCCTGAAATTAATTCAGCAGAGTATTTTTACAATACACCCTGCTTTACACCAAAGCAAACTCAACTTTTTGAAGATTACTACCATAAGTATTGTGTCGATGAAGTAAGGCTATATGAGGGGATGAAGGAGTTGTTGCACCGATACCATAAAGAGTATACACTCACTATTGCAACCAACGCTCACACCACATTTGCAAAACGAATTTTGAAGCATTTAAAAATAGATCATTATTTTCAATTTATCATTGGGGCAGATATGGTGCAAAATCCAAAACCTCATCCTGAGATGATAGAAAAAACAATGAAGCAATTTCGCTACAAAAAGGCGCAATCT
>JGI26788J51865_100049_pt1 | contig 12402 bp, 16 predicted proteins | sample WilGeytube61714_FD_51865 | JGI IMG/M metagenome (IMG submission 51865) | reverse complement strand
TACTGGGAATAATTGTTTTGGAACAATCTTTGTTAGTGAGTAGAGGCGGGTTCCGGACCCTCCAGCGAGTACTATTCCCTTCAAAATTCCAACTCCATGAGATAGTCTTGTAAAGCCAGCTTATAATCTCCTTAGAGTGGGGAATCCTTCCATTTTCCAATTATAATTTTTTAGAATGGAACATTTAGGTCTTCTGGCGGGTCTTTTGAACTCATTACTAGTCACTGGTTCTAGGCTTATGTTAATATCGGCCTCTTTAAACACTTCTTTTGCAAATTCATACCATGAACAATGGCCACTGCTAGTTATATGGTATACAATAAGCCTGTTTTTAATGAGTTTTCCTATGGCCTTTGCAAGATCTGAAAGTGTAGGTTGGGGATCCTATCATGATCATCAACTACTTGTATCTTTTCATTTTCTTCGGCTAATTTTAGGATTGCCTTTACAAAGTTTCTTCCATGTTTTCCGAAAGGCCATGATGTCCTTACAATGTAGAATTTGTTGGTAAACTCTCTTACACATACTTCCCTAAGGTATTTAGTGAGTCCATAAAAGTTTATAGGGTTTGGTTTGTCGAATTCATAATAGCCCTCTCTTTTTTCGCCATCAAAGATGTAATCGGTTGATATGTAGGCTATTGGGGGGGCCTTAACCTTAGAAGCAGGTAATGTAACGTTCCTTGTGCCGAGGACGTTAACTTTATAGGCTTTGTTCTTTTCTGATTCTGCGGCACCAACGTCTGTGAACGCTGCTGTGTGTATTATCATGTCTAGTTTGGATCTACCGATAAAGTCTAGCAGATCCTCAAGGATGGTGATGTCCACTCTTCTTGTGATTATTCTTATGATGATCTGAAAGCATTTTTACTAGGTCTTTGCCGAGCATCCTAGTGGCNCCGGTTATGAATATTCGCATGATATCATATTTTTTCGGATTATTNTGAATTTTTCCCTCTCTTTTAGACTTTTAAGCACATGGTCTGCCCCGGCCTTTTTTAGATTTTCTATGGTGAAGTCTCCCGTGGCCGCGCCGATTGTAAGTGTGCCCACTTTTTTCCCGGCTTTCATATCCCTTGGAGTATCCCCTACTAATATGCTATTTTTTGGGTTTATATTATTGTAGATTCTTTTAGCCTTGTTTAAGGCTATTTGTAGGATCGTGCTCCTTTTACATCCTTCGTCCCTCCAAAACCGCCGAAACTGAAGTGGTCATCAAATTTTGCCTTTTTTAATTTAAGCTAGGCTATATCTTCTATGTTACCTGTAACTATTCCTGTGGGAAGCTCCATGTCCTCTATGGTGTCTAGTATTTCATGAGCCCCATCTAAAGGCTTTATTTTCTCTCTTTTAAGGTTTTTCTTGTAATGGTATACTATCTTTTCTCTAATATCATCAAAATCATGTATATGTATACCATTTTCCTTTGCAAAAATTATCTGTTTATCAGTCATCCCCTGGATATTATGGATATTTAGGGTGACATCAACGCCATAAATGTCTTTAAAGGCCTTTTTAAATGAATAAAAGTGGCAATGTGAACCTATAAGCAATGTTTTATCAATATCAAAAAAGATCATCATCTCACCTACTTACTTATTATAAGATATGTCATATAATATTATGTTTAGCATGTCCTTGGGTGGAGTTTATATGAAAATAATTTTGAAGCCTGTGGGTATTATTAAATCCCCTTATAAAAATGTTTCAGAGGCACCGCCTCAGGGCGTTTATTCAAAAAAAGACAGTGTAATCCATATCTTCCCAGAATTTCAGGAAGCATTAGATGGTATCATGAAATATAAATATTATTTCATCCTTTATTGGATGGATAAGGCTGAGCGTAACCTTCTCAAGGTCGTTCCAAGGGGTGGTGGGAGAAAAAGGGGTGTTTTTTCAACAAGGGCGCCTTCAAGGCCTAATCCCATAGGTTTATGTCTTGTTGAATTGAAGAAGGTGGAGGATTGTGATCTTACTGTGAATGGTTTAGATGCTGTTGACGGCTCCTATGTCATCGACATAAAACCCTACTTTGAGGATATAGACTCGCTCTAATCTCCCGCCTTCACATCTTTCATGAAAATTTGCCTTTTATCTCTGAGCCGGTAACATCTAGAGTGGCTACTGGTTCTTTTCCTGTTATTTCTTTCATGACCTTTATTGTATCTTCAAATCCTGAACCAGTATATGTGCAGAAAAAGGCGACTTTTTTTGAACTTTTCTTTGTTCTCTTTTAAATATGTGATGATGGGGAGTGATGATCTAGCAGCCCATATAGGTAATCTCTAGGATCCTTTTCATAGGCTTTTATCATGGCCTCTTTTTTCATTAGAGCATGATAGCCTAGCCTCAGAAGTCCAATAGGCCTGAAAAGTCTTGTTTGCTATGTATTTCTTCGATGTCACATTTGAGTGTTGAAGCAATCCTCTTCGCGACTTTACGAGTGTTCCCACTTCTTGAATAATATGCTACAAGGGTTTTTATATAATATGGTTTGAGTTTTTATTCTAATAAATATGTTAGGGTGAAAACAAATTAGATGGTGAGGGGAGCTGGAAACTCTCTCACTATTTTTTGGAAGCCACCTTCTATGGAATAAAAAATAGTCTTTTTTTGGGGGGGTGAAGTTGCATTTCCTACCTCTAAGGGTTCTCATATATAAACTTAATGGTTTGGGTGTTCCCTCACATGTTTGATAATATGTCCAAGCTCCTCTAGGATAATACCTAACCCCATCTTAACGGCATTAGGAGAACCTGGGAGGGCTATGATAAGAGAATCCTTGTATATGCCTGCAGTGGCCCTTGTCATAATAACACCAGCCCCTAACTCCTTATAGGACTCATATCTGAAGATCTCCCCAAAACCTTCCAATTCCTTTTCGAATAATCCCCTTAAAGTTTCAATGGTAATATCCCTTTTCCCAATCCCTGTACCACCAGTTGTGAATATGACCATAGCACCCTGGCGGATCATCTCATTCACCGCTGCTATAAGACTTTCTGGATCATCACCTATAAGCTTGTATTCCATAACCTGATACTTCTCCTTTAAATTTTCATAGAGTAACCGGCCTGAAATGTCAGTAGATGGGGGTCTTTCAACTGTTCCATGTTCACGTGCCTGGGAGTCACTTAGGGTTATTATAGCACATTTTATCATGGAGGGTGCCGTTTTCCTATGCTCTTCCATCGTCCTACTCTTCATACCTAAAACCCCTTTATCAAAGAGATAATATATTATAGTTACCTTAAAATGGTGGGGGTAGGGTTTTTCTTTGGATTGGAGGCGGCTTCGATTCCAAGTTGGACGACCAAAATAAGTTTGAATGTCCCAAACCCTACCNGTTCTAAGTATATGTTTTCAAGCATTTAAAACCTTTCGCCAGATCTAATAAAAAGAATATAATGGTACCATACAATAATAGGATGATCATAGAACCCCCAATCCAAGAATAGGGATCCAATATGGTGTGAAAAGATGGAACTAGAAGAATATCATAAAATACTGGATTCTTCTACATTCATTGGAGGGTACACCCCATCCGATGAAAAAAATTATACAATACCAGAGGTTACAGAAGAACTAAAAGACCTAAAATCGAGGATACTCTTCGAAAAATCACTAGAGGATGGCAACCTCAAAATAATCAACCCCAAAAAAGAATACATTGAAAAAACTGAAAAGCTCGCTGAAAGATCCGGTGACATTCTAAGATTGTCAAAGATAGACAAAAAAATCATAGCATTAACACTACAATTAAAAAACGAACAAAAAAAAGTGATGATGATCACAGACGATTACTCCATCCAAAACATCATGAAAATAATAAAAGTGCCATTCAAGGCAATCATAACAGAGGGCATAAATGAAATATACCAATGGGAAAAAATCTGTATAGGATGCAAAAAAAGATATCCCCACAACTACCCATCAACACACTGTGAAATCTGTGGCTCCAAGATCATGAAAAAGAAAAGGAAATGATAACCCATGAAAATCGGTGTAGTAGTCCACGGCCCACAGATTGTAGACTCAGGATACGCCCTCAAAATAATAAAACTCTTAAAAGAATATGGGAAAATCAAAGCACTCCTCGGCGGTACAATGGGGAGAACAGCAGTCTACGACGCCCACCTAGAAAACCTAATCGACATTTCCAAAAAAAGACTCCCAAGTCAATCAATAGACAAACTCGCAAAAGAAGGCCACGACATAATCTTCCTACTAAACTATGGAAAATCAAAGGTTACAGGCCATGGATTCGGCTACAAAGTCTTCATGAAAACAAAAACAAAACCAAAATTCATACAAATCGAAAGACCCGGTGAAAAAGACGGTACAGTAATCCCCTGGCACAAGTCGGCCAAAAGACTTGCAAAGGAAATCGCAGACAAATTAGGCCTCCAACTAGTCAAAACAGAAAATATAATGAAAGAAATGCATATAGACGAGCATAATAGACCCTCTGATGGGCGAGTATACCGGAGAATAATAGGGGTATCCAAGGATGAGAACATCTTCGTAAACGGTATAGTAATAGGCAAAGCAACCTCAAACAATGTCATATTAGTCGCTGAGGATGGGATAATAAAAGAGATCATCGGTGGGCAACTGAAAAAACATGGAGTGGAAAAACTGGGACCAGTAGACCTTGACAAGGCCATAGTCAAAACAGGACTCCTCAGAAGATCTGATAAGATTAAACCAAGGAAAGTGAAGACAAGAAAACCCAAAAAGAAGTTTAAAGTAGCGTTCCTAGATCATGCCGCGGAGGACATTTACACCCTAAAAGGCTCTGACTTGGTTGTCACAGTAGGGGATGACACAAGCCTTGTAGCGGCTGACATACTCTATAGGTTTGACGTGCCAATCATTGGGATCACAGACGGGGACATTGACAAAGTAGTGGAGAAAGGCTTCAAAACAAAAGGGTCCATGATAATAGAATTCGAAAAGGGATGGGATGATATAATAGGCCGCAAAATCTTCAATGAAATCTTCAAGAAAAAGTATACAATTGAAATAGAGAAGATAGAAAATTTTAAAAAAAAGATCTTAAAAATTATAAATAACATGAATGTACACTACCTTATAAAAGAAATATAAGTTTTGAGGTGGGCAATTGAACCTAAATTCAATAATAGAATCCGTGAAAAATTATGAGGGAATAACACGGAAAAAACCCATAAGAGAGGTTGTATCCCTACTCAATGAAGTTGACAAGGTATCAAGTAAAACATATATTAGTTTTGGAGATGATGCATCAGCAATACGCATCGGGGACGGTAGACTACTCCTAATAGCCGCTGATGGCATCTGGGAACGTCTGATGGAAGCAGACCCATACTGGGCCGGGTACTGCTCAGTACTAGTCAATGTCAATGACATTGCAGCGATGGGCGGGGAACCCATTGGAATGGTTAATGTACTATCAGTAAAGGACAAAGAAACCTGCCAGAAGGTCTTGGAAGGCATAAAGGACGGTGTGGAAAAATTCGGAGTACCCATGATAGGCGGCCACGTACATCCAGACACCCCCTATAATGCATTGGACGTTTCAATAACGGGATTAGTCTCTGAGGATGCTGTTATAACAAGCTGTGATGCGAAACCAGGGGATAAGATAATAATAGGCATAGACCTAGATGGCAGACAACACCCAAGCTTCCCACTTAACTGGGACACCACAAGCCACAAAGAACCAGAATTTGTAAAAGCCCAGATAAAAATCATGGAAGAAATCGCATCAAAAAAACTAGTAACAGCCGGCAAGGACATAAGCAACCCCGGGACGCTAGGAACCCTTGGAATGCTCTTAGAGGCATCGAATGTTGGCGCAACCATCCAACTAGAAAAAATTCCCAAGAAAAAAGGCATCAAATGGGAGGATTGGCTGCGATTATACCCAGGCGCCGGCTTCGTCCTCACAACAAAACCCAAAAGTGCAGAAGAATGTATAAGCTTATTAGAATCCGTTAACATAACCTCAACCGTCGCTGGGGAGATAATAAACGAAAAAAAACTCTACATCACCCTAGATGATGAAAAAAGGACACTATTCGATTTTGAAAAAGACCTGATAATGGGGATACGAGAAGAAACCCAAAAAAATGGGGGAGAATAATTTGCTGATTAAAATCAACGGCCAAGAAGTCGAACTACCCGAAGGCTCCACAGTAAAAGATGCTATAAAAGCCACAAAAGCCCTCCACATAAAAGGTTCAGTCATAGGCCTCATAAAAGGAAAAGAAGAATTCGAAAAACACATCAACAAATACAAGATCAAAACAACAGCAGGAAGCATCATAATCGAAATACTAGAAGATGAAAAGATCAATCCACTCATAAAAGCCTGGAGAGAAAATTACAAAAAATTCAAAGGCCAAAGAATAAGATGGACAACACCAGACGAGGTGGCCATAGGCCCCATCAAAACAAGCCTAGAACCCACACACCAAAAACACCAATACAATAAAAACGAGGTAATATTAAGCCTCTCAGGTTTCAGCCCGGAATCTACACATGTAATATTCAGCAAAGATGAACACTCAAGCATATACGGTGCTCCACCATACAACAGGGGGGTTTTCGCGAAGATAACAGGAGGTAGAAGAACACTACTACTACTCACAGAAGACGACCACATTAAAGAAGTCGAACCCGTGATAGAACGTAGAAGCATAATCGAAAGCGCCGCCGTAACAGACCTTAACACCATACTAGAAGATGGAAACCAAATATTCACCTACGTCAAAGTAAAACCCACAGAGGATTCTCCAGAATCGGTTGAACACTTCTTCTCACTAGTAGAGGATGGTAAAGTCAAAGTAGATTACGAATCCAATTCATTCATAGGATTCTACACGTTGAAGGGTATCAGGAAAGGCTTAGAGCGCATAGAGCAGAGAAAAAGGGGGACAGTAACCCTTAGGAACAGAGGGAGAGGGGCTGGACGCGTATACATCTACCGAGAAGACAGAGTTTCAACACCATCACACAATCTAATAGGAACAGTCAAAAAGGGAATGGAATTAATAGATATAGCAAGACAAGGAGACCAAATAACAATAGAATGCGAACCAGGCAGAATAATGACAGTTAACATGACACAAAAAGAAGCGGAAAAATACCTCCAAGAACATGGAATAGAGCAGATAAGAGATGGCCTGCAAGACGATAAAGCCATCATAGTAAAACAAGACCCTAAATATACAATGGACATCCTAAAAGAGAAGAAAGTTAAAACATTCGGCGTCGAAGAGGACAAACTCCTAGAAATAGAGATGGATGAAAAAGCACCACGCTCAACATGGTACTTCAAAAAAATCTCAGGACTCATAGACTCGCCCATAGGATCAATAGAAGTCCACTTCGCCTTCCCAGCCATGAAAGTAGTGATGTTCAAAGGCGAGAAAAGCGAAGCCAAGGGTATAATACCAGAGAACACGCCAACAGGATGCGTCAGGGCAGGGGAACTAGGAGTGACTAATATGTCACGCCACCACGTGGGCCTGATCGGAATAAGACTCGAAGACAACGACGAATTCGGCCCAACAGGCGAACCATTCAACGCCACAAACATAATAGGGAGGATAACAAAGGGCCTGGAAAATGTTGAAAAATTCAAAGAAGGAGATACAGTCTATGTTAGAGAAAAAAAGTCAAGATGAATCCACGAAGATGGTAATACTGGGGCCGAATGCAAACCTAAGCCCAGCCGAACTCGTCCACAAGATTCACATGATGGGCCTACCACTCACAATAAAATCCACCTGCTATGGTGCGCTAATCCACGGAGAAAAAGAACTCGTGGAAAGAGCCGCCAAGGAGATAAGGGAATTCGACCCGAACAACATATTCCTAAAAGAGAGAGGATTCCCACCAGGAGACCCTAGAAGGTGCAGGGCACACAGGGGTGGTGCCAGAGAAGGCTTCCACCAACTCGAAAAAGAATTCAAATTATTAGGATATGTGAGCGAAGCCTTATCAAAGCCACAGAAGGTAAGCCTCCATGAGAAGAAAAGAATAGACATTAAAACTTTCAAGAAGATAGCTGAAAATATAATGAAGGTTTAAAATGGAAATAGCCCCATCATCAACCGGGAAAGAACTCAAAGAACTTGCAACTTGTATACACGAACTCGTAGGACGCCTATCCCCACAATAAGAAGCAGAGAAAAAAGGCCTCAGACTAAAGAGGGCGAAATATTAGATTACAACTACACGGGACCAGTACTTGAAAAAGTTCTAAAAACAGGGAAAACCGCGAGAGAAATCCCAGAAACAGGACCATACAAGGGCACGCCAGTCATCGTAGTCCCACTGAAAGAAAAAGAGGAAATTATAGGAGCCATAGGCATCGTCGACACAACAAAGGGCATATTCACAGACATCAAAGAAATTTCAAGAAGACCAACCCCTACAAACAAGGGAAAGGAGGAGTAAAACATTGAAAGTGGCGATATTCCCACCAAACTCCCTTATACTAGCAGACCTTGTGGAGAGAAAAGGCCACGAACCCCTCATACTACAAAAAGAGATAAGGAAAAAGGTAACAGACCCTGAAATCGATTCACCACCACTCAACATAACACAAGAAGACCCCTTAAAAGGGCTCAAATATGCCGCGATAGAAGTCCCATCAGGAGTTAGAGGGCGAATGTCAATATTCGGCCACCTAATCGAGGAAGCCGACGCTGCTATAATCATGGAAGACGCCCCATTCGGCTTCGGTTGCATGGGATGCTCAAGGACCAATGAACTCTGCGTACACTACCTAAGACAAAAAAAGGTACCCATACTAGAATTAAAGTATCCAAGAAGTCGCGAAGAGACAATAGAAGTAGTTAATAAGATAAACACATTCTTAGATAGATTGGAGGCTGAAAATGGTTAAAATAGTCCAAATATCATGTGGTACAGAATATAGTGGCGTTCAAAAAGAGATAGAAAGGGCGGCTGAGACATTCGGAGCCGAAATAATCATCCCAGAAACGGACCTAGATTATATAGAAGAAGCATATGAAAAATTCGGCTTTGAATGCGCAAGTTCAGGTATAAAACTCATGATAGCAAGGGCCATGTCAGTCGTGGAGGGAAGAACAGACGCTGACGCCATATTCATAGCGACATGTTTCAGATGCGCTGAAGGAGCACTAGTAAGAAATGAGATAAGAAGATTCATCCAACAAAATACAAGACTACCAGTTGTAACCTACTCATTCACGGAAAGAACTAAGGCAGACGAACTATTCATTAGAATGGAAGCACTTTCAACCATAGTATCAAGAAAAAGCATACTAGCAAGGGAAAAACAGGAAGGACTCACACTAGGGATAGACTCAGGCTCGACAACAACCAAGGTAGTGTTAATGGAAAACAATGAAATCATAGGCACGGGATGGATACCTACAACAGACGTTATAAGCTCCGCGGAAGAAGGCATGAAAGAAGCCTTCAAGGAAACAGACTACAAAATACAGGACATAGAAGGCATGGGAGTCACAGGATACGGCAGACTCACAATAGGAAGACACTTCAACGCAGACTTAATACAAGAAGAGTTAAGCGTGAACTCCAAAGGCGCAGTATTCCTATCAAATCACCAAAAAGGTGAAGCGACCGTCATAGACATAGGAGGAATGGACAACAAGGTCATAACAGTACACGACAGCATACCAGACAACTTCACAATGGGGGGAATCTGCGCAGGAACCTCAGGAAGATTCCTCGAAATAACGGCAAAAAGACTAGGGGTAGACATAACCGAGCTAGGTTCACTCGCCATCCAAGGAGACTACCATAAAACGCCACTAGACAGCTACTGCATAGTATTCGGAATCCAAGACCTTGTAACAGCACTAGCAGCAGGAAGCACCAAAGAAGACGCTGCAGCAGCAGCATGTCACTCAGTAGCAGAACAAGTCTACGAACAACAACTCCAAGAAATAGACGTGAGAGAACCAGTAATACAGGTAGGTGGCACATCACTCATTGAAGGACTAGTAGAGGCCATGAGCGACATACTAGGAGGCATAGAAATAATAGTACCAGAAAACTCCCAATACATAGGGGCTGTTGGAGCAGCCTTGCTAGTATCAGGCATGGCAAAAACAGAATAGGGGAAGGGGGATGAAAATAGAATGTTATGATCGGGAAGGCGCCGAAGCATATAAACTAGTAGTAAAACAGGTACTCCAGGACCTGCAACTCGGACGGGCAATAGATGATCTGCGAATATTCGCAGACCCGAGAGAACCCATCTTCATAATAGTGGTTAAATTCGCCAGAGCAGCATCCCCAATCTACCTAGAGGACATGGCAATACAAGAATATGACAAAGAAGAAAACAAACTCCACTTATGCATAACAGATGAAACATACCTACCAGAATTATTTGAAAAACTCTGGAGACTAGAAGGAAGAGAAAAAATACAACAACCAACAAGATTCGAGATAATAATCGAAAACCCCACAAGAAAAATAGAGGGCTTGATAGTCCACGACCCCCAGGAAACCCTTAAAAAGAAAATATATGATGCAATCTTCAGAATAATACCAGAGGGATTCCGCGTCATAAGAGACATTTCCCAGGATAATATAATAGCAATGGTATGCACCGATGAACTACTCCCCGAAGAGTGGATAAAAAAAGCATATAAGATAGTTGAAGAAGTAAGGAGCTGAAAAGAGAATGATTATACCACGCCAGACAAGATTCGCCCACATAACAAAGGCCCATCCCTGTTTCAATGAAAAAATCCACGACGAAGTAGGAAGAATACACTTACCCATCGCACCCAAATGCAACATACACTGCAAATTTTGCACCAGGGAGATAAGCGAATGCAAAATGCGCCCAGGGGTGGCAGCGAGGATTATGAGCGTGGACGACGCCATAAAGCACGTTGAAAAAGTCACAAGTGAGATGCCAATATCCGTTATAGGCGTCGCAGGTCCTGGCGATGCCCTAGCCAACGAGGAAGCATTCGAATTCTTTAAACGGGCCAATGAGAAATTCCCAAACCTCATAAAGTGTATGAGCACTAATGGCCTCCTACTCCTCGAAAAGGCGGATGAATTAGCCAAACTCAGCGTGAAGACAATAACAGTCACAGTAAACGCGATAGACCCTGAAATAGGAAAGAAAATATACTCACATGTCACCTACCATGGGAAAATCTACAAGAGAGAGGAAGCCTTCAAGATACTCTCTAAAAACCAACTCGAAGGCATAGAAAAAGCCGCCAAAAAGNGTATCATAGTCAAGGTCAACACAGTACTCATACCAGGATTAAATGACAATCATATCATTGATATAGCCCATGAGGTTAAAAAGAGAGGAGCATCTCTAATGAACATAATACCCCTAATACCCTTAGGTGAGATGAAAGATTATCCAAGGCCAACATGTGCACAGATAGAAAAGGCAAGAGCCGAAGTAGAGAGGATACTACCAGTTTTTAGGGCTTGTATGCAATGTCGTGCAGACGCCTATGGAATACCAGGTGAAAAAGACAAACACCTGTACATCACACCAGCAAGCCACTACTAGGGGATGGTGACCCCCATTGAAAACCATAAAATGGAAAGAAAACCGCCTACTACTAATAGACCAGCGCAAACTACCAGATAAACTCGAATATTTCGAATGCAAAGATTACAAGGATGTTATATTCGCCATAAAAAATATGGTGGTAAGGGGAGCCCCAGCAATAGGAGTTTCAGCAGCCTTCGCAGTTGCACTAGCAGACCTAGCCAACGAAGACCTTGAAAAGGCCGCTGAGGAGATTAAAAATTCACGGCCAACAGCCATAAACCTCCAATGGGCAGTTGAAAGAACAGTATCCTCTGATTCTCCACTAGAAGAAGCTTTAAGGATATACTGGGAGGATATGGAGATTACAAGAGCCATTGGGGAACATGGGGCTGCTCTAATTGATGATGGGGATACTATTCTCACACACTGTAACGCCGGGGCCCTTGCATGTGTGGATTATGGGACAGCCCTTGGAGTTATAAGGGCAGCCCATAATAATGGTAAACACGTGAAAGTAATTTGTGATGAGACAAGGCCACTAGGCCAAGGGGCCCGTTTAAGTGTATGGGAACTTCAAAGGGACAACATCCCTGTAAAGCTTATAGTGGACAGTGCAGTCGGGTACCTTATGCAACAAGGCAAAATCGATAAGGTTATAATCGGNGCTGATAGAATTGCCAGGGGTGGTGTTGCTAATAAGATAGGCTCCCTGATGATTGCATTAGCTGCTGAGAGGTTTGGNGTGCCATTTTATGTGGCGGCCCCTAGCAGCACTTTTGATGAGNAGAATAGTATCTATGATACTATTATCGAGGAGAGAGGCCCTGATGAAGTTTTATATTATAGGGGTTGTAGGATAGC
>JGI26788J51865_100047_pt1 | contig 12501 bp, 14 predicted proteins | sample WilGeytube61714_FD_51865 | JGI IMG/M metagenome (IMG submission 51865) | reverse complement strand
CAGTGCCGGTCAGAACCAGGGGGGATTGTGGAAGGCCAGCAGGTAGCCGATGCCCATGAAGGTNCCGGGGACGGCAAAGGGCAAGAGCACGGCGAAATCGAAATATTTCTTCCCCCGGTAGTCCCCCCTCAGGACGAGATAGGCGAAGGCCATCCCCAGGAAAGCCACCGCTACCCCTGTCACCGTGGCGTATATTATGGTGTTCTTCATGGGATCCAGGGTTTCGTCCGCCAGCCCCAAGGCCACTTTCATATACTCAAAGGTCAGGCTGAAGTCATAGCCAAAATATTTGGTAAAAGCAGCCAGGAAGGCGGAAACGAAAAAGGTGAAGGTGAGAAGAGTATAAAGAAGAGGGGGGAGGGAAAGCAGGAAGGCTGCAGGCCCTTTTAAAGCGAATCTCCTTATCCTCCCCACCTTCTGACCATAACCCTTAAAGAGGCGGTTGAAGATCCCGAACAGGATCAGGGAGGGCAGCAATAAAAACACGCTCAAGGTGGCGGCCATGTTGGGGTTGAACTTCCCTATAATCTCGAAGTAGGCGGCGCTGGCCAGGGTGTGGAAATTGCCCCCTACGATTATGGGGGTACCGAAATCGGCAATGGAACCCATAATGATCAAAAGGCCAGCGCTGAGGATGCCGGGCCAGAGCAGGGGAAGGGTTACCCTCCGGAAAATTTCCCCTTCGGAAGAGCCCAGGTTGGCAGCCGCTTCCTCCACCTCCTGGGGTATGGTGAGCAGCACCGAGGAGGTGAGCAAAAAGGCGGTAACGGTAGCGCCGATGGACTGGAGGAAGACCACGCTCTTCCAGCCATATATATTGGGCTCCAGTCCCAGGAGCCGGTAGGTGATGAGCCCGTTGCGGCCGAAGAGATATACATAAACCAGGGCCACTATATAGCCTGGAGTGATCATGGGCAGCAGTACCCCGGCCTGGAGCAGCTTTTTCACCGGCAGGTCGGTTTTGTACACCAGCACCGCGAAGAGGGTGCCCAGGGTTAGGGCTATGGCAGCAGTGCAGAAAGCCACCTTGAGGCTGTTAAAGATGATGGTGTAATAATAAGCTTGGAAAAAGGTCTGGTAGTATTTCAGGGTAAAGCCCCTGCGATCTCGGAAGGATTGCACCAGCACCGCCCCTATGGGGTATAAGGAAAAGATCAAAATAAAAAGGAAGCCGGCCAGGTAAGGCAGATAATAAACCCCCCGGGTCAAATCCAATTCCCGCCGGAAGTGTCTAATCCCTTCTAAGGCCACTTTTTTCCTCCTCCTAGGGAAAGGGGGCGCGGTTGCGCCCCCTCTTTATTTGGTCACCAGGGCCTGGTACCTCTTGTTCCATTCTGCCAGGATCTCATCCCTCTTCTTGCTCCAGTATAAGAAATCCATATCGATGAAGTGTAGCTGTTTAGGGTTGGGGACAAATTCCGGAGGGGTGATGTCGTCCCTGACCGGTACCCGAGGGCAGACCTTGGCGATGAACTCCTGTCCTTTCTTGGAGAGCACCCAATCTACGAATTTTTGGGCATTCTTGGGATGCTTGCAGCCCTTTATTATGGCCACGGGGGAAGGCTACCACAGCACCTTATCCAGATACACGCCCTTGACCGGAGCCCCGGATTTTTCTGCCGATACATTGTGGGGGTCGGGGACCACCCCCAAGCAGTACTCTCCGCTGGTCACCACGTCTCCAGGGCCAGATCCCCTCTTGGTGAGGAAGGGGGTCTGCTGATAGAATTTATCCAGATACTTCCACCCCTCCTGTTCCCCCTTCATTTGCAGGATGCCGGCTATAGTAAAATAGGCGGTGCCGGATATGGTGGGATTGGAGGCTATCAGCTCCCCTTTATATTCGGGCTTGATAAGGTCATCCCAAGTTTTGGGTTCAGGCAACCCCTTATTTTCCAGCCGTTTAGTATTGACTATAAGCCCGGATGGTGACCAGGTTTACCCCGGTCCAATAATGATCCTTGTCCACAAACTTGGGGTTTATCTCCTTCGCGTTGGGGGATTGATAGGGCTGGAGCAACCCCTCTTCTTTGGCCTTTATAAAGGCGTCTATACCTCCCCCCAGCCACACATCAGCGCTGGGGTTGTTCCTCTCCGCGCTGATGCGGGAGTAGGCTTCACCCGAGGACATGGACACATAATTTATCTTTATGCCGGTGTCCTTTTCAAACTCCTCTATTATCTGACCCCTCCAAAAGCCCCATACACGTTGAGCACCTTTTCTTCCTCTGCCTGGGGTTTTGTTTTGGCTGAGCAGCCCCAGAGGCTCAGGGCCAGCAAGGCCGCTGCCATGGAACCCAGGACAATTTTGAACCACTTATTTTTCACTTTCCCCCTCCTAACCAGGTTTTAAATTAACCCTTTCGACCTTTTTACCTAAAAACCTTCATACAAAGCATTACTTTTAGATATAACAGGTCCCCTGAACCTTAAGGTCCGGATTTGCCGAAACCGGCCTTCCCCGCCTAGGCATGCTCTTAAGCAATGCCGCTGAGTTCAGCCCAATGACCTTCCTTCCATTAGCTTATAAATAGTATAAAATTCTGTTATACTTTTTAACCTTTTCTTGCTCGATATAACAAGGTTATGTGATACTCTGATATTCAGAGATCATCGTCGAAGGGGAGAACAGATTTGACCCCTAAAGGGAAAGGATGGCTTCTGGGAGACTTCCACATCCACACCCGTTGGAGCGACGGCCACCTTTCAATCCGGGAAGTGGTGGACCTGTACGGCAGCCACGGCTTCGATGTTATCGCCATCACCGATCACGTGTTCGGCGCCTATACCCTGGAGCAGAAGAGGTCTAGGGGCGAACCTGTGGGGTTGCTGCCCGGGATTTTCAACTCTTACTTGAAGGCGGTAAGGGAGGAGGCCAGGCGGGCCTGGGGGGAGTATAGGATGCTGGTCCTGCCCGGATGGGAGATAACCAACGATCGGGGTTGCTACCACATCGTGGGGATAGACGTCAAGGATTTTATAGATCCCGATCTCACAGTAGAGGAGATCGTGGAGGGGCTCCGGCAGCAAGGGGCTCTGGCCATCGCCGCCCATCCCGGCCGGAGGAGCTTTGAGAAGGGTCCCACCTTTTCCTGCCAGCATCTTAAGGAAAATATGGAACAATACCGCCACCTCTTTGACGCCTGGGAGATTGCCAACCCGCTATGATTTTTTCTATGATATATGGGAGAAAGGGCTGAAATTCGTGGCCGGATCTGACTTCCATAGGGAGGAACACCTGAACGCCTGGAAGACCCTTATAAAGGCCGAGAAGGATCCGGAGGGCATAAAGGCTGCCATAAGGGAAAATTCCCAGGTATCCGCCTATCTCTCCCGGCCAGCCCCGGAGGTGAAGCCTCGGCCGGGCAGGCTTATAAAATTTCCCTCCCCCTCAGCTGTATCGGTATGATAGATTTTTACCAGGTGAGGGCCCATCACCTGCTCTGCGCCCGCCAGTTCCGGGGACACGGCTATAGCCCCGGTTTCGTCCGTAGGGTGAAGCGCACCCTGCGGCTGTGGCAGAGCCGGGATAAGCCCATCGTCTTGATCTCCCATCATGATCCCTGGTGCTGGGCCTGTCCCCTCAAGGATACCCCCGATTGCCGCTGGGCCTTCCACAGGGATGCCCTGACCCTGGATTTCCTGGGCTTGCCCCCGGGAAGCAGGCTCCCCTGGTCTCAAGCCCAATACTTGGTGGAGGCCAGATTGGACCGGGAGAAGATCCTTGCCATATGTTCTGGCTGTCCCTGGCTGGAAGAGGGCTATTGCCGATGGTAGCTAGGGCTTTTTTATTTCTTTCAGCTGTGCTATATTCTTATAGAAAAACGGAATTTCATTCGGAAGGTGGTCATGTGCTGCTGGCTGTGGACATAGGCAATACCCAGATTCTGCTGGGCCTCTACCAAGGATCCACCCTCCTGGGCCATTGGCGACTGGCCACCGATACCCGCAAAACCCGGGACGAGTATTTTTTGCTGTTGCGGGCCCTGACCCATCAAGAGGGCTTTATTTTAGAAAATCTGGAGGCCGTATCCCTGGCTTCGGTGGTTCCCCCCTTGACCGTTTTATGGAAGGAGGTCTTCCGCTCCCTGGGCTGCCCTGTCCACCTCCTCGATCCCCAGGAGAGCCCCTTACCCCTGCTGGTGGATAATCCCCGGGAAGTGGGGGCGGACAGGATAGCCAATGCCCTGGCCGCCCACAGGAAGTACGGGGGATATACTGTGGTGGTGGATTTCGGCACAGCCACCACTTTCGATGTGATATCCCCTGAGGGGGAATACCTGGGGGGCGCCATCGCCCCTGGGATAATGGTATCCTGGGAGGCCCTTTTGCAAAAAGCCTCCAGGCTGGCCCAGGTGGATCTGGATATCCCCCCAGGGGTCATCGGCAAAAATACCGTTTCCAGCCTCCAATCTGGATTCATCTTCGGTTTCGCCAGTTTGACCGAAGGGATGCTGGAGAGGATTGGCCAGGAGTTGGGCTGTCCGTTTAAAAGGGTGCTCACCGGAGGGCTATCTTACCTTATGGCTCCTCTTCTGAAGGAAGAAGCCGCGGTGGAGCCCTTTTTGACCCTGGAGGGCTTGAGGATTTTCTATGAAGAAATGTCTTAGAATAGGCCCTCTGACCCTGGAAGCCCCTCTCCTCACCGCCCCCATGGCGGGTTTTTCTGATAAGAGCTTTCGCATCCTGGCCCATAGGGCAGGGGCAGCCCTTACCTACACGGAAATGATAAGCGCCCAGGGGGTGGTGCACAGGAACCGGAAGACCATGGACATGCTGAACCTGGAAGGAGAAGAGGGGCCAGTGGCGGTTCAGCTTTTCGGCAGGGATCCGGAGGTATTGGCCGAGGCGGCTCGGCTGGCCGTGGCCCAAGGGGCCCAGGTGGTGGATTTCAACATGGGCTGCCCGGCTCCCAAGGTGGTCAAAAACGGGGAAGGGGCAGCCCTTATGCGGGATCTTCCCCGGGCCCAGGCCATAATATCCGCCATGGTGGAGGCGGCCAGACCTGTACCGGTGACGGTGAAAATGCGCAAGGGATGGGGGGAGAAGGAGATGAAGGCGGTGGAAGCGGCCCAGAGGGCAGAGGAGGCAGGGGCCGCCGCCGTGGTGGTGCACGGCCGCACCGGGGAGCAGGGGTTCAGCGGCCGGGCGGACTGGGAATGCATCCGCCAGGTCAAGGAAGCGGTCTATATCCCCGTCATAGGCAACGGGGATATAAAGACCCCGGAAGACGCCATGACCATGATGGAGCTCACAGGGTGCGACGGGGTGATGGTGGGTCGGTCTTGCTTGGGCAACCCTTGGCTCCTCACCGCCATCCGGACCCGCCTGGAGAACCGGCCCCTTCCCCTACCCCCCAGCCCCCTCCAGAGGATAGACATGGCCCTGGAGCACCTGGAGCTGGCCCTGGCCCATAAAGGAGAAAGAGGGGTCAGGGAGATGAGGAAGGTGCTGCTCTGCTATCTAAAGGGCCTGCCCCGCTCTGCGGAAGTAAAGAGACGCCTCCTGGTCCTGGAGGAGGATCAGCAGGTGAGGGAGCTCCTGCTCGGTTACAGAGAATATCTGGAAAAGGAGGGGAGGGCTTCTTGTTGTTGGGGAGACCAGAACCCTTTATAGATTTCAAAGAAACTTTTGGACACCTGCCTGAACCCTTGAAGGAACTTTTCCAAAAAGAGGGTATCTCCCCCCAAGGGGTGCTAATAGGGGAGTTCGCCGGAAGGGACGGAGCGGCAGCTATGATAAAGGCTATGGAAGAAGGCCCAGGGCCTATCCTGCCCATAGCCGCCTTGACCGGAGCGGAATACAGCGGAATACGGAGACATAAATATTTATTTTAAAACCTAGGAGCAGACCAGGAGGGAAGTGGAAAAGAGAGGGGGTAAGCTCCTGCCTCTATTTTTATGGCCGAGCCTGCCCTGTGGCATGCCCTCAACGGCCGCTGGGTATCCCTCCTGTTCAAGGCCTTCGGTTTTTATACCCCCTGTATAGGCTGTCACACCTACCTGCACCTTCTGCGGATCCCCCTGGCCCGGCACCTGGGGGGGAAGATAATCAGCGGGGAGAGGGTTTACCATAACGGAGATTTCAAGGTAAACCAGACAGAATTGAGCCTATCTTGGTATGGGGAACTGGCCCAGGCCTTTGGGGTGAAACTCCTCCTGCCGGTCAAGGATGTAAGGGAGGGGGAAGATATAAAGGCCCTCCTGGGGATGGAATGGGAGCAGGATCAGCAGCAGCTGCGCTGTGTATTGAGCGGGAACTACAGGGATTGCCGGGGAAAACCCTGGTGGGAACCGGAGTCAGCCCGGAAATACATAGAAATATTTNTNTTTAAAACCGGTTGCTTTCAAAATCCTGGAAGAGGGCTACAGGGGCAATTTCTCTTATCTTCAGATAGTCAAGGGGGCAATGGAAGAGCTATGCGGGCAATTTTACTCCTCTTAGACGGGCTAAGGGATAAGTCCTCGCCGGAGTTGGGAAACCTCACCCCCCTGCAGGCTGCCCGGAAGCCCCACCTGAACCGGCTGGCCGCGGGAAGGTGCACTGGGATCCTTGTCCCTTACCGCCAGGGGGTACCCCTGGGTACGGAAGTGGCCCACCTGCTCCTTTGGGGATACAGCCTGGAGGATTTTCCAGGAAGGGGCTATATAGAAGCCCTGGGGGAGGGCCTGCCTGTGGAGGAAGGGGCGGTTTATCTGAGGGCTTCCCTGGCGGTGGTCCGAAAGGAAGAGAGGGGTTTTTATATTTTGGGCCGCAGGCCTTCCCGGAAGCTGACCCCCCAGTTGGTGGAGGAATTCCTGTCCTCTTTACCCCAGACCCTTCAGGGTTACAGCTTCAGGCTCCATTACACCGGGGGCATCGACTTCATCCTGGAGATAAAGGGGGAAGTTTCTGATAAAATATCCGAATCCGATCCCTTTGCCGACGGCGTGTACGTGCTGAAGGTGAAGCCCGTGGAGGACCTGTGTTCAGACCAGGGGGAAGAAGAAAAGGTCCTGGCCACCAGCCGGGCTTTAAACGAATACCTGCTTAAGGCCCACGGTATCTTGGAGAACCTGGGGTTTCCTGCCAACTTTCTGCTGTCCAAGTGGGCGGGCCGGGCCCGCAGTATACCCTCTTTCAAGGAAAAATGGGGCTTGAGAGGGGTGGTGCTGGCCCAGACCCCCCTGTTCCGGGGACTGGCCCGCTATGTGGGTATGGATTTCATCCGGATTTCCAGCCTGGCGGAAGGTATAAGGCTTTTACCCCAGCTGGAATACGATTTCATCCATCTGCACACCAAGGCCACCGACGATGCCGCCCATACCAAAAATCCGGAAAACAAGGTAAAGGCCATAGAGGAGATCGACAGCCTATTGGGAGAGATGGTTTTAAACCAGGGGGATCTATTATCACCGGGGATCACTCCACCCCTTCGGTGGGAACCCTGATCCATAGCGGCGACACTGTGCCCATCCTGTTTTTCGGGCCCAACGTCAGGGTGGATGAGGTGAAGGAGTTCGATGAGATAAGTTGCTCGCAAGGGCACCTGAGGCTGGAGGGGAAAGATCTCCTGCCTGTTATTCTGAATCACCTGGACAGGGCCCTCCTTTATGGGCTGAGATTGGGGGAAAGGATAACCCCCTATATACCCTGTTATGGGGAACTGGAGCCTCTGCTGCCGGAAGATTGAGGGGCTTGCTCTGCCCCTCCTTTTTTGTTACAATCCGATGTGCACATAAGTGAGCACATAAAAGGGGCCAGGCCGTGGATTTAATTCGCATAGGAGACAAGGTCATCAGCCGGAAGAAATTGATGGAGCGNATCGGCCAGATTTTAGAATGGCGCAGCCGCGGTCTTTCCCAGCAGGAAGTAGCCTCCCGGCTGGGAGTGGACCGTTCTTTCATTTCCCGACTGGAATCCCTGGGAGAGGTGAGGCGGGGGAAAAGGATAGGGGTGGTGGGCTTCCCCGTGTCCAACAAAGAAGAGATAGAGGCCATGTTACGGGAAGAAGGGGTGGAGTTCATCCTCTTGATGAGCGATCAGGAAAGGTGGGATTTCGTCCGGCAGAAGAGCGGCCTGGAGCTGCTCAACGAGATTTTCGACATAATAGCCCGCCTGCGGGAATTGGATTTGGTGGTGGTCATAGGTTCTGATTACAGGATAAGGGTGAGCGAAGCCCTTTTGGGCCGGGAAGTGGTGGGCTGGGAACTGGGGCCTTCTCCTATAGAGGGGGATAGGCAGGTGGAAGTAGAAAGTCTGCGCCGATTGATCCGCCATTTAATCGCAAAGGGGTGAAAGCCTTGAAGCGGGTGGTAAGCATAAGCTTGGGATCTTCCAAGCGGGACCACAAGGTGGAGGCGGAATTTTTAGGAGAAAAGTTCTCCATAGAACGCCGGGGCACCGACGGAGAGCTGGAGAAGATGAAGGCCCTTCTCAGGGAGCTGGACGGCCAGGTGGACGCCTTCGGCCTGGGAGGGATGGATCTCTATGTATGGGTGGGGGATAGGCGTTATGTGTTCCGGGAAGCAGCCCAGGTGGCCCGCATACCCCAAAAAACCCCGGTGGTGGACGGCAGCGGCCTAAAAAATACCCTGGAGCGGGAGGTGATAAATTACCTCCAAGAGCAGGGCATAGTGGACTTTAAGAATAAAAAGGTGCTCATGGTGTGCGCCCTAGACCGTTACAGCATGGCGGAAGCTATGGAAAAACACGGGGCCCAGGTTACCTGCGGGGACCTTATTTTCGCTTTGGGTCTGCCCGTACCTTTGCGTTCTGTAGGGAGTTTCCGGAAAGTAGCTCATGTTATAGCCCCCCTGGTATGCCAGTTGCCCTTCAGGTTGCTGTACCCCACGGGCAAAGAACAGGAAAAAAACGATGCCCGTTATCAGAGGTATTATCATGAGGCGGATATCATCGCTGGAGACTTCCATTTCATCCGCCGACACCTGCCTCCCCATCTACCTGGCAGGATCATCATTACCAATACTGTAACCCGGGAGGACGTGGAGGAACTCAAAAGGAGGGGCATAAAACTGCTCATCACCACCACTCCCGAGTTTAACGGCCGCTCCTTCGGCACCAACGTGATGGAGGGGGTTCTCCTGGTTTTGAGCGGTAAGAGCCCGGACACCGTGACCCGGGAAGACTATCTAAAGCTGCTCAAGGAACTGCAGTTCCAACCCAGGGTGGTGGAGCTTAACTGAGGAGGGGTTGCCTTGTATAAATTCGCCTTTATCATCCACCCCTTAGACGTGCAGGATGTGGCCCGGAAATTCCCCTTGGCCCGGCATCTACCTCCCGGTTGGGTGGAAAAAGCGCTGCTTTTTTTGCCGCCGGTAAAGGTATCCCATATAACAGATATCCGCTCCCCTTACAGCCAGACAGAAGGCTGGTTTGTAGCCTGCCCCCTGACTACCCGTCAATTTTTGCATTTGCCGGAAGAGTTGGTCATAGATAGGATTATAAGGGCAGGGCGCCTGGCGGAAAGGCTTGGAGCCCATATTCTGGGCTTAGGCGCCATGACGGCGGTGGTGGGGGATGGAGGACGGACCGTGGCCCAGAATCTCTCCATAGCAGTGACCACGGGTAACAGCTACACGGTGGCCACCGCCATAGAAGCCACGGAAAGGGCGGCCCAGGTCATGGAAATAGATCTTAAGCAGGCCAAGATAGCCATAATAGGGGCTACAGGCTCCATCGGCTCGGTTTGTGCCCGGATTTTAGCCAAAACCTATCCCCATCTGGTGCTGGCTGCCCGCAGCAGAGATAAACTAGAAAGATTGGCAGAGCAGATAAAAAAGGAAAGCCCTGCGGTCCCGGAGTTTACCACCCAGGTGAAGGAAGCTGTAAAGGAAGCCCCGGTGATCATCACTGTGACTTCGGCGGAAGAGCCCTTAATAGAGCCGGAAGATCTCCTGCCCGGCGCGGTGGTGTGTGACGTGGCCCGGCCCCGGGACGTGTCCCGCCTGGTGGCCCAGAAAAGGGACGATGTGCTGGTGATCGATGGGGGTGTGGTGGAGGTTCCGGGTGAGGTGGATTTCCACTTCAATTTTGGCTATCCCAAAGGGCTGGCTTATGCCTGCATGGCGGAGACCATGATCCTGGCCCTGGAAGGAAGGATAGAGAATTTCTCCCTAGGGAAGGAGCTGACCGTGGAGCAGGTGGAAGCCATTAAAAAGATGGCGGAGAAACACGGATTCAGGGTGGCGGGTTTTCGCAGCTTTGAACTCCCCCTTTCTTCCGCCCAAGTGGAGGCTATAAAGGCCAGGGCCAAACGGAAGAAGGCGGTATAACGAAAGGTGGAGGATCTTGACAGGGCAGGACGGCAGGCCTATAATACCAGTAACCAAGGGGGTTTAAACAAGCACGGACCTCAGGTCCCGTGCTTGTTGTGGTATCATAGGGGTTTAAAGCACGTCTGCTATCCCGGAAGGCGGGGAATATTTTTGTTTTAAGGGAAGAAGGCCAGATGGTAGAAAAGGAAACCCTGTTGACCAGAGAGGGTTTGAGGAAGCTGGAAGAAGAACTGGAATATCTAAAAACGTAAAAAGGCAGGAGATAGCCGAGAGATTGAAGCAGGCCATAGAATTCGGGGATATCAGCGAAAACTCGGAATACGAAGATGCCAAAAATGAGCAGGCCTTTGTAGAAGGCCGAATTTTAACTCTGGAGAAGATCCTGCGCACCGCCAAGATAATCGATTACCAGGAGGCTTCAGGGGAAACCATATCTGTGGGTACCAAGGTTACTCTGAGGGATCTGGACAGCAGGGAGAAGTTCCAATACGAAATAGTGGGATCCATGGAGGCGGATCCCTGCGTAAATCGCATTTCCAACGAATCCCCTGTAGGAAAAGCCCTCCTGGGACATAAAGTGGGAGATGTGGTGNAGATCGAGGTGCCCGAAGGGACCATCCNATACCAGATAACCCACATAACTCGAGCTTAACAGGGGGAAGGAAGTTGGAACCGGAAAACGAATTGATAGCAGTCAGGTGGCAGAAGCTGCAGGAACTCTATCGAAGAGGGATAGACCCTTACGGAGGCCGTTTTGAGAGGACTCATACCACTGCGGACATTCACGGCAATTACCCTGCCCTGGAGGGGGAACGGGTTTCTCTAGCTGGCCGATTGATGGCCTTGAGGGAGCACGGCAAGGCCACCTTTGCCGACCTGCAAGACGGGGAAGGCAAGATACAGCTTTACTTCAGGGTAGATAAGCTGGGGGAACAGTATGAGCTTTTAAAGCTCCTGGACCTGGGAGATATCCTAGGGGTGGTGGGGAAGGTCTTCCGCACCAGGAGGGGCGAGGTCAGCATAGAGGTGGAGAGCTTCGTGCTGCTGTGTAAGAGTTTGCGGCCCCTTCCGGAAAAATGGCATGGGCTCAAAGATACTGACCTCCGCTACCGCCAGCGCTATCTGGATTTGATTGTAAACCNCGAATCTCGCCTCAGGTTTATCTTGAGGGCCAAGATCCTGAGGGCCNTCCGCCAATTTCTAGATAGCAAGGGTTTTCTAGAGGTGGAAACCCCCAGTATGCAGGTGATACCCGGAGGGGCAGCGGCCAGGCCCTTCGTCACCTACCACAACGCCTTGGATCTCCAGCTCTATCTCCGCATAGCCCCGGAGCTGCACCTCAAAAGGCTATTGGTGGGGGGACTGGAGAAGGTCTACGAGATGGGCCGGGTTTTCCGCAACGAGGGTATTTCCACCAAACACAACCCCGAATTCACCATGCTGGAGCTATACCAAGCCTATGCCGATTACACGGATATGATGGCCCTTCTGGAAGAGATGGTGGACTTCATAATCCGAGAGGTGTTAGGCCGACCTACAGTGGTCTACCAGGGCACGGAGATAAACCTAGCTCCCCCTTGGCCCCGCCTTACCATGCTGGAGGCTATTAAAAAATACACCGGGGCAGATTTTGGGCTTATCCGGGATCCCCAGGAGGCCAGAAGGGCGGCGGCGGATTTGGGTGTGGAGATAGGGGAAGACTGGGAATGGGGAAAGGTGGTCAACGAGGTTTTCGAAGTATTAGTAGAACCCCATTTGGTACAGCCCACTTTCATCCTGGATTACCCCGTGGCGGTCTCCCCTCTGGCCAAAAGAAAAAAGGAGGATCCCGAACTCACTTACCGTTTTGAAGCCTTCATAGCTTGCAGGGAGATAGCCAATGCCTTTTCGGAATTAAATGATCCGGTAGATCAGCGCAGGCGTTTTGAGGCCCAAGTAGCGGCCAGGGCCAGGGGCGACGAGGAAGCCCATATGATGGACGAAGATTTCCTCCGGGCTTTAGAGCACGGCATGCCCCCGGCTGGAGGCATGGGCATAGGGATCGACCGGCTGGTCATGATACTGACCGATGCCCCCTCCATCCGGGACGTGATACTCTTCCCCACCATGAGGCCCAGGGGAGATTGATCCTTGACAAAAGGGAGACTTCCGGCTAAAATAAGGGCTTGCGAGCCTCAGGGAAAATATCCGACAGTTTTCGATTAGCTCTTTAAAATCCCCCTTG
>JGI26788J51865_100046_pt1 | contig 12507 bp, 13 predicted proteins | sample WilGeytube61714_FD_51865 | JGI IMG/M metagenome (IMG submission 51865) | reverse complement strand
TATAAAAAAGAGTTATATAGTAGTCGAATTGATACCACAAAAGCTTTAGTTGATGCGATAAAAAACTCCAACATTAAACATTTCATTTCCACTTCTGCTATTGGATTTTATCCTGACGAAAAAGAATGCGATGAAGAAAGTTGCAGCGATGGTGGAGATGATTTTTTGGCTAATCTTTGTAAAGATTGGGAAGCAGAAGCTAAAAAGTGCAGCGTTGATACCGCTATTGTTCGATTTGGAATTGTACTTGATAAAAGTGGTGGGGCATTAGCAAAAATGTATAGAGCTTTTTCGATGGGTTTAGGTGGTCCCATAGGTGATGGCAAGAGTTGGTTTTCATGGATTGATTTGAAGGATTTGGTATCTATTTTTCATTTTCTAATTGAAAATAAACTAAGCGGCATATTCAATGCAACTGCTCCAAATCCAGTTTTAAATAAAGATTTCACAAAATCATTTGCGCAAGTGCTTCATAAACCTGCATTTTTGCCTATTCCAAAATTTGCTCTTCAAGTGATTTATTCTGAGGGTGCTACAGTATTGACAGGCTCAAAAAGGGTCTATCCTAAGATGCTTCTTTCAAAAGGGTTTGAATTTCAATACAAATCAATCGATGAGTGCCTCAAAAGAAACTATGAGGATAAGTAGAAAGTTCTACTTATCTATGCATCGGGTGTCTGTACTCCTTTTTCTCACAACCACTAAATGTTGTCATAGTTGCAATAGCAAAAAATACTATTAATATAATTTTTTTCATTCAACCCTCCTAAAACCTATAGTTTAACTAAAGTGATGCAACTTTTGTATCCACATCACTTTGGTTTTCTGGTAGCTCCTTTCCATTTTGATATGAGTACTTTATGATTATATCAAAGTTTTTAAACTTTTTACCTAGAGTTACCATATAGGTTCTACCCTGCTTTAAAGCGTAGTATTACACCTTTTATCCACCATCTACTACTGCAAAGATTCTTTTGCCAAAAATACCCCAACCCCAGCTACATACCCTTGGTAATTTAGGCCAAGTCTTGCAAACATAGGATTGTAGTTTTTTTATAAAAATGGTATTATTTTTATTTTGGTGCATTGGGATTGTAGGTGTCTGCATCAATTCTTATAAATATTGTGCCAATTGTAAGCTTTCCGTAAGTTCATCTATTTTAAAACCTTTGTATACACTCAAGTCATATTGGTTTACATCAAAAGGTTTTAGCCCATTTTTATTAAGAAATTTTTTAAAAGAGTATTTTGAAAGTTAAAGTAATTTGCTGCTTGCAAATGTGAATGGCTAAACTTATCGTTGATTGATAGGGCAGCTATGAAAAAATCTTTTCATCTGTGACATGTAAAATGTTTGGAATTTTTTGTTTTTATTAATTCATAAAAATCGCTTCACATCAAATGAAAAGTTTTGAAGCAATTAACATTTTTTTAACTTTTTTTGTTGTATAGAATATCTTGATTCCTTATTTATCAGTAGAGAAAAGTGTTACTTTAAAAGATAGTTTTGACCCTACGATTCAGCTATCTATTTAAAGTTTCACGCTCTCTACTATCAAATGACATTTATCTTATACTAAATGCTTCTATATTTGTATAAGATATAAGATAAAAAACTAAAGGATACAAGATGAAAATAGTTGTACCTGTAGATAAAGATAAATCTACAATCGTAAAGAGAACAGGACGGGCACCTTTTTATGCTATTTATGAAGGTGGAAAGCTTGTGGATTTTGTAGCGAATCATTATGCGCAAGATCATGAGGATAAGCATGAGCATCATAACCATGCCCACAGTGAAGGAGATCACCATAAAAAGGTTATACTAAAGCTTCAGGGGTGTGATCTTATTTTGGCTCAAGCTGTTGGCAAAGGGATGCAGAATGCTTTACAAAGTGCTAACATTGCAATTCAAAAGCTTGCAAAAGATGATGGCACAACAGCAGCTGAAGTTGTAGAGAAATTTTTAGCTCATAAGTTAAAGAGTCAATTGTGATGAGTTTAAAGGGTATTTACAACTTTTACCTTGATGGTTTTAAAAATATGACCATCGGTAAAACATTGTGGAAAATAATCTTTATAAAACTTGCGGTGATTTTGATTTTTCTTAATTTTTTTATATATGACAAGAGTATAAAAACTGAGTTCAAAACAGACGAAGAAAAATCACAGTTTGTGTATGAAAATTTACGCTTAAAATAGGAGAAAAAGATGGAAGAACTAGTCAACTGGAGCCGTGCGCAGTTTGCGCTTACTGCGATGTATCACTGGTTGTTTGTCCCTCTTACTTTGGGACTTGGGTTTATTATGGCGATTATGGAGACCATCTATGTCAAAACTGGCGATCCCTTTTGGAAAAAAACAACACAGTTTTGGATGAAGCTCTTTGCTATTAACTTTGCTATTGGTGTGGCTACGGGAATCATTTTGGAGTTTGAGTTTGGTACCAACTGGGCAAACTATAGCTGGTTTGTTGGTGATATCTTTGGTGCTCCCTTGGCAGTGGAAGGGATATTAGCCTTTTTTATGGAATCAACCTTCTTTGCAGTGATGTTTTTTGGCTGGGATAAGGTGGGGAAAAAATTTCATTTACTCTCTACTTGGCTGGTAGCGATAGGTGCAAACCTCTCAGCACTTTGGATTTTGGTAGCTAACGGCTGGATGCAGTATCCTGTAGGTATGACTTTCAATCCCGATACAGTGAGAAATGAGATGATGAACTTTTGGGAAGTACTCTTCTCACCTGTTGCTATGACAAAATTTGTTCACACCATTGGAAGTGGGTATGTCATAGCAGCACTATTTGTTGTAGGTGTAAGTGCGTGGTATCTACTCAAAAAACGAGAAATTGTTTTTGCAAAAAAATCTATGCTCGTAGGTGCGACATTTGGTCTCATTGCATCAATCTTTATCATTATAACTGGAGATGAATCAGCGCATCAACTTGCAGACAAACAACCTGTAAAACTTGCAGCAATGGAGGGTCTCTATGATAGTGAAGAGGGTGCTGGAGTAGTGGCACTTGGAATTTTGAATCCTAACAAAAAAGTTGGAGATACAGAGGAGACTTACATCTTTGACATCGAGATCCCATACCTACTTTCTATCCTAGGCTACCGTGAACTCAATGCTTTTGTGCCAGGACTTAATGATTTGGTTTATGGCAACGAAGAGCGAGGTATTATGAGTACAGCAGAGAAGATAGAGAAAGGAAAAATCGCGATTGCAGCACTTGAGAGTTACAAAGAGGCAAAAAAAGCAAATGACACACTCAAAGCGGAAGAGGCAAGAGCTACTTTAGAAGCAAATATGCCCTACTTTGGGTATGGTTATCTCAAAGCACCNGAAGATGTTGTACCTCCAGTTGCTTTGACATTCTACTCATTTCATATAATGGTGATTCTTGGTATATGGTTTGTGATACTCTTTGCGATAGTGCTCTTTTTACTTACAAAACGAGACATTATGAAGTATCCGCTTGTANTTAAATCTGCTCTTTGGAGTATTCCACTTGGCTATATTGCCTCAGAAGCTGGATGGATTGTAGCTGAAGTTGGTCGCCAACCTTGGGCGATTCAAGACTTGATGCCAGTTGGTGTTGCGGTGACAAATATCGCATCAACAAATGTTATGGTTAGCTTCTTTTTGTTTGCAATACTGCTAACNGCCCTGCTTATTGCAGAGATAAAAATTATGACCAAGCAGATTAAAATTGGTCCAGAAGGAGGACACTAAGATGGGCTTTGGTAGTTTAGATTTAATTATGCTTCAACACTATTGGTGGTTTATCGTTTCACTTATAGGTGGACTATTTGTCTTCATTATGTTTGTGCAAGGTGGACAAACACTTATAAATAAACTTTCATCAAACGAGATTCAAAAAACTATGATCGTAAATGCCTTAGGGCGCAAATGGGAGCTTGGCTTTACGACACTTGTGCTCTTTGGTGGTGCGCTGTTTGCAGCGTTTCCACTCTTTTATGCAACAAGTTTTGGTGGTGCCTACTGGGTATGGTTGGCGATTTTGTTTTCTTTTATCATTCAAGCGGTAAGTTATGAGTTTCGTAAGAAACCTGATAACCTTTTTGGTCAAAAAACCTACGAAGTCTTTTTATACATTAATGGTTCACTTGGTGTTTTTTTGATTGGTGTAGCGATTTCGACATTTTTTAGTGGCAGTCAATTTTTGATTGATTCAAACAACTTTTCACATTGGCAAAGTCCATATAGAGGATTAGAAGCATTGGCAAATCCTTTTAACTATCTGCTTGGATTTGCTTTGATGTTTCTTGCAAAAATTAGTGGTGCACTCTATATCATCAATGCTGTTGATGATGCGCAAATCCGTGAAAAAGCAATTAAGTCTATCAAAACCAATACGATCTTTTTCTTGCTTTCATTTTTAGGCTTTTTGGCTTGGATATTTACAAAGGATGGCTTTGCTGTCGATGCTAATGGCACCATTTTTATGCAAGAGTACAAATACTTTTTAAACTTTTTAGAGATGCCAATTCTTCTTGCTGTCTTTTTGCTTGGAGTGGTAATGGTTCTTCTTGCTATATATATGACACTTGTTCACAAAAAAACAACTTGCATCAAAACAGCTGGCGTTGGGATAGTGCTTACAGTCACCGCACTTTTAGTTAGTGTTGGATACAATAATACAGCCTACTATCCATCAACATATGATTTACAAAGCTCAATCACCATTATGAATTCATCAGGAAGCCACTATACCCTCACTGTGATGAGCTATGTTTCACTCTTGGTACCATTTGTTCTCGCTTATATTGCATATGCATGGTACTCAATGGATAAGGTCAAAATCACAAAAGAGGAGATGGAAGCTTCCGATGGACATAACTATTAGGAGAAAATGATGGAATATATCTATGGAATAGTAATGTTTGCACTCTGGCCGATAGTTATCTATATTAGTTACAAAATAAGTGTAAGAAATGTTTTTAAATATGAAGAGAAACTAAGCGAGTAATACCCTACATGCCATGAACTTCATGGCATGTGCTAAGGTGTATGTGTCATAAGGTAGAGTGAAGAATTTTTATTGAGCGAAACTGCTCTAGCTTATGCTCTTTAAAACAGTGTTAAAAGGCAAAAATTAGATAGGAGAAATATTCAACCCTTTATCCCATCAATCCTAGGGGTAAGCAGAAACTCTTTTGTTTTTAAAAAGTATATCACAAAAGGTAGTATCCAAAGCAGCATTGATAATCCCCTAGAGAGTTTACCATCTACTGCAATGCCATCTTGTGAAATTTTGCCCTCAACCCCATAGACTCTACCCATCCCTTTTGGAAGTTGATATTTTGATAGACTTCAGGCACGATGAGTTTAAGTGGAAATGAACCCATTTTTCTCATAGCCATAGAGGTAGCTTATTGATACAAAAGTAGATTATCTACTACATATATTGACAATTGTTGCTTAAAATAATATCATAAAACCTCTTTTATAGCACTTATTATTGATAATGATTATTAATTAAGGGAAAATAAAAAATATTTTGTGTATAATTTGATAACGATTATCGTTGATATTGTGGAGGCTGCTGTGAAAGTTTTTTCTGCCAGTAAATTATTGCAACTTGAAAAAGTTACAAAAAGCATCATTGAAGATCAAAGCTTTTGGGTTGAATACCAGCCAATTGTTGATACTCAAACATTAAAAATCATTGGCTATGAAGGGTTGTCAAGATTTACATATGAGAATAATTCCATCGCACCTAAGGAAATATTTAACTATTGCCATAAAGATGTCGATATGTTTTCTGATNTTGAAATGATGACAAAAAAATATCACTTTTTACACAGGCCCAAGAACAAAAAACTCTTTGTAAACTTTGATCCCCATATCCTTTACAAAAAGGATGGCACAAAAGAGGTGTTTGATTTTTTCTCAAAACAAGATGATTTTGTGATAGAACTTGTAGAAAACTCTCACCGGAGCATTAATGTATTGATCCTAATTAATATTTTTAAAAAGTTAAAATTTCAATATGCCGTTGATGATTTTTTTCAAGATAATACGATGCTTTCAATTTGTTTGCTAAATAATTGTGATTATATAAAACTAGATCAAACCATTTTAAATGAAATGAAAAAAAATGAGGATTTATCCTTTATCGTTGAAGGGGTGGTGAGGTTTGCTCATAGTCAAGGCAAAAAAGTGATTCTTGAGGGTGTTGAGACAGATTATGACCTCCAAATTGCCAAAAAACAAAATATCGACTTTTTACAGGGGTTTTATTTTGAAGATCAATTTATCCAAGCTTAATCACACCAAATCAATAATTAAAAGCATTATTGCAGTACTGATTTTTCTTGCATATATCATTTATGGCAAAGTAACCATTGAAAACATCCACCAAAAAATAATAGAAAACACCATAATGAACCATTACAACTTTTACAAAAAGCTTCACAAAACCCAAGGATTAACCCAAAATATCACTATTGAAAACCCTCATTTTATTGATAGATTAGAAATCACAGAACATTTTGCAAAATCCACTCCCATAGCCCTTTTTGATAAGGAAAGCAAACTTTTACCAAAAAATCTCATCACATTTGAATACCAAAAAAATAGTGATCTAAACGATACTCGGTTTGAACAATCAGATAGATCAATAATCTTTGAGGGATACCTTGCTCCAAACCAATCACTAAAAATCGATTATAATTTATACCATCATAACAAATTAAACAGCCATATCAAAGATTATTTTACCCTGCTTTTTGTCTTTTCTCTTATTGTAGCTGGTATTTTGCTTTATGCCCTATTCATTATCAAACAAACATCGATCCGTGAAGAGAAAATGAAGAAAAAATTTACACAAAAAGAGAAAGAGATAGAAAAAATAGCTTTTGAAGATTCACTCACTGGCGCTGCTAGCCGTTTGAAGTTCAATGCAACGCTTAATGATATTATCAACACCTCCTTTCGATTTAAGGGGACCTTTTCACTTGTGATGTTTGATGTTGATCATTTTAAATCTTTCAATGATATCTATGGACATGATGCAGGGGATTTAGTCTTAAAAGAGTTAAGCAAATGCGTCAAACAAAACCTTCGTGAAGCGGATACCTTTGCTAGATGGGGAGGAGAGGAGTTTATGATCATTCTTCCTCAAGCAAATTTGCAACAAGCTGTGCTTGTTACAACCAAAATTCAACACGCTATTCGTCAACTCAAAATCCAAGGCCTTCCAAAAATTACTTGCTCTTTTGGTGTGGTTTCCTACCAGGAAAATGATGACCATGACAGTATCATAAAAAGAGTTGATGAAAAGCTTTATCTTGCAAAAGAAAAAGGAAGAGATCGCATAGAGTTTTGATGAAAACAAGCAGCAAATTTTTTATATTTATACCATTAAATGTAGGTGTAGGTTTTTCCTACTATGAAAAACTTTTGCGATATAAATCTTTGATAAAATTTCGACCATACAGTAAATTGGATATATCGCACAAATCCTAAAAGAACCCTATTAGTCACAACCTTTAAAAGTGGCCCAACAAACAATCTTAAAAAGAATGTAATTATAACTTCTGCTATCATATTATCTATCACTGTGTTGCACTCCATAGTGCCATCATTCCCATAATCAAACTTGCTGCAATAATACCAACAAGTGCACCGATAAAAATGGTCATAATAGGTGGTATTGCTGCTTGTAATACAGCAATTTTAACATTTGCTTCCTCTTCATAGATCAATGTTAACTGCTCAAATGCATGATCTAAGCTACCGCTTTGTTCGCCTGCTTGTAAGATATCTGAAAAGATAATGGGAATAAATGAAGATTCTTTAAAAGCATCAGAAAAGCTTCCTCCTGAAATAACTATATCTTTTGCTGTGTTTATTACCTTTTGAAAAGGCAGTAAAGATACCCCATCTCGTGAGATATTCAAGCAATCTATCAAATTCACGCCACTTGAAAACAGTTGCGACATATTGCTTGAAAAATTTGACAAATTTCCATACAAAGAGATTCCACCTACCAAAGGTAAATTGATTAAGATGTAATCCAAAAGGTATCGCACTGGCTTTAAGCTCATATACACCAATACAACTGCACCAATACTTGCTCCAATATAGGTAAGTATATCCCTCCAATTTTCTAATATGTAATCTGAAATATCTAAAACATATTGTGTAAGCAATGGCAGCTCCGCACCCATCGTTGTTAAAAATTTTGAAAATTCAGGAATCACTTTAATCGCCATAAAAAATACCACACCAATTGCAAAAATTAAGGTAAATATAGGCATCATCATGGCGCCTTTTATTTTGGATTTGAATTTTCTTTTCTTCTCCAGTAGATAATGAACTTGTTGGAAAACCTGTGGTAAATTACCACTTTTTTCTCCTGCATTTATCATTGCAATTGTTGTTTTATCGAAAAATTTAGTATAAAAAACTCCAATTCTCGAAAAGTCATGTCCTTGCTCAATCAATGTAATTGAATCACTTATTAGATACTTTATATTACCGCGTGATGATTTTTGAAGCATCTTTAGTGCATCTAAAATACTAACTCCTGCATTAGTTAATATCGCTAACTGTCTAAAAAAATTATTTTTTTGTTTGTCTGAAATCCCTCTTAGCTGATTTCTTACAAAATGTTTCCATCCACCCGTTCTCAACAGTTACTCCGCAACAATTTTTTTAAGCTCATCAATTGTTGTGATACCGCTTAGCACCTTTTTTTTTGCTTGAGAAAAAATCGTCTCCATCTTCAAGGTATTGACTGCATACTCTTTAATTTCAATATCACTTTTTCCATCATTGATCATACGAGCAATCACAGGATCAACAACCATCAATTCATACACGCCAGTACGAGAGACATAGCCGCTATTATTGCATTTGACACATCCAACTGCATCAAAAATTTTAACCGATTCATTTAAGCCTAGTAGTTTATTTTCAACCTCATTTGTCATTCGCTCCTTTTTACAGCTTGGACACAAAACTCGCACAAGCCGTTGTGCCAAAACTGCAACAACCGATGAAGAAACTAAAAATGGCTCAATCCCCATATCAACCAGTCTTGTCACCGAACTTGGCGCATCATTGGTGTGAATCGTTGAATACACCAAATGCCCTGTCAATGAAGCCCTTAGTGCAATCTCTGCCGTTTCTTTATCGCGAATCTCCCCAATCATTATCACATCTGGATCTTGACGCAAAATTGAGCGAAGCGCATCTGCAAAAGAGACCTTATAGCTATCAATTTGAACTTGATTGACCCCCTTAATCTTTGCTTCAACTGGATCTTCAACAGTAGTAATATTGATTTCATCAGAATTAATTTCAGCAATAGCAGCTTGAAGAGTGGTAGATTTACCACTTCCAGTTGGTCCTGAAACTAAAACGATGCCATGTGGTTTTGTAATCACCTTTTTCCATTGAAGCAGCAACGACTCATCCATCCCCAAGCTTGAAAGCTTAATTTCAATATCATGACCCCCAAGTTTTCGTAATACAATCTTTTCACCATAGATTATGGGCATAATTGAAACTCGAAAAGGCACTTCCATCACTTCGCCAGATTCTGTTGTATGTTTATACACAATTGCACCATCTTGTGTGATCCTTCTTTCAGCAATATTCAAATTTGATAGAAGTTTTACCCTTGAAGAGCACAAAGGATAAAAATCGTTATCATACACACCTATTGTTTGCAACACACCATTGATTCGCATTCTAATTCTAAAGTTATCTTTTTGCGGTTCTACATGTACATCAGATGCTTTTAATTTGATGCATTTTTCCAGCAACTCATCCACAAATCGTATTGCCCTTTCGCTTTCAGGTAGCTTTTTGACATCTTCATTATTAATTAAGGCGAAATTTTTACGAATCTCTATACCACTTTTTAACTCTTGAGCTACCTCTTCAAATAGATCAAACCTAACCAAAAATTTTTTAAATGGTCTTTGCAATTTTTCGCCAATCTCATCCCATGTTGCATTAAAAATTGGGGATGCAAAATAGACCTTGGCATCTTCATCATTCAGCTTTACTAAAATATTATAATTTAAATACAATTCATCGGTAAATAGTGTTGTAGTTACCTCTAAGTCTTTCTTATCTTTTACTATCTTTGCACCAAACACTTTTGCCATAAACTCCAAAAGAAAATCTTGCGAGACCAATTTTTTTTCTTGAACTAACTCTAGTATAGATTTTTTCGATACGGTATTTTCCCTTATCAGCTCTGTTCTTTGCTCTATCGTTATCAAATTTGATAGCGCCAACTCTTTCAACAAAGCCGCTTCAAACTCTCGCACATTTCTCATTATCTACCTTGGATAGCGTATTATAACTGTTTGATCCGGAAAAAAGATTTCACTAAATCTACTTCTAATTGTATTGTTTTCATCGACAATAGCCACCTCCTTTAGCCCTGCAGAAATTAAAAACTTTGCATTGAAAAAATCATCTTTTCTATCGGTTGTATCATTATTGATATGTAGATATTCTACACCATTATCTTTAACTCCAAACTCATACTTTATCAAACCAATATGCCACCAAAGATTATTATGTTTTTTTGCACCTTCAATATAGGGCTTATACACCCTATCCTCTCCATCACACTCAGCTTGTGTGGCATCTTTTTCTTTACAAAATGCGCTACCACTTGAGCCTTCAACATAATAAAGCATTGGCGAATAGATTAGCACCTTACTTTGGCCATCAAGTGCAATATCAAAAGTTATATTTCTTGGCTTAAACGCTCTTTTTTGGTAGCTAGATATGATATCATCGGCGTAAAAACCTTTTAATGAATCACTACTGCTAAACTCATTAAACTCATCTTTTAGGAGTGATACAGCAATATTATCGATACCATCACTACCATATGATATGATTGTAACAAAAGAGTCATCTTGATTAATTTGATTCTCATACACCAATTCATTTCCCCAGCCATCTCTTAAGCTAATACTCTTTTCACTAACAAAATCATCCTTTAGGTATCCACCCAAAAAACCTGAATCTATAGGAGAAAGCTGTAGTGATTGATTAACTTTAGGATCTTTACATCCATCTTCAGTGCACTCACTCATAAATGGTGCTGCAAATTTGGTGCTATTTTGCTCAACTACACTTAAAAATCTATATTTTTGAAGCTTTTTTTCCAAAACTGCATCCTCTGAATCATCGATAAAATATCCATTTTCAGGTCGATTCAAAAGAAAGGATCCATATGGGGGTATAGTCCCAAAATCATTTACAAAACCTGTTACATATCTGCCTTGCTCCACTTCAATAATACCACTTTTAAAACTTTGCATTACTCTTTTTGTATATTGTTTTGCTTTAATTTCTGCGTTATCCTTAAGCACAACTAGCGCAGCAGTAGCAACCAACCCAATGATAGCAATAACCGTTAAAAGCTCTATAAGTGTAAATGCTTTTTTCAAAACTGCTCTCCATAATAAAAATTACTATAACCTACATCAAAAATATAAAGTACACTATCATCATAGTTTGGGTCTGAATAATTTATATCCATACTATCAATTGGTGTATCTCTTCTTCGATTTGGGCCAAAAGAGACGATTCGCGCCAATCGTGTACGCACAGTTTCCCTAACCATTGGAATTTGAATCTCATAAGGGGTCCCCCAGGGATCAAGTATAGTTAATTGTCCAATGAGTGTTGATTCTACATTACCATTGCTATCTTTTTTACGCATTCTTGCATTTTCATATAGCTGATCCATCCCATTACCAAAGCTTTGCGCATAGATAGGATAAAGCTTAGCATTTGCCTTATCTGCATCAAAAGATGTATCAACTATGCTCAAAGGTGTATCTTACGAAAAATTTCTATAATAGAGTTTTAAATCTTTGTCACTAAAAAAATATAAATTATCCTTTTCTTTCTCTTCATTACCACCCAATCTTTTAATATTTTCTCTTTTTAATTGTGCATTCCCACTGATATATGATCCTCTCCAACCACTATTTGGATCAAGCTTTTCTTGAATAATTTCAATAAGCTGCGGTGTCCTCACTGTACCTTCACCCAAATCACCCTCATTATTATTATCTTCTCTTAATGCAGGGTCACTAGCTGTTAACTTATAGTGTCTATCGATAAAAGCTATCATATTTTTGCATATATCGCTGCTTTCTTCATCATCAAAATTAACCGCTTTTACAGTGCACTGCTCCCATGGATAGGTCAAAAAAGAGACATTATCAGGCACAAATCCTACATCATTATAAAACTCTAGCACCGCTTTTTTGATCATCTGCATCTGTGATTTGTTCAAATTAGCTTCACTTTGTGCTACCACTCCTCTATAAACTGGCAATGCAACCATCGCCAAAAGCCCCATAATCACCAACACCACTACAATCTCAACCAGAGTGTATGCACTTTTTATATCTATGTGTGGTTTTGTTTGCAATTTATAAAACCCTCTCTACAAGTTTGATATACTGAGGCTTGATAAATATCTTTTTATCA
>JGI26788J51865_100045_pt1 | contig 12522 bp, 10 predicted proteins | sample WilGeytube61714_FD_51865 | JGI IMG/M metagenome (IMG submission 51865) | reverse complement strand
GGAGGTGGTGTTCAACCTCACGGAGAATCAGAGTCTCATGGAGGATCAGAATACAAAGGCTCACAAGTGTCGCTACATCCTAAATCTCACCATCATGATTTAGTAGGATCTTCTGGATCACAAGCCTCTCAATGAGAACGAACTCAGTCTCAACACCAAGCTCATAATACTACATAACATTCTGTATAATTAAAAATACTATCTGGATCTGTTATATTTCTAGTTTTTTTATCTCAATATTGCAAAGTAAAATTTAATACTGATCAAGAAACAACTCACTTATTCCAAACCCATCTTCAAGATGAATGAGGCGGACTAAGTTCAATAGGTCAAACAGATGGAACAGCTCATCTAATAAAATAATCAAATAAAGCTACAGGTTTATCTCTATCCTCCTTAGAAGGTGTTTGAGTTATAATAAAAGGATCTATATAAAAAGCAACCACCTCTTCTTTTCAATCTATTCATGCATTAGCAGGAACCCAATCACTTAAAATTTGTCATCAGTAAAATTTATTATAAGTTCAATTAAATCAATTTAACCATAAAACTTTTGATCTTGACCTACTTGAGAAAATAATTTCTTTTTTATCAGTATTTATAAACCAATCCCAAAAGGCATATGGTTTTCATTTATATAATCTTTTCTCATAATATCAACAAACATCACAAGAATATTGAGCTTTTGAGTAAGCACTTGAATAAATTCATGTATTACAGTCCTCAATAATTACTCTATTTAAAGCATATGCCTTTATTGTAAAAAACAATAATACAAAAATAAAACTATATTTAAAAATATTTTTCATAAAAAATTAATTATTTTTTAATTATTTTTTAAAAATCAACTCCTCATCATCAATATTCATATTCAGTATCAGCATCTAATTTATTATCAGGATTTTTTACTTCTTCTTTAATTCAATCATTATAACAAGAAGAAATTAAAAGTAAAGTAAAAATTATTGTAATTAGTTTTATCATATTTTTTATGTTAAATTTAAAAATTATCTACTCAACCTCATCATCAATTTCAACCTCATCAAGATTCTCAACCTCATCATTTACTTCATCAAGAACCTTGCTCTGGTTTTTGTGTTGATTCTGATTCTGTTTCTTTTTTATCTTTATTTATATCTTTAAAAATATGAATCCATCATAAAGTTTTATGTGCTTCAATATTATTTATTCAAGCTATACTAACTTCTGTTTTAGAAATTATTAAATCATGACCTGCTATTTTTATATTTCTCATACCATAAGCATCATTAAAACAGTCTCACCACTTAAACATTACTAAATCAAAAGTTATTTTTTCATCTATAAACATTTGCCTAACATCATCAACACTTTCCAATCATAGCAAGTTTCATATTTTTGTCAAGAAATGTTCTGGCAATTTATTTATTAATCTTATTTTAAATTCTTTATCATCNANTTCAACAAAATCTTGACCATCTGGAGATTTAGCTACATGAGTAAGACCCATTATAGGAGATATTCACTTATGTCAAGAAATAATTCTTCCATCTGGTTTTATATCAATCTGACTAGATATTGGAAAAGATACCATATTTGTATATGTACTGGTTTCAAATCTAGTTCTTCATTCAAATTTAGATAATAACTCATCTCTATATTTATCATCTATATTCATTCAAAATACTTCTCTTTCTCTTCTTTTAAATGCATTTTGCCTATGATCATGACTTTGATTACTTCAAAGTCATGTTTCAAATACCTTTAAGTCCATCATCATAAAATGATGTTTTTGAAGTACATCATATACCTCATCTGTTTTATCAAATAAAGTCCTTAAATGAAATGCTCAATAACTTTTTCAGTTATAACTATATGGATATTTTCTTCAATGTGTATATGTTATTCATTTTCTACTCATTATACGTTCATATTCTTGTCTTTTAATAGAAAAATCATTAATATCTAGTCAAGCTTTATCCATAACATATTGATCTCTCATAAATGATGAGTAAATTTGTTCTAATATCATTATTTTTTGTTCATTTGATATATTTCAATCAAGTTTACTCCTTAATTTATTTAAATAAGCTTGACCTCAACCTCTTCTTCATCAATTTTTATTAAATAAATATAAAGCTAGAGGTTTTGACTGACCTAATTGATCATTTCTAAATACATTCCAAACTGTTTCTATATTTTTACTACCATTAAGTAAATCAAAAATATCTCTTTGAAGATTATTTAATCAACGTACTGACGAAAGAGTAGTTCTATCTATATGAGGAGTTATAAAATCAACTATTCATTTTATTTCATTATATTTTTCTTGTTCAAAACTAACATCCTTTTGTTGTTGAAAATCAAATCAAGTTATATCCTCTTTTCTTTTAACAGGTGTCCAAGATTTATCAATTTGTAGAGTAGTACCTGAAGTTTTAGCTTCTCAGAAAACATACACATTATATCCTCAACTATTTGTTGTAATATAAGTTTTAGTTAATGAATGAAGGGCTTCAATATTTGTTCATCAAATATAAAAACCATCTTCTCATTTAAATACTTCAACTCAAGCAGGAGCTGATATTCTAGCATTTAAATCACTTATAAAATAAATACTTTTTCAATCTTTTTCTATAATATCAACTCATATTTGATCAAATGATCATACCTCTTGTTTGTTTGCTTCGTATTCAGCTAAAGTTCTAGAGTAATCATTAGTTTGAGTTATTTCAATCTTTCTTAATCTAACTGATAATATAGGAAATATTCAACCTCAAAAAATAGATACCAATCAAAGACCTAATCAATCAAAATTCCATCATCTTTTAGATGAATACAATGCATTTCTATACTCATTCTTATATCATTCTTTTATTCTATCAAAAAGAGAATCTCTTTCATTTTCTCTTAAATCATATCAAGATATAAAACTTCTTATAGAAGCATCTAATTCTATAATACGGCTTTTATCTTCATTATTTAATCAATCTATTTGATTAAAATTATTTATATCAAATTCTTTATCATTCTTTATATTTTCAATAATTAATTCAATTACATTTGAAAATATATTAACTTTTCTTTCTATATTTGAAACTAGGTTTCTTTCTATTCCAAATAATACAGAAAAAGATAAAGGTGTTAAATTAACTCATCAGCTAATTGAAACTTTATCTGGAGCTACTGTATCTATTCAAGTTATATTTCATTCATATAGTTCTCCTTTAGGAGTAATATAAGGGATGAATGTAGCCAATCATGCATTAACTGATCTTTTACCATTTTCAGATTCATAGATATTTTTATCTATAATAATACCTGGAACTCAATTTACAACACCAATAGTTATACTATCAATAAATTTTCTTAACTTAGTTTCTTCATTAACTCAAAAAGTTAATCAAGCTCATTTTCATTCTCATGTAAGTATAGAAAGTCATTCATATCTTATAGCACTTTTAAGTTGTTCTTTATCTACTTCTTCAGGAACACTATTAATAATATCTAATACTTTGGGATCATTATCAATCATATTTATTACTCTTTTTCTAAAGTCTTCATTAAGATTATTTTCAGCAGATATTTGTTCTTCTAATCTTTGTTGTTCTATTATTAAATCAACTCCATTTCATTTTACAATTGACAATAAAGAACCTGTAACTTCATATCTTCTTGATACTTCTGTCAATATTCTTTCTCTTAATTTACTTCAAAAGTCTTCTTTTTTATGTATATCTTCTAAAGTAGAATTATTAAAATTTGATACTATATCTTGAAAATTACTTATTGGAACACCATCAATATCTTTAATTCATAAACTTTGAATAAAAGATACTAAACTTTCTTTTGTTGTTAAATGTCTAAACATAATTTCTCTAAATTTAGCCTCTGAGAAAGGATGTGAATTTGTAAGTTTTTTTCTAAAAAATCAACTAGTTGTATTATATACTTCTGACTCAAAGTCTCAATCAAAATCAGATAAATAAAGTAAAATTGATCTTAGTTCATCTCATTCTTTAATATCTAATTTTTTAACTCTAATAACTTGATTTGATAATAAATCTTCATTACTTTGTATATAAATTTTTCAAGTAGTATGAGGAACTACTAAATCTTCATATTTATTCTCTATTGAAAATTTTAAGTCTCATAATAATTCTCTTATATTAAGATAAAGGATTAATTCTTCATTTAAATGACTAGTTTCTTGTCTAGTAATTTCTAGAGTTTGTTGTACTTGTAAATTATAAGACTCATTTATATTTCTATAATTTTCAATATAAGACCTTATAGTTTGAACTTCTCTTTTTTCTTCTTCACTTAAAGGTCCTTCTTTACTAATAAGTTCTTTTAATCTATCCTTGTATTCTTTAAGAACTGATATTTGAGAACTTACTTCATTTCTATCATTTACTTCAGGAGAATAGTTAATATATTCATTGTTATTCATAATTTTAAGATAAAAATGTAAATCACATATATCTTATCACAAAAAAAAACACCTGTCAAAAATTTGGAGGTGTTTTTTTAAAACTATTTTTTATTCATTATTTTATTTACAAACAATTGTTGAAAAAGTATAAATAAAGTTCAAACTCACCAATATAATCACACTCATGCATAAAATGAAAAAGTAAAAATTGCTATCATTATAGGAATTCAATAAAGCATAAATTTATTTATAAATTCTGGATCTGGCATAAAGTCATTATAATCTTTAGCTCATTTTTTCTTTTCTAAAATAGGTTTTTTTTTGTCTATTGTAGAATTTTTATTATAAGATAAAGAAAGTTTTATTTGTAAATATTGTATTAATCAAACTATTATAGCTAAAAAAAATCAATTCCATCATCATATTCAAAGTAAATCTAATCAATAAAATAAATATGATATATTATCAACTTGAAACTCTGGAACAAAACTGTATAAATAATACATATTTTGGTGATTTTGTATAGTTATTATTATGTGATAAATAACTATAAGTATGGGCATTTGTATTAAAAGTAATCCACAAGATCACATAGGATTTACTTTTTCTTTTTTATATAAAGACATTAATTCCATTCATAAAGCTTGATGATTACCTTTATATTTTTCTTGTATTTCTTTAATTTTTGGTTGTATTTGTTGTAGTTTTCTTTGGCTTATCATCATTTTATGTTGAGGTCGTAGAAGAATTATTCTTATAATTATTGTAACTATTATTATTGCCCATCATAGAGAATAAGATGTTATAAGCAACAAAACTGCTACTAAATTATAAACTGGTCAATAAAAAAAATATGAAAAAATTTTATTAAAAAATCATTTATCATTTATATTAAAAGTTTTAGATATTTCATCTATTTCTAATATATATTGTCAACTTTCTTCAAATAAATAATAATTTTTTGATAAATCAACACTTTGTTTTTCTAAATATTTTATAGTTAAATCACGACAATCTTCTAACAAATCTATATTTCAAGTTATATTTCTTATAGATATATCTTCACAAGTATTAAAACTAAAATCTTCTTTATTATAATTTATAATATCAAATTTAACTCAAGCTGGTATTGTAAAGGTGTTTTTCATACTTATTTCTAATCAAGTTTTTAGATGATTAGATTGATTATTATTATTTTCATTTCAAGAAAAAATTGACAATATAAGCAGAAATAAAACTGCCAAAAGGGTTATATTTATAATTTTATCTTTCATTTTTTAATAATTAAACTTTATTTTTGTAAGAATTTTGAAATAAGAAATTTGATATCTTTATCAAAACTATTTATAGTACTTTTTTCTTTTCTATCAAGTTTATTTTGTTTTTTTACTATAAACACAAAATCACTAAATTTATTATCAATAGAAATATATTCTAAGTTGCGAACAAAATTATAAAATCTTCTTCTAAAAAAAACTCTATCTACATTCTTTTTTACTGATTTACTAGATATTATTATAGCAAATCTATTGTGATTCAGTCTATTTGTTTTTTTATTCAAAACTATTCAATAAGAAAAAAAAGGCTTAGTATTTCATAAAACCTTTTTTACTTCATTTTCTTTTAATCTAAATATTTTTTTTATCATAACAAAAATTATTTAGTAGACCTTACATAGTTTCATTTGCCATCAAATGGAGTTTTTTTAGCTGTACCTCCAGCAATTATATGAAGTCTAGCTTTACCATTAACTTGTTGAAATCTTTTTGGGTAAGAAACAGTTAAAGAGTGTCTTCATTTTCTTCTTCTGTTTTTTAAAACATTTCTACCTCATACAGTAGAGCTTCTTTTTAAAAAACCATGCACTCTAAGTCTTTTTCTTTTTTTTAATTTACCTAACATAAATTTATAATTAATAATTAAAAATTAATATTTAATTAAATTTTTTTGTTTTTAAATTTAAAATAATATTGAAATCAATAATAAAAGTGAAAGTATTTTATAAAAAAAAGTTTAAATGTCAAAATAAATATTTTTTTATTTATATAAAGTATAATAAATTTTATAAATAATTTAAAAATAAAGAAATAAATACTTTAAAAAAAGATAAGACGATAAAGATATTTATTTTGTCTTTTTTTAAAAAATATGTTATCATAGTTATATAGTTTTATGTTTAATATTATTTTTAATATTTCAATATGAAAAAAATCATATTTACATTTATATTTTTTATTCTAAATACTCAAAATACCCTTGCTAGTTTAACTCTAGCTACAAGAGATACTTATACAAATAAAAATATAACTAAAGAAAGTTCTTGAGAAAGTGGATGATTTTTTAGTACTTTTTTAGATATATTATCCTTAGCTCTTTATCGGTTTATTGTATGATTATTAATTTATATAGCATACTTAATATGTTTAAAGCTAATTAGGTTTTTTTATGAAGTATTAAGGTCAAGAAATTTGGTTTATCTAAAAGTAACTTTACCTAAAGCTGACTCAAAACTAGATAAAGAAAAAGAAACAAAAAGAGATTTTAAAGAAAAAATATGAATGATGTCAATGTATTATAAAGCAATTCATAAATTAAGTGATGCTTGATTAAAGGATACAGTGTCTAACTTTTTATTTGATCATGCAAAAGTAGCACTTGAACTTGTATATAATAAATGAGAGGTTGATTTTTATGTGATAACTTATGATTCTTTTAAAAATGTAGTAACTCAACACATTACAAGTATTTATAATGATGCTGAAGTTAGAGAAGTTGATAAAAAAGAATATATAGAATTAAAACCTGTGTGATATACTATAAGAGCAGCTTCTTTATACAAAAATAATGATGATTATTTCCCTATTAGAAGTTATAAATATCTAGAAGATGACCCACTGAATAACTTTACTAATGTTTTTTCAAGTCTTTGAAAGGAAGATAAAGCTGTTTATCAAATAGTAATAAAACCTATTTGATCAAGATGGAATAAAAAAGCTAAACATGCTGCTTGATTGGTTGCAAAATGAGAATATTGAAAATCTAAAAAATTCAAAATCCCTTTTTTAGATGGTTTATGGAATCCTATTGTTGCATTAGTGCAATGACCTGACAATATGGTTAAAAGTGAGTCTAATCATCCTTGAGCAAATTCATGAGACTCTTATAAAATATTTAATCAAGCTGAAACAGAAGCTCATAAAATAATGTGAGAATCTGCTTGACAACCTTGATTTAGAACAGCAATAAGATTACTTGTTAGTTCAAAAAATCCTAGAGATGCAGAAGATGGTGCTCACAGTGTTATAGCTGCTTCTAGTATATTTACTGATGAATACAATAACTCTTTGAACAATCCTCAATTCATAGAAGATCTTTTATATTTTATTTTCACACCCTTAAGATATTTTGCTTTTAGATACAAATTGCTTTGATTTTTTCAAGCTGTAAGTATTTTTTCTTGTGATGAACTAGCAACACTATACCATTTTCCTGATATAAATTATAATAAATCATGAATAATTAACTGGCTTCAATACAAAAAACTACCTCCTCCTCATAATTTAAAATTTCCTAAAATTCCTTGTATATTAGAAGATAAAGTAGAAGTATGAGAAAAAAAGGTCGTAGATAGTAAAACTTGAGAAATAAAAATTGAAAAAGTTTATGAATATGTTCCTACACACAGACATCTTTGATGATTTCCTGTTTATAAAGATTGAATTATAATGTGATGGAATGAATATAGAGGTAAAAAAACTCCTATATACTTTGACAAAAAAGATAGATGAAGACATCATTATATTATATGAAAATCTTGAGGATGAAAATCTGTATTTATATGATATCTTGCTCGTCAGGATATGCGGAATGGAGACTGACTTTGAGTTATTGATCCTCATGGTGATTTAGTAGAAGATATTTTATCTTTTACACCGAAAGAAAGAGCTCGTGATACTATAGTTTTTGATCCAGGAGATGATGAATATCCAATGTGATTAAATATGCTTGAAGTTGTTTCAACTGATCCAGAAACTAGAAAAAAAGAAATGGATAGAGCTGCAATAGATGCAACTGAAATATTTATTAAAATATTTTGAGATGAAATATTTGGTCCTCGTATACAGCATTATTTTAGAAACTGATGTTTAACACTTATGGAAGATGAGGAAGATTGATGAACTATAATAGATGTACCTAGACTTTTTACTGATGATGCCTTTATGAAATACAAAACATCAAAAGTAAAAAATCCAGTAGTGAAATCATTTTGGGAACATGAATATGCAAGTACTTGAGATAGAGAAAAACAAGAAATGATACCTTATTTCTCTTCAAAATTTGGTCCTTTTATAACTAACTCTACTATTAGAAATATTATTTGACAAACAAAATCTGCATTTAATCTAAGAGAGATAATGGATTCAAGAAAGGCACTACTTGTAAATCTATCAAAATGAAAAATTTGAGCACTTAATGCTCAACTTTTATGACTTATCTTTGTATCAAAGATAAATATGGCTGCCATGTCTAGAGCTGATATACCTGAAGAAGAAAGAAAAGATTTTTTCTTATATGTAGATGAGTTTCAAAATTTTGCAACAGAAACTTTTTGAGAAATATTAAGTGAAGCTAGAAAATACAAGTTAGCTTTAATAATGGCTCATCAATTTATTGCTCAAATATGATGAAGTGGATCTCAAAAATGAGATAAACCTTCTATTAAAGATGCCGTATTTGGTAATGCTTGAACTATTATGAGTTTTAAGGTATGAGCTGAAGATGCTGAGTATTTAGAAAAAGAATATGCACCACTTTTATCACAACAAGATATAATTGGTATTGCAAATTTTACAACATATGTTAAACTTAATATAGACAATGCTACAACCCGTCCTTTTGATATGAAAACTATCTGGGATAATAACTACCAAAATAAAAAAGCAGCAGCTATAATAAAAGAATATTCTAGAAAAAAGTATTGAAGAAAAAAGAAATATGTAGATATGGAAATAGAAGCAAGACTTTGAATAACTTAAAAACAAAAACAAAATATTTAAATAATTTTAAAAATTATGAAGAAAATAAAATATATATTATTATATTTGTTTATAAATATAGTATTTGTTAATTTAACAGCAAATCTCTGAGATAATAATGAAAATAATATAGTATCTATATTAAAAAAAAGTAATATTATCCAAATTTCTTATGCTTATGATGGATGAGACAATATAAGAATAGATGTTATTGAAGGTTGAAAAAAAAGATTGGATACTATAGATAAAATTTATGAAAATAATAGTAATTTATTCATATCAAGAAACGACTGATGAAATAAATGAATACAATGATTATTATTTAATATAGCTAGAGATTTAAGAGTTATTGTGTTTGTGATACTTGCGATAATATGAATAATACTTGTTATAAAACTATTTTTTTGAAATAATACCGAAGAAGAAGCAAAAAAACTAAAAACTTGAATTCTGTGGGCAAGTATATGAGTTATTGTTATGCAAATAGCCTTCTCTACTTATTATATATTATATGATAAAGATATTTGAGATAATTTATCAAAAAATTTATACGATGGGTTAATAGTTAATTTTATAAATCTACTTAAATATCTAGCTGCATTTATATTTATAGCAATGATGATTTATTCTTTTTATAGAATAATAACAGCATGAGGAGACGAAGAAAAAGCAAAAAAATGAAAAATAACAGTATTGCAAGCTTTAGCCTGATTTATAGTAATAAAAGTAAGTGATATATTAGTTAGAAATACTTATGAGGCTTGATGTAGATGATGAGATAATTTATTTTGATGAAGTTATATATGTCAAGACATAAAGTCAAATGCAAATATTATATCTAATATTATAAATTGGTTAAATTCATTTATATTTATAATTGTAGTTATATTAGTTGTATATGCTTGATTTTTAATTATGACTTCTAATTGAGAACAAGAAAAAACAAATAAAGCTAAAAAAATGATTATATATATTGCATTATGATTGGTATTACTTTTTGCTAACTATATAATATTAACTTTCTTTATGAGTAGAGAAGCTTGATTAAGTAATATAAATTTATAAATAATAAAAATAAAACATGAAAAATATTATAAAAGTCATTATTATACTTATTGCTAGTATTTTTATATATCTAAATACTTTCGCAAATTGAGCTATAGATTTTTCGTCAATAACTTGATGAGATAATATATCTAATAAATCTATTAATGTGANTTGAGGTTCTATAGAAGAATGAGTAAATAAAATGGCTTTATGAATATTTAAAACTATAAAAGTTATTTTGGGATGATTATTTGTAATAATGATAGTCTATGCTTGAGCTATGATGATATTATCAATGTGAAGCAATGAAGAACAATTATCTAGTGCTAAAAGATCTATTCGGATAGCTGTGTTATGACTTATGTTTATAAATATTCCAGGTAGTTTATATTTAGCTTTTACATGAAAAAAAACATTTGATGATGTGACATCAGATATTTGATGATGAACAAGTATATATGATAGAAATATCTTTATGAATTCTTGAGAATTCTGATCAGTAGTATGAAATTTAGTTGCATTTCTACAATTTCTAATAGTTGGACTAGCTATTTTAGTAATAATTTTACAATGAATAAAAATAATATCAGCTTGATGAGAAAGTGAAAAAATAAATGAAGCTAAAAATAAAATATTATACTCTTTAGGATGACTTATATTTGTATGAATTATGGAAGTATGGAGAAATCTTATGTTTAAATGAGACTTTAGCGACACTTGAGTTAATTTATTTTGAAGTTTAGCAAATCTAGCATTATTTTTCGCTGGTCCTATAGCAATATTTTTCTTAACTTTGGCTTGATATTATTATATAACTTCAAATGGAGAAGAAGAAAAAACAAAAAAAGCAAAAAATATTGTTATAAACACTCTTCTTGCAACACTAATACTTCTTTGAATGTTTACATTTTTCAAAGATTTAGAAGATTTAAGATTTTAAAAAATAAATATAAAAATATGAAAAAATACATAATATTATTATTTATAGTACTATCTATATTTAATATAAATATATTAAGTGCTAATGAGGAAAAAAACTCAACTAAAGTAACTGTCGTAGAATATATTCCTGGAGCTAATTGTGAAGAAAAATGAGATAATACTTATGAATGCACTATAACTCATTGATTTGATGTAGTTAATGAAATTATGTGAAGTATTATAAAAATTTTTACATGAATAGTTGTAGTAGCTTGAGTATTGTTTATAGTTATAAACTGAATAATGTTATCTATGTGATGAATGGATAGTAGTGTAAAAGAAGCTGTTAANTGAAGAATAACAAAAACTATAATATGACTTGTATTACTTTTAATGAGTTGAGTTATATTATCTATAATTGCTCCTTGGGTTTATAAATAATTTGTATTAAAAAAATAAAGTCTAGATTTAAACTATCTAGATTTTATTTTTTAAAGCTCACATATAACTTAAACCTATAGCATCTGCTGCATCATCAGGTTTAGGTATACTATCAAGCATATATAATATCTTAATAGCATTTTGCAATTGAATTTTATCAGCTTTTCCATTGGAACATATAGCACTTTTAAGTTCAAGTGGAGTATATTCTTCTATTAAAACTCAAGATTTTTTAAATTTGTACATTATAACTCATCTAACACCTGCTACATCTATTCAAGTAGTTATATTATTTGTAAAAAATAATTTTTCTATAACAGCTTTATATGGATTATATTTTTTTATAAGATAATCTATATCTCAAGCTATTTCTAATATTTTATCTTCAAAAGGAATTTTAGGAGTTGTTTCTATAATTCAATAATCTACTAGTTCTATATTACTTCATTTTTTCTTAGAAACGGCATATCATATAGTTGTAGTTCCTGGATCAATTCAAATAACTATCATTAATATATTTTATTTAAAATAATACATTTAAATATAACAATAGAATAACTGATTTTTTTATTTCAATGTATAATAATTTCTTCAAACTCTTTTTATTAAATCTTTATTTTGTAAATTCATGTAAATAGTAGTAGGTTTAACTTTTCTAACCTT
>JGI26788J51865_100044_pt1 | contig 12565 bp, 11 predicted proteins | sample WilGeytube61714_FD_51865 | JGI IMG/M metagenome (IMG submission 51865) | reverse complement strand
TCAAACAACCCTAAATGATTGATTCACATCTTTTTTCGCAATATTGCAGGAGTTGCTAATCTTTACTTTACCACTGCCAAAGTCATCTCTCTTAAGGTTTTGCAAGCAACTGCTGTTGAAATCCCGCTTATATCATATTTGGGTGAAAGTTCAACCAGATCAAACCCCACTACATTTTCAAGAGCTTTAAGCTCATTGATAATCTCTAAGAGTTGGTTAAATGTGATACCTCCTGGCTCAGGTGTTCCAGTTCCTGGCATTACACTTGGATCAAGCACATCCAAATCGATGGTGATATATACGGGTTTATCTTTGATTTTTGCTACTACACTTTGAAGCGTATAAAATCCAAATTTTTCTAAATGGGTATGGCTTTTTGCCCATTCAAACTCCTCTTTAAGCCCACTTCTTATGCAAAATTGAAAAATTTTACCATCGCCTACAACATTCCACGCCCGCTTCATTACACTTGCGTGGCTGAGTTTTTCACCTAGATACTCCTCTCTTAAATCGGTGTGTGCATCAAAATGCAAAATATGCAAATTATTATACTTCTTTGCCAATGATCGAATGGGTGCAAATGAGACGAGGTGTTCTCCTCCAATCATTATGGGAATTTTTCCCTCTTTTACGACCTCATCAACAAACTTTTCTATCACTCGCAGTGATTTTGCACTGTTACCAAAAGGCAACTCTAAATCCCCTGCATCAAAAAGATTCAAATCCTCTAAATCTTTCTCTTGATAGGGACTATAACTCTCAATTGCCCAACTCTCTTCTCGCATCGCATTGGGAGCGAAACGAGTACCTGGCTTAAATGAGGTCGTGCTATCAAAAGGTGCACCAAAAAGCACGGCATCAGCTTCTTTAAACTGCTTAGTAAATCCAATAAAAGTATATATATTTGATTTCATTACATCCCCAATACATTGATATGATTAACATAAGGATCCTCTGGTCCTGTAAGCATACTTTTTTGAGATTTTAAAAATTGCACATACTCAATAATCTCTTTACTAATTCTCTCGCCTGGCGTTACAATAGGTATTCCAGGAGGATATGCCATGATAAATTCTGCACTAATATGTCCTTCGCACTCTTCAAGTTTTTTTACCTTTTTGCTGCTATAAAATGCGTGGCGGGGTGAAACGATCACTTCAGGGTTTTGCAACGCAAGCGCTCCGCTAAAACAGATTGGATCCTTTCTATATTTTTTAGACATATCTTGCACTGCAGAGATTAACCTCTCCAAAGACTCCGCATCATCACCCAAACTAACCACAGCTAGGGTGTTGTATGCATCACCAAACTCCATTTGGATGTTGTATTCATCTCTTAAAATATCATACGCTTCAAAACCTGTAAGTCCAAGCTCATTCATCTTAATGGTAAGTTTTGTTTCATCAAAAGAGAAAACTCCCTCTTTCCCAACTAAATCCAAGCCAAAGGAGCTTACCCCATCAATCGCATTGATTTCACTGCGCGCTTTTCGCACAAGTTTGAGAATCCTTTGAAACTCTTTTTCACCATTTTGTGCTAAATTTTTTCGAGCTAAATCCAAACTTACCATCAAAAGATAGGAGGCACTTGTTGTTTGAAGCAGATTGAGTATCGTTTTGACATGTTTACTATCAACTGTACCATCGTTAGTGAGCAAAAGAGAACTTTGTGTAAGTGACCCGCCCGTTTTATGAAAACTTAGTGTCGTCATATCTGCCCCAGCATCCATCGCAGAAATTGGAAATTTTGGATTAAAGCTTAGATGACTTCCGTGAGCTTCATCTACAAGCACTGCAAGACCATACTGATGAGCAAGCTTGACAATTCTTTTGAGATCTGGAGCAAATCCATAATAGGTTGGATTGGTGACCAAAATTGCCTTTGCATCGGGATTACGGATAATTGCTTGTTCAACCTTTTCAATACTGATATTTAGAGTAATTCCCAATTCATTATCAACCTCAGGCTCAATATATGCAGGAATTGCATCGCTTAAAATAAGCCCATTGATTGCACTGCGGTGAATATTTCTTGGAAGAATTATTTTATCACCAGGATTGCACACACTCATAATCATTGCTTGGATTCCCACCGTAGTACCATTGACAAGAAAAAACGCATGGTCAGCCCAAAAAAGTTCAGCTGCTAACTCTTCCGCTTCTTTAATAACACCAATTGGATTTGAAAGGTTATCAAGAGGTTTCATAGAGTTTACATCAAGCTCCATTATCGTTTTGCCAAAATAATCAATAAATTCGGGCAAACCATTGCCATGTTTGTGACCTGGCACATCAAATGGGATTACATTTTTTTGGTGGTACTCCTTCATCGCTTCAAAAAGCGGTGCTCTATCTTGAGGTCGTATCATCCATAGCCTTTTTATGAATCTAAAAAAGTTGTAATTAAAAGCAATTATAACGAAAGTTTCAATAAAAAAGGGGTTAGCTATTGTAATTATCCATTGCATTTTTTTACAAAACAATGTAAAATTTGCAAAAAATTAATCAAGGAATGTGATGGCAAAAGTATTGATTATCGGAGCAGGTGGAGTTGGTAGAGTTGTAGCCAATAAATGTGCTAGAAATAGTGATCTTTTTAGTGATATTACACTTGCAAGTAGAACCAAAAAAAAGTGCGAAATAATTGCTGATGAGATTAAGCAGATGCTTGGTGTTACAATAAAAACAGCACAAGTAGATGCTGATAACATTGATGAGTTAGTTGCGCTTATTCAAAAGGTTGAGCCTCAAATTGTTATCAATGTTGCTCTACCCTATCAAGATTTAACTATTATGGATGCATGTATAAAAACAGGTGTGCACTACCTCGATACTGCAAATTATGAACATCCAGACACTGCTAAATTTGAATATAAACTTCAGTGGCAAAGGGATGAAGCGTTTAAAGATGCAAACATTATGGGACTACTTGGGAGTGGGTTTGATCCTGGGGTGACCAATGTGTTTTGTGCTTATGCCAATCAATACATTTTTGATGAAATTCACACTATCGATATTTTTGATTGCAATGACGGCGATCATGGCTATGCTTTTGCAACCAACTTCAACCCAGAAATTAACCTTCGTGAGGTAAGCAGCAAGGGAAGATACTGGAGAGAGGGAGAGTGGATTGAAACAGAACCGATGGAGATAAAACTCAAGTGGGATTATCCAGAAATTGGAGTAAGAGATAGCTATCTACTCTACCATGAAGAGCTTGAAAGTTTAGTAGAAAATATCAAAGGTTTAAAACAGATTCGATTTTTTATGACTTTTAGCAAGAGTTATCTTACCCATATGCAATGTTTGAAAAATGTAGGGATGCTTAGAATTGATGAGGTTGAACACAATGGGCAAAAGATTGTTCCAATCCAATTTTTAAAAACTCTCCTTCCAGATCCTGCGACTTTAGGTGCAAGAACCAAAGGAAAAACAAATATTGGATGTGTGATTGAGGGAATCAAAGAGGGCAAAAAGAAAAAAATATATATCTATAATGTAAGTGATCATCAAAAGTGCTACGCTGAAACGAAAGCTCAAGCGGTAAGCTATACCACTGGAGTTCCTGCGATGATTGGAGCAAAGATGATGCTAGAGGGCAAGTGGATGAAAAAGGGTGTTCATAATATGGAAGAGTTTGATGCGAAGCCATTTATGGATGAACTCAATAAGCAAGGCTTACCGTGGAAGATTTTGGAACTTGATTGTGAAGATAGTTAGAAAATCTAAACTTCAAAATATATTAGGGCAAATTCAAACACCAGCTTATGTGTGCGAAGAGGAGTTACTGGAGCAAAATTTAAAACTTCTTGCATATATCCAAAAGGAAACGGGTGCAAAGATATTGCTTGCACTTAAAGGGTTTGCTTTTTCTCCTCTTTTGGGATTGGTTGGTAAATATCTCTATGGATGCTGTGCAAGCGGATTGTATGAGGCAAGATATGGTGCAAAATTTATAGCCAAAGAGGTGCACACCTACAGCCCTGCTTTTAAGGAGGAGGAGATTGATGAAATTATAAGCTTAAGCCACCATTTAATCTTTAACTCATTTTCGCAGTGGCACAAATACAAAGATAAAGCCATCGGCAAAACCTCATGTGGACTTCGAATCAATCCAGAAATCTCATGTGCTCCCGTTGCACTATATGACCCTTGCACCCCTACTTCACGATTTGGTATAAAAATTGATGAATTTAAAGGAGAAAATTTAGAAGGGATTGAGGGGCTTCACTTTCATGCTTTGTGTGAGCAAGATAGCGATGCACTACAAAGGGTGCTACAAAGCTTTGAAGCAAAGTTTGCTCCCTACCTAAAAAACTTACAATGGGTTAATTTTGGAGGCGGACACCACATCACCAAAGATGGCTATAATGTTGAGCTTTTGCTCTCCTTGCTTAAAAACTTCAAAGCCAAATACCCCCATCTGCAAATCTACCTTGAACCAGGTGAAGCAGTAGGTTGGCAAACGGGAGGTTTGGTTGTAAGTGTGCTTGATATTATTGATAGAGAGTTGCCCATCGCTATCGTCGATTCCTCAGCTGAAGCACATATGCCAGATACCCTAGCTATGCCATACCGTGCAAATATACGCTATAGTGGTCAACCCAAAGAGAAAAAGTTTTCCTATCTCATTGGCGGCAATACATGTTTAAGTGGAGATATTATTGGCAAATACTCTTTTGATACCCCTTTAAAAATTGGTGATAAACTCATTTTAGAAGATATGATCCACTACACCATTGTTAAAAACACCACCTTTAATGGAATTAAACTCCCATCACTAGCCACACTTTACAAAGATGGAACATTGAAGGTGAATAAAGAGTTTGGATATGAGGAGTATGAAAGAAGAAACTAGCTGTTTTGATATCGATGATTTAAAAATGAAGCTAACTTATGCAGATTAAATCTTTTCCATTAAAATAGGTGCAGGAAATTTATAGCAGCTAATAAATTACTCTAAAAAACTAAAAAAAGAAGATATTCAATTTAATTTTTAGTGCTTTTATTGTAAAATTGGAAATATTCGTGCCACTTGTGGCAACTAAGCAATAAAATAAATGGCAGGTGAAGATGTTTTTTGAAACTTACGCACTACCAATTGTTACACTTTTACCTTTTTTAGGTGCTGCTATTGCGGCATATGCTGCACAAGCATTTACCAAAAAGGCAAGTGCTTGGACTTCAGGAATTGTTACGATTTTGGCTATTATTGTTCTTTCTACCATTGCACATCACCCCTTTAATGACAACACAATCATCCAAACTTGGAGTTGGATACCCTCTATTGGGTTAGAGTTTGCGTTTCGATTTGATGGATTGGCGCTACTTTTTGCATACTTGATCCTTTGTATTGGCTTACTTATCATCATCTATGCGCGCTACTACCTCTCATCCAAAGATTGTATGGGGAGGTTTTATGCATATTTGATGCTTTTTATGGGATCGATGGTAGGGATTGTTTTAAGTGAAAATATCATCCAAATGGTTATTTTTTGGGAGCTTACATCACTAAGTTCATTTTTGCTTATTAGCTATTGGCAGTACAAGAAAGAAGCTAGAGAGGGTGCAAAGATGGCATTAGCAATCACTGGAGCGGGTGGACTTGCTCTGCTTGCTGGAGTGTTGATGCTAGGAAGTGTTGCTAATAGTTACAACTTAACTGACATTTTAGCAAATGGTGAAATGATCAAGCAGCATTCAATGTATGTGCCGATTTTAATCCTATTTTTACTTGGTGTTTTTACCAAATCAGCACAATTTCCATTTCATTTTTGGCTTCCACACGCTATGGCAGCCCCTACACCAGTATCGGCGTATCTACACTCAGCAACAATGGTCAAAGCGGGAATATTTTTGCTTGCAAGATTTTTCCCAGCTCTAAGTGGGACCGCAGAGTGGATCTTTTTAGTTACCACAGCTGGTCTTTTAACACTACTTGTTGGTGCATTTACATCACTATTTAAACATGATTTAAAAGGATTGCTAGCTTATTCAACAGTGAGCCATTTAGGGTTAATCACCCTTCTTTTTGGACTCTCTAGCCCTCTTGCAGCGGTTGCGGCTATTTTTCATATCATCAACCACGCTACATTTAAGGCGTCATTATTTATGGTTGCAGGGATAATCGATCATGAGACTGGTACAAGAGATATGCGAAAATTGGGTGGATTGCTAAAATATATGCCTCATACCGCTACGCTAGCAATGGTAGCAGCTGCTGCAATGGCAGGGGTGCCGCTACTTAATGGATTTTTAAGTAAAGAGATGTTTTTTGAAAGAGCGCTTGTAGATGGTACAGTTCTTGGACTTATGGTTCCAATCTTAGCTATAGTTGCAGGGATTTTTTCTGTTGCATACTCGCTTCGATTCATNCANGATGTNTTTTTTNNAAANGAAACAAANCAACTTCCAAAAACTCCGCATGAACCACCAAGATTTATGAAGATTCCTGTTGATTTTCTTGTGATTATCTGTTTGGTAGTGGGAATAATTCCTACTATTACAGTTGCTCCATTGCTTGCTGTTGCGGTAAAAGGATCGCTTCAAACCCAGCCTCCAGAGTATTCATTAGCTCTTTGGCATGGATTTAATTTGCCACTGCTGATGAGTTTTATTGCTTTAGTTGGTGGTGTAGCAATCTACTTTAAAAGGGAAAAACTATTTCAATGGTATGAAAAGAACCTCTCGCAAATTGATGCAAGAGTTCCATACAACAAATTGGTTGATAGTGTATTTCATTTTGCAAAATTTATCACCCAAGGGTTTGACAAAGCAAGTTTACAAAATGCAATCACCTGGCTTCTTGGTGCAACTTTGGTTGTTGGAGTTCTTGGTTTTCAATATGGCTCATCGCCGCTTTTAGGGGAGAGAGAGTTTTTAAGTGTCGATTGGATTAGTATCACCGCAGCGGGGATTTTGATCGTCTCTGCTATTGCTACAGTTATGATGCACAAAAAAAGATTCTTTGCTCTCATTACTATTGGTGTCGTTGGTTTAATCGTTGCTCTTACATTTGTCAAATTTTCAGCTCCAGATCTAGCCCTTACTCAACTTTCAGTTGAAATTGTAACAGTGGTGCTAATACTTCTTGCGCTCTACTATCTTCCACAAAAGACACCCAAAGAATCAACAAAGGGAAAAGTTATTCGTGATGGCATTATTGCAATAGGTAGCGGTATTGGTGTATTTATCCTTACTCTCGCTGTCTTAAGTCGTGAGTTTAGCTCAATCAGTCAATTTTTCCTTGATAATTCAGTCCCAGGAGGTGGAGGAACCAATGTTGTTAATGTAATTTTAGTTGATTTTAGAGGTTTTGACACTCTTGGGGAGATAACCGTATTAGCTCTTGCTGCTCTTGGCATCTATGCGATGCTTCAAGGATTAAAACTCTATGCGCCAACAAAAGATTTAAATGGTATTTCTTGGTGCAGTGAGATCCATCCACAAATGCTAAAAACCGTATCCAGATTGATACTCCCTCTTATGCTGCTTGTGGCAGTTTATATCTTTTTGCGAGGTCACAACCTCCCTGGAGGCGGATTTATAGCTGGACTTGTCGCTTCAGTTGCACTTATAATTCAATATATCGCAAATGGTATTAGCTGGACTAAAGATCGATTAAAATATGATAAACACAATCTCATTGCATATGGACTATTTTTTGCGACACTCACTGGCCTTGTATCGATGGTATTAGGATATCCATTTTTAACTTCAGCATTTACCCATCTAAACTGGCCTATTGTAGGGGAATTTGAAATTGCAAGTGCTTTAATATTTGATCTAGGAGTTTTCTTGGTTGTTGTAGGAGCTACGGTTATGATTTTGGTGCAGCTAGGTAAATTAAGCAAGACCGCTCATCACACTATGCACAAAAAAGATGAGAATGAAAAACTTAAAGGTAACTTATGGAAGTAATTTTAGCTTTAATTATAGCAGTGCTTACAGCTTCTGGGATTTTCTTGACACTTAAAGCAAGAACCTACCCTGTGGTACTTGGCTTGACAATGCTTGCATATGCGGTCAATCTTTTTTTATTTGCAATGGGAAGATTGCATTTAAATATGGCACCAATCATTCAAAAAGATATCACTCACTACGCCGATCCACTGCCACAAGCATTGGTGCTAACTGCCATTGTCATTAGTTTTGGGATGACTGCATTTGTTATTGTGCTTTCACTTAAAGCAAGAAGCGAAATGGGTAATGACCATGTTGATGGAAAGGGGGGCAACTGATGCATATAGCGATTTTACCCATACTAATTCCTTTAATTTCTGGATTTATTACTCTTTTTGCAAAACCGTTTGGCTTAAAAGTTCAAAGAGCGCTTGCTGTTGCTTCACTTTTAGTAATCTTACTTTTTGCCCTCCTTGGTTTGGTGTATGTGCTAGAATACAATTATATCACCTACCAACTTGGAAATTGGGATGCTCCATTTGGAATTTCACTTGTGCTTGATCGCTTATCAGCCCTAATGGTTTTAGTAACAACAATCTTGGCAATTGGTGCAATTTGGTATGCTATTAATAACAATATCGATAAAGAGGGTGAGCATTTTCATGTGCTTTTTCTTCTTCAAATTTTTGGAATTAATGGTGCATTTTTAACGGGTGACCTATTTAACCTTTTTGTCTTTTTTGAAATATTGCTACTTGCATCATATTCACTATTACTGCATGGTCAAGGCAAAGATAGAACCAAAGCAGGACTGCACTATGTCGTCATTAACCTCGTAGGTTCAACACTCTTTTTGTTTGCAGTTGGCATCTTGTATGGTGTTTTAGGAACACTAAATATTGCGGATTTAGCATACAAAATTTCACAACTTTCAAGCAACGATACCACTATTGTTGCAGTAGCTGGGTTGTTACTACTTCTTGTGTTTGGTTTAAAAGCAGCGATGTTTCCACTCTATTTATGGCTGCCTGCAGCATATAGCAAAACATCCGCTCCCGTTGCAGCACTTTTTGCTATTATGACAAAGGTTGGTATCTATGCAATCATTCGAGTTCATGGTACCCTCTTTGGCAGCAAAGCGGGTGAACTGAGTCACTACTATACTCCATGGCTTTTAAATATCGGTTTGATAACGCTTATAATGGCAACTTTTGGTGTGATGAGTGCGCAAAATTTTAAACTTCAAGTTTCCTATTTAGTGCTTGCATCAGTTTCGCTACTACTTACCTCAGTTGGAATCAATACAGTTGAATCACTTAGTGGCACAATATATTATATAATTCATTCGACACTACTAGCAGGTGGAATGTTTTTGGTTGCTGATGTCATTAGCAGATCAAGAGGTAAATTTGGTGATTCTTTAGTGAGGGCGCCAACTTTTAAAAATGCAATTTTTGTAGGCAGTATATACTTTATTTTTGCCATTGCCTTAGCTGGAATTCCTCCACTATCAGGTTTCTTTGGAAAGATGATGATTCTTTATGGCGCACTTGGGCATATCCAGCAAGGACTAATATATACAATAATTTTACTAAGTTCACTGCTTATTATTATCTCTTTAGTGAAAACGGGTTCAACTATTTTTTATGATACCGATACACAAAGTGATGCACTACCAAGTGCAACAACCCAATCAACATTTTATCCAATAATATTTTTAATGAGTTTTGCATTTTTAATGGTAATATTTGCAAATCCTTTAAGTGAATTTAATGTAGCAACTTCTATGCAGCTATTTGATTCTCAAAGCTATATTGATGCAATTCTTGGCATGAAAGAAGGTGATATATGAATATGTATAAAAGCAAATTGTTACCTCATCCAATATTAAGCATCGTTTTGCTTATTGTTTGGCTACTGCTAAATAACACAATTGCTACTGGGCATATCATCCTAGGCGCCCTTTTAGGCATTGTCATTCCTTGGTTTACTTCAAGTTTTTGGCAAGATAAAATTTGTCTAAGTTCACCAAAAAGTGCATTAAAGTTTATTATGATCGTAATCTATGATATTATCATTGCCAATATCACAGTTGCAAAATTAATTTTAGGACCCAGTGAAAAGCTACGACCCGCTTTTTTTGATCTGCCTCTAGATATTGAACACCCTTTAGGAATTAGTATCTTAGCTAGCACCATTTCACTTACTCCTGGAACCGTTTCGTGTGATTTGAGCGCAGATAAAAAATCGCTCCATATTCATGCACTTCATTTAGAGGATGAAGCAAAAACGATCCAAGAGATTAAACAAAGGTATGAAAAACTCTTATTGGAGGTTTTTAAACCATGTTAGATTTTATTTTACCCGTTGCTTTTACAATGATAGCGATTGCGATGATACTCAATCTTTATCGGTTGCTTATTGGTCCAAGTAGACCTGATAGAATCCTAGCGCTTGATACGCTTTATATCAATTCGGTTGCACTCCTAATACTTCTTGGACTCTATGTACAAAATATGATCTATTTTGAAGCTGCACTTTTGATTGCTGTGATGGGATTTGTTGGAACGATTGCCTTTAGCAAATATNTACTTCGCGGCGATATTATGGAATAAGGATTTAGTATGTTTGAATCTATTATTGCTTTTTTAATTTTGGTAGGTGCATTTTTTACCCTAGTAGGTTCTATTGGTTTAGTTAAGTTGGATGATTTTTTTATGCGACTACATGGCCCAACCAAGGCAACAACGCTTGGAGTTGGTTCTATACTCATAGCTTCAACACTTTTTTTCTTTTATTTAGAAGCAGCGATGAGTTTGCATAAAATACTTGTTACTCTCTTTTTATTCATTACCGCTCCAATTAGTGCGCATCTTATGGCAAAAGCAGCAATTCACTTGCAAAACAACAAAAATCAAAAGTAACTCTTTTGATTTTTATTATTAATCTGTTTTAATAATCACTTCACAAGCTACTTGCCAAATTATTTCACTGTTAAATGCAATTATTTTATCTTTGAGTACTAAATCAGGGATATACTCCAACAAATAATAAAAAAGCTTTATCATTGGATAAAAAGCGATGAGCTCCCTTCTGAAGCTTTTTAAGCTATACCATCTTCGAACCCATCTTTTGGCGCTTTCTACATCATTTAGTAGTAGAAGCGCTTGAAATGCAAATGCTACTCCCCATACGATATAAGTCAAACACACTCCAAAAAAAAGAAGCCAAAATAAATAACTAGGATCTGCTAACATTACTTTTTCCTTATATTAAATCATAAAGTTTAAGTAAAGATTTTACTTCAAAATCTTTGCCAAGCCACTGTCGATATAGATCACTCATATTTTCACTTGCCCCTCTATTTAGGATATACTCTTTATATCCTCTTGCTTTTTTCTTATCAATTCCTGCATCGGTTACACATTCAAAAAAAGCATCCGCGCTCATCACTTCCGCCCATTTGTAACTATAATATCCCGCCGCATACCCACCTGCAAAGATATGGCTAAAGCCATGTTGGAATTTATTATACCTTGGAGGCTGGATCACGGCATAATCTTGTCTAATTCTATCAAGTAAATTTTGCACCTCATCACCACTGTATAATCCTTGATGGAGTCTAAAATCAAAAAGTGAAAATTCTAACTGGCGCATAAGAGCAATGGCTGCTTGATAGTTTTTACTCATTTTAATCTTTTCTAGGTAGCTCTTATCGATTACTTCGCCTGTTTTATAATGTCTAGCAAACCTTTGTAGCACCCACGGTTCATATGCAAAATTTTCCAAAAATTGCGAAGGAAACTCCACCACATCCCACGCCACACCATGGATACCACTGACACCTCTTTCATCAACCAAACTTAAGATATGATGCAAAGCATGCCCCATCTCGTGAAATAGAGTCACCACATCATCATGCCTAAGTAGCGATACTCCCTTGTCACTTGGTGCAAAATTGCAAATGATAAAGGCTGATGCTGGATTGATTTGACCATCAACACTTTTGTAGCGTGTTTGAAAATCACTCATCCATGCACCATCTTTTTTATTTTTTCTAGCTTCCAAATCCAAATAGATTCTACCCTTACAATTTTTATCTATCACATCATACACCTCTACACTCGGATGCCAAGTTGCCGTCTGCACCTTTTGAAACTCAAGAGCAAAAAGCTCTCTTAATAGATCAAATAAACCCTGCACTACTTTTGTTTTTTCAAAATAGGGTTTAATCTCCTCCTCATTAAAATCAAACTTTTCTTTTTTATACTTTTCGCTATAGTAGGCAAAATCATAACTTTCAAGCTTCATTTGAGCAAAATCCTCTAACTCTTTTAACTCCTCTTTAGCCTTTTCATATGCACTAGCAGCTAGACTTTCTAAAAAATTATTCACTTCTTCCACACTTTGGGCTGTTTTTGAAGAGATAGAATACTCACTAAAATTTTTAAATCCAAGAATTTTGGCTTTTTCATTGCGAAGCGCTAAAATTTTATCAATAATTTCTCCATTTTGCGGAGCTCTTGTGTAGTATGCTTTATAGAGTTTTTCTCTTAAGCTTCTATTGGGTGAATAGGTCATAAATGAGATGAAATTTGGCATCTGTAAATTGACAATATATCTACCTTCATCATCGGTAATTGCATCAATATCCTCTTGGGGCA
>JGI26788J51865_100042_pt1 | contig 12764 bp, 11 predicted proteins | sample WilGeytube61714_FD_51865 | JGI IMG/M metagenome (IMG submission 51865) | reverse complement strand
TACTGTAAGAATAAACCATTCTGGTCTTTGATTTGATTTTANCAAATTAGATGCTAATTTAATNTTTTGTAATATTTTTTTCTTTTTTGNTTGANTAGATTTTTTTAGTTCTGCTGTTTGTTCAATTATAAANTTTTCTAAATCTATTCTTTCAAGTAATATTTTTAAATATTCAGCTCAAGTTCATCAATTAAATACATGAGGAAACTTATCTTTTAATAATCTATAATCAAGTTCTCAAATAACAGCTCAAACTTTTAAAAGTTTCATTCTTTCTTTTAAATCTTCGTAATCTTGAACAAAATCATCTAATCTCTTCATTATGATAGCCTCTTGAGCTTTATATTCTTTTTCTTTTATTTCTCCTGATTCTTTTTTTATTTTTATATTATTTATTTCTTTTTGTATTTCTTTTTGTAATTCAGCTTTTGAAACTTTATAAGTATCATCAAGATTTTTATGAGCTTCTTTTAGTCTATCTTCATATACATCTGTTATTATATATGAAGCAAAATATACTACTTGTTCTAGTTTTTTAATAGGTAAATCTAAAAGCAATCAAATTCTTGATGGAACTGATTTTAAAAACCAAGTATGAGCTACTGGAGCATGTAAATCTATATGTGCCATTCTTTCTCTTCTAGTTGAAGATTTAGTAACTTCAACTCAACATCTTTCACAAATAACTCATTTATATTTAATTCTTTTATATTTTCAACAAGCACATTCATAGTTTTTTCTAGGTCCAAAAATTTGTTCACAAAATAATCAACCTCTTTCTGGTTTTTGAGTTCTATAATTTATAGTCTCTGATATTAAAACTTTACCATGAGATAGTGATCTAATTTTTTCTGGACTAGCTATTCATAAAGAAATTCAAGCTAGATTATCAAGATTTTTTCATTTTGTAATATCTGTTTTTCAGATATCTTTAGCAATTTCTGAGAAATCTGTTATTTTATCATTTAAAAAATTATCAAGATTTTTATGAAACATATTTTATTTAATTAGTAATTAATAATTTTTATAATTAACAAATTAGTTTATTTTTTATCATTATTAGTTGATTTTTTATTATCATTAGTTGACTTTTGGCTAGATTTTTCTAGTCAAGTTTTTTCAAGCTTAATAATTTTCTCATGTCTACTTTTAATTTCTGATTCTCTTTTTTCTAATTCTTCTTTATCAAGCAATTCTATATTTAAAGATAAAGCTTGTAGTTCTTTTATAAGTACATTAAAAGACTCTGGTATATTTGGTTTTTTAATTTTTAAATTTTTAACAATAGCTTCATATGCTTGAGTTCTACCAGCTACATCATCAGATTTAATGGTAATCATTTCTTGCAATATATTTGCTGCTCAGTAAGCCTCAACAGCCCAAACTTCCATTTCTCAAAATCTTTGTCCTCAATTTTGAGCTTTTCAACCAAGAGGTTGTTGAGTAACCATAGAATATGGTCAAACTGATCTAGCATGAATTTTATCTTCAACTAAATGATGCAATTTAAGCATATATTTAACTCAAACAACAGTTCTTTCAGAAAAAGGTTCTCATGTTCTTCAATCAAATAATTGAATTTTTCAATCCTCCTCCAATCATGCTTTTTTCATCAATTCACTTATCTTATCTAATTTTATTCAATTTAAAACTGGAGTAGCTATTTTAATACTAAATTTTTCTGCTGCTGCTCAAAGATGAGTTTCAAGTATTTGTCAAATATTCATACGAGATACTACTCATAGTGGATTTAGTATTATATCTAAAGGATTTCAATCTTTATCATACGGCATATCTTCAACCGGAACTATTTTTGATACTATTCATTTATTACCATGTCTTCAAGCCATTTTATCTCATACTTCTATTTTTCTAGTACTAGCTACAAAAACTTTTACTTGTTTAAAAACTCAAGTAGGAAGATTATCTCATAATTCTCTTTTTAATATATGAACATCAATCACCTTTCATCATTGACCTGTTGGAAGTCTAAGTGATGAATCTTTTACATCTTTTGATTTATCTCAAAATATAGCCCTTAATAATCTTTCTTCAGGAGATAATTCTTGTTCTCATTTTGGAGTAATTTTTCAAACTAAAATATCTCATCATTTAACATTAGCTCAAATTCTAATTATTCAATCTGAATCTAAATCTTTTAATTTAGCACTTGAAACATTAGGAATATCATCTGTAGTTTGTTCTGGTCCTAGTTTTGTTTCTCTGACATCAATAGAATATTCTTTAATATGAACTGATGTAAAATAATCATCTTGTACTAATTTTTCTGATATAATTATCGCATCCTCAAAGTTATATCATCCCCAAGACATATATCAAACTCTAATATTTTTTCAAAGAGCTAATTCTCAATTTTCCATTGATTGACCATCTGCTAAAATATCTCATTTTTTAAATTTTTGTCAGGTAGAAACAAGAGGTTTTTGATGTATCAATTGATCATGATTTGATCTTTTAAAAGTAAGAAGTTCATATATTTTTTTCTCTCAAGATTTATATAAAACAGTTATATGTTTTGCATCCACTCAGATAACCTCTCAATCATCACTAGCAACAATAACATATCAAGATCATTCTCAAATAATTCTTTCCATTCAAGTTCAAATAATTGGTGCTTCTGCCTTTACTAGAGGAACAGCTTGTCTCATCATGTTTGAACCCATTTCAGCTCTAGTAGCATCATCATGTTCTAGAAAAGGGAGTAAAGAAGTTTCAGTTGACACAGTTTGTTTTGGAGAAACATCTATATGAGTTATTTCTCTAACATAAGCTATAGTAGGTTTTGAATTAGATCTAGCTGATAATCTTGTATTTTTAAAATTTCAAAATTCATCAACTTCACTATTAGCTTCAGCTATAACTAAAGCTCTTTCTTGATGAGCATCAAAATAATCATAATCTCATGATAAATATCATCTAACTTCTATTTTTTCTGATTTAATTTTTTCTTTAATTTTTTTAGCATCAGATTTAGTTATATATTTCTTATCTTTTACAATAACTTCCCCATCATCTCATACAATATCTCAAAGAGCTATTCTATTAACAGGTTCTAATCAATCATTTTTAACATAGTGATTTATTTTTCTAAAAGGAGCTAGCAAAAAACCATATTTATCTATTTTTGCAAAAGAAGCCATATGAAGAACAAGTCAAATATTTGGACCTTCTGGAGTTGCTATTGGACATATTCTTCAATATTGAGTTGGATGAACATCACGAACCTCAAAAGAAGCTCTTTCTCTTGTAAGTCAACCAGGTCATAAAGCAGAAATTCTTCTTTTATGAGCAAGTTCGGATAAAGGATTTGTTTGATCCATAAATTGAGATAATTGTGAAGAAGAGAAAAACTCTTTTAAAACAGCAACCAATGGTCTTGAATTTATAAAAGTACCTGGGGTAGCATCTTCTAATTCAACAATAGTCATTCTATCTTTAGCTATTCTTTCCATTCTAGTAAGTCAAACTTTTATCTTATCAGCAACTAGTTCTCAAACAGATCTAACTCTTCTATTTTCTAAATGATCTATATCATCAATTACATAACCTTCAACTCAATGACATAAATTAAGGTAATATTTCAAACTCAAAACTAAGTCTTCTATTGATAAAAACTTTCAATTCTCATCATTATATGAAGTCTTTATTCACATTTTTTTAGACATTTTCATTCTAGCTATTTCTCATAAATCAAATCTTTTACTATCTAGAAAAGTAATTTTAAATAATTCTTCAACTCTTTCATCAGTTGCTAAATCTCACGGTCTTAAAACTTTATAAATAGTATGAAGGGCATCTATTCTATTTTTTGTTTTATCTTTTTCAAGAGTAGGAATTATATTTGCAGTTATAATATCGTCTCATAAATCCTTAAAAGCATCTAAAATCTCAGCATTTGACTCAAGACCAAAAGCTCTTAGAAGAACTGAAATAGGTAATTTTCTTTTTTTATCTATTTTTACATTTATAATTCATTTTTTTTCTATATCAATTTCAAACCAAGATCATCTAGCCGGAATTATTTTTAATGAATAACCAGATTCTCATACAGTAAAAAATACTCAAGTAGATCTAATAATTTGGTTAACAATAACTCTTTCAATTCAATTTATTATAAAAGAAGCTGTATTAGTCATTAGAGGAATTCAACCTAAATATACATCTTGCTCTTTTATTTCTCATGTTTCTTTATTAAGCATTTCTAGTCTTACTTTTAAAGGTGCTTCATAGTTAAGATTTTTTCTCTTACAAGTTTCTGGATCATATTTTGGTTCTTCTAAAGAATAACCTTTATAATAAATATCTATTCTTTCTCAAGAAAAATCACTAATAGGAAAAATTTCTTTGAAAGCTTCATCTATTCATTTTTTAAGAAATGTATCATAAGAGTTAAGTTGTACTTCTAATAAATTAGGTATAGGAGCAACACTAGTATCATCAGTAAAATAGTGTCTTCCTTTAATATGATATAAACTTCAGACTTCGCTACATTTAATAGTTTTTGTAGAAGACATTAGAAATTATATTTAAAAAATAAAATACAAAAAATGCCCTACCTGTCTACAGTTACACAATCAAAGGTAGTGCTTACAAATTTTAGTATATTACAAATAGAAATAATTGCAAATTTTTTATTATTTTTTAACATAGTTTTATTTTTTAATTTTTAAAAGTATATAAAATTTCACTTTCTAATAAATTAAGTGAAACATTTACTTAAATAATATTAAAAAATAAATAAAAAAATACTAACCTTTAACAAATAAAATACTTCTCTCAAGAGCATACATCTGACTCAGAGAATCATTAGAAATAAGATTTCAAGTCTTTATTTGTGAATCAATATTTATAAGATTTTTGTATATTTTAAATAAATCTTTAGGTGATATATTATTTTTTCTATCTACTAAAAATCACCTATTTCATAATTTTAGATAATCTTTAATATCACTAGAGTTTACTCAAAATTGCTTCAGTTTATATATATAAAAATGTACTCTTAAATTTGATACTAAAGAATTGTATAATAAATAAAAATTATTAGTTTTAAAATATAAATCTCTTAGTTTCAAAATGGCTCACTTATAATTTGTATTTAAAATATCTCAAACTATATCAAAAATATTATCATCTATTTCTATTGTTAGATTGTCTAAATCATCTAGAGTTATAATATCTTTTGTAATAAATAATTTATCTAAATCATTTTTAATAAGACTAAAATTTCATTTTTTCATTTCTATAAGTTTTTTTATAACTCAAGGTTTTAAAGAATCTCAATATTCTTTTTGTAAAAATGGGATTATATCACTTTCTTTTAAACTAAAATGTTTATGATTATGATTTTTTTGAATATATTTATATAATTTTCATCTTTTATCTGGGTTTGGTGAAACAAACAAGACTATATTATCTTTTCAAATATTATCACAAATATTATAAATATATTCTTCTAAATCTTTTTTATCATTATCTCAAACACTTGCTGGCAAATCATATATTATTATTAATTTTTTTGTGCTAAAAAGTCATCCTCAAAGTAAATTTTGAGCATAAAAATTAAAATCATAATCAAGTGGATTTTTGATTTTTATAATATTTAGTTCATCAAACTTTTGTTTAAATCTCTCATACCAAGCTTTTACTTCTCTATCTATAAGTAATTTTTCTCATGTAAATATATATATCATACTAAATATACTTAGAAATTATATTGATTAATTTAGTATTTTTAGATTTGTTTATAATTTCTATAATATCTATAATAGCTATTAGAGACTTTTTTAAGTTTAATAAATCTCTTGGGCTAACTCTATCTAAAGCAAGTCTATTTAATACTGCATCCATATCACAAATCATTTTTAATCTAGAGTTAATTTCACTAAATAATACTCTATCTTTTATAATACTTTCAATAAAATCTTGTCTTTCTTTTATTTTATCTATATCTTTTAAAGGCTTTAGTATATTTTGTCTTAAAACTCTCTTTCACATAGGAGAATTTGTATTGTTTAAAACTCAAAACAAAGTTCATAGAGTATGGGAATTTGTAGAATAATTGTATATTAGGTCTAGATTTTTAATAGTTGATTCATCTAACTCTAGATAATCTAGATTGTTTATAAGTCATATGGTATTGTAGTTTTTTAGTGATTTTTTTTGATTAGAATTTATATATTCAAGTAATAAAGCTGATGATTCTATAGCAATATCTTTATCATCTATTCAGTATCACTTCAAATCAAAAACACCAAAATGATTTAACAATATCTCTCTAGCATTTCAAACAAGAGTGAAGTAATATATATTTAGAGAGTATTTTTTTTCTAGCAGATTTTTTATTTCTTCATCTCAAAAAAGGTCTTTTGAAAGTATAACTTCGCTTGGTGATATAAGATATATTTGAGAAGATAATTCTTTGATATTTTGAAACTCTCATGTTTTCCAATTATTTGTTATAATATCAAGTACAGAAAGTCAATATTTATCTTCTTTTTTTACTATTGATATAATTGTACTTCATATACTTACATCATCAAATTGATCTCACTCTAAAGACAATGTTGCAGGAGTAACAACTCTAACTACTTCCCTTTTTACAATTCATTTTAACTTAGGATCTGATACTTGCTCTACAATTGCCACTTTATATCAAGCATTAACCAACATTGGAAGATATTTATCACGAGCATGATAAGGTATTCAAGCCAAAGGGATTGACTCTTTTGAATTTTTGTTTCTAGAAGTTATATTTATTCACAAAACTTTGTGAGCTATATAAGCATCATCTCAAAACATTTCATAAAAATCTCACATCCTAAAAAATATTATACTATCAGGATTTTTTGATTTTATATCAAAATATTGTTGCATTGCTGGAGTAAGCATATATCTAATTAGTATTATAAATTTAATATTTAATAGAAATTAACTCTTTGTTTTGAAAAAGTTTTATTTTTACCTTGAAATCTTCATCATTTAGTCTCATCTACATATCTAGAGATATTTAAAAGTAAAGCTACTCATAGAGTCAAAGCTAAAAGTGAAGATCATCAATAACTAATAAATGGAAGTGTAATTCATGTAAGTGGGACAATTCAAAGATTTACTCATATATTTATACATGCCTGTAATAATATCCGCGATGTAATTCAAAAAGCAGCAAATTTAGCAAATAAATCAGTAGAATAGTATGATATTAAAAAACCTCTGTATCATATATACATATATATAAAAAGTAATACAAGTCATCATAAAAATCATAATTCTTCTATAATTACAGAAAAAATCATATCTCACTGAACTTCAGGTAGATATCAGAATTTTTGCACTGATCAACCAAATCAAAGTCAGGTAAATCATCAACTTCATATAGCTATAAATCATTGTTCTAGCTGATAATTAACATTTCTTGATTCTATTAAATCTTTTTTATTAGCTAAAAAATTATCAATTCTGTCAGTTACATAAGAAAGTTTTGTTCTAGTGCTTGGATCTTCTTTATCATATGATCATAAATTATAAACAGTGATAATAAATATAATTCATATCATAAATAATATTGACAAGTATCTAATACTTGCTCATGCTATTAAAAACATAAATACTGACAATGGTCATATAACCATTATTGTACCAAAATTAGGTTGCATTGCTACAAGAAAAAATACCACTGAGATTATTCATATAAAAGGTAGAAAACCTTTTTTAAAAGTAGAGAGTTTATTTATATTTTTTTTAAAAAAGTATGATAGAAATATTATAAGTGAAAAAACTAAGAACTCACTGGGTTGAATAGAAAAAGGGACTCATGGAATAATAAGCCACCTACTAGATCATCAAAAAGTAGCTCAAAAAAATAAAACAAGTATTAAAAATACTAAATTTGCTCAGAATATATATTTTGCATATTTTTCAAAAAAGCTATATGGTATTTTTACTACAAAAATAAGTAAAATCATAGCTAAAAAAACATGCATTATATTTCTGAGCAAATAAAAATGATTATATGCTTGATCTATAATTCATTTAGACTCTAATATAGATGTAACTCTGAAAGATCAATAAACACTAACTGAACTAATCATAATCATTCAAAATATGATTAGTACAAAAACCGCAAAAAATAGTTTGTAATCAACTTGTTTATTTAACATTATTTAATATATCAACTTATAAATTCTCATAATCATGGAAATAAAACAAGAAGTAATCCTTGTAAAAAAATTATTATAATAATAACAATTATAGGTGTTAAATCTAAAGGTCATATAGTTGTAGGTATTAAATCCCTTACTTTTTTATATATAGGATCTATCAAGTCTGATAGAAATTTTGGCCTCAATTTTAATCACATAAGTGTGAGCCAAGATAAGATAACATCTAAAAAAACAAGCCGTTGAAAAATATTTAAAAATATAAATAATCAAAATAAAATTTCCATTTTAATTAGATTTATTAAATAATAAATTATAAGCATTCATAGCTGAGTTTTCTTGAGATTTTCTCTTACTAGGTCAAACTCAAGTAGCTATTAATTTTTCATTTAAGTAAACTCAAGAAGTAAAAATTTTATTGTGATCTTCTCATTCTTCACTAATAACTTGATAACTAGGTGTTATAAAATATTTTCTTTGAGCTTCTTCTTGAAAAATAGATTTATAATCTTTTAGTAAATTGTTTTTTATAATATCTGGTAGTGTTGAATATATGTATTTATCTATTATTTTTTTAGCTTCATCAAATCATAAATCAACATATACTGCTCAAATAAATGATTCTACACTATTAGCTAAAAGAGATTCATTTTTTCTTCATCCAGATAACTCTTCTCATCTTCAAAGTATCAAATACTTATCAAATTCAAGTTTTTTTCATACCAGTGCTAAATTTTTTCATTTAACAAGAGAACTTCTATAATCAGTTAATTGTCATTCAGGTAAATCTGGATAATTATCATACAAATTTTTAGTAATTGCTAATTCTAAAACTGCATCTCATAAAAATTCTAGTCTTTCATTATGAGATGATGAAAGATCAGGTCTTTCATTTACAAGTGATTTATGAATAAAAGCAGTCAAATAATGTTCTATATTTACATATTTTATTTCTAATTTACCTAGAAGTACTTTTATTTTATTGATATAATCTATATTATCTTTTATTTTTTTAGTAGGAACCATTTATAAAAAGTTAAAAAACTAAAAGAAAATCTAAAAAAATAAACTTAAGAATATAAAATAATTTTTACAAAAAATATGATAATTAAAATTTAATCATTTTTTTAAAAAAATAAAGTATTTTTTAAAAATNATATTTTTTGTATTAAATTTTTGCATTAAAAAAAAATATATGATAAAATTTGTTTAAGTTAATTTTTAAAAATAAAAATAAAAAGTATGGAAAACAAAAACACAAATGATATATTAAATAATATTGATGATATATTAAGTGATTTAAATAATGATTCAAATGATACATTAAATAATCCAGATGATATATTAAACAATTCAAACAATATAGAAAACTATGAAGACAACAATGAAAATAATATATTAGAAGTAAAATATGAAAATATAGACAAAAATTATGATATATTAGATATGCTTGAAGAAGAGCAAAAAGTATCTAAAAATATAAAAAATATAGATGCTAGTAATATAAAAAATAAATTTTTGAATTTTTTTAGTTTTATATTTAAGTATGCTATAACCACAAGTTTTATATTTTTAGTATTATTATTTACTACTAACTATAGTGCCTATATTCAATTAGCTGAAAGTTATATATACCCTGAGAGAATGGAACAATCAAAAAACTCTCTATATGAAAGCATAGCTTCAAATAGAATTGAGAAAAATATTGAAAAAGAAGAAGCTAACAAAGATATGTTAATAAAACAAGAAGAATTAAAAAGAAATATATGAAGTTCTAGAGATATTATAAACAATAACTCTAATTCTAACATCCACTCTATAGAAAGATTTTGATCTTTATTAAATCAAAATATAAACATAGATGTAAATCTTGCTCCTTTTGAAAATAGAGTTATAATACCTAAAATATGAAAAAATATACCTCTTATAGATGTATCAGATAGAAAAGTGAGAAATGTTTGAGAATTAGAAGATATATTTATGGAAGAATTAGTTAATTGAGTTGTTAGATATCCTTGAAGTGCTAGACCTGGTGAAATATGAAATAGTTTTATATTTGGTCATTCTTCAAACTTTCCTTGGCTTGAATGAAATTATAATGATGTTTTTGCATTACTTGATCATGTTGTTTTCAATGATGATGTGATCATATATTACAATCAAAAAAAATATACATACAAAATAAGAGAAAAAAAAGTTGTAAGACCTGGTGATACAAGTATACTTAGAAGAGATAATTGAAAAGCTGAAGTTACATTGATGACTTGTTGGCCTGTGTGAACAACACTTAACAGAATGATAGTAATTTGAGAGTTAGTAGAAGTAAAATAATTTTTAAGTTCTAAAAAAATGGAAAATACATGATTTATTTACGAATACAGAGATTTTAATGAAATAATTGAATTAACAAACAAGTTATCTAATTTTAGTATTATTGAAATAATTTTATTGTTTGGTATATTACTGATTATATTTTTAATGGTATATTTATTAATACCTATTTATGAAATAATAAAAGATTATACTTTAAAAAATATAGAAAAAAAGAAAAAGAAAAGAAATTTACAAAAAATATTACTTCAAAAAGATATTGAAACTGAAATAGAAAATGAAATAAAAAAAGAAAGACAACTTAATAATTAAAACTATGCTAACTATATACTACACAATAATATTTGTATTATGAACAATGTTTTGAAGCTTTTCATCAGTGATAATTTCTAGACTTAAAAACAGAAAAAAATGAATCTTAACATGAAGAAGCGAGTGTCCTAATTGTAAAACAAAATTAAAAACAAAAGATTTATTCCCTATTTTTTCATATTTACTAAACAAATGAAAATGTTCTTATTGTAAAACAAAAATAAGCACTAGTTATATAATATATGAAATACTTATGGGTATTATTTTTGTATTTAGTGCTTATTTTTTTATAAATCCTTCTTTGATTTTTATTTGAGATAGTATTGAGATATATAAATTAATATTTTTTTTACTTATATGATTTTTTAGTTTTATATACATAGTATATGACATAAAGTATTTAGAAATACCAGATAGTATTTTAGCTATATTGACTTGAATATTAATTATAACTTTAATAATTCAAAGTTCTGTTAGTTGATTTGATATAATACATTTATACAAAGATTTTGAAATTCAAAGTATTAAAACTATTTTACTTGCAACATGATTATCTGTATTTGCAATAATAGTTTATTATTTAATTATGCTTTGATGATTATCTGAAAAAATAGACTTATTATTACTTTTTTTATTATGATTTACAATATGATTAAGTTATTTTTTTATAGATAATAATATATTTAATACACCTATATGAAGTTGACTTATTTGAAGTTTTATAATATTTTTGTTCTTTTTTTTACAAATATTTATATCAAAATGACAGTGGATGTGATGATGAGACTTAAGAATAGCTATTTTCATATGATTTTTTGTATGAATTTCTTTTATAATACCTACTATTTTAATAGTATATATGCTATGAAGTATTATATGAATAATATATATTATATTAGAGAAAACAATTAAATGAAATAAAAACCTAAACTCTCAAATACCATTTTGACCTTTTTTATGAATATGATTATATATAGTTTTAATATATAATTATGAATTAAGTATTTTTATTAATAATTATTTTTAGGTAAATATATAAATTTGTAAATACAAAATATTTTACAATTTCAAAAGTTAAGATTAATATATATAATGTATTAATATTTTAAGAAAAAACAAAAACATGAAAAAAAAGACAATAATAGCTATTAAAGATTTTATAACTACAGCTGAACAATCTATTAAAAATGCTAAAAAATTACTATCTGAAATAATAAAAGAAGAAAATATTCCAATAAGAGATCTTGAAATAGATACTAGCTGACTTTCTAGCTATAAAAATAATAATGATAAAATAATAGAATGAGTTTTTAGTTGAGAATATATGATATGAGCTGATTGAAATAAATATCCTGTTCCTGCTAATTATGCATCAAAATCTAAACTAGTTCAATGAGATAAACTAAAATTAACAATAGAATCAAATTGAAAGATGATATATAAACAAATAGAACCTATAGAAAGAGAAACAAAAATATGACTAGTTGCTAAAAATTGAAATAAATTTCAAGTGATTATTGATTGAAATTCATATAATTTATTAACTGCTGCAGTAACTCACTTCAAAGCTGAAATATGAGATAGTGTTTCTGTTTTATTACCAAAAAACAAAGAAGCTACTTATGCTGCTATAGATATGTTAATTCCTAAAGAATAAAATGTTAAAAATTATAATTTTTGCAGATAGTTATAAACATTTCAATAAAGCTATTGAAGAATATGAAAAAAGACTATGAAAAAATATAGAAATAATAAAACTCAAACCTTCTAAAAATAAAAAAATAAATGAAATAATAAAAAATGAAACTTCAATTTTAAACAAAAGACTATCTAGTGAAAAGTGATTTAAAATACTTTTAGATATAAATTGAAAAAATCTTAGTAGTGAAGAATTAAATTCATTAATAGAAGAAAAAAAACATAATTTTTCAAATATTATTTTTA
>JGI26788J51865_100041_pt1 | contig 12849 bp, 15 predicted proteins | sample WilGeytube61714_FD_51865 | JGI IMG/M metagenome (IMG submission 51865) | reverse complement strand
ATATAGTTATTACTATGGTGATAGGTAGGCGGGGCCAAGTTTCTGGGGAATTTGTTTTAATAGTGTCATTTATCTTGATTATAATATTAGTTTTCGCATCTTTTATAGGTCCTCAGATGGAGGAAAATAATATTATATCATCTGTTAGGGAAGGGGCTTCCACGGCTGCTGCTGAAATCGTATATTCTAATGTTTCAATGCAACCGATCAAATTAGAGAGTATTAGAGTGACAGGTGAAAAGAATAAAACCATCACCTTGGTATTTGACCGGCCATTACCTGAAAACTATAAACCATTTGTGATTAATAGGACAATAAAATCTATCCTTGATATTGGGGGGGGTCAGTTAGACTATAATACCGTTAAAGTAGGGGACAGGACTTATACTATCGTTGTTTAGATACTATTTCTATTATTTTCGTCGGTTGGTTACCCCTTGTGCTAAATAGCGAACCTTCGATTGCTAATTTCACAATGTCATTTTCCTTAACTTTAAGTCTGTTATTTTCAACGATGTAAGTGTTTGGTTTCACATTTGATCTTATATCGTAGTCCACGCGTACATATGATGTGCTCTTACCAGCTTCTATAACCTTTCCTAATGTGTAATCTCTATAGTATTTTATTCTGAATATTAAGAATACTGTTATAACGGCGATTACTGTGAATATGAGGATGCTNAGTGATGGGAAAAATGCGAAAAAGAATGATGTGGAAAAAGCGGGGTTGTTCGCGACTAATACTATGAGGAATCCTACCATTATGTACATTATGAAGAAGTCTCTGTAGGCATTAAAGTCCTCTGCATACATGACTCTAACTTGATAATGAAGGATATAAAATATCAAAAATATAATCGGGGCTCCTAGAAGAGCGAATATGGTAAATGGAATAAGATTGAGGGAGTATAGTATTGAGACAATGATAAATGCTACAGCCGATATTTGAAGTCTTAGGATAGTGTTTTCTTTTTCTGAAGGGTGGAAGTGAGCGCTTTTAACCATGATTGGCACATTATCTTCTGAGATGTCCTTGATTTTGGCTTTCTTCATTATTTTGACCTTGGAGACATGTGCTGAGCCTATTTCACGCCATTTCTTGAATATTTCTTTAATATTTTCTCTAATAGTTCCTGATCTTATCCTTTCTGGCAATTTTATGAGTTCAATGATGAGGGTGCCTATCAGATAGAAGAAATTTATGACAATTTCGCCTAGTGTGGAAAAGAATCCCATGATTAGACCCTCTCAGACTCTTTTTTAGGCTATTTCAATTACTATAGATCTTGTGTTTATGGGCCATGTGATGGTTGCGGTGTGCCATCCTTTTGTCAATTGCACGCTATTTGATGTTATATTGTATTGTGTTGTGGCTGTTATATTTCGCGTAGTATTGTCACTTAATTTTATAGTGAAATATACCATGTTATTCCCGCAATTTAACGTGCCGTCTTGGGGTATATAAAAGCTAACAGTCCTTTTAGCCCCGGGTCCATTTGCGTATACGATATCAGCTGCGTTTGCAATAGCCTTAACTGCGATTTTTGCATCTGATGCCTTTGAAATATCATTACTAGCATCTATCGCCTTACCAACCAGGGGTATGGTTACGGTTCCAACTATAAGTATGGCTACAAAGATTAGCATGAGATATTCAACTGAAACCTGACCTTTCTCGTCTATCATGATATTATTTATTTCCGTAATCATATATATTAGTTTACCCTCTTATAATGCTAAAGATTTTTAAAAGTAGCGTTGCAATGTCTCCTATGAATAGGGAAAGTGTTAAGCCTATGAATATTGCTGGGGCAAATGGAACACCCTTCTTTATCGTTATCTTTTTAGGGATTTTACCCTCTTCTGCAAGGTCTACTAGTAGTTTGATATCCTCTCTTGTAAGACCTGCGGCTGTGGATGTTAATACAGGTTTCCCTGGGTATAGGCTCTTTAGGCTGCCTGTTCTTACAGTCTCTTTAATTTTGTCCAGGAAGCTTCTATCATCGAAATAATATTTGTCGTTTTCCTTGTAGAGTTTGTGGGCTAGTATCATCCCATCTTCAAGCTTTTCTATTTTTACTTTGTCTTGCAGGGCCTCTCTGCTCACTTTACCAAGAAGTTTCCTCATAACCTGTAATATGATTATAGAAGCCCATAAAGCTAATATTCCAATTATTGTTAATTGTGGGTTTTGATAGACAGAATATAAAGTTATGATAGATACTATCATGATCTTTAGTTTCTTTGGTAGTTTTGATATTATCATTGTAAGGATATAGATTAGAATTNNGAGTAAGAGTGTCTGCAGCGAAAAAATGGATGTTATCATCAACGTCAATGTCATGGCTGATGTTATGACAAAGGNGAAGATTAAAGAGGTTTTATAATCTTTTATAGGTTCTAGAAGCTCTTCAAGCAAATGCCTCTTATAATTAAATACTATATAAAAAATGAAAAATATGAGGAATGGGAGCACGCCTAATATACTATTTATTATTATGGTTAATGGGAATGGATAAGATGCTATGATGGGAAAAGACACTCCCAGGACAGAATATTGTACTAAAGATGGCTGAAATGGTAAAAGTGCTGCAAGGCCCGTGAACAATTTAACATCACCACCAGCCCAAGCACCCAACCTCCAGAGGATATAACAGAGTATAAAAACCATACCAGTGAATATTATTGCATAGACAAAAAACATTGCATCCCTTAATTGGTAGCTGAAAATAGCGTCTAGTAGTATACCAAAGCCTATGAGTGGGAATGTCAACCTGTTAGGGATTATACCCTCCTTAAGGTCACTATATGCAGCGTATAAACTAGCTAACAATGCTACTAGAACTGGTAAAATTAGATACATTGCGATCACGGCCTACTATTCTTTATAGCTGNTTCTAGGAATGATACGAAGAGCGGGTGTGGCTTGTTTGGTCGTGATTTAAATTCTGGATGGAATTGACATCCCAGGTACCATGGATGATCCTCTAGTTCTATGATCTCCACTAGGAAATTGTCTGGTGTTGTCCCCGCTATTACAAGCCCGTCCTTCTCTAATCGGTCCCTGTATTCATTGTTAAGTTCATAGCGGTGTCTGTGCCTTTCACTTATAAAATCTTTCTTGTATGCCTTGTGGGCGATTGTTCCAGGTCTTAATTTGCATTTGTAGGCTCCTAGGCGCATTGTACCCCCCATTTTCTTGATCTTTTTCTGTTCTTCCATCATATCTATTACAGGGTATGGTGTTTTATTATCAAATTCTGTGCTATGAGCGCCCTTGAGACTTTTGTGGCGTGCGAATTCTATTACCATGCATTGCATTCCGAGGCATATCCCGAATATTGGAACCTTTTCTTCTCGTGCATATTTTGCAGCATATATCTTTCCATCGATTCCTCTTTCGCCGAAGCCTCCTGGTATGAGGATCGCGTCAAATCTTCCAAACTTTTCCCTGTTCAAGTTTTTATGGGCGCTTATCCATCCTATATCCACTCCAACGCTTAGATGCGCTGCGGCGTGTCTCAGAGCTTCTCTTATACTCATATATGAGTCTTCGACTTCCACGTATTTTCCCACTATACCCACTTTGACGATGGGTTTTTTTATTTTGAGGGATTTAACGATCTTGGCCCATTCTGAGAGGTCGCCATCACCTTTAACCTTTAGGTTTATCCTTTCTGTGATGTATTCCCCCACTTTTTGCTTGTCGAGTACTAGTGGAACCTCATATACTGATTGGACATCGGGCGCGTTTATCACGGCTTTTTTTTCAACATCACAGAAGTGTGCTATCTTTTTTTTGATAAAGGATGTTGTGGGTGTTTCACTCCTACATATTATCATGTCAGGGGCTAGGCCTATGCTGCGAAGTTCTTTTGTACTGTGTTGTGTGGGTTTGGTTTTGAATTCTCCGGCAGCCTTTAAATATGGTACATAGGTTACATGTATGAGCATGACGTTCTGATATCCTTCTTCGTTTCTAAGTTGCCTTAATGCTTCAAGGAACGGTTGGCCTTCTATGTCACCTACCGTCCCACCTACTTCTACTATGACTACTTCTGCACCACTTTTTGAAGCTATTTTTCTAATCATGGACTTTATTTCGTCTGTTATATGGGGTATGATCTGTACACATGATCCTAGGTATTTGCCTGCTCTTTCCTTCTCTATCACTGAAAGGTATACCTTCCCCGTGGTTATGTTGGATTCTCCTGGCAGGTTCACATCAAGGAAACGCTCATAGTGTCCCAGGTCCAAGTCTGTTTCCATTCCATCTTCTGTTACGAAGACTTCACCATGTTGGTATGGGTTTAGTGTCCCTGAATCCCAGTTGAGGTATGGGTCTATTTTTATGGCTGCAACCTTTAGTCCGTAGGACCTTAATATTCTCCCGATGGATGCTGCTGTTATACCTTTACCAATGGAACTTACAACACCACCGGTTACGATTATGTACTTTGCCAGGATAATCAACTCCCTATAAGCTTATTTAATAGTTTCCATGCCACGGACATGCCTAGTCGGCCCTTTTTCGCGGATTCTTCATCATATGATCTTATATTATCCTTTTTCACGTTCTCGCCGCAAATGGCGTATGGTACTGGGTCTGGTGTGTGTGTACCTACTTTTATGGGTGTTGGATGATCTGCTAGTAAAGCTAGGCGGAAACTATATGATGGTAGTTCATCTAATAGTGGGCCCAGTATTTTGGAATCAATATTTTCAATGGCTTTTATTTTCTCTTTTATGTCACCTGCGTGTCCTGCTTCGTCAGGGGCCTCTACATGTATGAAGATTATGTCATGGTCTTGGAGTGCTTTAATCGCATATTTGCCTTTTGCTTTGTAGTCGGTGTCTAGGTATCCTGTGGCGCCTGGGACGTTAATATTATCCAATCCTAGGTAGACTCCGAGGCCTTTTATTAGATCCACTCCAGTTATCGTGGCACCTTTGAGGCCATATTTTTCTTTTAATGTTTCCATTCGCGGCTTTTGGCCTTGTCCCCATAACCATATCATATTAGCGGGCAGTTTACCTTTTAGACCTTTCTATGTTGGTTGGGTGGTCTTTAAGTATCCTGTGGGATTCTGTTATTATCTGTTTTACTTTTTTTGCGGTTTCTCCATTTGAGGGTAGATGATATTCTATGGGTTCTCCTATGATGTCATGTGGTGGCTTGGTTTTGACTTTTAGGGCCCTTTTGTCAGGGTAAATGTATAAGTTCCTGTAACTTATACCTGTATAAAATTTGCCAGTCTTGAAATGTTCGTTTAGGGTTTTTATCAGTTTTGAGGATTCGTTTGTACTTATGTGGTTGGCGTTGAAGTCTATGATATGGCCATCATGGACTGTTATGAAGTTGCATCTGAAGGCGATGTCGTCTTCTTTGAGTTCTACTCCTATGCTAGCGGCTTCAAGGGGTCCTCTCCCTGTATAGTATTTTTTTGGATTGTAACCCATTATGGCTAGGTTTGCGACGTCTGATCCGGGTTCCATGTAATTTGGTATTGTTTTCAGGAGCCCGTTAGCCCCTTCTTTGGCCACTTGGTCCATGTTGGGTTTTTCAGCTACCTGTAATGGTGTTTTGTCTCCGAGTTCTGGTATTGGACGGTCTGCCATCCCGTCTCCTATGAGTATCACGTATTTCATATTCTTCAATGTTTAGATTTCCATATATTTATTATGTCTGTGAGTATTGCTGATGCTGNTTCTAGTGAACCTGCGCCTTTGCCTATGACTGTTATTTCCCCGGCTAGGTCTGTGCGGAGAGTTGCCATGTTAAGAGTGCCGTCAACAGCATATGGTGATGTGTCTTTCACGAGTCTTGGGCCTACTCGTAGTATTTCATTTGATATTTCTGCTATGAGCTTTATATGATATCCGTCTTCTTTTGCAAGTTCTATGGCTTCTGGTGTTATCTTTGTGATCCCTGTAACTTCAACATCATCTAGGGTGCATTCTCGCCCAAGCACGGCATTCGCTAATATTACAGACTTACATGCCGCATCTAACCCTTCAACGTCCTGTGTGGGGTCTGTCTCGGTTATTCCAAGCTCCTGAGCCTCTTTTAATGTTTGTTCGTATGATGAGCCCTCAGCCGTCATCCTTGATAAGATGAAGTTGGTTGTACCATTAAGTATCCCTATTATAGACTCTATCCTAGAGGATGGTAGTGTTTCCTGTGCAAAGTTTATTATAGGCATGGCACCCCCAACAGATGCTTCGAATTTAAAATTTACATCATGTTCTTTAGCCAAACCGACCAGTTCCTTGTAGAATAATGATAAGTGGCCTTTATTGGATGTTACAACATCTTTCCCATCCTCTATGGCCTTTGTTATGATGGATTTGCCGGGTTCTCCTGTTATAATATTTGTGGGTGTGACCTCCACGAGGCAATCATATTCAACATCATCAAGTACTTGGAGGCTGTCCATGTCCTCATGGCCATGATCTGGGTAATAGGCTACACTCCTCTTCTCTGTTTTGACTTTTATGAGTTTCTGGGGGTCTAGTCCATCTTCCTGTATCGCGGCTCCTTTGGAGTCTGCTGCGGCTACTATATCAATCTTGAGATTATATTTTCTTCTCAGTCTTTCCTGGGTTGATTTTATAGCCTTCGCAACCCCTTGACCAACAGCACCGAATCCTACGATGGAAATTCTCATGAAAAAATCCTCCAAAAAGTTCACTGTTATGTTTCTGTGATGACGAGCAGCCTATGTTCCACCCCGATTTTATGGATCTTATCTTCTAATAATCCTAGGCTGTTGTGTTCTGCTTCCATTGTAACCTTGATTGTTGAACTTGTAGTTGACATTTTAAGTGAGAGGTTAGCGACTTTAACACCCTCTAGATTGTTTATGTTATCTACTATACCTTTTAGTTCTTCCTCAGAGATTTTACCTATTAGGATGGCGTTTACCTTTTCTTTGAGTGGGATGCCATCCTTCTCTATTATCCTTATACCCTTCTCTGTTAGTTTTTTTATTGCAAGGTCCAAGGTTTCCTTATCCCCTTCAATGGTTACTTGTACTGGTACAAGCGCCCCCCTCTTCACGTCCCTTTCATGGATTATGGTGACGATATTCGCACCTACGCTGGCTATTGGTTCAAGGGCGGCTACCAGTTGTCCTGGGACATCTTGGAGTTCAAGAACTAAGCTCATCCGCAATATTAACACCTCTTTATTGGATCCATTCTCCCCTTTCCACGATTATGTTACCCTCTTCGTCTATTGGGGCGTTCTTTAGTATCCGTTCAGGGTTGTGTTTCCGTTTCTTATCAGCTCTTGTCCTATTAAGATTATCCACTATGTAGTGTGTTTCTTCAAGTTCAGGCACCTTCTCAAGGGCCTTGGAAAACTCTTCTAGTATCTTTTCGGCTTCCTTTTCTATCATACATGATACCCCTTATAAAATCCCATCCTCAAATTTTCCATGAAGGATTTATGATCAAAACCTGGCAGTATATCCCGTCTCAAAATCTTATCTATCCCCGAACCGTACTGGGCGGCCTTCTTGGGCCTTTTAGCGATAAAAGCTGGCGCTCCCATGTCTAATGCAAGGTCACGGAGTATGTGCTTCCTTAGACTGTCATCACTACCTTTTATCTTATACTCTAGGTATATTAAAGGCTATGTTTATAATTTCCTTGTTAAGGAACGGAACCCTCAATTCTGTACTTGTTGCCATTGCAGTGGCATCATCCCTTTCAAGGTTTACATGTTCTTGTACATCGGTTTTGAAGGCTTCAACAAGTTTGTCCTCACCCTCCTTATATAATTGGAGATAGCGATGGTATCCTCCAAAGAGTTCATCAGCTCCTTGGCCCGAAACTATGACGCGAATTCCATCTGCATGGGCAGCTTTGGATGCGAAATAGAGTGGCATGGCCACACCTATCATAAGATTAAACTCCTCTATAGCAGATAAGACAGGTTTTAGCGCGTCCTTGATCATTCCAGGGGTGACTTTTATAATCTTAGGCTTTATTCCAAGCTCTTGAGCCGCTTTCTCTGCGAATATGAGATCCTGCGATCCTTTACTGCCAACAGTATAATATAGGCTCGGCATATTTTTTTACGAGTAGTGTGATGATGGTGCTGTCAACCCCCTCAGAGAATAATATACCAACCCTTTCAAGGTCTTGGATTCTCTCTAACAGCCCTTTCAAGCGCTTCTTCTAATCTTTCCTTGGCGGTATTATAATCCCATTTTTGTCTCGATTTTCTCTGGTAATCTTTTTAATTATAATTTTCCGGTTTATTAGGATTGTTCCAGGGAGTAGTCTCTTTGGATCTTGTATGCCTATACTCCATAGGGCTTTGCGTTCAGATGCGAATGCTATGAAACCTTTTCCAAGCTTATAGAGTGGTTTAATGCTTTGGGTCTCTTGCAAGGATAATATCCTCACTATCAAAAAAGGCGAATGAATAATCACCGTCAAACTTGTCCATGATCATGCGAAAGGCTTCCATCACCCCATACTCTCTCATAGAATTTGATATGAGCTTAAAGGCCCGATTCTGTTCTTGGATTGTATATTCTACCATCACAGACTACTATGCCCTGCTCCCCTATGCGGGTGATTCTTTTATTTGCTATGAGAATTTTATGGCCTATAGCCACATCCCTTTAAACCCTGCATGGGGTGTGCTAGATCCGCTTTTTGTATATTCTTGTGGCGTCGGGGCCTCTATGTTGGATCCCTAACATTTTAAGGAGTTTTGGCAAGGCTCCTTCACCTATGAAACCTGCTATCCCACACATCTCAAACCTCCCCCAAAGGAAGAAGAAAATGACCATTTTATCATTTTACCGGCATCAGGCCCAGGTTTCACAGAGTATATTTCCCTTATAGTTATTAACGGTGGGTTTCGGCTTTACTTCGCTCATAACATTCTGTGCTCCTTCAGCGGCCTTTTCAAAGTTGCCTGATTTGAATACCTGCTGTTCCTTTAAATTGGTGTCTTGGATTATAAGTGATACCGAGTTTTTTCTTCGAAATTGCCTATGTTCATGACATCTACTATTAGCATCCTTTTATTGTGTATTGGTCTTGTGAATCCAATGGGCACCACATTAGGCGTGCCATCACTACTTGCCGTCACTGCGGAAACAAGATGCTTTTCTATGGCTTCCTTTATCTCATCAGTTAACATTTTTTATCTTCCCCCTTATCTTGTGGAGGAAATAAAAGTTTTTGGGTTATTGCGCAGTCCATTGAGGATTACTGCAAGTGGGAGTCCCATATCATCGATGCCATCCATAGATACCAGTCCAGAGATTGAAAGAAAGGCTAAGAACCCCTCCCTTAACGATTATTGAAAGGAATATGTTCTACTTTAACTTCAGGGTCCCTTTTCCTGAGTTCTATTATTTGGTGTACTTTAGAGGTCATCATCCGCGGTGTCAAGGGCTATGTTAGAGCCTCTGGTCCCCACAACATCAGTTGCAAGGGCTGTGGCGTTATTTATACTATCACTAACCGTGGCAACCCATCATCGGATCTTAAACCCCCTTGTAATGTTGAATTTGCCTTCTGGGAGCGGGCCTCCAATGTATTTATCTATTTTAAGTTCTCTTGCTATTTTTTCCGCGGCCTTTGGATTATTACCGGTTAAGATTATTGTCTTTTCTTTTGATAGTGTTATTAGGGGGGCTGATGGCCTCAGTTTTATCCTCTAATGTTATTTCTCCGATGACTTTTCCTCCACTTTCTGGGAAAATGGATGTATCCTCAGACTCTTGCCGGGTGTCTTGGTCTAGGAAGTATAATTTACCCTCCTGCCCTGAATGCCATATCCTGGCTTGTACTCCAAATCTTCGACTTTCAATGGTTCCAAGCCCTTCTCCTCTGCCAAGTTAGTTATCGCCTCTGCTATTGGATGCCTTAACCCTCTTTCTAATGAGGCGGCAACTTGATATGTTAGTGTGTTATTGTAAGCTTTTATTTCCTTTATTGTTAATTCACTATGCTAATGTGCCTGTTTTGTCAAATACAATAATTACCTTTGACATTTCTTCAAGGTAACTTGATTGATTAGTATCCTCCTCTTGTAGTTGCTGTTATCTCTGATATCATCGCAACTGGTACTGATATTACTAAGGCGCAAGGGCATGCGATCACCATTAGGCATGAGGGCCCGCTATATCCCCAAATTTCTGGGTTACCCAACTATGCTTGGAAATACCGCTAATATGCTTGCTATTATTGCCGGCGTATGATGCAAATTTGTCCATGAAAAGTTCCTTGGACTACCTTTTTCATCTAGCCCTTTCTATCAATTCTATGACGCTTGCTATAATCGTCCTTTCAGAATCCCTTGTGACCTTAACTTCAAGGTTTATCGTACTGGTGAATATTTCATCACCGACAGTCCTAGGGGACTGTCTGGATTCTCCTGTTTGATCGGTTAACGTAGGTTGAACCATTTATTACCTCCNCTGTCTGGGGGTGTCATGTCCTCAGGACGATTATCATTATCTTTCCAGGTTGTACTTTATCAGCTTCCACTTTAACCTCTCTTTTTCCAACTTTTATCGTTGCTACTGGTTTGAATCGCATAAGGTCTCTTGTGAATTCTATAAGCTTGGTTTGTAACATGCCCTTTTATGATATTCTGCAATAATGAACTACAAAGTTCGCTTCAGGATAGTCTCCAGGCGAGTAATGTGATAGAATCTGCGATGATAGAATGATAGGTCTCCTTGAATGTTCCTAGTCCTGAAACAGTTGCTGTGAATAGTATGAAGGCAGGAGGCTGTGCCCATTATATTGTAANTAGCCCATGACAAACAAACTAATGATCTNGGCTTATTTTCTTAACACTTTTGTGGCTTCACTTGAAGGTAGCATGTTGGTTGCACCATATCCTTGTATACAATGGGATGCTATATAATTCCCAAAATAGCATGATTTTTTAAGATCATATCCCATGAGCCATGCATATAAGAATCCTGCATTGAATGCATCACCTGCTCCGGTTGTATCTACACATTCAACATCTAGGGCTGGTACTTCCACTTCTAGGCCGTCCATAAGCCCATAAACCCCGGAAGAGCCCCTTTTTACTATGATAACATCAACTTCATCTGCTAGTAATTCCGCGGCCTTTCTGTAGGGTCCGTGGTGATCTATCATCATCCCAAGTTCCATCTCATTTAATAATAGGATATCAACAGACTCTATAAGCTTTTTAAGAGTTTCGATCCCTTTTTTGGCGTATATGTTCCCTGGATCTAAGCTTATGAGCGGCTTGGAAGATAATCTCTCTAGTAATGTTTCCTGGACATGTAAGCCTTCACCTGCAAAGGATGTTAAGTGAAGTAATCTACTGTTCTCTACTAGGCTGATTTTTATCTCATCGATTTTTATGGTGTCGTTGACGCCTAGGTCTAGATAGAGTGCCCTTTGCCCATGTTCATCCACGAAACCTATTACTTTACCAGTTCTACCATCTTCTGTGGTGGTGAGAAGATCTAAGTTGACTTTTTCCCTTTCAAGGTTTTTCTTAAGTTTGATGCCTTCTCTATCCATTGCTACCTTGCCAATGTATGCTGTTTTAAGGCCTAACCTTGAAAGGCCTATGATTGTATTGGCTGCTGAACCACCACAACTTTCCTTAAATCCTCTAATTATGGTTTCCTCTTCCGGGCCTATGATCTTGTCAACCATATAGAGTTGGTCCATGTTAAGGGCTCCGAAGCCCACCGCATCAAGCATGTGAACTACCTCCAGCTTTTGTGGGGGGACTTCCCGCTTCAGCGACGGAACTTGTCCGGGCGACCACCGGCCTGTGTCGGGACGCCGAGTAGGGGGGTTCCGTCCTTGCAGGCGTTTGTTCGAGCTGTCCCCCAGCCCTATCCGAAGGATTCGCAGGGAATACAACATAATCCCCTGTCGAATCCTCCAGGGATATTATTGTGAAGTCTCCCCTTGGGTCTACTTTCAGGTATGTCCTACCAGCCCTTTCATCCTTGTAGGACAGTAACCGGAGGAACTTCTCTCAGGAGGCGTTGGGTATTTTCTTCGGCGAGTTTGCTGGCCATCCCCACGATATTCAGGTCCTTTGATGACCTATTGCATCGTAGTGGGAGAGTTTGTAGAGAAAGTCGTTCTGCTGGTTCGCCAGACGTTCGTAGGCTCTGGCAAGCCTGATCCCGGCCTTCTCACGGTTGCGCGGCCCACCCTTCTGTTTTTTCGACAGCTGCCTCTGCCTGACCCGTATCCGCTCGAATGCTCGCTCGTAGAAGCGCGGATTCCCGGTCTGGCGGCCTCCCGTGTCTGTCAGGAAGTGGTAACATCCGGGCCGACTACCCTACCAGTCCTAGCAGGAGGGTCCGGCTTGCCCTCGACCTGGAAAATCGCGTACCACCTCCCGGACCGCTCGCGTTTGACAATGACGCCCTTCACCTCTCCCCTGATTTTTCGGTGGAGTCTGATGGGAGCTTCCCCGTTCTCCAGCTTGAAACCAGACTGATGATTGAGTGTCTTGAACTATTTGTGCCCTTTGAAGCGGAGTCTGCCGACTTCCCTGCCTTTCCGCTTCAGCCTCGCCAGCGCCCGGAGGTTCGACCAAAGCTGATAATTCACTATCTGGAAAACTTTTGAATACACTTCATCTGGCTTCTCATACTTCTTCAGGCCTACGATCATGGACAGGATGTCAGCCTATCTGAGCTTTATCCCCTTTTCGCGTGCCATGTGCAGTTCGGAGAGCAGGCGATTGTAAAGCCACCTGCACACATTGTCAGTTCAGGATGTGCTCAGTTGGTTTTGATGGATACAGGCGGGAACTTGTAGCTAAGCATCAACTTCCACATATTTTTTCAGCACATCAGGGTT
>JGI26788J51865_100039_pt1 | contig 12935 bp, 16 predicted proteins | sample WilGeytube61714_FD_51865 | JGI IMG/M metagenome (IMG submission 51865) | reverse complement strand
GAGGGAGCCCATAAAAGTCCTAATTGCGGATGATAACCGGGAATTTTGCGGGGTTCTGGAGGAATTTTTAAGACAGCAGCAGGATTTGATATTGGCGGGTGTGGCCCATGACGGCCATGAAACCCTGAAGCTTATCCAGGAGAGGCTTCCAGATATAGTGATCTTGGATATAGTTATGCCCCACCTGGACGGCCTCGGGGTATTGGAACGCATTCAGAATTGTTCCCTGGATCCCCGACCCAAAATCCTGGTCTTGACCGCCCTGGGGCATGAGAAGATGACTTTGAAGTCCATGGAATTGGGGGCCGACTATTACATAGTGAAGCCCTTCGATCTGGAAGTTCTGGTCCAGCGCCTGCGCCAGCTTGCCGATGGTCAGAAACCGCCTTTGGTGCAGTCCAATATAGCTCCTGGTATAAAAAGCGTAGAGGCCGAGGTCACCCGCCTTCTCCATCAGATGGGGTACCGGCCCACGTCAAGGGGTACCAATACCTGAGGGAAGCCATCTTGCTGGTAATAGAGGACATGAACCTGCTGGGAGCGGTGACTAAGGAGCTCTATCCCATGGTGGCCCAGAAATTCGGCACCACCCCCAGCCGGGTGGAGAGGGCCATACGCCATGCCATAGAGCTGGCCTGGGATAGGGGCAATGTGGAGTTGAAGAATAAATTTTTCGGTTATACCATCGATCTGGAGAGGGGTAAGCCCACCAATTCAGAATTTATAGCCATGATAGCCGACAAGCTGAGGCTGAGCAAAATAAGTTAGGGGGACAAGCATGGATTTCACCGAGATTACCATAGCTTCGGAATTGATCTACCAGGGGAAGATCTTGAACCTGAGGAGGGACAGGGTGCGGCTGCCCGACGGCAGGGAGGGTACCCGGGAGGTGGTGGAGCACCCTGGAGCCGTCACCATAGTGGCCCTGGATCAGGAGGAAAAGGTCTACCTGGTGCGCCAGTACCGTTACCCCATTAAAAGGCTGACCTTGGAATTGCCTGCGGGCAAGCTGGATGGCCAGGAAACCCCTCTAGCCTGCGCCCAGAGGGAGCTGGCAGAGGAAGTGGGCCTGTCCGCCTCTTCCTGGAAGCTGCTTTTAGAATTTTATTCCACCCCCGGTTTTTCCGATGAGAAGATGTATCTGTTTCTGGCTGAAGGGTTGGAGCCCCATCAGGAGAAAGCCGACGAGGACGAATTCCTTCAACCCCTCCGGTTGAGCCTGGAGGAGGCGGTGGAGGGCATCTTTCAAGGCCGGATACAGGACGCCAAGAGCATTGTCGGCCTTCTGGTGGTATATCACCTAAAAAGGCATGGAAGGTAGGAGGGCAGCATGACTATTCTTTAGAAGCCCTGGGAAGGGGTGCTGCCCGATGGGGTTCCTGGCCAGGCACCTTCAGGATCACAGGAGGATTTATCTGGTGCTCCTCCTTCTTTTTTTGATGGGCATTCTGGCGGGCTCCTTCACCAGCTCCCTCCTGGAGGAGCGACAGTCAGCCCAACTGGCAGCTTACCTGGACCAACGGCTCCAGCAATTTCAAGATCATACAGGGGAAGGGGAAAGGACATCGGCCCTCCTGGCCCCTCTAAAGGAGATATTTTTGCTGTGGTTTCTGGGGCTTACGGTGATCGGGCTCCCCTTTATAGGGGGAATGGTTTTCTGGAAAGGATATGCGATAGGTTTTACCGTATCCTTTTTGGTGGGCCATCGGGCCTGGCAGGGCCTGTTCCTGGCCTTGACCTCTGTGTTTCTGCCCCACCTCTTTTACCTGCCCCCTCTTTTTTTGAGCTCTGCTCTGGCCTGCTCCTTTTCCCTCAACCTGCTGAAAGGAGGCTGCCCGGGCTAGGGGGGCAGGATCCTCTATTCCCTTTCCTTTTTGTTGGCCTGCCTGCCACAGCGGGTGGCGTGATCACGGTCCGCGTATCTCCCTGGCTCATAAAGTGGGTACTGCAGACCTTTTAGGAAGGGATTTTTATGATGGTGATCAGCATAAGGAAATGGAAACAGAAATTGTTTTTGTTCCTGGGGGTTTTATTTTTGCTGGTGGTCCTGGGAACCCATCTCTGCAGCTGGACGGGGAGGAGGACGGAGCCGTCGGCCCAGGCCCCTGCCCCTGGGGAGATGGCCCAGGGTGACCCTTGGGATAACCTGGTGGAGAGGTTACGGGAATTTTACCGGGGCGACTAAATTTTTATGGTTTTTCCTGGAGGGTAAGGAGGATTTTTACCTGGAAGGGGGGAATAATAATGGCAGATGAGTTATGAGGGCGGCGATGGAAGTCGATGCGCCATGTTCTGGATGAATTCCTGTACTATCTGGTGGTGGAACGGGGTCTGGCGGAAAACACCCTCCTGTCCTACAGCACCGACCTGTTGCAGTTCATAGAGTACCTGGAAAAAAGGGGTGTTAGGGGCTGGGAAGAGGTCAATCACGGGGCTGATCCTGGCCTATATAATCCAGATGCGGAAACAGGGCCGTTCTCCTGCCACCATTTCTCAGCATCTGGCAGCCCTCAAGTCCCTCTATAGTTTCCTTGTGCGGGAGAGGTTGGTGGGGCACAATCCTACCGAGTATCTGGAATCCCCCCGCCTCCCCAAGCGCCTTCCCCGGGTGCTGACGGTGGAGGAGGTGGAAAGGCTGCTGGCTCAGCCCCGCCTGGACACCCCTGCCGGCTTACGGGACAAGGCCATGCTGGAGCTGCTCTACGCCACCGGCCTCAGGGTATCCGAATTGGTGGCCCTGAATGTGGATCACATAGATCTGGAAGGCCAGTTCCTGCGCTGTCTGGGCAAGGGGTCCCGGGAAAGGGTGGTCCCTGTGGCCCCTGTGGCCTGCCGCCATGTGGAGAGGTATTTGCTCCAGGCCCGGGTGAAGTTGGCCAAGGATAGGGGAGAACCCGCCCTCTTCCTCAACCAGCAGGGCCGTCGGCTCTCCCGCCAGGGTTGCTGGAAAATCATAAAGGCTTACGCCCGCTCCGCCGGTTTGCAAAAGGAGATTACCCCCCACACCCTGCGCCACTCTTTTGCCACCCATCTTTTGGAAAACGGGGCTGACCTCCGGGCGGTCCAGGAGCTCCTGGGCCATGCGGATATAACCGCCACCCAGATCTACACCCACCTCACCCAGAAGAAGATCAGGGAAGTCTACGAAAGGGCCCATCCCAGGGCGTAGAGGGGATTCCATCCATGTTGCCCCATCTGGACAGGTTTATACTGATGGTGCTGGACGGGGTGGGGGTGGGGGAGCTCCCCGATTCGTGGTTATACGGCGATTCGGGCAGCAACACCCTGGGCAATGTGGCTGCCCAGGTGGATCTCCGCCTTCCCCATATGGCCAGCCTGGGGCTGGGGAACATCCTGCCTCTGCGGGGTATACCCCCAGCATCTCTGCCTTTGGCCGCCCGTGGCAAGATGGCCCCCCGCTCCCCGGGCAAGGATACCACCATCGGCCACTGGGAGCTGGCCGGGTTGGTGGTGGAAAAACCTTTTCCCGTGTATCCCCAGGGTTTTCCGCCGGAAATTATAGAGGCCTTTGAGAAGGCCATAGGGAAGAAGGTCCTAGGCAACAAGCCCGCCTCCGGTACCCGCATCATCGAAGAACTGGGGCCCCTTCACCTTGAGACGGGCTGCCCCATAGTCTACACCTCTGCCGACAGCGTTTTTCAGATAGCTGCCCATGAAGAGGTGATCCCTGTGGAGGAGCTGTATCGCTATTGCCGTATAGCCCGGGAGATCCTCCAGGGGGAGCACGGGGTAGCCAGGGTCATCGCCAGGCCCTTTGTGGGGGAGCCGGGGCGTTTCCGGCGCACGGAAAGGCGCAGGGATTTTTCCCTACCCCCTCCAGGTCCCACCCTGCTGGACCTCATCTCTTCCAGGGGTTTGGAGGTAATGGCTGTAGGGAAAATAAAGGATATCTTCGCCGGTAAAGGGGTTACCCGTTGGGTACAGGCTAGGGACAACATGGAGGCGGTGGACAGGACCCTGGATTTCATGCGGGAGGGGAGGTTGGGCCTCATATTCAGCAATTTAAACGACTTCGATACCCTTTACGGCCACCGTAACGACGTTGCGGGTTTTGCCCGGGCCCTGGAAGAATTCGATGCCCGCCTGCCGGAAATCCTGGCGGCCATGGAACCCCAGGATGCCCTGATATTGACCGCGGATCATGGCTGTGATCCCACCACCCCCAGCACCGACCATTCCAGGGAGTATGTGCCCCTTCTCTTTTACAGCTCCAAGACCAGACCTTGCCCTCTGGGCACCAGGAGGAGCTTCGCCGATGTGGCCGCCACCATAGCCCAGTTTTTGAGGATCCCTTATAACCTGGCGGGGGAGAGCTTTGCCCCTTTGCTGGCATAAACGGCATATTTTCCCCTCATCGCCAATATACCTAGTAAGAGGGAGAGGTGAGGGGTGAAGGCGAAGGTACTGGCTCTTTTGGCTTTGATCTTGTTCCTGGCAGGATGCGGGGTCAATTCCTCCCCCTCCAGGGAGGAAGCGGTCTTGGCCCCTGAGGTCAAGGCCCCGAACCTGGATTTGAAAGCCAAAGCCGCCGGGCTCATGGATCCCCAGACCGGAGAGGTGCTCTGGGAGAAGAACGCCCACATGCGGCACTATCCAGCCAGCATGACCAAGCTGATGACCATGATGGTGGCCATGGATATGGTGGAGAAGGGGCAGGCCCGGTTGGAAGAGCCGGTACAGACCAGCGAGCGGGCGGAAAGCTTTGGGGGTTCGGAGGTCTTCCTGGAGGCGGGAGAGACCTTCTCCCTGGAAGAGATGCTCATCGCCATAGCGGTGGCCTCGGCCAACGATGCGGCTGTGGCCGTGGCTGAGCACCTGGCCGGATCAGAGGCGGCCTTCGTGGAGCTCATGAATGCCAAGGCCCAGGAGCTGGGCCTTAAAAACACCCATTTTAGCAACTGCCACGGGCTCCATGACGAGCACAATTACACTTCCCCTTATGATATGGCCCTGATCGCCCGTTATGCCCTGCGGTATCCCAAGATCAAGGAGTGGTGTTCCATAAAGCAGTATACCTTTCGGCAGAATCCCCTGACCATTCTGGACAACACCAACAAGATGCTTTACTGGTATCCGGGTACCGACGGTTTTAAGACCGGCTATGTGGATGCTTCGGGATACAACCTGGTATCCACTGTGGAGAGGGAGGGCTAAAGGCTCATAGCTGTGGTGATGGGGGTAGACGTACCCAACGGCCACTTCGCCGACTCCATGAAGCTGTACAATTGGGCCTTTAAACAGTGGGCTTTCAAAAAGCTCTACGGGGCAGGCCAAGGGGTGGCCCGCATCCCCGTGGCTAAAGGAGAAAAGCCCCAGGTGGAGGCGGTGTGCACAAAACCCTTGGGAGCCAGGGTCAGCCGCGTAAGGGGCAAGGAAGAAAAATTGGAGGTGGCCCTGGAGGTACCCCCCATGGTCCCGGCTCCAGTGCAGAAGGGGCAGACTCTGGGCCAGGGGGTGGGTTTACAGGACGGGAAGGAGGTGGAGCGGGTGCCTCTGGTGGCCGGAGAGGAGGTGGCCAGGGCTACTCTGGCCCATGTCCTCCGGTGCAGCCTGAAGCTGTTCTTTTCCCCCTCCCTATGATTTTCCCATTATTTAGCAGGAAAAAAGCCCTGAAAGAAAAAGCTTTTAGGGGGTTTTTTTCTTTGCAGGTGTTTTTCAGCCAGGAGGGAATCTAAGCTCTGGGCCCGTGTAAGGGGCGAGGTGGACTTAAAGAGCGCCGACGCCCTCAGGCGGGAACTGGAGGCCAGCTTGGATCACGCCCGTCCCCGGATATTATGCCTGGATTTTGAGGGGGTCACCTTCATAGACAGCACCGGACTGGGGGTTATCTTGGGCCGCTACCGCCGTCTGGCCCGGGAAGGGGGAAAGATGGTGATCTATCATCCCCAGCCCCAGGTGAGGAGGCTCCTGGAGATCTCCGGCCTGGCCCGCCTGGTGGAGATCTATCCTCCGGAAGGGGAAGGATGTAAGGCCTATGGTGACTGAGGCCAAGGTTAAAAACAGCATGTCGCTGGAATTTTTAAGCCTTCCGGAAAATGTGGGTTTGGCTAGGGTGGCGGTGGCTGCCTTCGTAGCCCACGAAGAGGTTGACTTGAACGACCTGGAGGAGATAAAGGTGGCGGTTTCGGAGGCGGTCTCCAATGCCATCATTCACGGCTATAGGGGGCAGCTCACCGGCAAGGTAAGGGTGAAGGCCGAGCTCACGGAGGAGGGGTTGAGCATAGTGGTGGAGGATCAGGGCTGCGGCATTCCCAATGTGGACCTGGCCATGCAGCCCGCCTACTCCACCGATCCCGAGCGCATGGGTCTGGGCTTCGCCTTCATGCAGTCCTTTATGGATCGCGTGGAAGTGATCTCCGAGGTGAATAAGGGAACCCAGGTGAAGATGTTCAAGGCCCTACCATCTCATAAAGATTAGAGGGCGGAAAGGAGATAGGCTGGTGGGAGATGAATTTGCCCCGATTTCCCCTCCTTTCGGAAAAAGAGACCGAGGAACTCCTCCGGAGGGCCAAGGAGGGGGACAGGGAAGCCCGGGAGCGCCTTATAAACTGCAATCTCAAGCTGGTCTTCAACCTGGTAAAGCGCTTTGAGGGGCGGGAATGCGACCTGGAGGACCTGTTCCAGATAGGAACCCTGGGGCTGATAAAGGCCATAGATAAGTTTGACCCCAGCTATCAGGTGCGCTTCTCCACCTATGCCGTCCCTATGATCCTGGGGGAGATAAGGCGGTATCTCAGGGATAACAACCCGGTAAAGGTCAGCCGCTCCCTGAAGGAGACAGCCTTCAAAGTGAACCGTGCCAGGGAAGAGCTTACGAAAAAGCTGGGGAGAGAGCCGTCCCTGGGGGAGCTGGCGGAGGCCCTGGGGTTGCCCAGAGAAGAGGTGGTTATGGCCCTGGAGGCCCAGCAGGCTCCCGCCTCCCTCCACGACACGATATACCAAGAGGAAGGAGATCCCATATGCCTGATGGACCAGCTGGAAGGGGAGGAAGGGAAGTGGCTGGATAAACTGCTGGTGAACCAGATTTTGGAGCGCTTGCCCTTCCGCCTACGCCAGGTGCTGATCTGGCGCTTTTTTGAAGACCGCACCCAGGCAGAGATAGCCNAGCTCCTGGGGGTATCCCAGGTGCAGGTTTCCCGCCTGGAGCGGCAGGCCCTGCAAAAACTCCGGGAGATCTTGGGGGGAAGGAGGCTAGTGATAATAGTTGAGTTATAGCTTCCTGCCCAAACCCAACCAAGCTACAGCAGTGAAGAGATGGAGGCTTTGCCTGTGCCCCCCTCCTAAGCTAAGGTGCTGTAGGCAGCCAAGATGGCCCCTATCAAGGAAGCGGCCACAAAGGCCACCATGCCCCCCATGAATACCAGCAGTAGGGGCTCTATCATGGTCATGAGCCGCTGGATGCTGTCCCTCAGCATCTGGTCGTAGGTATCCCCCACCATGAGGAGGGCCCCCTCCAGGGTNCCCCCCTCCTCTCCCACCCTCAATATGCTGGCGGCCATAGGGGGAAAGAAATATCTGAACCTGCTCAAAAGCTGGGAGAGGGTTTCCCCCCGCAGCACCCCTCTGTGGACTTCTTCTAAGGCCTGGCGCACCGGCAGGTAACCTATGGTCTCCTGGGTCGCTTTTATGGCCTCCACGATGGGGATGCCGCTGCCCACCAGGAGGCCCATGGTCTTGGCAAAATGCACCACCAGGGCGTGGCGGAAAACCAGCCCCAGGAGGGGGAGATGGAGGCGGATGAGATCCAGGTAGTATCGGGTCTGGGGGATGCGGAAACCCAGGATAAGGCAGGCCAGGAAGAGCAGAACCCCTTTACCTATGCTGGGTAGGTATCTGGGCCCCTTCTCTCCCAGGGCCACCAGGAGTTTGGTCTGGGGCGGGAGTTCCCCTCCCATGGAGGTAAGGAAGGGCACCAGCTTGGGTATCACGTAGACTATGAGGAAGACTGCTACCCCGATGGAAGCCAGAAATACCANGGCGGGATACAGGGAGCTGGATATCACCTGACGGGCGAGGGCCAGCCTCTCTTCCCAATAAGCGGTGACCCTTTCCAGGGCCACGTCCATGAGACCGGTGATTTCCCCTGCCTCCACCAGGCTGGTGACCATGGCAGGGAAGATCCTGGGAAAGCGGGCCATGGCCCGGCTCAGGGGAACCCCCCTTTCCACCTCCTCCCGGATGAGGCGCAGCGTGTGCCTCAGGCGGGGGTTGGGCATCTCTTCCTCCAGGGTCCTCAAGGTGGTGACCACCGGCACCCCGGCCTTTATCAGGGAGCCCATCTGCCGCAGGCACAGGACCACCTCCCCCTGCCGTANCGGGGTTATGTGGGCCAGGAGATCTCCGGTTCCCAGGGNAGCTCCTCTTCTTTCANCCTTCTCCTCCAAAGAGGTGACCATTATCCCCCGTCTTCTCAGGCGGGAAGCCACTTCGCCGGGATCCTCCCCCTCCAGAACCCCTTTAAGCCTCCTACCTCCCGGCCCCACGTCTTCGTAGACGAACAAGGGCATCCTACCACCTCCTGGATATTAGAATTCTAAGGTGGCCTTCAGCACCTCCGCGGTGGTGGTGAGCCCTTTTTTCACCTTCAGGGCTCCGTCCTCTCTCAGGGTGCGCATCTTGCCCTTCAGCTCCTTCTTCAGGGTGAGGGCGTCGGCGCCGGAGATGACCAGNCTCTGNATTTCCNTATCCAGTACCAGCAGCTCGAAGATGCCCGTTCTGCCCCTGTAGCCGCTGCCGTGACAGTAGGGGCAGCCCCGGCCGGCGTAATACTCCTCCTCCGGGCTGAGGCCCAAGGCCAGCAGTTCTCCCGGAGGAGGGGAGAACTTGTGTTTACAGTAGGGGCAGATGAGCCTGACCAGCCGCTGAGCCAGGACCCCCTTCAGGGCGCTGCCCACCAGATACCTCTCGCATCCCATGTCCACCAGCCGTTCCACCGCTCCCACCGCATCGTTGGTGTGCAGGGTGGACAGGACCAGGTGGCCGGTGAGGGCGGCCTGCAGGGCGAGGCTGGCTGTTTCCCCGTCCCTTATCTCCCCCACCATGATGATGTTGGGGTCCTGGCGGAGTACGGCCCTCAGGGCAGTGCTGAAGAGGTAGCGCCTGCTGCCGTAATCCACTTGGGTCTGGGTGATACCTTCCATGGCCAGCTCGATGGGGTCTTCCACCGTAAACTATATTGACCGTATCCCTCCTCAGGTACTTCAAGGCCGCGTAGAGGGTGAAGGTCTTGCCGCTGCCNGTGGGGCCGGTCACCAGGATCAGGCCNTAGGGCAGTTCCAGGAGCTCCTTGAACCGGGCCAAGGTCTCCTCGTCCATCCCCAGGTCCTCCAGATCCAGGAGTTCNTCCTGGGAGGGCAAAAGCCTTAGCACCGCCTTTTCCCCCCGGNCGCAGGGCAAGGTGGATACCCTTATGTTTATGCTTCCCCCTTCCTCGCTGGAGAAGAGGAAGCCGCCGTCCTGGGGGCTGCGCCTCTCCGCTATGTTCATCCGGCCCAGCACCTTTATGCGGGAGATGAGGGGAGGAGCCAGCTCCAGGGGAAGCTGTTCCACCGTGCGGAGCCAGCCGTCTATGCGGAAGCGCACCCGCAGGAATTCCGGCTCCGGCTCCAGGTGCACGTCGGAGGCCCGCATATTCAGGGCTTTTTTCAATATACTGTCCAAGATCTGGGCAGCCTGCTCCGGGACAACTTCCCCCTCCCCTTCGGGAAGGGCCTCCTCCAGAGGGGCGTCCTGATAGATGGCTTCCCGGGCCCGCTCCAGTTCCGGAGGGGGCANGAATCCNAGCATCACCTTCTTCCCGGTGAGGCGCCTGAGGTTTTCCAAGACCGCGGGGTTGACCGGCCCTGCGCATCCCAACAGGATCTCCCCGTTCTGGACCCTCAAGGGTNCCAGGTTATGTTTTTGAGNCAGGGAGCGGGGCAGGGACTCGGCCAGCTGAGGGGAGGTTTTCAGCTCCTCCAGGCTGAGGAGGGGGAGCTGGAGGAATTCGGCCAGCAGAGGCCATAGCTGGTCTTCCTTCAGGTAGCCCTGCTCCACCAGGACTTCCTCCAGTTTTTTCCTGGTAGAGTGCTGGAGGCGGAGGGCTGCTGCCAGCTCCTCCCGGCTCAGCACCCTTTTTTTCAGCAGGAAATCCCCCAATCCCTGCATTTTTTCACCTCTTTCTGCCAAGCTCCAGCCTCTCCAACCTCTCCTCTAGAACTTTGGGGTTACGGGCGGCCCGCAGAGCGGTGTCTACATCGATTAGGCCTTTTTTTACCAGAGATTCCAGGTGGTGTTCCATGGTCTGCATGCCGTAGCAGGCCCCGATCTCCAGGACCTGGCGTATGTGTTCGTCCTTTCCCAGACGGATCAAGTTGGCCACCCCGCTGGTCACCATGAGCACTTCGCAGGCCAGGACCCTGCCCTGCCCGTCTGCCCTGGGCAGCAGCTGCTGGGCTATCACCGCCTTGAGGCTGATGGAGAGCTGTTGCCTCACTTGGAACTGCTCTTCTGTGGGGAAAACCCCGATCATGCGGGGTGGGGCAGAAACCGTATCCCGGGCGTGGAGGGTGGAGAGCACCAGGTGTCCTGTTTCTGCCGCCATAATGGCCGTGCGCATGGTCTCCAGATCCCGCATCTCCCCNACCAGGATCACGTCGGGGTCGGCCCGCAGNGCCGCCCTCAGGGCATCGGCGAAGGATTCCACGTCGGTGTNGAGTTCCCGCTGGTTGATCACGCTCCGCTTGTTGAAGTGGATGTATTCTATGGGATCTTCTATGGTGATGATCACCCGGGAGTATAGCTGGTTTATCCTATCTATGAGGGCCGCCAAGGTGGTGGATTTGCCGCTCCCCGTAGGCCCCGTCACCAGCACCAGACCGCTGCTCAGATCTGCCAGCCTGTAAACCGAAGGGGGTANCCCCAGGCTCTCCAGGGGGGGTATGTGGTCCGCCAGCCGCCGGAAGGCACAGGCCAGGCAGCCCCTCTGGTGGTATATGTTCACCCGGAAGCGGCCTCCGGCAACGCTCACCGCCAGGTCCACCGAAAGCCTCTTTTCCAGCACCTCTATCTGGCGGGGAGTCAAGAGGGGGTAGACCAGGTTCCTTATATCTTCCGGGGTCAAAGGGAGGTATTCGCTGGCGGGCACCAGGTGCCCGTGGATGCGGAACACGGGCGGGGTGTAGGCCGTCAGATGGAGATCTGAGGCCTCCCGGGGGCCGGTTTCCGCCAGCAGCTCCTCTATGTTACGGGGCTTTCTTTGGGAAGGAAAGGGGGTAACAGGGGACATGATCCCACCTCCTCAGATGAGCAAAGTCAGCACCACCCGGGGGGCCTTATCCTTTTCTTTGGCCGTCTTGATTTCCACTTTCTGCAGGTAGGCTATATAGCGGGTTTTCCCCAGGTCTCTCAGGTAGCCTGCCAGCTGCCCGGGTCCGGCCTCCAGGGTTATCTGGAAGGCCAGCCAGGAGAAGTCTCCTGCTGGGCTTTCCAGCTTTTCCTCTTCTTTCTTCCGATCCTTTCGGGCCCCTGGCTTCTTCGGGGGCTCTTCTTTCGTCTCTGGCTGGTAAGCCTTCATATATTCCAGGCCTTTTATCTCTATCCCATGGCGGAGGGCCAGGTTGTTCAGTTCCACCAGGGTGGAGGCCACTTCCGCCTCCCGTTAGGCTTTGTTGTGGCCCAGCTGGGTCCTCACCTCTGCTTCCAGGCGCTGGAGGTCGGCCTTTAGCTCCTCCACCCTCTGTCTCAGGCCTTTGGTGGGGGGTATGGTCTCCAGCTCTGCCACCTGGCTTTGGAGAGTTTGCACCTCCTGCNTCTGTTTTGTAAAATCCCTCATCAGGGGATCGTAGACCTTTTTGAGGTAGAAGTAGAGCCCCGCTATGGCCAGGAGGCTTACCAGCAGTATTTTTTCCGTCCGGGTCAGGGGCCGCACCATCCATCCCTCCTAGGGGGTCACCTGTATCCTCAAGGTGAACTTATATATTTTCCTCTTGATCTCCAAAGTCTTAGGGGACGCCTCCCCCGGCGGAGGGGGCAGGGTTATCTTTTCGGACTTTTCTTCCACCTCTATCTTTTCCANGAGGGCATAGGCGCACCAGGGCGAGGCCTGAAGCTTGGTAACCAGCCGATTGATGGTGCCCACCTCNGGCGCCTCCGCCGTGAGCCGGTAGGCGCCCTGCCCCAGGGGCTGGAATTCTCTTATAGAGGAGATCTCCTGGGAAACCAGGGCGAAGAGGGGGGAGAGCCTCCTGGGTTCCAGGGCATATTCGGAGCGCAGGAATTCCAGCTGTCTTTCCTTTTTATCTTGTTCCTGCCTCAGCTTCTCCTCTTCCTTCTTTAATTNATCGTATTGCTTTTTTGCCCTCTCCAGCTCCTCCTTCTGGGCCCTCAGGGCCTCTGCCCTGGCCGCCAGCCTCTTGGTCTGATACTTTACCGCCAGGTAATGGCCGCTGAACAGGGCGAAGACCACCAGCAGGGCCATGAGGGGTACCAGGTGGATNCTCCGGGTTATCTGGGTCCACAGGGGCAGGCNGTCGTCTACGCCTATGGCCTGCCAGCTGGGGCGGAAGGAGAGCTGGCGGGCAGCCGCCCCCACCAGGCTGGCAAAACAGGAGGGGCAGGGCCCCAAAGGGCAGGGGAAGNAGAGGGGGCGGGCCTCCAGCCTTGGAGGCAGGAACTCCCTAAATTCTTCCTCTCCTTCCGGCAGTATCAGGGCCAGGCCGCCAGGGGGCAAGGCCATCTCCTCCACGGCCGCCGCTACTTCCGGGTGGAGCTTCCGGGCGGACCCAAAGGCCTTTATCTCCTCCAGGGTGAGGGGCAGGGTGCGCAGGTAGGTCAGCCTCCCCTCCTCCACCTGGGCCAGGATGGCCCTCTCCTCTTCCAGATAGAGCACCGCCCCTTCCCCCTTGNGGCGGGGGTAGAGGGNGGCCCAGGAAAAG
>JGI26788J51865_100038_pt1 | contig 12997 bp, 12 predicted proteins | sample WilGeytube61714_FD_51865 | JGI IMG/M metagenome (IMG submission 51865) | reverse complement strand
TCCCTGGGCCCTTCTGGTGGATATTTTGAGCATATTGGGCACCTTTTTCTGCCTCCTGGCTTCCCATCCTCTCTTTGATATTCTCCCTCCCTGCCCCTCCTTTTTAAAGCCAGGACGCCGGGATAAACCCGGGGTCCTTTTTATATTTAAAAACCCCGGCAGGGCCGGGGTTTTTCCCTCCCGCTCATGCCTTAGCCACGTTCAGGGGAAAGAAGAAGAACAGGAATAAGAAGGGTAAGCAGAGGATGAGCAGGAAAAGGATGAAGATCCACCAGAGACCGCAACCCTGAACCACTTGGCCTCCCTCCTCTGTTATTTAGCATTTAAGGGCCACAGGAAGAATGAGGAAGAAGATGGGTATAAAGATGATAAACAGGATTATGATGATGAAGAAGCACCAGAAGCATTCTTGGGTCATGGAAAAACCCTCCTTTCTTTATTTGGAAGCCCTTTTCTAGACTTAGCATATGCTGGTCTTTCACCAGGTGTTACCTGGGAGGCTGCTTTTTAAGGTACAGGGATCTCGCTGGTTCCATATGATGGTAGGAGAGGAGGGATATCATGGAGTTTATTTTTCTTGTCTGGTGGGGTATCGCTTTTACATGCCTTCTAGTAGGTGGCCTTTATCAACTGGGGAGGGATCCCAAAAGAAAGATCGTCATGGTTCACCGGGAGTACCCCCTGGAAACCCTGAAAGAAGCGGTAAATCGGCAGGGGGGCATCATTGAGAGGGAGCTGCCCTTAATCCACGGCCTGGTGGCCTGCTTTAAAGAGGAAAAGGAAGCCTTGAAGGCCCTGGGGGCCCATCCAGGGATCCGCCATCTAGAAGACGACTTCCCGGTGAGCATTTCTTCCTGTCAGGCTTCTCCTAAGGAGGATCCAGGGGGGAGGTCATACCCTGGGGTGTGGCCAGGGTGGGAGCCCCAGAGGCTTGGTCCCGCACCCTGGGAGAGGGGGTGAAGGTGGCGGTCCTGGATACCGGCATAGACAGCCACCATCCAGATCTGGAAGATAACGTCAGGGGCGTATATAACGCCAAATCCCCTGGCGCCCCCGGAAAAGACGATAATGGCCACGGTACCCATGTGGCGGGAATCATAGCCGCCGCAAAAAACGGCCTTGGGGTGGTGGGGGTGGCCCCGGCAGCGGAGATATACGGGGTGAAGATCTTCAATCGCTGGGGTAACGGCCATCTTTCCGATATAACAGCGGGGTTAAATTGGGCTTATGAAAACGGGATAAGGGTGGTCAACATGAGTTTCGGCACCAGTCAGCCCAGCAGAGCCTTGGAGGAAGCTGTGGACAGGTGCCTCGGAGCTGGAATGGTGCTGGTGGCCGCGGCGGGAAATCAGGGAAAAGACAACAGCGTCCTCTATCCTGCCCGCTATCCCGGAGTTATAGCGGTTTCTGCCATAGACAGGGAGGGGAAGCTGGCCTCCTTCAGCAGCAGAGGGCCGGAGGTGACCCTGGCTGCTCCTGGAGTCGACATCCTTTCCACCATACCGGGCAACCGCTATGGGACCAAGAGCGGCACTTCCATGGCCTGTCCCCACGTCACGGGCATCGTTGCCCTTCTCCTGGCCTTAAGGCCAAGGCTTTCCGGCCACCAGGTGGCCCAGATACTGTCCCGGGCAGCGGAACCCTTAAGGGAGTTGACCCCGGAGGAGCAGGGGGCAGGTTTGGCCAAGGCGAGTTTTTTAGCCAAGGGGAAGAAATTTTTTATGTAAAAGGGCTCTTATTCAGAGCCTTTTTTATTGGGGTGCATCCCATCTTTAAGAATTGGGCCAGAAGACGGCCGCTGAACTGCTGGAACTCCTGGGTGTGGATGAGGTTCCACAACAGCTGGAAAGAGGTGGAGAGGTTTTCGGCCTTTGCTTGGGTGGAAGAAAGGGCCAATTCTTTTTCCAGGGCCTCTTTGGCTATGCTCACGATATTGGCCACCGCGTCCACGCCGCTGTCGGCCTGGGATAAAAATTCCCGCAGCTTTTCAATCCACAGGTGCACATTATCCAGAAACTGATTGGCAGTGCCGGTCAGGATGGCCTCCCGGAGAAGGGCTTGGCTGGCCATGGCCAGGGTCAAAGGGGCTTCTTCCTGGCCTTGATGGTTGCCCTTAATCTCCCCCGCAGTGGCGGCAAGATGGTTAAGAAGGGTGGCGGTCAGATTTTCCTTTGCAGGTGTTTCCTCCATGTTTTTGCCCAACATGCTCTTTACCTCCCTATAGAAAATTTCTTGTGTATTATATGCTGCTGTATGACAAAGGGGGAGGAAGGGTTTTTTTTCTGTACGGAGAATAGTAAACTAGTATTTCGGGAGCGTGAAGATATTGCAGAAATTGCTTTCTAGCCTGAACAACCCCCAACGGGAGGCGGTACAGCACTTCGGTTCCCCCCTTCTGGTCTTGGCAGGTGCCGGCAGCGGCAAAACCCGGGTTTTGACCTACAGGGTGGCCTACCTCATAGAAAAATGGGGGGTAAAGCCGGAAGGGATACTGGCGGTCACCTTTACCAACAAGGCGGCCCAGGAGATGAGGGAGCGCTTGGAAAAGCTGGTGGGGCCAGCAGCCCGGTATCTCCAGATAAGCACTTTTCACGCCGCCTGCGTAAAGGTTCTGCGCCAGGAAGCCCATCTTTTGGGATATACTCATCACTTTACCATATACGATACTGAAGATCAGCAGTATCTCATCCGGGAAGTCTTAAAAGAACTGGATATGGACGAGAGGATATATCCCCCCCAGCTGGTGGCCCACTTCATCAGCCAGGCCAAGAATACCCTTCAGCTTCCCGAGCAGGTTTTAAAATGGGCTCAGAGCTGGAAGGAGAAAAATTTGGCCCTGGCCTACAGGGCTTACCAGGAGAGGCTGAAAAAAGCCAATGCCATGGATTTCGACGATCTGATTCTCCAGGTGGTCTACCTGTGGCGGAAAAATCCCCTGCTGCTCCGCTATTACCAACAGCGCTGGCAGCACATCCTGATAGACGAATATCAGGACACCAATCACGCCCAATATGTCCTGGTAAGGCTATTGGCAGGTTCGGGGGAAAATCTCTGCGTGGTGGGGGATCCGGATCAGGGGATCTACGGCTGGCGAGGGGCCAACATAGGCAATATCCTGGCCTTTGAAGAGGATTTTCCCCATGCCCGGGTGATAATCCTGGAAGAAAACTATCGCTCCACCCAGCCCATATTGTTGGTGGCCAACCATGTGATAAGGCACAACAAAAACCGCAAGGAGAAAATCCTCTGGACCAGGAGAAGGGAAGGGGAACCTGTCTATCTGTACAGTGCCCAGGACGAAAAGGATGAGGCCGAGTTTATAGCTCGGGAGATATTGAGGAGGCATAGGGAAGAGGGCAGGCCCTTTCACCATTTTGCTGTCCTCTACCGCACCCACGCCCAATCCCGGGCCCTGGAGGAGGGGCTACTGTCTGCCGGCATCCCCTATGAAATAGTGGGGGGCTTGAAATTTTACGAGCGCAAGGAAATAAAGGACGTCCTGGCTTACCTGCGCTTGCTGATCAACCCCGAGGATGACTACAGCTTCTTGAGGGTAGTCAATGTTCCCCGGAGGGGATTGGGGAGCGTTTCCCTGGAAAGGCTGAAGGCCATGGCGGCCGCCAGGGAGATCAGCCTCTACAGGCTGGTCCAGGAAGGCCAGTTGGAGGGCTTGAAGGCACCGGCTTTAAAGAAATTAAAGGAATTTACATCCTTTCTGGATAAATTAAAGAAAAAGATGGAAAACTCTACGGTGGAAGCCCTGGTCAAGGCTGTCCTGGAAGAAACGGGTTATCTGGAAGAACTGCAGAGGGAGGGCACCCCCGAGGCCCTGGCCCGGATAGAAAACCTGAGGGAGTTCCTCACCGTTGCCAAGGCCTTTGACCAAAAGGGAGGAACCCTGGCCGAATTTTTGACCCAGGTGACCCTGGTGGCTGAAGGGGACAATTTAAAGGGCACCCAGGGGGTCATCCTGATGACCGCCCACACGGCCAAAGGGCTGGAGTTCCCGGTGGTATTTCTCACAGGGCTGGAAGAAGGGGTGTTCCCCCACAGCCGCTCCCTAGAAGAGGAAGAGATAGAAGAAGAGCGCCGGCTATGTTACGTGGGGATGACCCGGGCCCAGGATGTGCTTTACCTTACCCACGCTTGGACCCGCCACCTGTACGGACTTACCCTTGCCAATCCTCCCTCCCGTTTTTTACAGGAAGTGCCCGCAGGCCTCCTGTATCCCCTGGAAAAGGGAAGGCCACCTGAAACCCTCAACCAGAGGGAGAGCCTTGAGATGGGGGAGGGACACCGGCAGGAGTGGAAGCCGGGAGATAAGGTGGAGCACAGGGTATTCGGTGTAGGGGTGGTTATCCAGGTGAATGGAGCAGGAGAAGACCTGATCTTGAGGGTGGAATTTCCCGAAAAGGGCGTTAAAAACCTGCTGGCCAGGCTGGCTCCGCTAAGGAAAATAGATGGCTAGATGAAGGGGAGGGCCCTATGGATTTAGAAAAAGCCAGGAAAAGGGTCGAAGAACTGAGGCGTCTCATAAGGGAGCATGATTATTACTATTATGTCTTGGACCAGCCCAAAATCAGCGATCAAGAATATGACGCCCTCATGCGGGAGCTCCTGGAACTGGAACAGGCCTTTCCTGAACTGGTCACCCCTGATTCTCCCACCCAGCGGGTGGGAGGGGCTCCCCGGGAGGGGTTCGTCACTGTACGCCATCTGGAAGCCCTGCTGAGCTTAAACGACGCCTTTAACGAAAGGGAGCTCTGGGATTTCGACCGCCGGGTAAGGGAGATCACCGGGCTCCCCTCCGTGGAGTATGTGATCGAACCCAAGATAGACGGCCTCACCGTAGCCCTAACCTACAGGGAGGGGATTTTCGTCCAGGGAGCCACCCGGGGAGACGGAGAGTTGGGAGAAGATGTAACCCCCAATCTCAAGACGGTGAAGTCCCTGCCGTTGCGGTTGAGGAAGGATCTGCCCTTTCTCTACGTGCGGGGGGAGGTGTATATGCCTAAAGCCTCCTTCGCCCGCCTCAATGCGGAGCGGGAAAAGGCCGGAGAGCCCCTGTTCGCCAATCCCCGCAATGCGGCCGCTGGTTCCCTGCGCCAGCTGGACCCCAAGATAACCGCCAGCAGGGATCTGCGCCTCTTCACCTACCAGATCATCCGCATAGAAGGGGCAGAGGTGAAGACCCAGAGGGAAGCCCTGGATTTTCTGGAGGAATTNGGTTTTCCCGTGAACCCTTATCGGTTTGTGGCTCCGGATATGGCAGCGGTGGTGGCGGAGATCCGGAACTGGACCCCGGAGCGCAGGGCTGCCTTTCCTTATGAAATAGACGGCCTGGTCATAAAGGTGAACGATCTCTCCCTTCACCCCATACTGGGAGCCACGGCCCGGGCCCCCCGTTGGGCTATAGCCTATAAGTTCCCTGGAGAGCAGGTCACCACCAGGGTGGAAGATATAATTGTGAGGGTGGGCAGGACCGGGGTGCTGACCCCCATCGCCATCCTCACCCCTGTCCGGGTTTCGGGGAGCACCGTGAGCCGGGCTACCCTCCACAATGAGGATTACATCAGGGAAAAGGATATCCGCATAGGAGACGTGGTGATAGTCCAGAAGGCTGGGGATGTCATACCGGAAATTGTGGAGGTTTTGAAGGAGGAGCGCACGGGGGAGGAAAGGGAATTCAGGATGCCCGACAGGTGTCCCGTTTGCGGAGCCGCGGTGGTCCGTCCTCCCGGGGAAGCGGCCCACAGGTGCACCGGGGGGCTGGCCTGCCCTGCCCAGGTACAGGAGAGGATCATCCACTTCGCCTCCCGCAAGGCCATGGACATCCGGGGTCTGGGTGCAGCTACGGTGGCCCAGCTTTTGGAAAAGAGCCTGGTTAAAGATGTGGCCGACCTTTATTATCTCAAAAAAGAAGATCTGCTAAAGTTGGAAAGATTTGCAGAACAATCGGCCAGAAATCTCCTAGAAGCCATAGAGGCTTCCAAGAATAGGCCTCTGGAGAGGCTCATCTATGCCCTGGGGATACGCTATGTGGGGGAACAGGTGGCCCGGGTTTTGGCCCAGCGCTTCCGCTCCTTGGATGCTCTGAAAGAAGCTCCCTTTGAGGAGCTGACCTCCATCCCCGACATAGGACCCAGAATTGCCGAAAGTATAAGGGAGTTCTTCAACGAGCCCCGAAATCTCATGGTGCTGGAAAAGCTCAAAAGGGCGGGGGTGAAAATGGAGGAGCGAGGGGAGGAGGCTGAAGCCAAACCCCTGGCAGGGAAAACCTTTGTCCTCACCGGCACCCTCCCCACCCTGACCAGGCAGGAGGCCACCGAGCTGATAGTGAGGGCAGGAGGCCGGGTGACGGAGAGCGTGAGCCGGAAGACCGACTACGTGGTGGTGGGGGAAAACCCCGGATCTAAATACCAAAAGGCTCGGGAACTGGGCATACCCATCATCGATGAAGAAGGTTTAAAGAGGCTCCTGGGTTTGGTATAATAAGTCGTAATGTGCTTTAAGGGGGTCTTATAATGGCCATGACCTTGGAGGAATTGGAAAGGATAGCCGGATACGCCTGCATCGGCCTCACCCCTCAGGAGAGGGAAGAGTATCTCAAGGAAATCAACCAGCTCCTGGATTACTATACACAAAAACTGGAAGAAAAGGATCTGGGAGGTGTGGAGCCCACTTTTTATATAAACCACATGCCTTTCCGACAGAACTTTTTAAGGGAGGACAAGGCCCAAAGGGGGATGCCCCGGGAAAAGGCTCTGGAAGGGGCTCCCATGGTAAAGGAAGGCCAATTCGCGGTTCCCAGAGTACTTTGAAAAAGGAGGATATTTTAAGGTGGAAATCTACCAGCTTACAGCCCACGAACTCAAAGCCCTAATGGAACGCGGGGAAATAAGGGCGGTGGAAGTGGTTCAGGCTTTTTTTAAGCGCATAGAGCAGGTGGAAGATAAGGTGAAGGCCTTCATCACCTTGACACCGGAGCAGGCCCTGGAGCAGGCCCGGGCCGTGGATGAAACCCGCAGGGAGGGGCGAGATCCCGGCTGCCTGGCAGGGATACCCATCGCCCTCAAGGATAACCTCTGCACCGAAGGCCTTACCACCACCTGCGGCTCCAGGATCCTGGCCCATTGGCAGCCGCCCCTGGAGGCCACNGCGGTGAGCCGGCTCAGGAAAGCCGGGGCGGTTATTCTGGGAAAGCTCAACCTGGATGAATTCGCCATGGGAACCACCACCCAAACTTCTGCCTTTTATCCCACCCGCAACCCCTGGGATTTAGGAAGGGTGCCTGGAGGATCCAGCGGAGGTCCAGCAGCCGCGGTGGCAGCAGGGGAAACCCCCCTAGCCCTGGGTTCGGATACCGGAGGTTCGGTCCGCCAGCCGGCAGCCTTTTGCGGTATAGTGGGTTTGAGGCCCACTTATGGGAGGGTTTCCCGTTGGGGCTTAGTGGCCCTGGCCTCCTCCATGGATCAGATAGGCCCCTTGGCCGGGGACGTGACCGATTGTGCCCTGGTCCTGGAGGTAATAGCCGGCCGTGATCCTCTGGATCCCACTTCCCTCCCTATAGATCCCGAGCCCTATTCAAAAGCCCTGGTTCCCCAAGTGCAGGGGATAAAGGTGGGCATTCCCAGGGAATACCTGGAAAGGGCCGAACCCGGCGTGAAAGAGGGCGTANCCCAGGCCTTAAAGAGGCTGGAAGAATTGGGGGCTCGGTGCGAAGAAATATCTTTGCCCCACCTGGAACCCGCCCTGGTGGCCTATCACATCATCGCGGCCGCAGAAGCCTCCTCTAATTTGGCCCGCTTTGACGGACTGAATTTCGGCCTCCGGGTATCGGGGAGGGATGTNGAGGAGATGTATTGCAACACCAGGGGGCAGGGGTTGGGGCCTGAAGTTAAAAAACGGCTCATCCTCGGCACCTATTTTTTAAGCAAAGGTCGATATCAGGATTATTATCTCAAGGCGGTAAAAATACGTACCCTGATCCTCCAGGATTTTCGGAAGGCCTGGGAAAGGTTCGACCTGCTGGCCACCCCCACCACCCCCACGGTGGCCCTGCCCTTCAGGGAGGAAACCTTCCCTCCCCTGGAAAACTATCATAGCGACATTTTCACCATTCCCCCCAGCCTGGCAGGTCTTCCTGCCCTGTCTCTGCCCTGCGGATGGTCCCAAGGGCTTCCTGTGGGACTGCAGCTTATAGGCAAGCCCCTGCAAGAACCCCTTTTACTGCAGGTGGCCTATACCCTGGAGCAGGCCATAGAATTTCGCCGGGCCCGCCCCATATTGGAGGTGTCCTGATGGAATACGAGGTTGTAATAGGTTTGGAAGTCCATGTGGAACTAAAAACCGAATCCAAGGCTTTCTGCAGCTGCCCCACCACCTTCGGCAGCGAGCCCAATACGAACGTATGCCCGGGATGTCTGGGTTTACCCGGGACCCTGCCGGCTATAAACCAAAAGATGGTGGAATATGGCTTAAAGACGGCTCTGGCCTTAAACTGCACCATCAACCCTTATTGCCTTTTTGAACGGAAACACTATTTTTACCCTGATCTACCCAAAGGGTATCAGATATCCCAGCAAACCTTGCCCTTGGCTGTAAACGGCTATTTGAGCATATATATAGAAGGCCGGGAAAAAAAGATAGGCATAAACCGGGTTCACATAGAGGAGGACGCGGGCAAACTCCTGCATGTGGGGGAGTATACCCTGGTGGATTGTAACCGGGCTGGAGTCCCTCTGCTGGAGATAGTTTCTGAACCCCACATAAATTCTTCTCAAGAAGCCCGGGCCTACATGGAAAAGCTGCGCACCATCCTCCTGTATCTGGGGGTCTCAGACTGCAAAATGGAAGAAGGCTCCTTGAGGTGCGACGTCAATATATCCTTGAGGCCCAAGGGGAGCGAAGCTTTCGGCACCCGCATTGAAATAAAAAATCTCAATTCCTTCCGCTCTCTGCAGAAGGCCCTGGAGTACGAGATAGAGCGCCAGAGGGCCATCCTGGATAGGGGAGGTGCGATAGAAGAACGGGCCACCATGGCCTGGGACGAGGAAAGGGAAATCACCTATCCCATGCGCACCAAGGAAGAAAGCCTCGACTACCGCTACTTTCCTGACCCCGACCTCCTGCCCTTGGTTATCGATCCCCAGTGGATAGAAGAGATAGAAAGAGAATTGCCAGAGCTGCCCGACGCTCGCTGTCAGAGATTCCAGGAGCAGTATGGCTTACCTCCTTATGATGCCGGCGTGTTGACCTCTTCCAAGGAACTGGCTGACTACTACGAGGGGGTGGTGAGCCTTTATCCCGAGCCCAAAACTGTCAGCAACTGGATAATGAGCGAGTTTTTACGCTTGTTGAATGCCTATAACCTGGAACCCCATGAAGCTCCAGTTTCTCCCCAGAAAATGGCAGACCTGTTACATCTGCTAAAAAAGGAGATAATCAGCACCAAGATAGCCAAACAGGTAATCGAGGAGATGTTCGCCACCGGGAAGGGGCCTGAGGATATCGTCCGGGAAAAGGGCTGGGTGCAGATAAGCGATGTGGAGGCTTTAGAAGCCATCGTGGAAGAAGTGCTGGCAGCTCACCCCAAGGTGGTGGAGGATTACCGTAAGGGCAAGGAGAAAGCCCTGGCCTTTCTGGTGGGCCAGGTAATGAAGGCCACCCAGGGAAAGGCCAACCCTAACCTGGTAAACCGGCTGCTGAAGGAAAAACTTTAACTAAAACCGCCGGGAAGTCTCCTCCCTTCAGGAAGGAGGTGCCTCGCCCTGAGGGTACGGGAAGCCCCATCCTTCAGGACGGGGAGGCTTCACTTCTAACGCCCCACTTTTATGCAGGGCAGGCAACTGCCCTCTTTTCATGGGCAAAACGAGGGAGGGAGATAAATGGAAGGGCAAGGATTTTTATCTAGGGCCCGGGAACTGAAAGACAGGCTGATCATGTGGCGCCGCTGGTTTCACCGTCATCCGGAATTGAGTTTTCGGGAAAAGGAGACAAGCGCCTTTATAGCCAGGGCTTTAAGGGAAATGGGGTTACAGGTGAGGGAGGGGGTAGGGGGGACCTACGGGGTGGTGGCCCTTCTGGAGGGCAAATATAAGACCCCGGCCATAGGCCTGAGGGCGGATATGGACGCCCTTCCGGTGCAGGAGGAGACAGGAGCAGAATACGCCTCCCAGCATCCAGGGATAATGCACGCCTGCGGCCATGATGCCCACATGGCTGTCCTGCTGGGGGTGGCTCAGGTTTTAAGCCAGATGAGGCCAGAATTACCTGGGACAGTGGTTTTCGTCTTCCAGCCTGGAGAAGAGGTACTGCCGGGGGGAGCAGAGGCCATCATAAAGGCCGGAGTGTTGGACGATCCCCCATTACAGGCCATGATCGGGTTCCATGTGACCTCTTATCTGCCTGTGGGGACCGTGGGCATCAAAGAGGGGATTTTTATGGCAGCCGCAGACAACTTTACTGTAAAGATTTTGGGAAGGACCAGCCACGCCGCTGCCCCCCATTTGGGACAGGACGCCGTAGTGGCCGCAGCCCAGCTGGTATTGGCTCTACAGACTCTGGTGAGCCGCAGAATGGATCCTGTGCAGCCGGTAGTTTTAACCGTGGGCACCATAAGGGGGGGACAGAAGGAGAACATAGTGGCAGGAGAAGCAGTCCTGGAAGGCACAGTGAGATACTTAGATCTGAGCTTGAGGGAAGGGATAAAAAGACATATGGAAGAGATAATAAAGGGGGTGGCCCTGGCCACCGGTACCCGGAAGGATTTTCAATATCTGGAAGGCTATCCTCCTTTGTATAACGATCCCGAGCTCACCGCCTTTTTTAAAGAGAAGGCAGGGGAGCTATTGGGAAAAGAGAAGGTCAGGGAACTGCCTCACCCCTCTATGGGGGCTGAGGATTTTGCCCGCTACGGGGAAAAGGTCCCCCTCCTTTACTTCAACCTGGGGGCTATGCCCAGGGAGGGCTCTCCCCAACCTTGGCATCATCCCCGCTTCAACATAGACGAAGATTGCCTTCCCGTAGGCGTGGCCCTGTTGAGCCATCTGACAGTGGAATTCTTCAAACGAAAAAATTAAAAAAATTTTTGTGCGGAAGCAGGATTTTTTTCTAAGAGGGAGAATACTATAAATGCATCATCCACAAGCTGAAGGGGAGGTTCCCGGAGGCAGGGATGGATGCATAATCCAAAAGAGAGGTGGGTCAAAGTGGCGGAACCCAAAAAAACCCCCCTGTATGATGAGCATGTATGATGAGCATGTGAAGCTGGGCGCCAAGATGATAGAGTTTGTGGGATGGTGGATGCCAGTCCAATATACATCCATCATTGAAGAGCACATGAAGGTGCGCAAAGAAGTGGGCCTGTTCGATGTCTCCCATATGGGGGAAATCATCGTGGAAGGCCCCGACGCTTTTAAATTCCTCCAAAGGTTGGTCACCAACGATGTGGGGAAAGCTGTGGGCAACCGCGTAATGTACAGCCCCATGTGCTATCCCGATGGGGGCACGGTGGACGATCTCCTCATCTATCCCCAAGGGGAGAACAAGTACCTCCTGGTGGTCAACGCAGCCAATACTGACAAGGATTACGAGTGGATGAAGGAACAGGCTGCGGGCATGAACGTGGAGATCAAGAACATATCCCCTGAAGTGGGCCAGATAGCCATCCAGGGGCCTAAGGCTCTAGAGGTGTTGCAGTCCATCACCGACGTGGACCTGGCTCCCATGAAGTTCTATACCTGGACCCATGGTAAGGTAGCGGGCATCGAGACCCTGCTCATCTCCCGCACCGGTTACACCGGAGAGGACGGGTTTGAGGTGTATGTGGAGGCCTCCAAGACCCCTGAGATATGGCGCAAACTTTTGGAAGTGGGCAAGGCAGCGGGTATCGCCCCTTGCGGTCTGGGAGCCCGGGACACCCTGCGCTTTGAGGCTTCCCTGCCCCTTTACGGCCACGAGCTGAGCCCCACCATCAGCCCCCTGGAGGCCGGTCTGGACCGGTTTGTGGCCCTGGAGAAGGGCGATTTCATAGGTAGGGAGGCCCTCCTGGCCCAGAAGCAGAATCCCAAGAGGCAGCTGGTGGGCCTGGAGATGATCGACAGGGGCATTCCCAGGCAGGATTACCCCGTGACCAAGGGCGGAAAGGAGATAGGCCAGGTCACCTCGGGATCCTACTGCCCCTACGCGAACAAGAATTTGGCCAACGCCCTGGTGGCCTACGGTTCTGTGAACGTGGGTGACGAGGTGGAAGTGGTCATAAGGGGTAAAGGCAATAAGGCCAAGGTGGTCCCCTTACCTTTCTACAAGAGGGGTAAGTAATGATATTTTAAAACATAAACCATAAAAAGGAGGAAAAAAACATGAAGATTCCCGCTGACCTTTATTACACCAAGACCCACGAGTGGGCAAAAGTGGAAGGCAATAAGGCCCGTATCGGCATCACCGATCATGCTCAGGAAGCCCTGGGAGAGATAGTGTTCGTGGAACTCCCCCAAGTGGGAGATGAGTTGTCCGCAGGTGACTCCTTAGGTGCCGTTGAGTCTGTCAAGGCAGCCTCCGACGTCTACACCCCTGTAAGCGGCAAAGTGGTAGCTGTAAACGAAGCCCTTCTTTCCTCTCCCGGCGATATAAACGCCGATCCCTACGGCAAGGGTTGGATGGTGGAGATAGAGATGAGCAACCCCTCCGAGGTGGAAAAACTCTTGGATGCTAAGGCCTACGAGGAGCTGCTCAAGGAGGAAGCCTAATATAAAGGGGGAATAGGGATGCCTTACATTCCCACCACGCCGGAAGAAACCCGGCGGATGCTCTCCGTCATTGGAGTAGAGAAGATAGAAGATCTGTTTGCCGATATCCCCGAAGAGATCCGCTTGAAGCGGCCTATGGACCTGCCCAAACCCATGTCCGAGGCTGAGGTCAAGCGGCACATGGAGGAACTGGCCAATAAAAACAAGGTCCTCATCAACTTCATCGGAGCAGGGGCCTACGAGAGGCT
>JGI26788J51865_100036_pt1 | contig 13417 bp, 12 predicted proteins | sample WilGeytube61714_FD_51865 | JGI IMG/M metagenome (IMG submission 51865) | reverse complement strand
GGACTTAGTCCAAGATAGGAAAGCTCAAATCTCACTTGATCATTTCCCTTACCTGTTGCTCCATGCGCTACAGCGTCAGCTTTAGTTAATTTTGCTATCTCAATTTGTCTTTTTGCAATTAGAGGTCTTGCTATTGAGGTACCCAAAAGGTACTCTCCCTCATAAACTGTGTTAGCTCTAAACATTGGAAAAACATAATCTCTTACAAACTCTTCCCTTAAATCCTCAATAAAAATATTTTCCTCTTTTATCCCAAGCTTGAGTGCTTTCTCTCTTGCTTGTTCTACCTCTTCACCTTGCCCAATATCTGCTGTAAATGTTACAACTTCACAATTATACTTCTCTTGGAGCCATTTTAAAATAATACTTGTATCAAGCCCCCCACTATAGGCTAGCACGACCTTTTTGATCTCCTTTTTCATACGCTAAATCCTTGCAAGATATTTTTTGTATTTTATCGAAAATGTAGGTTTTATGAGTTTAAAAATTTTTTAGTTTTTTGGATTTTAGCCATATTTTCTGAAAGTTTACTTTGCTGATTCGTAATTAATTGTATCGCTTGTTTGATATATGCTTGGGCTTCATAAATTTGCTCTATAGTTTCAAATTTAGGCATTAATGAATTTAGCTCACTCATTTTTTGAATATCTTTATCGATAATAGCAATCTTAAATTGATTTAGCCAACTTTGACTTGACATACCTCTTCCCTCCACACATCAAGCAAATTTTTTGTCACATTTACCACTTCATCAATCTTTTCTCTATCGTTATCAATATTAGCTTCTGAAAGATTTTTAATTTGCTGTACATACAATCCACTAAGGTAATGGCTCATTTCACCACCCTTATCATAATCCAATGAATTAAGCAACTCTGTAAATATCGCAATAACTCTATTGATCCAGTAAGTTTTTTTCTCTAAATCACCATTATTTATCGCATTAATCGCTTGCCCACAAAATCTCAAGACCCCCTCATACAGCATCTCTATTAATCTCTCAGGTGATTCAATCTGTATGTGGTTACTGTTATATGTATTATATGCATGTTGCATTATCAACTCCTAATCTCTATTCATCGCTTGCATTATTTGCATCTGCAATGCTTGAAATGAGCTATTCATCGCAGCTATTTGATTATCATAGGCTGCAAATCTCGCTGCCATCGTTTGGTATTTTTGATCCAATCTTTCAATTGCAATCATTCTTTCTCTATTTAATGATTTTGCTTCATTATCAAGCTGTTCACCAAAAAATTTAAATATACCTGTTGCAAAGTTTGTGTATTGATCAATTGTTTCACTAAATTGTTTAAAGACACCATCAATTAATCTCTCTTTGCCATATACTTCTTCATAACTTCCAACAAAAAATTGATTGATCTTTTCTACATCATCATCCAAAGCTTTTTTCAACTCCTCATCATTGAATTGAAGTCTTCCATTCTCTTGCAATTCAATACCAAAATCTCTCAAAGATCTCCTATTTGCATCGGTATAGGTTATGATTCGTGTTAAGTCATTTTTTAATTTATTGATAGTGCTTTCTCCCAAAAAAAGACCAGATTCACCTGTTTCTTGATCATACTTTGTCAACTCGTCTAGCTCTGTCATCAAGCGATTGTAGCGCTCTACAAAGTTTTCTATCTTTTTGGACAATCCAGAATTATCTTGAGTTATCTCTATTTTGCTAACTTTACCAGTATCATTTGGCTCTAAAAGAGTTAATTTTACTCCAAACACCAAATCATCAATATCATTTTTTTGCCTTGTTATAGCAACCCCATTGTATATAAATTCAGCATTTTGAGCTTCTTGTATATTATTAAAAGTTGTATTCATATTTCCATCAAGATCAGATAGAGTAATCTTGTTATCTTCACCACTATTGACAGCTTTTATAATCAATTTATAAGGCTGGCTACCACCAGTATTTAAAATTGAAGCAGTTACTCTTTCTCCAGCAATCTCATTAATCTTATTTCTTAAATCTTCCAAAGAAGTTGAACTATCTACCTCAATCTCAAACTCTACCCCCCCAGCAACCAATTTTAAAGTTGAATCTCCAGTTGCTACTTTTGCCGTAATATCACTATAACCGCTATTTGATTCAAATACATCATGCTTTGCTAACTGCTTTACTTCAATTTCAATGTTTTGAACATCAACCCCAGGTGATACTGTAGCAGTTACACTATTGCCATTAATCTTTACCTCTCTATTGGCAAAAAGTATATCACTTGATAGTTCATCTGTTGCATCTTTAAATGAGGCAATTTCAACTTTGAGTGTTTGCAATGCGGCTTGTTTTTCATTGACTTTAAGGATGTTTCGTTCAATAGGTTTTACCATCACACTTTTATCAGCTTCTTTGAGTTGATCAATAACATCATAACTAAGTGTTCCGTTACTACCAATTCCTAATGAACTTATTGCACCTGTTGACATCATTTATCCTTTTTGATCAAAAATCATCCCTACAAACTCTTTCATTTTAACAGAAAGCTCCATCACTTCCTCTGGTGGAAAGGTGCGAATGATATCGTTTGTATTTGTATCTACAATGCTTACATAGTAAGTGTCGCTTGCATCATGAAATCCAAACTTCAATGAGGTCTTAAATGGATCTAAGCTTTTATTCATCTGTTCAACCATATCCTTCATTTGACTTCTTTGTATTTCATCTTGGATTCTCTCCACTTCAGTATCTGTTGTCTTATCTGACTCAGCTGCTTTTCTGTTTTCAAGCTCAACTTTGCTACTAACTAAAATATCAGCATCAACCTGTTCCACCTGCCCCTGCTCTACTTTTATAGGATTTATTGATTGATGTCGCGCCATCTGTGAAATATTCATTTGAAACTCCTTTTTCAAATAAGTTATGATTTGAAGCTAACAAACAACAAACCATTATCTTCACACAACCAGTAAAAACAATATCGGGAAAAAAAAATATTTGTTTAGAACTCTTGCAAAATTTGCAAAAGTTCTATCTATAATACTAGATTACCACTGTAGATACTTCAATTGTAGCTTCGAGAGATTTTAACTCTTCTAATACCTCTTTGCCAACCTCTTCATCAACAATGATTACCGCCAAAGCTTGATTTTTGCTTCTGCCAAGTCTAAAATCAGCAATATTTATATTGTGTTTTGCCAAAATATGGCCAACATCACCGATAACTCCTGGTGTATCACTATTTTTTAGAAGTATCATTCTACCTTGAGGTATCACATCTAAATCATATTCATTGATTTTTATTATTCTTAATTTATCCTCATCAAACACTGTTCCTGAAACCATAAAGACTGAACTCCCTGTTGTAAGCTCAACACTGATCATATTTAAATACCCACTACTTTTTTTATACACCTCACTTACAACCTCAATACCTCTATCTTTTGCAACATGTTCAGCATTGACATAGTTTATTTTATCACCCAAAGATTCCTTCAAAGCCCCAACAATACTAAAGGTAGTCAATGAATCAAGATACTTTGCAATTTCGCCATCAACACTGATGCGAATTTTTTTGATACTGCTTTTTGTTGCTTGAGCGGCAAAGAATGATATTTTTTGTGCTAAGTCTAAATACTTCTTACCAAGTTCACTGATTTTGTCCTTTTTGATTGGCAAATTCAACGCATTTTGATAACTAATTCCTTTTGCAGCTTCTATAGCTTGCTGCGCTGCTTGCACACCAATTCTTCTTTGTGATTCAAGGGTATTTGCACCAAGATGAGGAGTTACTGTTACATTATCTAAATCCAGCAGTGGATGATCAGTTGCAGGCTCTTTATCAAAAACATCAATTCCAGCAAATCTTACTTTACCACTTTTTAAAGCTTCAACTAAATCATCCTCATTATATAAACCCCCTCTTGCACAGTTAATTAAAATCACACCATCTTTCATCTTGGCAATTTCATCTTTTGTGATCATATTGATAGTTTCTATGGTTTTTGGTGTGTGGATGGTGATAATATCACACTTTAATATCTCTTCAAAGTCTGTTGTATACTTAATGCCAAGATCTGTAGCTTTTTTAGGGTCGATATAGGGGTCATAAGTAATTACATCCATTTCAAACGCTTTTGCTCTAATACCAACTCTACTTCCAATATTTCCAAAACCAATAATTCCTAATTTTTTATCTTTTAGCTCTGTTCCATACCAATCCTGTCTTCTCCATATCCGCTGCTGTTTTAAATGGTTATGCGCATAGGGAAAACTTCTTACGCAACTTAACATATGAGTCATTGTTAATTCAACTGCAGCGATAGTGTTTGCAGTTGGAATATTCATAACAATAATTCCCTTTTTTGAACACCCATCAATATCTACATTATCTACCCCAACTCCTGCACGAACTACAGCTTTTAAGTTTTTACACGCATCGATAAACTTTTGATCCACATCTGTTGAGCTTCTTGTGATTACTACATCAGCATCAGCAATCACATCAAGCAATTCTGTTTTATCTAGTTCAGATGCATTGATATACTCAATTTCACTATCATTTTCTAAAATTTTCAACCCATCACTGTGAATATGGTCACACACCACAACTTTAAATGCCATCAGTAATCCTTTGTATAAAAAATATTTAATTCATAGTTGATTTGATAATAATTGAGATTATTTTTCAGCTCTTGCACTGTCAAATCATCGATATCAGCGATGTTAGCCACAAAGTCTTTTTCTTGCTTTAAGATAGAGTAGTGAACTTTCATTTGATTTAGGATTTGAATTATACAAAAATATTGATAACTATCAACGGTATCAGCTATAACTTGCACAATTTTTTTTGGTTGCAATAAATCACTAAGAGAGATTTTGATATGCAATTCATCAACGGGATAGGAAAAAGAAAGCGGCTGAGTTTCGCCAAGAGTTTTAAGCCATCCAAAATCTCTTTTCTGTTTTTCTTGAGGCTGTAGCGAAGGTGCCTCATACAAGGTGATTGATTGAGAATTCTCAATTCCCTTATAGAGTACAAAAAGCGCAACTACGACACCTAAAAGCAACAATCCTCCTATGCCGTAATATAGCGTTTTTGCCATTTAAACTATTTTAATTGATCTTTTAGTATCTCACCAAGTGTTGATTTTGAATCATCCATTGAACTTAATATCTTTCGCTCCTTCTCTTTCTCTTTTTTTCTTACTGAAAGTCTAACTCTATCTTTTTTTGGATCAATCATAATAATCATCGACTCAATCTCATCACCCTTATTTAATTCTTCACTTTTTAATGGTGCTAGCTCTTCATTTCTAATCAAACCATCAACACTATCATTTAACTTCACAAATACACCAAATTTAGTAATATCTTTAATGGTTCCTGTTACGATATCACCAACTTTATGCTCTTTTGCATATAAAGCAGCTGGAGATTCTTGCAACGCTTTTGTGCTTAAACTAATCTTTTCACCCTCTTTTTCAATAGCTATGATTTTAGCTGTAACTCTATCGCCAGCTTTATACAGATCTTTTGCTTTAGTTCCTACCCAATCAACATTTTCATTATGCAGCAAGCCCTCAACATTTCCTAGTTTTACAAATGCTCCAAATTCTGTTGTATTGCTAATTTCACCCTCTACTACATCACCAACACTATGTTTTGCACAAAATTCATCAAAAGGCTTTGGTTGCAATGATTTTAGTGATACTCTCAACCTTTTATTTGCACTATCGATCTCTATCACTTCTACATCAAGTTCTTGCCCAACTTCTACATAATCTTTAGGATCTTTTCTTCCCTTATCCCAAGAGATTTCAGATACATGCAAAAACCCTTCAATATCATTACCCAAATCAACAAAAGCCCCATAGGGCTCAATGTTGCTTACAATAACCTTAATTGTATCGCCTACCTCAATCTCTTTTTTGATCTCTTCCCAAGGATTTGAAATAGTTGCTTTAATTGATAAAGATAAATGTTTTTTCTCCTTATCATAACCAATCGCTTTAACTTCAACCTCATCACCTACTTTAAAGTGTTTTGCAGCATTGACTGGACCTTTGTGGCTAATTTCACTATAATGAACCAATCCATCAACCCCGCCAACATCTACAAACATACCATAGTTAGTAATTGTTTTTACAACACCCTTTATTACATCTTTTTCGAGAACCTCTTTAATAATTTCCTCTCGTTCTTGATCTTTTCTCTTAAGGAAATCTTTCCGAGAAATGACTATACTATTTCTTTCTTTGTCAACCTTAACAACATACGCTTTAATCACTTTGCCAACAACTTTTGCATTTTTTCTCAATGCAGCCAGTGAGTTAGGCATAAAAAATTCAATATCATCAGCCTTTACGATATATCCACCCTTGTTTTTTGATACAACAACACCTTCGATTAAATAATCATTCGACTCATCATATTGCTCAATAAACTCTTTTGTATGCACCTTACTTAGCGCTTTTTGGTGTGAAACAAAAGCTCTTGAACCTGATTGTCCCGTCTTTATGACATCTATTTTATCACCTACTTTCCAAACAATTTCACCATTTTCATCTTTTAGCTCATTGATATCAAGTATCGCTTCTAATTTTTGATTGATATCAATCAGAGCCTGTGAATCCTCTATTTTAGCTATTACACCCTTTAAAATCTGATCTTGTGAACCTTTTAGCGACTCATCCAGCATCGCTGCAAAATCTTCATCTGTCATCTCGATATCTTCAAACGCTTTATCCATTCTCTACCTCTTTTCAACCTATTATCGCGAATTTTATCCAAAATTAGTTTTTAATTAACTGAATTTTTTTAACAATATCCTCAATTATCCAATCAGGAGTCGAAGCTCCAGCGCTTATTCCACATACCTTTTTGCCATCAAACCACTCTTTGTTTAAATCCTCTACGCTTTCAACTAAGTAACTATCTTCACACTCTTGCAAACAGATATGAAGCAGCTGCTTTGTGTTTGAGGAGTGTTTGCCTCCAATGACAATCATAATATCCACCTCTTTTGCCAAATCTCTAGCAGCATCTTGATTTTCAAATGTTGCATTACAAATGGTGTTAAAGACACGCACCTCTTTATAATTGAGCACCAAAAACTCCACAAGTTTTGCAAAATCATCAGGTTTTCGAGTCGTTTGAGAAACGATGGCAATTTTTTGCGATAGCTTTAATTGTTGCAACTCTTCTAAAGTATTAACAACAAAAGTTCGTTCATTTCCATAGCTAAGCACCCCTTTGATTTCAGGATGATTACTATCACCAAAAATTACCACATCATACCCCTCATTACTCATCTTTTCTACTATATTTTGAGGTTTTGTCACAAAAGGACATGTCGCATCGATTAAATTTATATTACGATTTTCAAGGTACTTTTTTTTATCCCTTTCTATGCCATGTGTTCGTATTACAACATCTTGCCCCTCTTTAATCAATGACAAATCATCAACAACCTCAACCGCATAATCTCTTTTTAACCGATTAATTTCTGCTTTGTTGTGTATAAGTGGGCCAATTGTTACGCTTCCTCTATTTTTTTGTGCAATACCAATAGCTCTTTTTACACCAAAACAAAAACCTAAACTTTTAGCAAGTTTTATTTGCATTAGCAAAACCTTGGTGTAGTGATGCTTCCAAGTATTTCAAAAAAATTGGGAAAAGAGGTATTGATGCACTCAACATCCTCTACCCTCATCCCACAAAGCAGTCCTGCAATACAAAATGACATTGCAACTCTATGATCTCCATAGCTATTTATCGTTGCAGGGTTAAGCCAAGATCCAACAATCTTATATCCATCCTCAAACTCTTCCACACTCACACCACACGCTTTTAATCCATTAACTACAGTAGTGATTCTATCACTCTCTTTTACCCGCAATTCAGCTGCATTTTGAACAACACTTTCGCCTTGGGCTACTGCCATAGCAATTGAGAGTGCAGGCAACTCATCAATAAGCCACGATATATTTTTATCTACCTTCACGCCTTGAAGCTTTCCATTGTAGCGCACTATTATATCACCAATGGGTTCATAGGTATTTTCTTTTTCAATATACTCAATATCTGCACCCATCGATTGAAGCACTCTGTAGCCTTCAATCCTTGTTTTATTAAGTGACACATTTTTTATCTCAACCCTAGCATCTTTAACAATAGCTGCTGCAACAGCAAAGAAAAAAGCGCTTGATGGATCTGTTGGCACACTAATTTGCAGAGGTTTTAGTGGTTTTGTAAGGGGTGAAATAAAGATTTTATCACCCACTTCAAGTTTTGCACCCATCCCTTGAAGCATTCTTTCTGTGTGATCTCGGCTAAGCTGGGGTTCACTAAAACTGCAACGACCATCCGCTTTTAATGCAGCAAGGATTAGTGCACTTTTGACTTGAGCTGAAGATATATTGCTTGTGTAATCAAAAGATTGTAATTTTTGACCCCGTATACTCAAAGGCGCAAAACTTCCCTCCTTCCTTCCATCAATTGATGCACCAATACTTACAAGAGGTTGTACAACTCTTTTCATTGGTCTTTTTCGCAAATATTGATCACCTGTAAGCACAAAATACCCATCAATGCTACTTAATAAACCACAAAAAAGACGAATTGCTGTGCCGCTATTGCCACAATCTAGAACATCATCAGCTTCTTTTAAGGTGCCGCTTGGAGTGATTGTTAAGATATCATCATCCCATTTCACTTCAGCACCCAATTTTTGCACAATCTTTAAAGTATTAAGTGTATCTTCAGCTTTGAGGTAATTTTTAATAATGGAGGGTTGATCACTCAAAAGTGAAAATATTGCACTTCTATGCGAAATTGATTTATCACTTGCTATATTTTTGCACACCAATTCAAAACTTTTTACTTTTTCAATCTCAACAGAAATCATCGTAATTTTGCCTTCGCTTTATCTTCGAGTACCTTTAATATTTGATCCATAATTGGGTTTAAATCTTCATCTTGAAGTGTTTTTTCATCTGATTGGATCACAAAACGCAAAGTTAAACTTTTTTGGTTTTGTAAACTTTCATCCTCATAGATATCAACCGCGTAATATGACCTTAGGTTTTCAATCTCAATTGTATCTAAGATCTCTTTAATCGCTTCAAAAGTTACATCTTTTGGAATCAAAACACTTAAATCCCTCGTTACTGCCTGAAAGTTAGAGATTGCTCTAGCCTCTTTTTTTGCTGGAATCAATGGCTCAACATCTATGGTTGCAATATAAGTAGTTGGAATTTCAAACTCCGTATTTGGATGCAATTTAGATAGGTACCCTACCCTTTTGCCCTGGATGATAATATCACCACTTTGATATGGGTGTATCAATCCATTCTTTACTGTAATCTGTCTAAGTTCAAAATCACCAATTATACTTGCAATGGAATTGATAAAAGAGATCAAATCAACATCTTTTGGTTTGCCGCTATTTGATACATTATCATCACTTACACACCCACTAAAAACAAAAGAAATCTGCTCCTTTTCAACCCTATTTTCATCAAATACAGTTCCTATTTCAAATAGCTGCACCCTTTTTTTGCCGTAATTGATATTTCTTTGAACCGCCTCAAGCAGATTTAGAAGCATCGTTGTGCGAAGTCCATCCATCTCTGAAGTAATGGGATTAAGGATCGAAAGCTCCTTCTGTACCGTTTTAAAGCCATATTTTTGTAACTTTGCATTTTCACTAAAAAGATAGGTTACTACTTCATAATACCCATTTGCAACAGCTTTTTGTTTTAGCATTCTTTTAAATCGGTGACGACTTAATGATTCATTAACGCGGTTATGCTCAAAAAATTTCAACTTTTTAGGTGCAATATTGTCAATACCAATGATTCGAAGAATCTCTTCAGTTACATCCTCTATATTAGTGATATCGTGGCGAAACGCAGGTACAATCACACCAAATCTATCACCATCAAGATTTTGGATTGAAAAACCTAAATGTTTAAGGATACTGCTTACTTCACTCTTATCGATTTCTTGACCAATCAATTTTTCAATATCTTTTAAATTGATAGATATGGACTTTTTTTGAGCTTTGGCATAATAGGTTGAACTTCCGCTACAAATAGTGCTATGTGAACACTCTGATAGTAGTTTTACCAAGATATCCATCCCAAAATCTACATCAGGTTCACTTCCTCTTGAGGTTCTGTGGTAGTAGCTATCTGGTTCTACCTCATTTGTCGCTACAATAGGAACAATTTTATTGGGATTTACATAGCTTGCTTCTAAAATCACTTTGTTTGAGTTTGGTTTTGAGGCTTTATTGTAACACACCCCTACCTTTGAGGCAACTTCATCTTCACTTAAAAGCTCTACAAACTCATTTTGTCTAAGAAAAAGTTTCGCTTTTTCTTCACCAAAGAAATTAAAATCATACGCATTTAAAATAACACCCGATTCATGCATCGCATAGGCTAGCAACTTATCAAGATCATTATCAATCTTTTGCCCAATCTCTGCAAGTCGCAAATCAACACTAAGTGGAACTTTTATATTATCAATTTGCGCAACCTTGTAATGCATATTCACACCATCAATTTCATCATAGGCAAAAGATAAAATCTTTCCAATTCCAATTGATTCCTTATAATCAACCCTTTTTGGCAGCTTTAACTCTTTATTAAACGCAGCACCTAAATCCCTTGCAACACCATAGATGCTTAAGCAATCACCCCTATTTGGAGTTAAGTCAATCTCAATGATTGCATCATTAAAAATTTCATACTCGCCTATCTCTTTGCCTACTTCAAGCTCTCCAATGCTTTCATCAAGAATCATAATTCCATCATTGATTGAAGGTAGACCTAGTTCGCTACTTGAACAGATCATCCCTTCACTTTCAATTCCTCGAATCTTTCTATGCTTAATTTCCAATCCATTTGGAAGCTTCGCACCAATCATTGCAACAGATACAAAAGTTGCATCCACTACATTTTTTGCCCCGCATACGATTTGCTTTGTTTCAGCTCCAACCTCAACCCTACAAACATTGAGTTTATCTGCATTGGGATGTTTTTCACAAGAGATTACCCTTCCAACAACAACATTTAAAGGAGCGCACAACTCTTGCACACTATCAACTTCCAATCCAAGTGAATTTAGTCTTTTACAAAGCTCATCTGTTGAGATATCACTTAAATCGATCCACTCATTGAGCCAACTTCGTGTAAGTATCATTTATAGGTATCCTTCCATAAAAATCTCTTATGACTTTTTATAAGTGCTTTATCTAAATTGCTCCAGCAATCTTTGATCACCTTCAAACAATGACCTTAAATCAGGAATTTTATGCAAAAGCATCGCAAACCGCTCCACTCCCAAACCAAAAGCATATCCACTAACTTCTTTATATCCAACCGCTTTGAATACATTTGGATCTACCATCCCACACCCAAGGACCTCTAGCCATCCCGTGTGTGAACAAACCCTACATCCATCACCGCTACAAAAGATACAGCTAATATCTGCTTCAGCGCTTGGTTCAGTAAAGGGAAAAAAACTTGGTCGAAATCGCACTTCAACTTCACCAAACATATATTGCAAAAACTCCGTTAAGATTGATTTTAAATTTGCAAAAGAAACCTCTCCTTTTGGCTCAACCACCAAACCTTCTACTTGATGAAACATCGGTGTATGGGTCAAATCAAAATCTCTTCGAAATACTGCACCTGGGCTTATCATACGAATTGGAGGTTTTGAGCGCATCATTGTTCGAATCTGCACTGGTGAAGTGTGGGTTCGAAGGAGCATGCCATCTTTGCAGTAAAATGTATCTTGCATATCCCTTGCAGGGTGAAATTTTGGAAGATTCAATGCTTCAAAATTGTGAAAATCATCCTCAACCAAAGGTCCTGTTTCTACACTAAAGTTTTGTGCAACAAAATATTCAATAATCTTATCCATCACATCCATCACAGGATGCAATGCTCCCGTTTTTTGCTTTGGAGAATAAAGCGACACATCCACCGCTTCAGCTTGCATTCTTTTCTCCATTGCAATGAGCTGTAACTGCTCTTTTTTTGCTTCAAAAAGAGTCTGCAACCGCTCTTTATTTTCATTCAACTCTTTGGCAAACGCCGCTTTCTCTTCAGGGGGAATATCTTTGAGTTTTGCAAACTCTTTTGCTAACGCACCTTTTTTGCCAAAAATGGCAACCCTAACCTCTTCTAAACTTTCTAAATCTAGAGCTTTTTCTATCTTTTGTTCTAACTCTTTCAAAGCTTCCCTTACTTTTTTGTGTAATTGTATAGTAATTTGCTTTAATGCCAAATAAAAAGCTACTCTTTTTTAAACTCAGCTATCCTATCACCAAATCGCACCCTGCTTGATTCATAAACATAAAGCTGTAATAAATCCTTTTGGCTTATCATCACCAAAGTAGAACCCATTTTAAAATACCCAAACTCTTCACCTTTTTTGAGTGTTAAATCAGTATAGGTGTATTTTTTTGTGTAGTTTGCTTTTTGATTTGTTTCAATATCCTTTTCAAAATGTATTACCATTTTTCCAACATTTAATGCTCCAACAAGCACTAAAAAAATCAATTTTCCATCCACTTCACCCTCAACAATCACCCTCTCATTTTCAATAAAAAGATGAGGCACTTTTTGTAGGTATTTAAAATTAACAGGATAAAGTTTACCTGGGATGTGTGTAACGCTTTTAATGCGCATATCACAAGGCATATGATACCTATGATAATCTCTTGGAGAGAGATAAAAATTTATATAATCTGCACCTTCAAGTTTTGATGCTTGCTTTTCATAATTATTCGTAAGCATCTCTTTGAGCGAATACTCCCTGCCTTTGATTTGAAACAAAGTACCCTCTTGCACCACCCCTACTTTTGAAACAAATGCATCCACTGGAGACAATACTCCACTAGCTAAAATTCGAGGCTTATTAAGTGCGCGGGTAAAAAGATGGTTGAGTGTTTTATATCTTTGTGGTTCTTGAAATTCGCTCATATCAATCTTCATCAGTTTAACAAATGAAGTGTTGATTATTTTTTGCACAAAAGTTGGAAACTCCGTTTGTGCAAACTTCCCAAAAAGCCTTGATATGGTATTGCTTAATAACATCTAAACTCCTACTTATAAACACCTTTTTATGTCACTATCAAAAGTTACAATCTCATAACCTTGCAACTTCCTCTTTGCACACAACAGAGCATCTACAAAATCGATATTTTTATATAGCATCAAAGAGAGTGTTTCATACAGAATAACTTTATCACTATTGACAACATTTGAAAGTGAAAGGATCGCTTGCAAATCACTTATCACTTCCTCTTTAGGAAGTTTATAAAATTTTATCAATACAAAATAAACTTCCATCAGAACTGATTCGGTAATCAAAACCTCTCTTTTTCCCTCTTCAATCTCTTGAAAAATCTTCTTGGCTTCTTTAAAATATTTTAAATGA
>JGI26788J51865_100033_pt1 | contig 13767 bp, 18 predicted proteins | sample WilGeytube61714_FD_51865 | JGI IMG/M metagenome (IMG submission 51865) | reverse complement strand
ATTTACATGATACCTTTAAATAAGCTTGGATATATGATGGATTTTCCCTGTTTTTTAAAGGATGAGAGAAAAAAACTAGAAGAGATGATACTAGACACTGGTAAGTTTATTATGGCACATAAAATATTAGCCACTGGTATATTAAAACCTGATGAGGCTTTTAAATTCTTGGAAAGCGTGGATTATATTGACATGGTTAGTATAGGTGTCGCATCTGTTGAAGAGGCCGAAGAGACGTTCACTTTGCTCTTTAAGTATTAATTGTATTCTTTTCTCTCGGCTATTATCTTCAAGAATTCCTTTGAGCTTTCTATTTCATTTATCTCCCAATCTTTGATTACTGGTATGCCCTCAAAGGATTCTCTGATCCTAGGATTCTTCAATATGAAAACAGCATCCGATCCCGTGACCAATGATATGTCCTTTAAGGGGACGGCCATCCTCTTAAGTGTTCGAGTATCCCTATTCTTCTCAAGATCTGCTATAATTGTATTCTCGAATTTCATATCCTTGGCAAGGGCGTCAAATGGTGCCTTTTGGGTTTGGACCACGCCGAAGCCTAGTTCAACAAGTTTTTCAGCCCGCTTGTCAGGTTTGTTCTCCATGATGTCCTTGTCAAACTCAGGTGCCTTGAAAAGGTTAATTGAAAGTATTATCTTTATATTCAGTACCTCCTCGAGTATCATCGCGGTTTCGGGGGAGGCTCTTACAAGACCGTTCTCATACTTGTAGATGGTCTTCCTTGATACGTGGGCTATATCTGCTAGGTCTTTGAGCGACAGATTATATTCTTCTCTAACTTCCCTTAGGGTGTTACCGTCTATCTGCACATAATATCCGCCCCTATCAGCGAAAACTTCTGGGTGATGGCTTTCCATGATCATGTTTTTCAATGTTTTAAGGGCTATGGCTGGTATACCATGCCTTTCGTATACTACATCTTCTTCAAGGTAGTCTGTCTTGGATTTTAGGCCTATGATGAGGGGTGCTGCTAGGAGGGTGTAGGCAACTTTTTTTATTTCATGAGCTTGTAAACTATTAATAGAATCAATATTAACGAGTACTTTTAGGAGAAGTAAGAGTTTCTTCCTTGCTAAGAGGTCAAAGCAGCTCCTTTCATAAATGTGGGATACTTTAAACCCATGTGTTGTGAATATATCATATAATTCTTGGAGTATTTTTTCCCTATTCAATTAAACCACCAAAAAGGGGAGGTGTGAAACATGTTACATGTGGGTATCGATGATACAGATTCTCCCAGTGGAATGTGCACTACCTATATTTCATGTTTAATAATCGAGAAACTTAAGGTTTGCGGTTATACCATAAAAGGTTATCCTAGACTGATAAGGCTCAACCCCTTCGCCCCCCATAAAACTAGGGGTAATGGGGCGGTTTCATTTAGAGTGGAGGTCCAAGGGGAAGATGAAGTCGAGAAGGTGAAGGATGTAGTGCTGTCTCTTGTATCAAAACTTTCAGAGTTTAAAAATGATGATACAAATCCTGGGGTGGTATTTTATGAAGGCGAAATCTATGATAGTTTGAAAAGGTTCGCTCTCAATGCTATAAGGCGAATATTAACCATAGAAGATGCTAGAAGGTTGGCTGATAAAATAGGGGCTGAAGTTTATGAATACAAAAATGGCAGGGGTATTATAGGCGCATTGGCAGCTATAGGATGCCCTTTACCAGATAAGACCTATGAGCTCATAGCTTATCGTGCACCTGAAAATTATGGTAAAAAGAGAAAGATCGACGAGGAATCTGTTAGGAGGATGGATAAGGAAACCTACCCAGAAACATTTGACAGTATTGACAACGATTATATAGCTATAGAACCACACACTCCATGTCCAATTCTTTATGGTATAAGGGGCGGGTCCCCAAGGGCCCTTATAAGAGCCCACCAGATGATAAAAGTTGGAGAAAAGATCGAGAGATACTGTATTTTTGAGACCAACCAACATACTGATCAACACATCCAAAGAGTTGACAACATATCCCAGATGAGACAATTCAGTTGTTATCTTGTCTCAGGCGAAGTTAAAGATGGGCCCAGGGTAATTGAAGGGGGGCATGTATTCTTCACTGTAAAGGATAACACTGGTGAGATAGAATGTGCAGCCTATGAACCCACAAAGGATTTCCGAAAAACGATAATGAAATTAAGACCAGGGGATAAAGTGAAAATATTTGGTGGTATAGGAGTCCATGGAACCCTAAATATCGAAAAGATAAAAATAGAACACGTAAAACCTTTGATAAGATATGAAAACCCTATCTGTTCCTGTGGTAAAAGGATGAAATCAGCGGGAAAAAATAAAGGGTTTAAATGTCCAAATTGCGGTAAAAAATCGAATGTTCAGAAAATCCCAAAAAAAATCCCAAGATCATTAAAAGAAGGATACTATGAAGTCCCAACTTGTGCAAGACGCCACCTATCAAAACAACTCATAAGAATGAAGATAAAAGGACGCTCATAAGCCCCTGTAACTGGAAGACATGCCTAATTACGTATCAAACACCTATAAGGTGCATCCCTATCCTCCATAATTCTTATATCCCAATCTACTACTAAGTAATATAAGGGTGCATAACTATGATTCCTAGGTGTATGAGCACACAACATCCTGATAATGTAGATCCACCATTCTTCGCATCAAGTCCGCTTCTTAGTGGAGAAGACGAGATAAAAGAAGCATATTATGTGTTTTCCCATCTTGGATGTGATGAACAAATGTGGGATTGTGAAGGTAAAGAGGTTGATAATTATGTTGTAAAAAAACTCCTTGCAAATTATAAATCATTCTTCCAAGAAAACATACTGGGAAAAGATTGCAGATTAACCTTAAGGGTTCCTAATCCCACAGTTGAACGTGAAGAAGCGAAGATACTCCTTGAAACTCTTGAAAGCATACCNCGTTCATATGATACAGCAACCTTATTCTATGGGGTGGAAGAGGCCCCAGTCTTTGAGGTTATACTCCCAATGACATCTTCTAGCGCATCACTTAATCGCATCTACAACTATTATAAAGATTTCGTTGTAGGAAAAGAGGATTTCACACTCTGGGATGTGACCATAAAAGAATGGATAGGAGAATTCAAACCCAAAACGATAAATGTAATACCATTATTCGAAGACCGTGACGCGATTCTCTCCGCAGCCAACATAATCTCAAAATATTTAAATGGAAAAGAAATCAGCCATCAAAGAGTGTTTTTGGCACGTTCAGACCCGGCTATGAACTATGGGATGATATCTGCGGTCATACTCAATAAGCTCGCACTTTACAATCTCAAGGAGATCGAAGAAGAAACAGGGACAAGAATATACCCCATAGTAGGGATGGGTTCAGCCCCCTTTAGGGGAAACCTAAAACCATCCAATATAGATAATATTGTAAAAGAATATCCGAGCACCTATACATTCACGTTACAATCATCTTTCAAGTATGACCATCCGCCAAGAGAAGTTATCAGGGCTATTGACAAATTAAAATCCAAAAAAACCCGGAAAGCACAAGAGATAAACGCTGAAACCGCGATTGAGATTATGGAAAAATATTGTAGAGAATACCGCCGCCAAGTCCTAAAACTTGCAGATATCATAAATCGTGTGGCCAAATACGTGCCCAAGAGGAGGAAGAGGAAACTCCACATAGGATTGTTCGGATATTCAAGAAGTATCGGTAAAGTTTCACTCCCAAGAGCCATAACCTTCACAGCAGCCCTTTATTCTATTGGAGTGCCGCCTGAAATCCTAGGCTTCAACGCCCTCTCTGACAAAGATATTGAACACCTCCACAACATTTACATAAACCTTGAAAAGGACATGCTAGATGCCCTCAGATACATGAATCCTCATTCACCTTACTTGGAAGAGGAACTACACCGGAAGATCAAAGAACACTTCCCTGATATAGAATATGACAGAAAACACAAAAAACTAGTTGATGATATAAACAAGAGCTTATCATTTGGCCAGATGAGGATAATCCAGACAAGGATACTTGAAGCGGCAAGTCTGAGAAGATTCCTCGGATAAAACCCCCCAAGGTAGGTGTGGGGGCTTGTCATGACTAATCCTTTTAACATTCGTTACTGCTAACTCTCCAGCGAAAGCGGGAGAATACCATAGGAATGGTGGAATGGGAAAGTTTTATATATATGAAAATACAAGACTATAATCCAAGATGTGGGGGCTGGAACGGCCCGAACGTCCATAGAAAGAAGATCTCCACCCCCTTTGATCACTTACTAAAAGGTGATTACGGGGCAAGTCCTCTCCATGGAGCAGGAAACCCCGCCCGTCAAGTGGAGTAGTTCACTATTTTATAGTCCCGTGGGGTAGTGGCAATCCTGATGGGCTCTGGACCCATCGACAGCGGTTCGACTCCGCTCGGGACTATAACATCTTCCTTTGGCAAATTCTCATAGTCCCGTGGGGTAGTGGTAATCCTACCGGGCTTTGGACCCGGTGACAGCGGTTCGACTCCGCTCGGGACTATCATCCCATATCATTTTTTTTTTTGAAGGTTTTGGAAATGGAAAGACTTCTCATAGTAGGTGTGAATACAAGACCTGTTGCAAAGGCGGCATATGATCTTGGATTTGAGGTCTATTCTGTAAGTTATTATTGTCCAAAGGATTTTGATTCTTACCATGAAAGAAGGTGCATACTAGAACAGGAACCCCTAAAATCTTCAGGGAGGTTGCATGAGAAATTTAAACCATCAAATCTTAAAGTTTTAGCAGAGGATTTTTTAGATGAAGTCGACAAGATCATAGTTTTAAGTGGAGGGTTCCCTGAGGATTTCCCTTCCCGAAAAATCCTTGGTAACAAAAAAACTCAGAAAATAGAAGACAAATACACTTTATATAAAAGGTTATGTGGGAAATTCAAAGTCCCAGAAACTTATAAATTGGATGATATGGAAGAAGCATGGGAGATACAAAAACAGAAGCCAGAAAAAAGATTCCTAATAAAACCTTTAATAGGATCTGGAGGTTTTGGAGTTTCCCCCATATCAGATTATAGAGGAGATCCTAGAGGCCCATTTATCCTCCAAGAATTTATTGAAGGATTACATTTAAGCGCTTCTGTACTCTCCACTGGCAAAGACGTTATGACTATCTTGACAAGTAGGCAACTGATAAACACTAACATCAGAGGATGGGAAGATAATCTTATATATGCAGGGAATATAGCGCCCGCACCCTACCCTGAGATTAAAAAAGTAGGGGAAGACGTGATCAGAAGCTTGGCTCTTCTAGGATCAAACGGTGTTGACATGGTTTTATCCCCAGATGGTTTATACGTGATTGAAGTTAATCCTCGCATACAAGGCACTTTTGAATGCGCTCAACTCTCCTTTGGCATTAACATGTTATCTGCTCATATCAGCGCCTGTGAAGGCGAACTCATAAATGAATCCCCAAGGAAGAAATATACGATGAAGAAGATAATTTATACCCCTTTCAAGTGCCAGGTTGGCGATCTCAACCTCCCAAGAGCATATGATATACCCTGTGATGGTTCTATAATAGAAGCAGGTGAGCCGCTGGTAACNTTACTCGATTCTCACGAAAATCTCAACATTCTCCTTNGGAATATTAAAAGGAGTTTTAAACAGGTTATGGGGAGATTAAAAGTCCTAGACAAGCACCTTTATTATACCCAAGAGTATTAGTATGAATATGATGAGTCCTATTGCTATTAGTATCCTTGTAAGTATCATACCCCATGTTAATATTAAGAATATTTTAGCTCTCCTATCCGGGTCTTTAAGGTATTCCTCAATAGGGTCCCTAGTCATTTGACATCCTCCAAATTGTTGACGAGGAAAATATATTGGGTTGTGGTTGGGAGTTCTCTTCTCAGAATCCTGATCTCAGGATTGTAAATGTGTATCTCATCTGGTATATCATATTCGTCTATTTCTCTTTCTATAATATATGAGACTATTTTAGCTTCTAGTTTCCCTTTTATCCTCGCACCAGAAATTGTCGCATCTATCTCTATATATATGGGTAATCTGAGACGTTCCTGTTCATTCTCGGAGAGTAATGAGGCTATGAACTTAAGTTCGTCTGTCTTGAACCTGTGTCTGCTCCCATCCACCCCGATTACATGGGGTTTTTCCTCTCCTAGGAGTTCCTTGAGGGTTTTCCTCTTCCTTGGCACATGCCTGTTAAGGATGACAATCTGCTTCTTTATAAGTCTTTCAGTTCTATCCATCTCATTTCTCATCACTATATTAATATCTTATAAAATATTAAAGTATCCTGGGGGAATGTTAAGTTGGATATTTGAACAATGCAGAGAAAATGATAAAATAAAAGAGCTTATAAGTACAAGCGGACTCCCGATAAAGTATATAAAAATTCTTTTACGCCTGGCTGATGCTATATACCTTAATGCAATAAACTACAATGTCAGGATAGAGGATGGGGAGGTTTCAATTCTCTTTGTTTCATCCAGGTGAAAACGAGTTTGGAAGATTCAGCACAAGTGCGCTTACAAATGTCTTCTATCGTATCCGAGAATTGGAAAAGAAACATGAAGACATAAACACAAAATGCAGGGTACATGATGGTATCCTTGAAGTCCAATTTAAATTTGCATAGGCCATGATAAAAATGAGGTTGGATTATTATTACAAGTTAATAAAAGAGGTTGAGGACTTGGAAATTAACACTTCCACGCCTTCAAAGCTCCAAAAAACGTTAATAGAACTGAAAGGGAAGAAGAGGATCCTTAGAAGGTTAAAAAGAAGGTGGTGAAGGATATACAGGATATCGAGGTGGGTTATCTTATAAAGAGAATAGCCATCCGCCGGGAAATAGAAGATTACGAGGCGAATCCATCACTATTCAAAAGGTTGGCGGGAAAAAACTCGCACAAACTAAGACTAAAAGTATTGAAGAAAATTGAAAAGGATTGAGAAGCCAGAATAAACCCTACAATGAAATCAGAGAAGAGATAAATGAATTAATTAATGACATTGACGAGATCATCAAGCAGCCGAGTAAAGGAAGAATTTAGATGGAGGCCCTAACAGTCCACNCCTCCAATGGTATTTAATGGGTTGATTCTATTGGTAGAAGTATCAGAACACCTAGAAGGTCATTCTTCTTTATCTCACCACTAAGGGCCGCTACAAAGGTTGCGTGGTCCCCACTTCTCTCCATACTGATGGGTAGAGGCACCTCTTCTCCAACCGCGATTACATGTCCTAGTCCATGAGTTGCATAAGCACACAAGTAAACTATATGATTGCTGGGGATCCTAATCCTCTTTATTCTATGGATTTTATTTCCCCTGCTTTCACCTTTACATTTTCAGCTGCAAGTATAGCCCTCAAATGACCGTAGATATCAGCATCTAGTAATCTGAAATCAAATAATTCTTTTGCGTATTTTTCAGTTGCCCTTTTAACCTCACCAAGTCTTGTTAATACTCTGACCATTACTCCATCTCCATGGATTCTTTAATCATCTTCAATCTCACAAAGTTCTCTCTTTCCATCTCCTCTAATCGCATTTCAATGTAACTGACTGTATTCTGTAGCCTTGGTATAATTATGTTTTCAAGGGTGTTAACCCTCCTTTTCGTGGATTCTATCTCCCTTGCAAGCAACCTTACACTTTTTTCTATTTCACCCAATTCTACTATGAGGGATACTGATTCCTCAAATTTTTTAGCAACCTCGTCAAGTTTAACAGAAGTGTCTACTAGGCCATATCCTCGCTCGACCATGGATCTTTCCGTTGATTCTATTTCAACTACTGGGACAACGACACCCATTATATTCCTGGAATCGATCTCAACTTTGAGGAACTCTTTAACTGCCATGGCGGCTTTGTTAACGGCCATGTCCCCCATTATTATCTGCGCTTCTGTCAAGTCTTCGAACGCCTCTTTCAATTTCTTCTCGACTCTTTCACGTGCTCTTCTAACCCTATCTAGTATGTTGAAGAATTCCATGATGAGGGCATTTCTTTTTTCCTTTAGTAGATTATATCCCTTGACAGCGAGCTTTTCTCTCTGTTTAAGTTTTAGAAGTTCCATCCTGGTTGGGTTGATTCCTTCAATTATTTCTTGCGCCAAAGTTCATCCCCCAATAAAAGGTAAAAAATGTCTCTTTTTGGGGGGTTTATTCCCCTTTTGGTAAGTATTTGTCAATGTGCTCTTCAGCCACCCTCTTGAGTTCTCCGCGTGGTAATATGCTTAGAAACTCCCAGCCAAGGTTAAGAGTCTCTTCTATTGACCTGTCCTCGTCACGTTCCTGGTTTATAAACCCTTTTTCAAATTCATCAGCAAATTGCAAGTATTTACGGTCCCTGTCAGTTAATGCTTCTTCACCCACCACGGCAACTAAGTCGCGGAGGTCTCGGCCTTCTGCATATGCGGAATATAATTGGTCTGAAACCCCACTATGATCCTCTCTAGTCCTTCCTTCTCCTATACCACCACTCATGAGCCTTGATAGTGATGGTAGAACATCTACCGGTGGATATATACCTTTACGGTGGAGTTCGCGGCTGAGCACCACCTGGCCCTCTGTAATGTAACCTGTGAGGTCTGGTATTGGGTGTGTAATATCGTCTTGTGGCATGACCAAAATCGGTATCTGGGTTATTGATCCTTTTTTGCCGATTATACGACCTGCTCTTTCATAAATGCTCGCGAGGTCCGTGTACATGTACCCTGGGTATCCTCTCCTACCAGGAACTTCTTCCCTGGCAGCTGATATCTCCCTTAAGGCCTCACAATAATTTGTCATATCTGTGAGTATGACGAGTACGTGCATGTCATGTTCGAATGCGAAATATTCGGCTGTTGTAAGAGCCATCCTTGGAGTGATTATACGTTCAATGGCGGGGTCGTCTGCAAGGTTCATGAATACTGTTACACGTTCGAGGGCGCCGGTCCGTTCGAAGTCTCGCATGAAGTAATTGGCTTCTTCGTGTGTTATACCCATGGCTGTGAATATGACTGCGAATTCACTCTCTTCTGTAAGGACTTTTGCTTGTCTTGCAATTTGGACTGCCAGTTCATTGTGTGGCAATCCTGAACCTGAAAAGATGGGTAGTTTCTGTCCCCTGACGAGGGTGTTCATCCCATCGATTGTTGATATACCTGTCTGGATGAACTCTGCAGGGAATGCTCTTGCTGAGGGGTTTATTGGGTAACCGTTAATGTCAAGTTCTTTTTCTGGGATGATCTCTGGGCCGCCGTCTATGGGTTTCCCTGTGCCGTCGAATATGCGGCCTAACATGTCCATAGAAACGCCTATCTTTGCTGTTTCCCCTGTGAAGCGTATTTTTGTCGTTTCAGTGTTAAGGTCGCTTGTACCCTCGAATACTTGTACAATGGCGATGTCTTCTCGCACTTCAAGTACCTGGCCCCTTCTTCTCTCGCCAGTTGGTATTTCGATTTCAACGATTTCTCCATATGCTACTCCTTCAACGCTTTCCACTATCATGAGGGGCCCTGACACTTCACTTACAGTGGTGTATTCTCGGGCTTTAATATCTACTTTCATCTTAACACCTCATTACATTGTTGGACAATCTTCTCTTCGATTTCTTTGACTCTTTCATCAAATTCATCCTCGGGTATGTATTTCATACGTCCGATTTCTTCTTTGACTGGCAAGTTTACAAGGTCTGCTGCTGTGGCTCCTCTCTCTAGTGCTTCTGTTGCATGTTCATGGAATTTCATTATAGTTTTGAGCATCTTTAACTGTTTTTTTGGCGAGCAGTATGTGTCGACTTCGTGGTAAGCGTTCTGTTGGAGGAAGTCTTCACGTATCATCCTCGTGGTTTCGAGGGTTATTCTTTCTCTGTCTGGTAAAGCATCGGGTCCTACGAGTTGTACTACTTCTTGTAGTTCGGCTTCTTTTTGTAGTAGTGCCATTGCATTATTTCTTGTGTTTCTCCATTCTGGGTCGACGTTTTTAGCCCACCATGTTTCTACGCTGTCAATGTAAAGTGAGTAGCTTTGGAGCCAGTCTATAGCTGGGAAGTGTCTTTTGTCTGCGAGTGAAGCGTCAAGTGCCCAGAACACTTTACATATTCTTAGGGTGTTCTGTGTAACTGGCTCCGAGAAGTCCCCTCCTGGCGGTGATACCGCGCCTACTATTGATACTGATGCTATTTTGTCTTCTGTCCCGGCTGTTATGATTCTGCCAGCTCTTTCATAAAATTGTGCGAGTCTTGATGCTAGGTATGCTGGGTAGCCTTCTTCGCCTGGCATTTCTTCGAGTCGGCCTGAAATTTCTCTCATGGCCTCTGCCCATCTTGATGTTGAGTCTGCCATAAGTGCGACGTCGTATCTCATGTCCCTGAAGTATTCGGCAATGGTTATGCCGGTGTATACACATGCTTCCCTTGCAGCTACTGGCATGTTTGATGTGTTTGCAATGAGCACTGTCCTGTCCATAAGTGGTTTTCCTGTTTTTGGGTCTTCGAGTCCTGGAAAGTCCTTGAGAACCTCTGTCATCTCATTACCCCTTTCTCCACATCCTACATAGACTATGATGTCTGCGTCGGCCCATTTAGCTAACTGTTGTTGGGTTACGGTTTTCCCTGAACCGAATGGTCCTGGTATTGTTGCTGTTCCACCCTTTGCCATTGGGAAGAATGTGTCCTGCGCCCTTTGACCGGTTATGAGGGGCACGTCAGGGTCTAGTTTTTTCTTGTATGGTCTTGGCCTCCTAACTGGCCATTTTTGCATCATCTGGATTTTTTCGGGGCCTATTTCTGTTTCTACTTCTGCTATGGTGTCTACTACTGTGTATTCTCCTTGTGGTTCTATGCTTTTCAGCGTCCCTGAAATGTTTGGTGGTATCATTATTTTGTGTGTGACTGCTGAAGTTTCTTGGACTTCTCCGATAACGTCTCCACCTTGCACTCTTTGTCCGGGCTCTGCTAGTGGTTTGAACTCCCATTTTTTGTCNTTAGGGATTGGAGGCACGTCAACGCCTCTTTGTATGTAGTCCCCTGTTAGTATCTTGATGTTTTCTAGTGGTCTTTGTATGCCGTCGAAAATTGAGCCGATGATCCCTGGGCCCAGTTCTACTGAGAGGGGGCCTCCTGTACTTTCTACTGTTTCTCCCGGTTTGATTCCTGTTGTTTCTTCGTAAACTTGAACTGTGGCTGTGTCACCTTCAAGTTCAATGATTTCTCCTATTAGTTTTTTTTCACCTACTCTTACCATTTCATACATTTGGGTGCCTCTCATCCCTTCCGCGATAATAACGGGACCTGCGACTTTAATAATTTTTCCTTTCCTTATCATTTTACCAACTCTATTCCAATTACTCTTTTGATAAGCTCTCTTAGGGGTTCTACTCTTTCTTCAGAGGGGCCGTATTTGTCGGGTATCTCTATTATTATTGGTAATGCGCGTGATCCGGTGGCTTCATCAATAAATTCTCTTATTTCGTCACCAATCTTTTCTGTGACGATTATAATAGAAACCTCCTTTTTTATAAGGTCTCTGATGATCTTTTCAGCTTCTTCTGGGGTTTCCACAGCATGTCCTTCTTTTATACCTGCTAGTCTGAAGCCTGTTACGGTGTCTGAATCTGCAACTACTGCTATTTGTGTGTTCATATTAACATCTCCTTAAGTATGGATTCTGGGAAACTTGGTTCTCTTTTAGTGCGCGCGATCACTTTGAGGTTTTTGATTTCAGCCTCTTTTCTGCTGAGGAATGTTATCATTGGACCTACACCGAGTGGCCTTTTTAACGCGAATGTTCTTGCGGTTTCATTGATATACTTTTCCAGCGCTCTTTCAAATGTGGCTAAAGATCCAGTCTCTTCGTATTCTGGGAGTGCTTCTGCGAGTATTGGGCCATAGTCTGTGCCTTCTAATTCATTTATCATACCTTTTATGTCTTCTGCCTCCATGAGGTATTCCAGTTTCCATTCGGGTAATTGGTAGCCTTCCGGCATTATGTAGGGGCTTATGTCTTCGTATTTGAGGTTGTCGGCCTTTGCACGGAGTATTATTTTGAGGTTTGTGGCGTCTATTTGCACGCCGAAGTATGTGCGCAGTATCTCAGCATCTTCTTTTGAGATTGCTAACTCTTCTAGGACTTCTAGGGCGGTTTCCATGTAATATTTATCGAGGGCGGCTTCAAATGGTAGTAACATCCCTGTCTTCTCATAATCTGGGAGAGCTGCTTCGAGTATTGGGCCATATTCTGTGTCTTCAAGGGCTGTTATTATATCCTGGACTGTTTTAAGGTCTGTTAACTCTTTTAGTTTGTCTTTTAATTCGCCAAATGGTATTAGGAGGTTCGTTGTTTCCTCTGGACTCAAACCAGTATCTTTTGCTGTTAAGAGGCTTTTTATGTTTTTGATATCCCATTTTTTAAATTGTGCCTCGAATACTTTTTTTATCCTTTCTGGTGCTATTTCTGTGATTAATTGGTAGGTTTCTGCAAGTTGGCTCTCAAGGGCTTTTTCTATAGGGTATTCATCTATGTATTTTTCGTAATCTGGGAAGCCCCTTAAGTAATTTTTGAACTCTCTAAGGTTTTCAGTTTCCATGAGTTCTGTGAGTTGTCTGTCTGTGAATAAACGCCCCATTCTTGCTCTCACTCTTGCTGTGGGATATGCGAATGGTACAACATCCCTGAGAAACCTTATTGTAGGTACTACTATGATGATGGCTCCTGCAGCTGCTATTATACTTATCAGTGCCTTTAGCATGGTGAGGCTGTCAATCATGCGCGATCTCTCATTTTTTAATCAAGGAGGATTTTTACCACCTCTGAACGCAAAAACTTTTCGAACCTTGAAAATCTCGCCTCGATTGTGTTGTTGACCTCTATTCTCCCATCCTTGGTTTTAACTATGGCCCCTCCGATAGTTTGTATGGGTTCACCAAGTTCTAGGCTGATATCTTTGCCAGTGGCTGATTTAACATCCTCTGCGATGGAATCCAAGTCCCTTATCTTTCCTTTATCATCCTCCTTGACGTGGACTATCAGTTCACCTTTCCCAATTTCGGCGGCGGCTTCCTTTATGATGTTCTCTAGTGATTGAATGTACTTTTCATCTTTACTACTTGTTATTTTCTGTAATTCTTCTTCAGCCTTTTTGAACGCCTCGGTGATTATCTCTTCTCTCGCCTCCATTTCAGCCCATCTAGCCTTCATCTTAGCCTCTGATATTAACTGGCGATATTGCATCCGAGCTTGCTTCCTAGCCCTTTCCAGTATTTTTTCTTTTTCGATGGCTGCTCTTTTTTCACCATCTTCTATTATGGACCTTGCTTTCTTTTCAGCTTCGCTGATTATCTTGTTAGCATTTTCCTTGGCCTCGGAAATTATGCTGGAGACAATCTTGTCCACTCCAGGATCCATCTATTTAGCCTCCTCCCATAACGCCAACGAGCAAGAGTAGTCCTATAAGGAATCCATAGATAGCCTGGGTTTCTGGCATGGCTGTGAATATAATACCTCTCGCGAGCATTTCAGGTTTTTCTGCAACTGCACCTACACTTGCAGCTGCTACGCCTCCCTGGCTTATGGCTGATCCGAAACCTACAATTCCCATGGCTAAACCTGCGCTGAGGGCTATGATACCGCCTGTTGTGCTGAGCGGCTTACCGCCACCTAGGATCCCTGAGAATACTATAATCAATAATCCTATAAGGAATCCATAGATAGCCTGGGTTTCTGGCATGGCTGTGAATATAATACCTCTCGCGAGCATTTCAGGTTTTTCTGCAACTGCACCTACA
>JGI26788J51865_100032_pt1 | contig 13833 bp, 20 predicted proteins | sample WilGeytube61714_FD_51865 | JGI IMG/M metagenome (IMG submission 51865) | reverse complement strand
TATGGTGATGTCCACTTTTGATCAACTCCGCATTGTAAGTGGGGTCTTTTTTTTTTTGTATGCCCATCTTTTCCAGTACATGGTGATGTCTACCTTGGTTTTGTAGCAGCCATCCTGAGCAATGGCACGCCTTGGGGTGCGAATTTGGATAATTTCATCATGGCGAGGTTCAACTCCTGGTAACAGGCGACGCCAAGCACCGACTTGAATTTGTTCTCCTTCACTATTTTTTTGAGGAATGTTGAACCTAATGAATACGCGGTAGCCTATCTTTTCTGCTTTTTCTTTTAGCATGCCAATGACGCATTTTTTTACAATTTTTGCATTTCAGACCAGAAGGTTCTAATGGGGCTTCACATTTCAGGTGTCTTAGACAATGCGACAGGACTAGAAGTTTATCCTCTGCTGGTATATTATTGAATTTTTCCTCGTTAACCCTATTCCGAACCTCAACACCAATCTGATCCACTATACTCTCACTAAGCCCAAATATGGATGCAAAACGCTTAAACGGCCCATAGAATAAATCTAATGTTAGAAAGAGTAATCTTGGGAACACCACACGACTATTACTTAAAAGTATTCTTCCAAGGAACAGACTCACCAAAAGTAACATTACCAGGCCCATTATCGCCATGAAGATGAGCTGACCAAACAATTGATAAAAGTCCATCATAGCCATCAACAAAATTTCACCCTCTGGCTAACCTTAGGGAAGATCCAATATGTGAACTACCCCATGCTACCGCATGGGGGGCTTCCGGCGTTCGCCCGGGGCTTTATGCTTCCGGTCACACCCTGCCGGTTCGGGGGGTTCACCTCTCCCCCATCCCATACCTCTCGTTAAGGCATGGGCTATATTAATGCACGCATTCAAATTCTTGTTGTATATTAGCCTGCATTTTGGGCATTTGAACTCTCTTCTTTTTATTTGGGCAACATGTCCACATCTGTGGCAGGTCTTTGACGTGTCCATTGCTTCTTTCTTTGTCAGGTATCTGACTTCTATTCCTTCCAAAAGCGCCTTGTACTCTACTATAGTTTGGAGTTTTCTGAAGGGCAGGCTGTGGAATCTTCTGTTCAGCATCTTAGATTTTTTTGAAGCTGTGGCGTATCCCTTTGAGGTTCTCCATCACTATTATTGGCTTTGGGAATTGTTTGGCATAGGCGACTGTCTGGTTGGCTATTATGTGGAGTTATTGGTTTACCTTTTTTCTCTCCTTAAGCTCCTTGATTTTATCGGTTCTATGCTCTTTTTTGAAGTCTTCTCCTGATGTGGGCATATAATCCGCTTGTCCTTTTGATCTTCTCTCCTCTCCAGAATTGTCCCTTCAAAGGTTTTGTCTGGGTTGTGTTTCGACACCGCCGCTGCAACAGCCAAGTTGCGCTCACCCCCTGTCCACTGCTATCACGGTTTCTGGCTCGTCAGGGACTTCAACAACCTTCTTTAGAATGAAGTGGGCGTACCATTGCCCGTCGCGCTTGACCATCTCAACTGTTATGAATTGCCACTCGCCCCTAAAAGCTCCCTCAATCCTCCAAAGACTATCGGGAGGCTGATCCTTTTTTCTATTCTGTTCAAGCTCAACATCAGCNAGTATTGCGTCTTAGGGAAGGCGTAGCACTGCTTATCACAGCGTATGAACACCCTATTGAGCNGTAAAACGCTGCTATTTCTCCTGTTCTCCTCAAAGCTTTTCAATATTTCAACNGCCTTGTCCCTTGCTGTTCGGATTAAAGCAGTGAAATTGGAGAGTTCTTTGGCTTTCTCGTAACAGTTCATGGAGAAAACTCTTAGACTTGGAATTGAAACCAAGATACCACCTTACAAGTCCGAAGTACTCATTAAGGGCTCTGTTTAGGGCTAGAAGTTTGAAAACCTTCCTGATCACGCATATCTGGACTTCCATTTTGTATGGGAACATCCCATAGGTTTAGATGTTCGGATATATTGCAATTCATCCCCACCCTATCGGATGGGATCTTTTTGCAAAAAAGAAAAGATAAAAACTATGGGGGGGTGGGCAACTCACTTCATGGGTTTCAGTATGAATAGAATTGGAATAATCGGGGTTCAAAGCCCACCATCCTCCCTTTTTCATGTGGTGTGGAGGGTTTCTCATGTCTTTTTGAGGCTCACCAGGTTAGAGCTTGTAAACTTTGCATTGCTGTCTTGTAGTGCTTTTATTGTCTTGTCTATGTCGTCAGCTTTTAAGAATAGTATGGCTTTGTCTTTTTTTCATGTACAAAAGCGTATATGTATTCCAGGTTTATCTGGGAGTCCTTGAGTATTTTTAGGATGGATGCGAGGCCTCCTGGTTTGTCTTCTAATTCTACTGCTATTACTTCATTCATTTTCACGGCGAGATCGTTTTCTTTGAGAACTTTCCTCGCCAGTTCAGGGTCTGGGACTATGAGCCTCAATATGCCAAATTCTGAAGTATCAGCCAAGTATAATGCTCTAATGTTTATACCAGTCCCCCTTAATATGTTAAGGGCTTTCCAGAGCCTTCCTTTCTTGTTTTCTAGGAATATTGAAATTTGCTTAACCTTCATATTAGTAACCTCAAAACTTTCTTTTATCTATAACTCTCACAGCTTTTCCCTCGCTTATTGGCAAAGTTTTGGGTTCTACGAGGGTTAACTCTTAATCCGATCTCATCCCTATAATCTTCAATCTTTTTCTGTAATTCCATCATTTCACCTATCATCTGAGAAGATCTCTGGTGAAGTTTCAACCTTAACTTCCATCTCATCCATGAGGTGCGGCCGGGTTACGATGATCTGGTAATGGGGTTAAAGCCCATCAACTTTAAGCAAAGCCTTTTCCACTTGTGAAGGGAATACTGAAACCCCTCCTCCTTTAGCATGTCATCAACGCGTCCTGTTATCCTTGAAATCCTCGCTAGGGTTCTCCCACAACTGCATTCATCATAGTTTATTGAGGTGGATATCCTTTGTACGGAATCTGATGATTGGCATCTCAATTCTTGTTAGAGTTGTTATAACAAGTTCACCCCGCTTTCCAGGTGGTAAAGTTTCGCCTGTTTTACTATTAATAATCTCAGGATAAAAATGATCTTCGAAAATGTGTAAACCATCTTTTTCAGGGCATTCCATGGCAACACCCGGTCTAATAATCTCTGTCAAACCATAAGTGTTGAATGCTGGTGCATTGAAGTGCCTTTCAAGTTCTCTTCGCATTTCCTCAGTCCACATTTCGGCTCCGAAGCCTATGGCGTTTAGTTGGGATTTTTTTTGGATTGTGGCCTTCTTCTTCAGTCACCTCTTGAAAGATATAGCCCATAAGATGGTGTGAATATCATGACGGTTGTCCCAAAGTCTTTCATGATCTCGATTTGTTTCCTTGTCTGGCCAGTTGAAATGGGGATTACGGTAGCACCTATTTTCTGGGCGCCATAATGTACTCCGAATCCCCCGTGAATAAGCCGTATCCATGAGTATTATATCATCCTCTGTGACTCCCATCATTGTAAGGCCCCTTGCCATGACTTCACTCCATATTTCAATGTCTTCTCTTGTGTAACCTGAAACTACCGGTTTGCCCGTGGTTCCTGAGGAAGTGTGCACTTCTATTATATCCTTTCTAGGGGTTGCGAACATCCCAAAGGGGTATACTTCTCTAAGATCATCTTTTGTCGTGTAAGGAAACTTTTTTTATATCCTCTAAGCTTTCAATATCTTCAGGGTAAATATTGTTTTCCTCGAGTTTCCTTTTGTAGTATGGTACGTTCTCATATACTCTTTTTACAGTGTCCTGCAATCTTCTAATTTGTAATTCTTCTAGATCATCCCTTGAAATGCATTCCATCTCTTCGTTCCAGATCATCTAGACCAGCCCTTTCCATTCCTTATAATGAGATGTTTGTTAAAAATAGTTTTTTGCCAGAGTAAGATCATTTCAAAGAAAAAATAAGAGTGAATGCCAAGTTCCAGCTTCTCAAATGACCGATCATCCCCATCCAATAGAGAAAGGATAAAAGAAGTTGAAAATTCTAACAGGCCAAGAATTGGGGGATTATAATTGGATCGATTCTGCGAATATTTTATTGAAATCTTTTTCGGCTGAAAGTTCAATATAATTAATTTGAGTATTTCACGAGATCCTTTTTTAGATGGACTTCAGTGCCCTAGAATTATCTGATTTGTCGGTATATCTGGTAGGAGTCCTATGAACTTCGCATTTTCAACGCTTATGCACCTCCGAATGAACTAGCCACGTACACCCTTGAAATGTCTGCTGGTTCAACTTTTAGCTTTTCCATATTACCCATTTGCAATTAGGAGGCTGTTCATATCCTTTCATTGACTGTTATATTCTTTGTTTTCTGCTTCATCTGCACTTGCAACAATGAACTCGTGCTCTGATTTTAATTTTTCTGTGAATCTATATCATTTTTATAAAGTTCGGCTACTATATCTATTAGGACGCTCTCGCATCCCTTTTGGTTTTTCTTTACCTATTACTATATTTACATATAACTGAAAATAGTGTGGGCTGCCTAATACTACATTAAATGTCATATTAAAGGATTTTCTTCATCTTTCCCAAAAAGGGGCTTAAAGGTTTTCCATCCTATTGTTTACTTCGTCCCAGTTTATGATCTTCCAAAATGCTTCAACATAATCTTTTTTAGCAGGGCGAGGCATTGAAGCCGGAGTATGTATCAAGAAACCCGAATGATAAAAAGGCTGCCCCTATATTTTTGAATCATGTACTAGAAGACTTATATGCAAAGCATTTTGGCGTCCTAAGCATCAGAAAATCAGAAAAACGAGCGAGGATAAACTTTTTATCTGTCATCTGAGTTTGATTAGGACTATATGACATTGGATGGAAACTAAAGAACTAGCAGATTTATCGGAAAGCAAAAATAAATGGCTTGAATCTTGGAATTTGATAGAAAATAGTCTAAAGAAAATTCGGCGGATACAAATCAAAGGGGCTCGGAAGTGTTCAAATTAGATGTTCATAAAACTGAATTTAAAGAAGTGAATCCACAAAAGCCGAAATGAAAAGGAGAATATGATGTTATCATTGTCGGCTTTGGCATAGGTGGATTGAATTGTGGTGCTTTAGCCTCAGAGGGGGAATACAAGGTTTTATCGAGGTATGAGGTTACCATTTTTCTTTAAAAAGGAAGTGTTCTTTAACACAGAATAGGAAACATGGACGGGTTGGGAAAGGACCTATCTCCTTAAATTGGCCTTGAAAAGATGAGTTTCCATGAAAAAATAAACTGAGTTAATTCTTATCATTTTATCCTCAATTATTGTCCTTCGCCACAATTTTTTTACAGAATTCTGCGTCTAATGCCACCTTTAATTATATGTTGAATTTTTGGGGGTTTTTACTTACTAGTTCGTCTCGTTGTCTTTCATAATCTTTGGCTTCGTACATGAACTTGTTTGCAAGTTCTAGACTATTATTGGCTGATCCTGTCTCATCTATATTGAGGAGTTGTATGGCATTTTTAAGTTCTGATGTGGCGTTCAATTTCGCATCTATTTCTGCTAATACAAGTTCTAAGTATTCTATGAATACTTGATCCCCTGATTCTTCGGCATATGCCATGGTTTCTGATGTTAAAAGCCGGGCCGCGTTATATTCGGATGATGCTGATTCGCATTGTTCAAGGGCACTATCCAGTTTATGATTATTCATGTCTTCTGCGGCCCCATTATAATATTCATCACCCTTTTTGAGGTGTTGGTTGATGTCTCCTGATAACTTGTTTATTTCACCTACATTGGAAACGCACCCGCTACAAGAAACGATTATGAGTATTATAAGAGCTGATAGCAGTTTCTTCTTCATGTTTTTCCTACCCCCTTTGAAAATAGAGAACCCTCCAATATGTGGGGATCCAATAGAATCTCTGGGATAGGCTCCCCCCAGCACTTTAATGATAATTGTAAACATAGGCCTTGGTATTCTTTTAATCGTGCCATAGGCCATGTATATTGCAATATGATCTTACCATGATTTTTTTGGTTGGTTTTTCCTGGAATGTCGCCTCTGGCTTGTCACCTGGTTTAAGGGTTTTTCTTAGCACTTTATTATCTAGTATGACTTCTATCCATTGGATGTGGTGGTTTTCTTCCATTGGATGTGGTGTTTCACCGACTTTCACTTTTAGGCCCTCTTCTACCTCCTCTTTCATGGGGATGTGTTTTTCTGGGCCGATGTCTGTGTGTCTTGCTAATAATAATTCCATTGGCTGGCCACAGCATACTAGGCGTCCTTCACCTGGGTTGAGGACTTCGACTATGCTTCCGCATATATTGCATCTGAATATTTGGTTTATGGTTGTCAATTTTTTCCTCCCTAGTATTTTTCACATTTTATCTGGAAGTATCTAACTGGATGGTCGCATGATGGACATTTTTCAAGTGGTTTTTTGCCTTTATGCGTGTAACCACATTTTCTACAAGTCCATATGACTTCTTTGTCTTTCTTGTAAATTTTATTGGATTCTACAAGTTCTAGAAGTTTTTCGTATCTTTCTTTGTGGTGTTTTTCAGCGGATGCTATGGCCCTTAAGCGTTTGGCTATCATTGTATCCTTCTTTTTCTGCAGTATCTGCAAATTTAGGGTACATTTCACTATATTCATAATTCTCTCCTTTTATGGCTAAGATTCTCCACAGTATCTTCTAGTGTGAGTGGGGCTTCTGCCTCCACTATTATTGAGTCATCCGCTCCTTTTAGTTCTTGTATCATCCGGAATAACCACTTTGCGTGTTCTCTTTCATTTTCAGCTGTTGTTAAGAATATTTCTGAGATTTGTTCAAATCCTTCTTTTTTAGCTGTCTTGGCATAGAATGTGTATCTGTTCCTTGCTTGGCTTTCACCAATAAATGCCTTAACCAGATTCTCAAGGGTTTTTCCCTGCTTTTTCACCTCTTTATGATGGTTTTGGAGTTTAATATTGGGATTATGGTGCTTAGCACCATTAAGGCGGCGCCTATGGGTGGGTTTATCTGTTGGTTTAATATTCCTGTGGCGAGGGGTATTGTTATCGTATTGTAGACAGCAGCCCATGCAAGATTTTCTTTTATCTTGCTGTGGGTTGCCTTGGAGATTTCTAGTATATGTGGAATATCTGATGGCGTCCCCCAGGGGATGATGATATCAGCGCCTTTGACCTCCAAGTTATGATCTGTCCCAATGGCCATGCCAAGATCGGCCTGTTTTAGGGCTTGGGCGTCATCTGCTTGGCTTATCATAGCGACTTTCAACCCATCTTTTTGCATTTTCTCGATCTTTTTTGCTTTTTCTTTTGTTGTTAGTTCTGCATGGTATTCATCTAATCCTAGTTCCCTGGCGATAGGTTCTGCGACTTTTTTATTGTCTCCTGTTAACATTATACATTTTATCCCCTGTCTTTGAGGGTTTTTATTGTTTTCTTGGCCTCTTTTCTTATTTTATCTGAGAGTCCGATGCACCCTTTGAGTTCATCATTTATTATTATGAATGCTAGTGTTTTTCCTTGGTTTATCATCTCTAGGATTTTTGGTTTTACCTGGAATCCTAGATCCTTGACGTGTTTGTAACTTGTGATTTGGATTTTTGTATCTCCAACATATCCTTCAATGCCTTTTCCTGGGATTGGCTTGGATTTTTTCACTGGTATGGGGTCTTTGGCCACTTCTTTTATGCCTTTTGCTATGGGGTGTTGGCTTTTGGATTCTATGGCGGCTGCATAGTTGATTATGTCACCTTCATCTATTTCATCGTCTAATGATATGATATCTGTTACTTTGAATTTGCCTGTTGTTAGGGTTCCTGTCTTGTTGAATACTATAGTGTTTATTTTGGGCGCGATTTCATATGATTTTTTGTTTTTTATGATTATGCCATTTTTCGCGGATATTGTTGTGGCTGCGAGGATTGTGGTTGGTGTTGCTATTCTGATGGCGTGTGGTGATGCCGCTATGAGTACTGTTATGGCATGTTGCAGTGCGTTTGCGTTTTTATCCCAGTGGAGGAATGTGAGTATTGTTATCGCGATCACTGTTATTATGAGGGCGTTTGCTGCTTTGTCCATCGATTCTTGTATCTTGGTTTTATTTTTTCCTGTTAAGAGTTCTATTATCTTGGAGATGAATGATCCTTTCTTGGTTGTTGTTGCTTCTATCAGGTGGGTTTTTTGATGTTTGTTGATGATGCTGTCACTGTTTCCCCTGGGGTTTTCTCTATACTGTTTTTGATGGTTGGGTGTATTATGGTTGAACCTTTTATTATTATACCATCTGTTGGTACTGTTTCTCCATCTTTTACTAATAGGAGGTCATTTGGTCTTATAGTCTCCGTTGGAACCTCTTCGACCTTACCATCCTCTATGATATGTGCATTATCCGGTATACTACCTATGGGTCCTTCTATTGGCTCTCTTATCTTTTCTGTTAGTTTTTTTCCGAGCCAGCGCCCAGCTAATATTATCAAGATGGCTATGGCCAATTCTATGGGGATCTCCCACCAGGAATAAATATAATATAGAGGTAGGCTCCTGTAATTGCGATAATTATTAGGCTCATGGATCCTAGGTTCTTGTTTTTCAATTCTTTGAAGGTGTCTTTGAAGAGTGGGTAGCCTCCATAGAAGAAGATTATAAAAGATGATAGCAGTATGCTCCAGTATCTAGTTAAATTTTACTATGAGGATTAGAGTTGCTGTTAATAGGGTGCAGATTATGAACCTCTTTTTGAGAGTTTCCATTGAAGGCACCCCCCAATCCTATTATTTTGTTAATATCTAGTATGGTTTCTGGGTCTTGTATGGGTGGGTGGCAAATCTTATCCTTGCATAGGTAATAGGTGCATTTCCCATTGATTATTTTTTTAATGTATTTGGTGCGAATGACCACTCACTGCCTTCTAGTTTGTCACTGTAAGGTATGGTATAAATGTACTATTTAGCATATGATCTTGTCTTAGCTGCTATAACTAGATTACTACCACCTGTTTGGTGCCAGTGAATCCCCACCAAAAGTAAGGTATGGGCGATAGCTAATCGTTTAATCTTGGCTGCGAATGATTTTATGATATCTTCTGCGATTTTGGTCAAGGTTTCATCTTTTAGGATGCTGAGCAAGTTTAGCGCATGAACAGAATTACCTGATGGTATTGCACTATCAAAACCCTCTTTTTTTCTGATCAAAAGATTATCAGAATAATCTGCTGTGAAAAAGAATCCTTCATTCTCATCATCTTTGAAGTGTGTGTTTAGTTCATCTGATAATTCCAAGGCGAATTTTATGTATTCTTCATCAAAGGTTGCATCATATAATTCTAGTATCTCCCANACAAGGAAGGTGTAATCATCAGGGTTACCCCATATTGCACTTTCACCTCCCCTGTAACGATGCATTAACTTCCCATTTTTATAGAGTTTCTCCATGACAAATTATCAGCGCATCCTTAGCAGTCCCCAAGTACTTTTTATTTCCTAGTACCTTGTAGCCCCTTGCAAAGGCTGCTATCATGAGCCCATTCCAATCTGTGAGTATCTTATCATCCTTATTGGGCAGCGTCCTCCCGGACCTGTAATTAAAGAGTTTTCTTCTCCAATCCTCAAGTTCTTTTAAAAATTCTGTGAGTTTTATCCCCTTCTCTTCTGCGAATATCTCTGGCATGGTCTTTATACAGAGGACATTTTTCCCTGATGGTTTTCCGGTTTCGTATGGTATGTTGCCCTCTTCTTTGACATTGAAGAACTCGCAGAGCAAATCAGAGACTTCCCTTAGTTCTTCCATAGTCCAGAGATAAAACTTGCCTTCTTCTCCTTCACTTCCCGCATCCTCGGCCGAAGAGAACCCACCCTCTGGGGATCTCATCTCCCCTTATAACATATTCAAATATTTCCTCTGCTGTTTCCTTGTAAAGTTCTTTTCCTATTGCCTGGTAGGCTTCAAGGTATACTATAGCATTAAAGCCTGGTCATAGAGCATCTTCTCAAAATGGAGTATCCTCCATTTGGAGTCTATGGTGTAACGGTGGAAGCCATAGCCTATATGGTCGTAGATGCTCCCAAAGCGCATTTTATCAAGGTTAATTCAACCATTCCTAGGGCCTTTTTATTTTTTAGAATACCTATACCTTAGGAGAAAGTAGAGATGATTTGGTAGTGTAAATTTCTGTGAAGACCTGAAACCCCCGTTTTCATTGTCGAAGGCCTTCTCCAATGCCTCAAATCCCGCATCTATTATCCTCTCTTGGATTTCGCGTGGTTGTGTGGGGGCGTTCATCCCCTTGATAGCCATGGTGATCTCAGTGGCCGCATTATTTATGTCTTCTTGCTTTTTTCCCAAAGTTCTCCGGTTTTTAATATGATTTCCCTCAAGCCTGCCATGCCTTGGCTTGTCTCCTTTGGGAAGTATGTGCCTGCGAAGAATGGTCTCCCATCAGGTGCTAGGAATATTGTGAGTGGCCAGCCACCTGTACCTGTTAGGAGGTGGCAGGCGTTCATATAAATGTTGTCAATGTCTGGTCTTTCCTCCCCGTCGACTTTAACTGGTATGAATGTTTCATTGATGAGTTTAACGACCACGGGGTCGTTAAATGATTCTCTGGCCATTACATGGCACCAGTGACATGTGGAATAACCTATTGACAAAAATATCGGCTTACTCTTTTAGCCCTCTCAAATGCTTCTTCACCCCATAGAAGCCAATCCACGAAGTCGTGGGCATGTTGTAAAAGATAAGGGCTCTTCTCATTTATAAGGGCGTTTTCATGTTCCATTTAAAATTCTCCTAGGACATTTGCTGGATAGAGTATATATAAATCCTTTGATAAAATACTTCCCAAAAAAGGGGGAGTAGAAACTCCATGGTATGATCCTTCCAATTCAAAACATGAATAGGTGATCCCTAGATGAGCCTTATAATAACTTATATCAGTAGCAAAGGTTGCGTAATAATAGGTGACAAGAGAAAAATAGCCTACTTAGGGAGCGCCCAGAATAGAAGGGAACTCGAAAGAGAATTATACAATGGTAATATCAAAACCGAGGAAGAACTAAGAAATAGGGCTGAACAACTTGGTATAACATTAAATATAACAGATGATGCAAAGAAGGTTAGAAGCATTGGAGATGTTGTAGTAGGTGAAGTAAGCCTTAAAACACCCTTCAAGGCTAAAAGGAGGAGAATATACGCTACCACAGGAGCTTATCAGACAATAGAACTTATAGGGTCCAATATAACCAAATTCGAGAAAGGTGAAAGCTCTATTGTGATATTTGGGAATAAGATAACTAAAAAACTCGCCAGCAAACTATTAAAGAAACATTGGAAGGAAAAAACAAGCCTAAAAGGAATCTCAAAACTCCTAAAGAAAATACTAGAAGATGTTGCGACCAAAACACCAACCACAAGCCGAGAATATGACATGTACATAAAAACTCCAAGATTGGATAAAAGAAAAGCCCACAAACTACTCAGAGAAACAATTCTAAGAGATGTGAAAACACTCCAAAAATGGAGGGCTAAACTACAAAAGGAACTCATAAAAAAAAGTGAACAGATAAAAATGGCATCAAAGATAATTAAAGAAGGAGAAATTGGACGCGTTATAAACATAGACAATGACAAAATCGAAGTAAAATTGGCCCCTAATGTAGAAGCTTTCAACATAAAATGGAAAAGGGTCGCGAAACCAGGGAAAAACGTGCTAATGCTGAAAGAAAAACCAGGAGAAGTCAATGTGGGGGATCTCGTCATTATAGAAGATGAAAATCTAGAAGTAAAGGACAAGAAGATCCCACTACAATGCAATGTTATACTCTGCAAAACATGAAAGGTGTGATTAATTCATGAAACTAACATTCCTAGGAAGTGGTGGTGGACGATTTCGCCACCATCACACAAAAGAGGATGACCGGTGGTCTAAGAATAGACAACCTCGAAGGTAAAAACATCCACATAGACCCTGGACCCGGAGCACTGATAAGATCATACCAATTCGGTTTAAACCCCACCAGACTAGACGCTATACTAGTATCACATTCACACACTGATCATTATACAGATGCTGAAGTCCTTATCGAGGCCATGACAAGGGGCATGACCAGGAACAAAGGAACAGTAATAGGGAGCCTCAGCGTCATAAAAGGTTATAAGGACTGGGGCCCCTGCATATCCAAGTATCATCTAAGCAAAACAAAAAACATTATACTAAAGGAGAATGACACAACAAAACTAGACAATATAAAAATCACAGCCACAAAGACAATACATGGGGATCCTACATGTATAGGTTTCAAGTTCCAAACCCCTAGGATAACAATATCCTATACATCAGATACGGCTTATTTTAATGAACTTGGTTCATATCATCGCGGAGCCGACATACTAATAGCAAGTGTTATAAGACCAGATAATGAAGATATAAGGGGGCATATGTGCTCAGATGATTTCAAATTCCTCATAGAAGAGGTGAAACCTAAACTTGCAGTAATGACCCACCTTGGCATGAAAATGATATTCAGCGATCCGGGTGGTGAAGCCCTCAGAGTACAAGAAGAGACAGATACTATGGTTATAGCTGCAAAGGATGGAATGTGCATAGACTTGGAACGGTTAACAGATCACCAATTAACATTGAATGATTATGGTTACAAGGGGCCCCGGTAGCTCAGTCTGGTAGAGCGCGGGACTCGTAATCCCGTGGTCGCGGGTTCAATCCCCGCCCGGGGCTTAAAACCCCACAATTTTAAGTGCTTCTTCGAACTTATCTGTTATGGTCTCCCAATCGTTTGATTCAACAAATTTCCTGCCTTTCAAACCTTCACCTTGGAGGTTACTATTTGCAAGTTCGCTGGCTACCTTGAGCACATCTTCTGGTTTTTCTATGTAATATATTCCATTATCTTCGCCAAACTCCATTTTTATACCTGGGAATCCCGTGGCTATAACAGGCTTGGCCATTGCAAGGTATTCGTAGATTTTTATTGGCACGATATCCTGCATTATCTTCTCCCCTCTGCGGGCTGGTAATATACAGATGTCAGCCGCCGCCAGGAACTCTGGTATCCTCTCATAGGGTTGATTCCCCACAAGTATAATATCCTCGAGGCTGTTTTCTTCCTTTATCTTCTTGAGATCATTATAGGCGTCGCCTTCACCCACTATCATGAGTTTAATCCCTGGATGGTCCTTTTTGGCCATTTCAAAGGCTAATTCTTTCAAGCCTGAGAATTCATAGAGGTAACCCATGAAGAATAATAGTATTTCATCATCACCTATACCATATTTTTTTCTTATTTTGGACCCGTCGAGGTTGGGGTTGAATTTTTCAAGGTCTATACCGGCTTCTATGACTATTGTATCATAGGGGTTCGCGCCCATTTCTATCATTAATTGTCTTAGTCGCTTGTTTATTGTGATCACAAGATCCGAGGATCTTAGAATCTTTTTCATCAGCCATCTGCCAATGGCCTGTAGGGTTTTCTCGGGGATGAGCGTGTATAGGACATCAATGGGATAATATACGAATGGTATGTTCCCTTTTTNAGCCTCTTTTAATCCTATGTAAGTGTTGATTATCCCAAATCCTACTATGATGTCTGGTTTAAATTTTCGGATTTGTCTTTTTATCTCTAGAGTGTGGGTGATGGGTATTGAAAGGTAATCAATGATTGGTAACTTTAATATGGGTGGTCTTATCACGTCAATTCTAGCCTCTGGTTTAACCTTCCACGCGCCCTTGAAGAGTCTTCTGGGGTATATGAGGCCCCTTGGTTCGGTTTTCCTCCAATCGATGGGGTAGTCTATGACTTTTATTTTGTGCCCCTTGAGGCTTAGACTGT
>JGI26788J51865_100030_pt1 | contig 13870 bp, 7 predicted proteins | sample WilGeytube61714_FD_51865 | JGI IMG/M metagenome (IMG submission 51865) | reverse complement strand
GGCGCCTAATACCCTAGAGCGTCGAGTAGTGTCGGAGCCGTCCACAGCAGCTAGTATCAACGCAAGTATCGAAGAGCTGCTTATGACTGGGATGCGTAAGTTGTAACCTTAAAGTATCACACCCCGCCACTCGGCGGGGTTATTCAGGCGAAGCTCATGGATACATCTACATTTCTCAACAATATCCTGCCCGCCAAAGGTTATTACTGTCTGGCGCATCCGATGCCATATAACGGCACGACCGTCTTCCGGCATTACGTCACTGACAGTATCGACGCACTTGTCGAGAAAGCAAAGACGTGGGATCGCGAGGGCAAGGATGTCTATTACGCCATGGCGTCGCTCAAGGAGCTAAAGGTATGGGACCCAAACAAGGGCGGCTCAGGAGGCTGGCGCGTTAGAGTCAAGACGAATATCGCGGCTATCCGCAGCGTGTTCTTCGAGCTGGACGTCCTAAAGCCTAGCGAGGTTGAGAACGCGACGGAGTCAGCGCTCGCCAACAAGTACGCATCTCGCAAAGAGGGGCTAGACGCCACCAAGACCTTTTTCCAAACGATCGGCTGGCCATTACCCATGGTCGTCGATAGTGGTTATGGGTTCCACCTCTATTGGTTGCTAGACCAAGAGGTGTCTCCGAGCGAGTTCGAGGCTCTAGCACGCAAAATTAAAGTCATCGCTAAGCATGCAGGGTATAAGCTCGACCCGGCATCTACCGACGTCAGCCGCGTGTTCCGAGTACCGGGGACTCATAACCGCAAGGTGCCATCTGACCCCAAGGAAGTCCGAGTGATCCGCGAGATGCCATCCCGCGTGTCGTTCGACGCTCTCATGGCTGCGCTGGACGATTATATCGAGAAGCATGGGCTTACTGTTCCCTCCGTCGCGGATCGGCCTCAACTGCCCGACTACCTTAACTTCGCGGACAATAACCTGAGCGATTTCTCCAACGAGCCCCTAAAGCTCGACATGATCGCAGCCAAATGCGGTGCGATTCAAGGCTTTTTGGACGCAAAAGCAGATGTCTCATACCACTACTGGCTGCATGCGCTGCAGGTCATTCGTTTCTGCGAAGGCGGCAGGGAGTTATGCCACTCGCTATCCGCGCAAGCGGAGTTACGACGAGGCTGCGACCAATAAGCTGCTGGACAGCCTAGAAGAGAAGAACATCCCCCCAACACTCTGCAGCACATTCGCGACCACGTGCGACGCCTGCGCGTCTTGCCCCTACTGGGGGAAGGTGAGAACCCCTGCTGTGTTCGGCCGAGAGAGTCGGTCAGCCGCGGAGATAATTCAAACCACTATGTCCGCTGCGGCAGGACAAATCCCGCCAGCACCTTGGCCGTTTAGGTTCACGCCCGGCAAGGGCGTCGAGATGGAGATAACAGACAAGAACGGTAACTCCGATTGGGTAACTATCTTTGAGTATGACATGCGGCCGATTAAGCGTGTCTACTCTGAATCCGCTCAGCGTGAGGTCACTATTTGGGAGACGAACAACCCCGCAGATGGGTTTGTGCGGATCGAGATGCCCGCCGCGTCGCTGTATGACAAGAGGCAGTTCCAACAGGTACTCGCTGACAACGGCGTGTATTGCGATCTGTCTCAGATCGATAACATGCGACGGTACATGGTGAGCTACACGCAGGAGCTGCAGAAGGTTTTCCGCAAGGAAATGCTCTACGCCCGCATGGGCTGGCGCGATAACTACACGGCGTTTGTTTACGCGGACAAGCTGTACACGCGGGACTCGGTGCAGCCGTGTGAGGTCGAACGGCACAGTCGCGTGTCTGACGCGATCCACCAGTCTGGCGACTTGGAGGCGTGGAAGAAGATTGTCGACCACTTCAGCCGCCCTGCGTTTGTCGGCCATCAGTTCGCGATCGGCACGGCGTTCGGCTCGGTGCTAATGCCTTTCACTGGCGTCTCTGGTGGGATTATCAATCTCATTGGGGAGTCTGGCGAAGGTAAGTCTACCGTTCAGAAGATCGTCAACTCCGTTTGGGGGCATCCACAAAAACTGATGCTGCCTGCCGAGTCGCGGTCATCGACCTACAACGCGAAGATTAGCTTCATCAACCAAATGCACAGCCTGCCTATCTGTGCGGAGGAGATCACGGGAGCAACCCCTGAAGAACTTGGGGCGCTAGCCTACGCCATAACACAAGGGACTGAGAAGTGGCGTGCGGATATCACTGGCAAGGTGCGCGAGTCGCTCGGAGGTTGGTGCACGACGATGCTGACAAGCTCGAACATGCCGATCCACGACCGCTTGCATTCGACTGACGGCGCGGAGGCGAAGGCGCTGCGCGTGTTTGAGTATCGTATCTACCGCGTTGCCCACTACACCAAGACACAGTTCCGAGAAGGGGTGGACATCCCTCTGATGAATAACTACGGCTTGGTCGGCCCGCTCTACATTCAGCACGTCTGCGCGAACCTCGAAAGTATCAAGCAGCGCATCGCGGAGATGATGCGACACTTGGATGAGTCGTTGAAGCTGCGACCAGAGGAGCGGGTTTGGGCGGCTGTGATCTCTACCAACTTGGTCGGGCTGGAGATAGCGTATCAGCTAGGGTTCCACTCTTTCGATGTGAGTAAGATCCGCATGTTCGTAGGTGAGTGCGTTGACCGGATGCGGGCGAGCGTCAAAGACATCGTTTCGACCCCTGCTGACAGGATCGGGGAATTCCTCAGCCATTCTCTCAGCGCGACACTCGTCGTTGACACACAGAAGTCTGCGACGTTCGTTGTCTCCAAGCCCTCCAGAGGGCTGGACGTCAGGTACGACATCGGTACACACGAGCTCCATATATCGATCAGCGCACTTAGGACATGGGCAAAGTCGGTCGGCATATCCCCGACAAAACTAGTGAACGACCTTGTGACCGCAGGGCTGGTCAAAGTTAGGTCTACTCGAATGCGTCTTGGCGCTGATGCAGACATCCCATCAGCACAAGTCAGAGTGATAGTCCTAGACGCGTCTGCACCGGCGTTCTCATCTGCTATACGGCACGTAACTAACCCATTGAATGTTGTGAGAACTGTACAATGAAATACTTAGAGGAGATTCAAGCTTCCTGTCACAAGAGGAAACTTGCTAGCAAACTTGCTGGCAAATTCGCGGATGACCAAAAGAAAAAGGTCAAAACACTCATTGATCTCCACGTCAAGAACGGCATCCAGTTGCTTGAGCACATAGTTCTTAGGCCAACGACCGTCACTATCCTCCACCCGTTAACGGGGCGGAAAGTGGTGGACGCTTGCGTCAAGTACTCGAAGGAGATAGTTCGGTACCCCTATGTGCCCGAGGAATCTGTTCATGTGTTTTGGGATGGCGGCCCCCCTAGCGCGGCGAAGGTGGTCTTCCCCGCGTCATCTCTGCCCAGTTATCTGAAGGCGTTTATTCGCGAGTCGCTGAACGCGACCGCTGCGCGATGCCGCCTACCTTCGGAGTTGTCGCCTCCCCAGACCCGGGTATGGCGTGTGACGCTGGGGGCCATTATCACGCTCATCAACGAGATACCTGAGCCGCCGAAGGGGGCTGCGGAGCATATAAAAGAGGTCGAGGATTATATCCGGGAGATCGTTGACACGTTCTAGCCGAGATGGGGCTATCCCCCAGTCACAAAAGCATCGACTCCCCGATGAAGTCCATCGGTGCGCTCATGCCGTAAATATCCAGCGCGTTGTTGATCAAGCGCACGTTCGACCTGTTTTTCGTCAGGCCATGCTCCGTCCGGCGGGCCAGTCGCTCTGCGCGTATCACGTACTTTTGCAGCGCGCTAATGGGAGTCGGCTTTAGCCCGACGCTGCGCTCAGCTTTCTGAAGCTCTGCCCACTGCTTCCGGATATCCTCCATCCTAGCAATATCACCCTCGCGTCGGGCGATCAGATAAGCGCGTTTGAGCAGCACTCTCTTCCGGGAGAGCGCCTGCGCGACCCCTTGGACGTATTGTCTCATGTCGTAAAACTTCGACACGTCCGCGTCTTGGAACCCGAGGGTCTTCCAAACTTTGTCGGCAGTGGTGAATTCTTCAGGCTTCATCATCACTGTACCATTATCCGCCACAAGGCCTTCCCTGTCCCAAAGGTGAGCTGTCAGCGAGTTTCGCACGCCTAGCGGCGCTAGGAAGCTCAGCCCCTTGATCAGGTCATGGTGCGCCCCTGTGGTTCCGTATCGGTCGAGATAGTCGAGCCCTTTCATCGCACCACCAGCGTAGCTGACTAGCGGCCCAGCTAGCCCGTAGACAGCATCTTTCACGTTGGCCTCTCCTCGAGTGACGCTAAAGTCGGTGAACGCCGCGCCGAAGAGCTGGTCAACGAAGTTGAGCCCGATCCGGTGCGAGATATCGATCCCCGCCAGAGAAGTCGCCGCACCGCCCATAATGAAAGCTCCTAGCTCATCTCCGAATACCTTGCGGATGACAGTGCTATCGTTGGCATCGTCCATGTTGCAGTTCGGGTCTTTCAAGCAGTCATCGTCCAACGCTCTGGCAGCTTTCGCTAAAATCCAAGTCGCAAACGGGATCGAGTCTGTCCCGACGATCATCATAGATGTGCCGAACAGGTAAGAGATTGACTTGCGCGCGAGGATCGCGTCCTCTTGCGTGACGTAGACGTCGGGGTGGATGTCNGCCACTAGAACGCTCTCAAGCGCTTTTATGTCTTTCTCCGACAGGAGCATCATTGCCTTGCCGGAATCAAGAGCGTTTTTGACCTCTTCGCGAAGCGTCATGAGCTCATCGTTTGTCAGCCGAGTGCGCGGCTTTCGTAGCTTCGCAATAANCTCAGGCGATATGCCTAGCCCCTCAGTGGCCATGACTGACAACGCAGTCGAGTTCACCCGGCTGTACGCGAAACTGCGCTTAGCTTGGTCGATGATTAGATCAGCTATGATGAGCGCAATCTTCTTGAACTGGAGCGCCAGCCTTCCGATCGGTGTGCGAAACATCATCGGCGCGTTACCCAACGAGTAGTCCCCGTGAGTCCGATAGACGATTTCGTCGGCGTAGTCTGTCGCACGCTCTATGATTTCAGCACGCTCGGCATCCGACAAAGACTCTAGTTTTCTACCTTTGAGCAACTGTTCTACTCGCAGGTCGTAGGCTGCGATGGCTGCAGCGGCCCGGTTGATAATCTCTACCGAGCGAGCCANGTTATACANTCGACGCAATGTGCGACCGGGCAAGCTAGTCGCGATGTTGCTATGCAACGAGCCGAAGTCTTGCCCCATCCCTACGTCTAGCCGGTTGCGAACCTGCATGGTCAGCAACAGGTTCCTATGCTCTGGGGACATATTGTCGAACGATAGCTCCGCTTCATTCCTGCGGATGCCTCGATACACATCCCCTAGAAGGGTATAGCTTTCGACAAGCTTCGCTGCAGTCTTACCAACGCCGAACTGCCCTGCGAGGATAGGCGCAGTCATAAGCGGAGTCTGCATTAGCTGCAGGACATAGTACGACGGGTTGCTCAGCAGGAACATCGCAGCGCTGAACCCAAGACCCTTTCTAGTCAGCGCGTCCGTGATCGTGTTTGGGTCGTGGGAGTGTGAGATGTGTGTCATTAGCCGGTTATAGGCTGATACCATCTCCGTTGAGTCTTCGCCTCGGAGACTGGCCACCTGCAACCTCATCTTGTGCAGCGCCTCATACTTTTGCGGAGCAGTCAGTGCGCCGGCGTAGTAGAGCCCAAAATCGTGCACACGGTCGAGGACGTTCTCCATCACTTGATGGTTTTGCAGACCGCTGATATTTCTGCGTCGCAGTCTGGCAGCATCTGTACTGCGCAGCTCGTCTGTCAGCCGCTGGATAGCAGAGATCATCTCTCGCTGCACTTGTGTAGTCAGCAAAACGGTAGGGGCTTCGTCCAACGACTCCTGCTCACGCTGCAGTCGAGAGTACAGCGCTGTTAGGTCAGAAATGCCCAGCATGTTGGCCGTGTCTGCCACTGTCCGCGCACGGGTGGAGATCGCCATTTCGGGATGCTTCTTCCGCAACTCACGCATGACAGCATTAGCCCGACGGCTGTTCTCTTCTGAGACCACGATGTAGTGCGCTGGGTCGGCGTACATCGGGTCGTCCTTGCTCAGTTTTTCGCCGATGATTTCAGCGTCCGTTTCCCGCTTGATCAGCTCTTGGGATTTGGCTTCGACGATATAATTCCCATGACGAATCTGAGGGATATACCCGCGGATAATCTCGCGGTTATGTGCCTCGACGATCTGCTCCAACGCGTTCCGCTCCAAGTCATTCAGTATGTTCTCGGAGCTTGCTTTGCTCTCACGAAGGTGGTTGATGGCTGTTTGCACCTGACGAATCAGCACCTCAGTCTCGGCCGCTCGGACTTCCGACATAGCCTCGACAGTCATCTTTACGACAAGCAGCTCTGAATCGTTTAGGCCGTTGAGTCGAGAGGGGTCAGTAGTCACATCTAGATTGGTGACATCCCGCTCCATAATAGTGAACCGACCATTCTCATCCTCTACTACGCTTAGAATCTTCGCCGCCTTCGGGATGAAGGGTAGCTGACCATCTCTGGAGTATTGCGCTAAAGTCTCTGCGACGACTCTGCGGCTAGAGTCTTTGAGGTTGACGTACTTCTGCCCAATCGCTTGGTGCAAACGCTCCCATCGACCGCGGATATGCTGCTGTTGTTGCCATGCGTTGCGGAATTCACGCGCAGCAGGGATACGCTTCGACAGTTTGATCAGCAGGTCATTGGTGAACGTGGTCTGCTGGCGAATCCAACGCACCAAATCGCGGACTGTGTCTGCGAACGAAGGTCTCGTGTTTAGCTGCAACGTAGCAGGAGGCACGCTTGTAGGGTCTTGTGCGGTGTTTTCGCGATACCGAATGACATCTGGTGTACTGACCGCATCAGAGTAAATCTGAGACGCCGTGAAGCCCGCAGCAGGTGTGAGTATGTCACGGATGATCTGCGCGTCGGTCATCGACTTGCCGGTGATGTCCGCCCACCATGCCTTGAGCTTGTTGATCAGTTTTTGCAGCAGCCCTTGAGAGTAAAGCGTTTCTGCTAGCCCCGCAATCATCTCTTCAGTAGCAATCCTTCGCTGCTCAGGGTCGTTGACATCCAGTCTGTACTTGTGCGCGAACACAGCTACATCCAACGGGCGCTCTTTTGCGATCGCGTCGAGGGTCGGGTTAAGGGCGTCGCCTAGCACGCCACGTATGCCGTGGTGGCCTACGACCTCATGCACATAGGTCTTCAGTAGGTCTTCTGCTGTCTTGTGCGTAGCGGGGTTAATGTAGATATGCCCTTTGTGGTACAGCCCCTTGATAACGCGACCTTCGGTCTCTGCTTGCATGAACACACCGCGAACGGAGCTAGGCAGCGACTCGGCAGTCGTGTTGTCCACGATCGTAACGTTGGGGGCATTGGCCATTTTCTTCGCGAGCTGATCTATCGCTGAGTCAACATTCTCAGCGGTTATCTCATCCCCAACCCTAAAGCGGACACCAGTATCTCCCGGGCGAGCGGCGTCACCTCGCCCTTGAGACTTTGGGGAGGCTTTTCTCATCAGCTCAGCTTTAATCTCGGACAGCGTCTTGCCCTTCATGCCAGGCTGCGACCGGAGCCATTTGACAGCCTCACCTTTATCGCCGCCTTTGTAGCCCATTATTTCCGCTGCTTCGGCTAGCGTTCTGATCTTGGCGACGTCGTCTTTGGTAAACTGCCTTACTGCTTCGTCGATCTGTCCCTTTTCTACTTCTCTCGCTGCGCTGTCTCTTAACGGCTTGAGCGCGTCTCTAGTAGCCTCCAACAACAACTTAGACCGTGCTGTCTCAGCCGCGATGTCTGACGCCAGCTCCTTAGCTTTAGGCGTGCCGCTCGCTTCCAGCACCTTTTTCGCAACATCTGCGTCCTCTTTCAGCAGCTCTATCTTGGCGTCGATAGCCCCTATCGTTTGGTCGTAGCTCGTGAGCACCTCTTTCGGAGTGCCTTGAGCCTTTGGTAGCTTCACACCTAGCCGCGTGATCATTTTCTCAGATATAGGGCTGAGGGGCGATTCGGAGTCAAGCGCATAGAGCACCACAGTCTCAACGATGCTGTTTACCATCTGCCGCTTCTCCTTGGACAGCCCTGTTGGGTTCTTGGGTAGCGGCACAAAGAGCTCTACGAACGACTCTAGCGTCCAATCTGCTGTCTCAGCCGCTCGTTTTTCTACAGCCTCACGGATAGTAGGTTGCGTCCGCACAGGCAACTCGTCGACCACAGCGGCAATCAACTCCTTAACTCTCTTCGGTACCGACCGAGATGTTTCTGCTTCTTTTACCGCAGCGATCGCGTCGTTATAGATCGGCGTCAGTGCGTCGCGCACAGCGTTCAGAGCGAGTACAGATCTATCCGCGTCTGCCTTGATCGCGGCTATCTGCTGTTTCGCATTAGGTATGTTGCTAGCGCTCAACAGACGCGTCGCAGCATCTATCTGATCCTCTAAGGTCTTTATGCGCGCGTCGATGGCAGCCAATGACTTCTCGACACTCTTCGCGATATTCTTAGGATTACCTTTTGTCTCAGGTACCGGCACGCCTAGCTGCGACAGCATATCTGCTGCCTGCTTCCGGCTAGGTGATTTGGGGTCTAGCGCCTGCTTCACAACAGCATCTACAACTTGGCTGACCCCCTGTCGAGTTGGTTGAGGCGCTTTGCTCGCGTCAGAAGGAATTGGCGTGAAGATATCCGCGAAGGATGCTAGTGACCCATCCGACCAGTCGACCGCGCGTTTACTTGCCGCATCCCTCATCACCTGCTGCACTTGCGGCGGCATGTTGTCAATGACAGAGTCGATCAATTTCTGAGTTTTAGGCGGGACATTTCTAGCTGCTTGCGCCGCTGCGGCCATCGCCTCTTGGGCAGCCTCATAATCTCTCAGCGTCGTTTCCGCAGACTCGCGCACAGGGGCTAGCGCATCCCGCACAGCCTTCAACATCAGCTCATTTCTGCTAGCCTCAGTCTTCAGCGCGGATATTTGCTGCTTCACGTTTGGTGCGTCGCTAGCCTCGAGCACCTGTGCTGCTGCCTCTTTTTGCGCGGCTAAGGTGTTTATCTCTGTGTCGATTGCCGTTATCGACTGATCAACACTTGCCAGCACCTCTGCCGGGGAGCCTTGCATGTTAGGGGCAGGAATACCTAACTGCGCTAACATGTCGACCGCTTGCGCATGCGTCGGCGCGCTAGGGTCTAACGCTTGCTGCACGATAGCATCTACGATCTTATTGACCGCTTGTCGTTTCTCTTTGGACAAGCCAATCAGATTGTTCGGCAGTGGTACAAAGATGTCCACAAAGGACGCTAGCGACCCATCCTGCCATCTTGAAGCACGCTTAGACGCATTCGCCCGCAGGGTCTGCTGCGCTGCTGGCGGTATGTTATTTAGAACAGCGTCGATCAGCGCCTGAGTTTGCGGTGGAACGGTGCGTGCTGCGTCTACTCTGGACTGGAGGTTGCTCTGCGCACGAGAGAACGACTGCGCGATGATCTCAGCGACAGCAGCTTCCCTCTCTGCTTGGGCCTTGTACATCATCAAGGCTGCGGACTCGCTTGAGCCTACCGCGGAGATGGTCTTAATGGCCGCTGAAATCTCTGCCTCTTTACGCTCAGCTAGTTTCTTCGCAGTCTCGATCTGATTCGCTATCTCTGAGATAGTCTTGGAGACCTGCTCAGATGAGGGGTTATCAGGTAGCTTCGGCAGGTTGATCCCCATCTTATTGAGCATCGGCTCGACAAACGGCCGCAGTGGACTATTCTCTCCAATGCTGCCGAGGATCATTGAGTCCGCTGTCCGCTGCACTACATCAGTGTAGTCCTGCTTTTGTTTCTGGCTCGCAGACTCAGCCGGCGGAGGTACCAACGAGTCTATCACTTCTGTGAACGACTTGTCGGCTATATTCCCGATGTTCTGCTTCCATTTCTCGGCTACCTCCCCACGTATTTGCGCCGGTAGTGTCAGGCTGAGGAGGTCGACAAACTGATTGGATAGCTCACTCGCTCTAGGCGCAAGGGCTTCCTCTTGCGGAGCGCTATTCTCTGGAGCTTTAGGTACTTCTCGGTCTGCAGTCGCGTCGAGGCGCGCAGCGTCGTTCTCGGCTGCTTTCTTGTCAGCCTTACCTGCCAAGACGCTCAAGCCACCGCCGCCAATAGCACCAGTAATCGCACCAATTACCGCCGCGTCGGACACACCCTCCCAGGTATCCCGACCAAGGGCGATGTTGGGGAAGAGCACGTCGGAGCCAGACTGGAAGAATTCCTGCGTGCCTTCGTTTATCGCTGCCAGCCCTGCGCGTGCTGGGTACTTGATTATTGCTTTTGCGTTGCTCAGACCTGAGCCGATTGTTTTCCCAGATTGCTGCCCAGCACCTCCGATCAGTCGAGCTGCCGCAGTGTCTACGTCGAGTGAGCCGAACATCTTCGACCCTAGGGCGCTTGTTACGCCGTAGACTGCTCCTGCGCCTGTAGCTGCTAACGCGCGATCCCCGTAGTCACCTCCTTCAGTTGCGACCTCACCTGCTGCGGCACCCCCGCCAACGGCGGCAGAGGCAGCGCCTACCTGTGCCGGCAGGCTCGCGTTCCTCAACTTCGGAATGTACCTCGCCCCTTGGACAACCTTACCTATACCGGCTCCGCTACCTAGGGTCTCAGCTATCGCCGATGCTATGTAGTAAGGGTTATCGGCAACTGCACCCGCTGCCTTAGAGAACTTATCACCAAGGCTGTCCCCAGAATCAAACGCAGTATGCACCTGCTGCCTAGCGTGTTTGAGCTCATCGCTCTGCGACTCATGAAGCCAGTCTCTCACACCACCTAGCGCCCCGTAGAGAGGCGTAGCCGCCCTATCTAGCACAGGGACGGTCGCACCTAGCCCAACAACGCCTTGCGCCACGCCGGTTAGGCCGCTAAGGGCACTAGATGTTAAGTCCCACGCGATCCCCCCGATACTAGGTACACCCCCGACTTGCTGTATCGCGCTCTCTTGGGTAGGCTGAGGCCTATTAGAATAGCGACGGAAAGTGTCTTCAGTCAGCGCGTCGAACGGGTCTTTGATCCGGCTCTCGTCCATCATTGCACTCCAGCACCCTTACTCATGTCTTGCCGTGCTTTCGAGATCATTTGCTGTAGCTTCTGAACCCCATAATACATCACCACATCTTTCGGGATCACCATCTCTCCGCTATCTAGCGCGGCAGGATGCTGCCCGTCTATCATGGCTGGGATGCTATCTGTCGGGGCGTTGGGGTCTGGGTCAATGACGACCTTGCCGTCTACTTGGGGGCTGATCTCAGGGATCACCCCACCTTCCGCGAAGCCCATGATCCCCATAGATGACTGCGCGTTGGGCTGAAGCTCCGGGGCCGCTGGCTGGTTCTGCGCTTGCATCGGCTGGGCTTGGGCCCTGCAGTTGCGCGTATTGCTCGAACCCGATTGGTGGTAGCCCCATCTTGCGCGCCATTTCAATGTATTGCTGATAGTTCTGGATCATTGATGGCTCGGGAGGAGGCGTAACTAACCCACCTTCCGCGAACTTTGAGGTCTGAGAGCCGATAAAGAACCCATTCCGAATTAGCGCGGTCATCGCATCTGTGTAGGCCCGCAAGCGGTTTTCTTTCTCTCGCTTTAGCTCCTCTGATACTGCTCCAGTTTGGGGATCGATTATCGAAAAATTCCCCAGTTCTTCTATTTTCTTCTGCAAATACTCTAAGGGATCCACACCTAGTTGCTTGCTGGCGACCAGTACTGCATTGAACGTAGCGTCCGCCATGTTAGCGCGCGCATTGTGCGCCTCTAGCGCGGCTATATCGGTGTCATCAAACCCCGTCAGTACTGGTTGAGGGATAAGCTCGCTCGGAGGCACTACCCTCCTTGTGTTAGCGCGATTGGCTTCTGCCATAGACCTATAGTAGTCAGCCTGCGCCATTCGACCTTCCATCAACCCACTCGACGCATCCGCTTCTAGCTGGTTCTGCAGCCGAGCATTCTCAATATTTAGCTGGTTCTGGCCCTGCAACGCAGTACTACTGAGCTGACCCACTATCTGATTCTGAGCGGCTACGTCGCTTCCGAGCTGGCGGCTGATGTCACTAGCCCTCCCCATTAACGCACGCAGCCCGTCCGCAGTGAGGCGACGGCCTGGTATGTTCGTTGTCATGCCGTCCTGGATCATCTGCTGGATGCCTTTGTACTCTTCTATGAGCTGGTTGCGCAGAGGGTTTTCCGCGAGATCCGGCATGCTGGTTTGTGGTTGGCGAGCGACAGGCGCCGAAACAGAAGCTAACGACGACGTTCTGGTCATAAGGCTAGGGCTAGGGCTAGGCTGCTCACTTGAGGCACCCATGTTGGTATACGCCTGCTCACCATGCCGCCCTACGTATTTGCTCACTCCCCTATATGCTGTCGGGACCATCGCAGCGATGTTACCCTCCGAAGACTGCGCCGCCTGACCTCCGATATCTTTGTACATAGCTAGTTCTGATAACTCTGGCTGGTAGGACTGTGGTGCAGCGACATTGCTGATAGCGGAATTAGGGGTAGTAGCAGAGGGGGCACTCGCCTGCTCGCGGTATCGCCGCCTCTCTTCCCAAAACTCCTTAGGTATTAGTTGCACGTTCATAAGTCACCTCATGTCCACCTTCGTGGCTGTGCATAAGGGGTATCCCCCGCCATGTTTCGGATAACTTCGCGCTTAATATCCCGCAGCCCTTCTAGCCACGCTATCTGAAACCTGTCCGACTCGATCATCGCCGACCCATCAGGATCGTTGGTGCGCAACGCACGATACGTGATAAACTGCACTAGTAGCAGAGCATAATCGTCATCCATCGGGACATCATCAGACATCCCCAGAGTCGGAGGCAAATATGCTACTTCCCCTTCCAGCTCATACTGCTTATCTGGGATCGGGAAAAGGTGTATCTTTTTGCATTGCCTACCGCACTTGTAAGCTCTTGGCCGCGCCTGCTGGAGCTGTTGCAGATTGAACTTCCGATTGACCAGCAAAAGGCGCTCCCCTGTGTCGACGTGGCGGATGTTCAGGACAGCTATCGTGTTAATCGGTAGCTCTACTGACTCACTCCCTGCAGTCGTCTGCACCGTTACATCTTGCGTGAACAGAAAAGTCTTCCGCGCAATAGTGCTCAGCCCTTCATTCAGGTACGTGAGAAGTGCGTCATCTGAAAACAGATACGGCTCAACCGTATCACGCAAAAACTCGCTGCGAGCTAGCGCGATAACACGACCGGCTTCCATGGTTATTTATCCCACTCGTCTATAAGCGCTTCCGTTTCTGAAGAGGATACACTACTCGATACTTGCTTCTGGTTAGACTCCTCCACTGTAGCTGCTGTTTTCTTGAGAGTATTCTTCGCTGGGGTCTTTTTCTCAACCTCTACATCTTCGTTCTTCTCGGGACTAGGCGGGATTGCAGTCACAGTAGGCTCTGACACAATAGTCATATCAGAACGATTAACCAAATCTTTTGACGCCAAAAACCGGCGCCCACTTTTATCGATTAAGAATGTCATATCTATCCTCCAAAAAATAAAGGGTGCTTTCGCACCCTTTATAGTACACCAATAATGGCTTAGCGAACATACGCGACTGCCACTGCTTCCGGCTTAATCATCTGGTATCCATAAACGACCAGGCCGCGCATGATGTCACCAAAGGTCTTCTCAGACCGCAGAGTCTCAGTCTTGGTTAACTGAGTCGCGAACGTAGCACCATCTCGGTGACCTGCGAGAACAACGGTTCGCCAATCGTCCGACCCTTGGTTCGGGTTGATCGGCAACAGGTTGGAGTTGTAGACCGTGAAGCGGTCGATCGTGCCCACCAAACCGTTGCGCAACGGCGACGT
>JGI26788J51865_100029_pt1 | contig 14127 bp, 18 predicted proteins | sample WilGeytube61714_FD_51865 | JGI IMG/M metagenome (IMG submission 51865) | reverse complement strand
AGGTGACATGTTCACACCAGCTAATTTGAATGAGAGAGGTTACCCCATGGATCAACCTTATGCAAAGGTTTGTCCACATTGCGGTTGGAGCGCAGGTTATCCTACTGCAGAGAATTATAAAGTTTGTCCATTGGATGGAACACCCCTTAAGACTATCTATGCATATGATGCGCTGCGGGATGCCATAACAGTTACAGAGGGTACTGTTTCCGTTTCAGTATATGGTAGTGATGAAGCAGGGGTTATACAGACAACACAGGAAATTGTTAGGGCTACAGTTAAAGAGAAAGGTTATAGTGAAGAAGCCATAGCCAAAGAGATAAATGATGCCATAGATAATGCTCTTATCATAGGCGTTAATTATGTGGAACCAAAGGATATAAACGTGAAGCCTGGCTCAAAGGCTGTGGGAGTCTATTACACCCCTCTACCAGATCATAGAACAGCACCCCCAATGGATCTCCCTATAAGTTCCAGTTTCCTTGAAATATTAGGGAATATACAAACAGCACTTGGATGCGTCCTCCTGATACTCCTATTGTTCAGAAGCACCCTCGTAAGCTCATTCATGAGATAAGAGTTGGATATGGGATGGCTTTAATACTCCTCAAAGCCGATAATAAGAAAAAATTGCTTAATGCTTTAGCAGATCTTGAAAAGCATGCTAATTTAAAAATAAAAAGGAAGCCATGCTTAGTAGATAATAAAATGGCGGATAAAATAGTATCATCAGTCCTTGGAGGGCTGAAGAGGAAGTCTTCTGTGGCCGTTGCGGTTAATGTTGAAGAGGATGATACAACTTCCATACTAAGGATAAAAAGGATACACCCACCAGCCCATGTAATAGTTGTAAGCGAGGAATATCCAGAGAATAAACTTTTAGGAGAGCTTATCAGGGAAGCTCCCATATTTAGGGGATATTATTCTCACAAAAGGGAAGTTTAACGTTTCTTTATCCTAGCTATATCCCCGATGGTAGCGCCCCTAAATGATCTTGCCCTCTCTCCTGGAGTCTCTTCTTCCTCGAATTTTTCCAGTATCCGAATATTAAGGGTTTTCTCAAACTTTTTCGCAAGTTTTATATCTGGTTCCATCCTACCAGCTTCTATCCTATGCTGGTTCCATCCTACCAGCTTCTATCCTATGGATTACAGATACTTTCTCATTCATCTTCTTGGCAAGATCTTCCCTTGACCAGCCCCTTTTCTCCCTGGCATCTCTTATAATCCTATTATAGTCCTCAAGAACCTCATATACTGGTTCCATGGGCCTTGTGATTCTCCTTCTAGGTGTCCTCTTGGGTTTTTTCGGTTGTCTTTGCACTTTACCAAACTTTGAACAATCAGGGCACACATCCATTATTGAACCTTCGATTTTCACTTTGATAGGTCTGCCCATGATCCTCTTACCGCAAATCTCACATCTCATAGAAAATCTCCCCAGTTATAATATTGGACTAAGATAATTATTTTGTCTCCTTCCCATATTGGATCTCCCTTTTTTATGGGAGTAAAAGTTTATATACTTTTTACAGAAATAATTATAATCACATAAGGGAAAGTTGTGCAAGGGAGCTTTAATACCCTTTTGGAGAATAATTTTCCATCAATGGGGGTGTGAGGATCCTAGGGAATGTCCATGGAGAGATGCGCCCAGATGGGGTGGAGATATTATCATTCTCAAGCAGGAACCCTCCAATATCATGGAGGAGTTCAATTTGAATTAAAAAATTTGGATGGGAGTGTTCTAGAATCATGGAAAATAATCCACCCTACCTTTTTAAAAAAATTGAAGAACTAAAAAGGGAGATAAGAGCCCTTAAAGAGGAAAATGCCAGGATAAAGAGAAAATTAACATGGAAAATTAAAAAACTCGAAAGGGATAAATTCTTAATCGAAAATGAAAAACTAAGATTAGACAGGGAGGCTAAGTCTCTCAGAGGAGAGATAGAAAGGTTTAGAACGCCTCCACTGGTTATAGCCACGGTCACCGAGGTCTTGGACGATCATAGAGTGGCCGTGAAGAGCACTACAGGTCCTCATTTCGTTATAAGCTACTCAAGGTTCATAGACAAGAAACTACTACAACCAGGGGCGAGAGTAGCCCTAAACCAGCAAACATTCAGCATAGTTGATGTGCTACCATCCGAGAAAGACCCAATAGTCACAGGCATGGAAGTTGAAGAAAGACCTGACATAACATACGATCAGATAGGCGGCCTATCAGAACAAATAAGAGAAGTCAGAGAGACAGTGGAATTACCCTTAAACAAACCAGAACTATTCGAAAAGGTAGGCATAGAACCCCCAAAGGGTGTTCTGCTCTACGGCCCTCCAGGCACTGGTAAAACCCTACTTGCAAAGGCTGTTGCCCATGAAACGCATGCAACATTCATAAAGATAGTCGCATCAGAATTTGTGCGAAAATACATCGGTGAAGGTGCAAGGATAGTCAGGGGAGTTTTCGAATTAGCCAAGGAAAAATCCCCGAGTATAATATTCATCGACGAAATCGATGCTGTGGCGGCGAAAAGACTTAAAAGTTCAACAAGTGGTGACAGGGAAGTTCAAAGGACACTAATGCAATTACTAGCAGAACTCGACGGCTTCGAATCAAGGGATGACGTTGGTATAGTCGCGGCAACAAACAGGCCAGACATCCTAGACCCCGCCCTTCTAAGGCCAGGTAGATTCGACAGGTTCATAGAAGTGCCATTACCAAACGAGGAAGGACGCAAGGAAATCCTCAAGATTCACACAGCTAACATGTCACTCGCAGATGGCGTTGACATAAACCTCATCGCAAGGATGACACACGGGGCATCAGGCGCCGACTTGAAGGCAATATGCACAGAAGCTGGCATGTTCGCCATCAGAGAAGAAAGGGAAGAGGTTACAATGAACGACTTCCTAAATGCAGTGGACAAGATAACTGGAATCGAAAAGGAAGAAGATTTCAGAAGAGAAGCTGGGGTAATGTTCGGCTGAAAGAATATCTGTTGGCCTGTGATGAACCCCTATGAGCTCTGAAGAGGTGATGAATGATGGGCAATCTGAGGCTAAACATCCCATAATTCTCCTATTGTCACCTTTTTATCCGTTTTCACCAACTTTGGTATTTTCCCTATTATACCAGCATTTTCCCCAACAACCACTAGAACCCCATGGAAATAATTCTTAAAACCTTCAGCTTTCTCCAAGGCGTTCTCCACGGCCTCATAGTCTTTATTACCATCAGCTGCGTTGGCGATTGACGTTGCAAGTGCATCAGCCACACTAGCCCTAGAAGCGAACACTGTCACCGCATCAGTCCGTCCAAAACTTATAGAGTGTCCAATGGTACCAGAGGATGTGCACACCCCACGGGGTTTTCGACTAGCCTTCAACTGGAATCCTATCTCCCCAGAGAGAGGTGAATCACCAGCATATAATCCAATATTAACCTTCCTGTCATTTATAAGTGCTATATCCCCACCATTATCAATGATGGTATACTTTGAACCTTTACTTATGAGATGGTGAAGTGATAATTCAGATATGGTCCCTGCAACCGCCGCCATAGGCCCCACTCCACCGATTAAGCCCGCTTTCGACATCATCCTAACTATAGTAGGCCCGTCCTCTGCTGTTAATGGTTCGAGGGATGTGAGAAAATAGGGTCTACGCCTTATATAATCTTCCAATAATAACCTTTCCTTTAATATGAAAGCTGGGAGGCCATGATCCTCTATGTCGGTGGAGAGTTTTATCCTCGTCTCCTTAATCTTTATATTATCTCTCATTCAAAATACTATCAAAATATTATTTAATGTTTGGGGGGGGTATTGACCATGAAGTCTAGTGAAAGGATCATTTATAGTACTCGTCCTCGACTGTTCCTTTATTCAAGTTCCATAATATTAAACATTATAGCAGTTGTGATATTATTCTATATTCTACCATTCGCCATGGAGGCCACTGCAAAATTTGAATATTCTATAGGAGCTGCTGTTAGGCTGCCACTTGTACAGATAGTAACATGGATATTCCTAATTATCATATTAGTATTGATCATAAAGTCGATAATAGATCTTATATCCTGGAGGTTTACAAGGTACATTTTAACTGACCAGCGGGTTGTCATAGGAAAGGGTCTCCTACACAAGGAAACTTCATACATATACTATGATAAGATAGTTGATGTGGTATTTTCCCAGAGCCTATTAGAACGTTTAGTATCTGCTGGGGATATCCAAATATTCGGAGGCCATGAACACACACCCATAGTTTTGAAAAACGCCCCTAACCCCCAGATGATAGATCAACTGTTAAACCAGTTAATCTCTGGGGAATATGAAGCCATTTCTAAGGGTTTGAGAGGGAATAAGCCCCCAAGTGGGGGGTCAGCGCTTAAAAAACATTCAAATGAGTTTAAAAGATTAAGATAACTTGGATAGGTATAGATGTGGGATTATGATGTTCTCGTCATGGGTGCTGGTCCGATCGGATCTACCCTCGCAAGACTCTTGGCAGAAAAAGGCTTCAAAGTTGGATTGGTTGAAAAAAAGAAGATAGTAGGCTTACCACTACAATGTGCAGGTTTAGTATCATGGAAGATAAAAAAGGTTAACATATTACCAGACGAGTTCATAATAAACAGGATAAAGGGTGCTATCATACATTCACCATCAGATCATACCCTGAAGATCTCCAGGGATAACGTGGAAGCCTATGTAATTGACAGAGTATCCTATGACCAGCACCTGGCCGAGGAGGCTGTCTCCAATGGAGTTGAACTTTTAACAAACAGCAAAGTGACAAAAGTTGATTATAAACATGGCGAAGTAACAATAAACAGAACAGATACCCTATCAGCCCCCATCCTCGTTGATGCAATGGGTTTCAAAGCAGGTCAGGGAGGATTCCATGCAAAACAATACCTTATAGAATACCAAGATACCATAATGGATCCAAAGTTCCTCGACTTGAAAATTAACGCGAATATTAGTCCAGGCTTCCTCTGGAGAATCCCCCTATCGAAGACAAAGGCAAGGATAGGTTTCTTTTCAGAGTCTAGAAAACCCTGGGATTTCCTAATCAAGTTCATAAAAGGTTTTTCATCTCACTTCAAGATAATTGAAAAATACCATGGTAACATACCAGCACCAGATCCCAACAGGAGATTATACAAGGGCAGATGCATCTTCATAGGCGATTCAGCAGCCCAGGTGAAACCAACCACTGGCGGAGGCCTCATATTAGGTTTTAGAGCAGCTAGGATAGCGGTCGAGGCCATAGAAGAGGCCATAACCGAGGGAGATCATAGTATACTCAGAGAATATCATGAAAGGTACCATGAAATCCATGACAAGGAAATCAAAAATCAACTCAGACTCCAGAAAACCTTTAAACTCCTAGGTAATGAAGAACTGGACAATGCAATCCTAAAGATGAAAGAAAGAAACCTCAAGGACATCATAATAACATACAGTGACATGGACGATCAAACACCACTAATACAAGAATTCCTAAAAAGAGGCCTTATCACATCACTGATACCATCCCTAATCTGGAAGAAGGTGACAAGAATATGGAAATAGCTATGATACTGTCAGGAGAACACAAAACACTACCCCCAAGTGAAGTCAAGAACCTGCTAAGAGCAGAAAATATAAAATACAAGGTAAAATATCTCAGAGATAAGCTAATGACACTCGAAACCAGAGCAGATAAAATCCCTATCTTCTCTAGGCTAGCCTATACACATGAAATATCCCAGGTCATGTCAAAAACAGCGCCCGAGGGACTTGAAGAAGCAATAAAGTCCATCCCTTGGGAAGAGCTGATAGAGGATGACTTCGCAGTCAGAGTAAAAAAAATAGATAAAACCCCCATAGATTCGCCACTTATAGAAAAAAGGATAGGCACCATCATAAAAAAGGGCCGCCCACACTTCCGTGTAAACTTGAAAAACCCTAAGACACTAATCCGTCTGATCATAGAAAATGATAAAATATTCATCACAAAAAGACTCTATAAGACCGACAAGAAACACTTCAACAGTGCGAAGCCCCATAAAAGACCATTTTTTTATCCTGGCTCCATGAGTCCAAAACTTGCCAGGTGTATGGTCAACCTTTCAGGTGTTAGGGAAGGGGAAACACTCCTCGACCCTTTTTGCGGGACAGGGGGCATACTCATAGAAGCAGGCTTAATAGGGGCGAAGGTAATAGGAGTCGACATAGACCCTAAGATGATTAAAGGAGCTGAAGAAAACCTCAAATATTATGGTATAAGAGACTATGAGCTTATAAGGGCTGATGCCAGAAGTTTCAAACTTGAAAAACCCGTGAAGGCCATTGTAACCGACCCACCCTATGGGATATCCGCCTCCACCATGGGAGAGGAACAAGAAAAACTCTATAAAGAATTTCTCAAAACAGCAAAATATAACCTACAAGAAGATGGTAGAATATGCATGGCAACACCACATTACCTTCAACTAGAGAATATAACAGATGAATTCACGATAAAAGAAAAACATGCTATAAGGATGCATAAAAGCCTTACTAGGATCATATATACACTAGAAAAAACTGGGGGTTCATCTCATTGCAAGTGAAAATATTAGATACAACACTCAGAGACGGTGAGCAGACACCAGGAGTCTCATTAACACCAGAAGAGAAACTTAGAATAGCATTAAGATTAGACGATCTCGATGTTGACATCATCGAAGCAGGATCAGCCATAACATCAGAAGGCGAAAGGGAAGCCCTTAAAAGGATCGTGAAAGAGGGACTGGACGCTGAAATATGTAGTTTTGCACGTCCCATTGAAAGTGATATTAACGCGGCACTAGAATGTGAGGTTGACAGCATACACCTAGTAGTCCCAACTTCCGAACTTCACATAAAGGAAAAACTCCGAAAACCCCCAAGTCAAGTAAAAAAGGAGGCACTGGAATCCGTAGAATATGCAAAAGACCATGGATTGATCGTGGAATTCTCAGCTGAAGACGCGACAAGGAGCAACATGCAATTCCTAAAAGGAATATTAAAAGAAAGTATAAGTGCGGGGGCTGAGAGAATCTGTGCATGCGACACCGTAGGAATCCTAACACCAGAAAGGGCCTATGAATTCTATGGCGAACTTTCAAAACTTAAAGCACCATTAAGCGTTCACTGCCACAATGACTTCGGACTCGCAGTTGCAAATTCACTTATGGGCCTAAGGGCAGGTGCAAGTGAAGTACATGCAACCATAAATGGTATAGGTGAAAGAGCAGGTAATGCCGCCCTCGAGGAGATTGTAGTAGCCCTCTACTCTCTATATGATGTTCAGACAAACATTAATACAAAAATGTTATATGAAACTTCTAAGATGGTGGCAAGACTTACAGGAGTATACATCCAACCTAACAAGGCTATTGTCGGCGAAAATGCGTTCGCCCACGAATCAGGCATACATGTCGATGGCATCCTTAAAAAAGCCGAGACATATGAGCCCATAACACCCGAACTCGTGGGCCGTGAGAGAAGATTCGTTATTGGTAAACATATCGGGACTAGCGCACTGAAAGAAAAGTTAGAAGAATTCGATTTTAAAGTTGATGAAAAACAATTTCAACAAATATTTGAGAGAGTTAAAAGCCTAGGTGACATGGGTAAATGTGTAACAGACGTGGACCTCCAGGCCATAGCAGAGGACGTGGTAGGCATCGTAGAGGATAAAATCGTGAACCTTGAAGAAGTTACAGTAATATCAGGTAATAAAGTGACCCCAACAGCGTCAGTAAAACTAAGAATAAATGAAAAAGAGATCCTAGAAGCTGGTATAGGTGTGGGACCGGTTGACGCGGCAATAGTAGCCATAAAGAAGAGCTTAGAGGATTTTGCAGATATAAAATTGGAGGAGTACCACGTAGATGCTATAACAGGAGGTACAGACGCCCTCATCGACGTGATAATAAAGCTTAGATACAAAAACAAGATCATAAGCGCAAGAAGCACACAACCAGACATTATAATGGCTAGTGTAGAGGCATTCATAAGTGGAGTTAACCGCCTACTATCAAATGAAAAAAATGGAGATAAAAATCTTAGGATTTAAAGGCCGAATAGAAGATATAAACGAAACCTTAGGTATGTTGGAGGATGACGGTATCGTGCAATTGATGGATGCCAAGGCAGTGGCTGGTAGAGAGCACGTGTTACACGCCACGGCACATGCAATCAAAGCATTCAGGAGGGGAGAGAACATAGCAAATGACATTGGCTTGGAAATATGCCTAAGGACAGCCGCCACAAGGCAAATAAGCAAAGCCCTCAAGATGGTGGGCCTCAAGGAGGGGCTGATGGAGATATGCGCAGTTCTTATAGATTCTGATAAGTTAGATACATTATCAAGGATTTTCAAGCGGGACGACACCGTCCTCGAACCAGATACAAAATATCTTAAAAAACTCTATAACTTGACAAAAGATGAAATAGAACTTGTGGGTGTTACAGGGGCACTTATAGAGCGCACAACCCTCCTCATCCTTGAATCGTAGACTCTATCAGTTCTATCAAACTATCAAGGTTATCCTTTGTGAGTGATTCAACCTCTAAATTTTTTATCTCCACTGCCAGTGCCTTCTTCTTCAAGCGATCATAGCTGGGACAGACAGTTAAAATATTCCCACCATCCACTTCTAGGATCTACTTTACGGAGTCTCCGAGCATCCCCTAGGAGATCCTCTGTGGGTATTATTATGTTCACCCCCCTGCTCCTTGGATGATATATCCTTTTTATCCTCTTTTTAAGGTATTCTGTGGCTTCGAGGAGCCTTTTAAGTGTTTGCGGCGCCCTTTTGAGTTCTTCGTTTATTGCTGCTGGCAGATAAGGGTCGATCTTCAAAGTCCTTGAAAGTAGATTGTCTTGGAGTATTCTTTGGTTGGAGGTTGCTATGAAGCCCCCGCCACCAGCATTCACTATCTTAGGGGATCCTGTTGATGCTATTATAACATCTATAATTGCTATTACATAGATGGCTAAGGGGGTCACCTATGCTCCCTGAGGCGTCCTCCACGAGAACTATACTATTCTCAGAGCAGATGTCATAGATCTCCTTGACTGCCTGTTCAGCAGTGTAACCGGCGAAACTTGTTAAAAAGAGTGCTGAAGGCCTTCTTTCCCCGATTGTGTTTTTGAGTTCTCTGGGTTCTATAATGCCAAGATTAGTTTTTAATGTTATCGTTTCTTTACCGAGAAACTTGGGGATTTGTCTGAAGCCTCTCCAACCCCCTGGTCTGGTATGATGGAAGGTGATGGCAGACTGCTCATAACAGCTAATAATGCGGCGTTCCCACTATTCACGAGTTTAACCATTCTATGTCCTGTTAATCCCAATATTCTACTTTCAGCCTCTTCTAGGATCCTCTTTGTTTTGGATGGTTCCATGGCGGCCTTGCAGAGAGCCTTCATAGCGGCCTTTGATAGTCTTCTAAATTTGAGATTCAGGGCTCTCCCCACCTTTTCTATGTGAATTCATCGAGGTTTGTCTGCCTACCAGTCTTTCTGAGGAGGCGGCTCTCACCCATATACTCATCAAGTCCAAGCTTTAAACATCCCCTAATGTACTTTAACACGCCCCCGAGAGTGTTGAATTCCATGGGGGCCTGTTTCATGGCATTTTTCACATTCTCGCGTACATTGAACACTCCAAGTGGAATGTATCCCCCTGTACGCCTCCCTTAATACCATTGCACCAGCCTGTTTCTCTTCACGGTCAAGGACATCAAGCACGGCCATTTTCGAACTGTAATAACAGCCGCCAACCCTTGAGCATCCTCTTTTCGAATCCCCAATTTCATGATCAGAAAATATAAGCTTTTCTGATCCTATAACACCCAAGAAGACTTCTATCCACTCGTATTGCCATCTCGTAGGCGTTAATATTATAATATACTTGTTTTTAAAACTTTCAAACTCATATACCCTATAGGAGTCGATAATATTATAAGTTTGGATTCTCTTAAAGAGCCTGCCTGCTAGTATGCTGTCGCAGGCTGTTATGGACCAGCGGGTGGGTACGAGCTTGCGCTTCCCTTCAATGCCTAGGACACCCACTGATAGACTCTTCTGTATAGTGGAGAATGGCACTCCCATCCTATAGAGGTCGTATATTGCATCAGATGCTCTAAAGTCGCTATCATAATAGGCTTTTTCAAGATGACGATCCCATTTCACATTATCGACTTGGAAGTATTCTATTGGGGCACTAGGCCCATGTGGTGGATGTTCATCACCAAAAAAAGTGCAGTCCCTTCGGCTTATGTGAGAATAAGACTTCGCTGTCAACAGGGGATTTGGCGAGTGTTATCTCCTGGAGTTTCTCCACCAGTTTGTTATTGAAATCTTTGACATGGACCCTCTGCTTTCCCCTTACAAGGTTGAGGCGATATCCTATGATATCCTGGATACTTTTACCTTAGGTATCCATTCCTCTAGTAAATCCATGAGATGGACATCATCACCCTTGGATGTTACAAGAGGCCCTGCATAGACCCTTGGATAATTATAGCTTCCGATGAAAACTGATGGGGGTGTGGATCCTTCCATTTCTCTCTCAAAATTCGATGATCTCAGTAATCTTTTTTGTAAACCTTTCAAGGTATTTATACTTCGATCTTATCATCAGAAAAACTTTATAGGAATTACCCCCCTAATATAGTCATTGTATGGATTCTAAAGAGACTATAATTGGTAGAGTCCAAGAGAAACTTAGACCTGACTTGTTCATTGATGAAATAATAAGATTACTTTCAAGTATACCATACTTTGACTGGGTTGGAATATATCTCCTGGAGGATGATGAGCTAGTATTAGGCCCATATATGGGTCCGGCCACGCCACATGTTAGAATACCATTAGAACGTGGAGTATGTGGGAGAGTTGCAAGGACTGGTAGAGCATCTATTGTTGATGATGTTTTATCTGATGATGATTATCTTCAGTGTAACGAAAGTGTTAAATCTGAGATAACCATCCCTATCAAAAAGAATGATAGGATTCTTGGAGTTCTTGATGTTGACAGTAACCGGCCTGCCGCCTTTGACGAACTTGACAAAGACTTGCTCGAAGAGGTTGCGTTAATAATCTCAAGGCTGCTCTAGAACTATTGTTTGAGGATTATTATGTCTGGGCGTGAGGTCATGCTTCCAAGTTCTCTTTTGCATCTCCCACAGAATCTTCTGGCGGTTATGCCAACAACCATGTAGGTTCCTGGGAAATTCCTCGCGTATATCATGTCCGCCTTGAGGTCTAACCTTCCCAGGATACCCTTTAAGGTTTTTGCTATTTTCTTATGGAAGACTTCTGCTTCCTCTGTTTCAAGGCCCCTGAGGTCTGCGAGCAATCCCCTGCAGCCGCATGCCATGTTAAATATTTTAACCTCGGGGACGAATATCGCCCTCCCACTCAGTTCTTGGAGGGTGTCCTCGATCTTGTCCCTTGCATGGGACAACTCCTTTAAGGTTTTGTTCATTATAGGTCCCTTCTTTTAAAGATCAACTCTTTGGCGAGGTTTTCGCAGAAATTACATTTATGGCATGATTTTTTGCAAGTTTTCCATTGTCTTATAGTGCCTTCAAGTTTTTCGTTTGGTATGTGGAAGTGGTCCCTTAATTCGCTTGGGCAGTCCAATAATTCTAGGAGATTACCCTTGTGGCTTCCTTGGAGGTAACTTTTCATGGTGTCTATTATCCATTGAGTGGTGTTTGCTCTGCCGGAAATTTTTATTATGTCGATGCCTATCTTTTCATATTCTGGGATGTCTTCTGGTCTTATCCAAGGCGATCTTATTATGAGTGTGGGTTCCCTAACTCGTAGTGAAATACACTTTTCGAAATAGTAGTCTCCTATGATGGCTGTTTGGGGTGAAGCTGTGATATGTGAGAATAAGTTGAAGTGTGAGTGACGGAATGGGCACTTGTAAAGGCATGCTTCATTGGCTATGACCTTGAGTTTACAAGTTGTAGCTTCTCTTATAGCCTCTAACAAGTCGAAGTGTCTGTTTATATTCGTGTCGACTGTTATTTCATCTGCTCCTAAATCTTCGAAGAATTCGGCTCTTTGGGGTGAATCCACGTGGGCTATGCATGATACTCCCACTTTTAGATCCTGTAGTTCCTTTGATATCATCTCTACTAGGTATGGGTCTGAGACTATGACTGTNTCCACGTTTAGTGTCTCTAATTCTTCTAGGTATTTCCTGAAGACGTTGTAACCATTGGAGGTTAGGTGTTGCCCTGACAAACATGAGGAATTTAGAATCAATTTAAATTTGATATTGTGGCGGTGTGCATAGGATGCTTGCCTTTCAATGTCTTCTAAGAGTGGTGAATGTAATGTTGCCCGGCCGCTGCCCATGTACTCTGATGGGCCTGCCATGTAAACCTCGTCTATGCCCCTTTTTAGTTCTTTTATTATTTTCTTGAGGGATTCTGTGTCTCCTGGTAGTGGCGCGCTAAACTTCATCATTGGTATTCTAGGAATACCCCAATATAAGGATTATGATAATAAAAAAAGGAGAGTTTTTATTATGCAAATTCTATGGTGCTTGGTGGCTTGTCGCTCACTGAGAGGGCTACATGTGTCACTTCAGGTATCTCAGAGGTTATGCGCTTGGATACTCTCCTTATAAGGTCCCATGGTAGTTCAGGCACCCTTGCTGTCATGGCATCTATTGATTCAACCATCCTTAAAACTATAAGATAGCCAAAGTCCCGCATGTCACCTTTAACGCCTGTGGCCATCGTGTCAGTAAGTACTGCGAAGTATTGCCAGAGCCTTTCATCCAATCCCGCGGCTATTATCTCCTCCTCTACTATAGCATTAGCTCTTCTACATATCCTAATCTTCTCAGGGGTTATCTCACCTATTATCCTAACAGCAAGACCCGGACCTGGGAATGGTTGTCTTTTGATTATCCTATCTGGGAGGCCTAGTTCTCGAGCTAGGATGCGTACTTCGTCCTTGTAAAGTTCCCTTAAGGGCTCAACTATCTTTAAGACAAGGCCATGGGGTAAGGTTACATTATGGTGGGATTTGATCTTCCCCTCGCTTTCAATCCAATCAGGTGCTATAGTCCCCTGGACAAGGTATTCAGCGCCCATTTCCTCCGCAACCTCCTCGAAGACTTCTATGAATACTCTCCCGATTATCCTGCGCTTTTNTTCAGTGTCGGTGACTCCTTTAAGTTCTTTCAAAAACCTGTCTGAAGCGTCGATGAAACGCAGATTAAGGCGACTACTAAAGGTTTCCCTGACATAGTCAACCTCACTCTCTCTTAGGAGGCCATGATCCACGAATACTGCTACTAGCCTCTCCCCTATAGCCCTGCTGGCGAGTACTGATGCAACTGAACTGTCAACACCACCCGAGAGTGCTATTATAGCCTTACCATCACCTACACGTCCTTTTATATCCTCTACCGCCTCTTTTATGAAATCTGATGGTTTGAACATTATTCCACGCCCTCGCACACCCTATAAAAGTTTTCGAATATCCTAGGACCCTCTAGCGTGTGATGAACTTCAGGATGAAACTGCACACCATAAAGTGGCCTTTTAACATGTTTCATGGCTTCTATCTCACATATACTTGACCTTGCAAGGACCTTAAAATCCTCTGGTAAAATTTTAACCTCATCCTTGTGCGAAGCCCATACACTCATATGGGATCCGAGACCCTTGAATATTATCCTCATCCAATATTTCTATTTCTATCTGGGCATATCCTCAGCTTCTGCACTACCAACCACCATTGAATGCTAGGGCCATGAGCTGGTGTCCAAGGCATATGCCAAGTATGGGCAACTTTTATATATCTATAGAATTCCCAGCCTCATCTACAGAGGCCCCCCACCTATTATAATCCCATTGGGCTCAATATTCTAGGAGGACATCAACTGGNATAGTATTAGGTATCATCTTCGAAGGTATATTAAGNTATCGTAGCGTCCTATAAATCCTATGATTGTATTGTCCATGATTGTTCACAATGAATATCACAATCTCACCCCCTCAGGGGAAACTATAAATCATATAAGATTACATTTACTACCTGGAAGTACGTGATATTATATTTGATAGTGGCGGTGGTA
>JGI26788J51865_100027_pt1 | contig 14803 bp, 27 predicted proteins | sample WilGeytube61714_FD_51865 | JGI IMG/M metagenome (IMG submission 51865) | reverse complement strand
ATATGCAATAAAGGCAGGCATCAAGAAAAAAAGTGACACCTCACATCCTAAGACACTCATTTGCAACACACCTTTTAAAAAATGGGGTTGACATAAGAGCCATACAACAACTCCTAGGACACTCCAACCTTTCAACGACATAAATCTATACAAGCATAGACATGGGAACACTCAAAAACCTCTATGATAAGGCCAAATTACTTTAATTTTCCCCACAGGGGTGGTCCTGTAGGCTACAAAAAGACAAAAATGTTATCTTAGGTTTAGAAGAGTAAAACTTACATAAAAAAATGATATATTAATAAATTTAAATATATAGTGGAGGTGTTTTATGGTATTACAAGAACTCGCCGATTACATAACTTACAAGCTCCTGGGACTTACACCATCCTCCCACCTTGGCAGTGCGGTGAATTTCTTTATCTATGACACCATAAAAATATTCATACTCCTCACAATCCTAATATTCGTCATATCATTTATCAGAACATATATACCCCTGCATAAGGTCAGGGAAACCCTAGAAAAGAGGCATGAATACATAGGGAATATAACAGCGGCCCTTGTAGGTATAATCACACCATTCTGCTCATGTTCAGCGGTACCATTATTCATCGGATTTGTTAAAGCAGGAGTACCACTAGGGGCAACATTCTCATTCCTCATCTCATCACCCCTGATAAACGAAGTGGCGATAATACTCCTACTAGGTTTATTTGGCTGGGAAATAACAAGCATATACATAATATCTGGTCTCATAATAGCCATAATCGGTGGAATAGTCATAGGAAGATTAAAACTGGAAAACCAACTTGAAGATTATGTTTATGAGACCCTTGAGAAGATGAAAAAACTTGGAAATCCATCTGTTGAAACACCAGTCCCTACACTAAATGAAAGATATATAATAGCAAAAAACGAGACTAAGGACATTCTAAGGAGAGTAGCACCCTATATTATTATAGCCATCGCTATAGGCGGATGGATTCATGGATACGTGCCACAGGATTTCCTACTAGAATATGCCGGTCAAGGTAACATCCTAGCAGTCCCAGTAGCCGTCCTTATAGGGGTTCTATTATATTCAAATGCTGCAGGCACCATACCTCTAATATCGGCCTTGATCGAGAAGGGCATGGCTACAGGAACAGCACTAGCACTTATGATGTCAATAACAGCACTTTCACTCCCAGAGATGATAATATTAAGAAAGGTTATGAAACCGAAACTCCTTGGATTATTTATAGGTATACTGGCAATCTCCATAATAATAACCGGTTACATTTTCAATTTTATAATAGGATGAGATGAAAATAACATGAAATTAAGAATATACGGTGTAGGATGCGCAAATTGCGAAATACTTGAGAAGAATGTTAAAGAAGCCGTGAACGAACTTGGAATTGATGCAGAAATCGAGAAAATAGATGATATAGATGCAATATTAGAATCAGGTATAACAGCCCTCCCAGCATTCGCAATAGATGGCGAAATAAAAGTTATGGGTAGAATAGCATCCAAAGAAGAGATAAAAAACATCCTATCATAAAAACGTGAGGGGTTGATACTAATGGCAAAAGAAGAAAAAGGTTTCGAGGCCAAAATTAAGGCCATGATAACAGGAGGATGCGCATGCATGACAGGCATCTTGGAAAAGAAAGCCTCAACCCTAAAAAAGGTAGTATGTAAAGGGTGTGGGAAAGTTTTCAGAACCAATAGGGACACAGAATACTGTTATGATTGCCAAAAGAAACTAGCTCGATAAATATGAAGATTGCCTTCATCAGAGGAGGAAGAATCGTAAAGATAATCCTAGAAGGACTTAAAAGAGCCAATAGATTACCTAAGGATATTTCAGTTTATGACAAGGACAAAAAAGCCTTGAAAAAACTGGAAAAGTTCCCAATAAAAACAGGAACAGATAACAGGAAAGCAGCAGAAGCAGACATAATATTCTTAGCAGTCCATTCTCCTATTATAAAATCTGTTCTCCAGGAAGTAAAAGGATCCTTAAAAAACGATTCCATAATAGTATCACTCGCTCCTAAAGTAACCATAAAACAAATGCGCAACTAGACAGGATCCCAGAAAATGGCCCGGATAATACCCAATGCACCCTCCATAATCAACAAAGGATACAATCCAATCACATTCTCCAACGACATGACCGAAAAAGAAAAAATGAAACTCTTAGAGATCCTAGAGCCTCTAGGAGAATTCCCAGAAGTCGAGGAGGAAAAACTTGAAGCATATGCTGTTATAACAGCAATGGGTCCCACCTATTTTTAGTTCCAGTTCATAGAACTTGAAAGATTAGCAAAATCATTTGGCATGGACGATGAAGAAGCTAAAAAAGCCATAGAAAAGATGGTGAAAGGAGCTATTGACGTCCTCTATCATCCCAGCTCAAAAGAGATGAAATCCCAGACCTAATACCAATAAAACCCCTAAGTGAAAGTGAAGCTAAGATAAAATCCATCTATAAAGACAAACTAGAAGCCATCTTCAAACAACTAAAATGATAATATGCTAATAGAAGTTAAGAACCTCAGTAAAATGATTCGGGGAACATTCAAGCAGTTGATAATATACTTCAGTGTCAAAAAAGGTGAAATATTCGGTTTCCCCGGACTCAACAGAGCTGGTAAAACCACCGATGAGAATGTTAACAGGGCATAATAAAACCAGATAATGGTCAAATAATATTCTAGGCCATGACATGACAAAGGATCCGACAAAGGTTAAAGAGAAGATCGGCGTTGTCCCAGAAACCTCTAATGCATACCTAGACATCACAGGCTGGGAGAATGTGATGCTCATTGCAGAACTCTATGACATCCCCAAAGAAAATGCTAGCAAACGTTCAAAAGAACTCCTAAAAGATTTTGACATTTACAATAGAAGAAACCACAAGGTTAAGGGTTATTCTAAAGGGATGAAACAGCGCCTAATACTCTGCATGGCACTTATACACAATCCTCTAATTCTGTTCCTTGACGAGCCCACCAGCGATCTCGACGTTCAAAGCAGCATCAAAATAATAGAAAAACTTAAAAGGATAAAAAAAGGAAAGTAAAACCATCTTCCTAACAGCCCATAACATGTGGGAAGCTGAGAAACTCTGTGACAGAATAGCCATAACAAAGAGAAAATCGCGGCAATAGACGAACCAAGATTCCTCAAGGAACTAACAGAAGAAATGAAAGGAGTTGAGATAACATTCGAAGAAAAACCCAACTTCGAAAATATAAAAAAGCTTATCAGAGCACCAATCACCAAAACAGGAGATAAAGGTTTCATAGTAGAATCTGAGGATATAACCGAAATTATCTGGAAAATAAGCAAACTTACAATGGAAAATAACCTGAGGATAACCTCATTAAACACTCTAACCCCATCCCTATAAGAAGTTTTCATGAAAATAATAGAAGGGAGATAATGGGCCAATTAAACCGTGCGCTAACAATAACAAAAAAGAACATCCTCATATATTATTTGAAGGGGCTAGTGATAATATTCGGCATCCTCATACCAGTATTTTTCTTCTTGGCCTTTATAGCGGGGGGTAAGCACCTACTTTGGAGTTTCCTTATAAGTGGGCTTACAAGTATGACAGTATTCCTCACCGCAACCTCAGTATCCCCTGTGATAATGCTATGGGAGGCTCAAATGAACACGCTAGAAAGGCTCGTAGCATCCCCAGTTTCGATTTATGCGATAATAGTCGGTGACATAGCATTTTATCTGTTTTAGTTTCCTGATAACTGTCGTACCCATAATATTAGCATTAGTCACTGATATAACCATCAAAGACCTTCTAATTTTTGTACTTGGGATTATATTAGCTGCTACATGTTTCTCGGCCCTTGGAAGCTTGTTGTCAACGCCAAAAACGAACCTCCCATCTAATATTATGGTGTTATCATCTCTTATCAAATTACCCCTCGTATTTATAAGTGGAATATTCATACTTGATTTCAGGGATAGGAATACAACCGACATTACGCTCCTTCGTATTTATAAGTGGAATATTCATACCCTTAGAAATGATGGGCTGGGGAAACTACATAGCCATATTCTCACCATTAACCTACACAATGGATATTGTGAAATACTCACTACAAGGAACACACCCCATAATCATGGATATAGTTCCCTTGATATTATTCACCATAATTTTCTTCATAGCCTCTATACACGAGGCGAACATCCCACACAGAATATAAAGGAGATATAATTTGTGTACAAGAAGATATTATTGGCTACAGATGGATCCAAATGTTCCAGGATAGCTGCGGAACATGCTATTAGGATCGCGGAACAGAATAATGCGGAGTTAATCGTCCTAACAGTGACCGAAACATACCCCATTGAAGAGCTTCCAGTTGAAGACCTGGCGCGTAAAGTGATCCAACTTTTCAAAAAAGAATCGGAAAAGGCTTTACAGGACGTCAAGAACATAATAGAAGAAAGAGGATCACCCATAAAATTTACATTGAAGAATGTTGAAGGAAAGACCGTGAATTCAATCCTTAAAGTGGCCGAAGACGAGGACGTCGACCTTATCGTTGTCGGAGTTTCAGGCAAACACGCCCTTGAAAGGTTTGTGTTTGGAAGCGTGTCTGAAAAGATTGTGAAAAACGCTCGAGTCCCCGTACTCGTGGCCCGTTCAAAGAGAAGGGGTAAGAAGGTCTCATGAAACTTAAAAAACCGACAGATGAACAAATAAAGGAACTTAGAATGGTCTTGTCGAAGATCCGGGATGATGAAAAAATCGAAAGGGACGCTTCCATTATAAAGGCCTTAGCTGACCCCACAAGACTCAAAATAGTATACTTCCTCCAACATGGAGAACGTTGTGTATGTGAATTAATAGAAGCCCTTGAAAGGCCGCAACCAACAATATCCCATCATTTAACCAACTCAAAAATGCTGGGATCCTTAAATGGAGAAAAAAGGTGTATGGATACATTACAGACTAGCTGATGAGAAAATACTAGAGCTCATAGAAAAACTACTAATCCACTTAAGATAGCCCCCATGGAGGGATTTAATGTGAACCTGGAAAGCTACTACAAGAAGCGTTACATGTTATTCAAATGGAGAACCAGCCAATCTTTCGTTAACAAATCTATTATGGCACTTTTCATGGCCTGTTTAACTGGTTTAATGGCGCAGATTGTAATTCCACTTCCTTGGACACCAGTACCTGTAACCGCCCAAACATTCGCAGTTTTAATTTCAGGAATACTTCTCGGGAGATATTGGGGTGGCTTCAGCCAACTACTCTATGTAATCCTTGGCGTGGCTGGGATACCATGGTTCGCTGGCATGAAAGGCGGTTATACCATCATCCTAGGAGCCACTGGGGGATACCTAATAGGCTTCATAATAGCAGCGCTCTTCTTAGGTCATTTTGTTGATAAATACGTAGGTTCGAGAAATTTCATACCCATGTTTGCTCTGATGCTATTTGCCAACTTCATACTAATTTATGTACCAGGACTCCTTGGCTTGGGTTTCTGGGTTTACACAACAAAAGGATACATCCCATCTTTATGGGATCTCCTTGTTATGGGCCTTTTACCATTCATCATAGGAGACATTATTAAAATCACAGGAGCTTCCGCACTTACAAAGGCCATAGTCCCCAAGGAAGCCTATGGTGAAGAGATTGACACCAAAGATTAGAGCACATCATCTTCTATGTATAGAAGGCTTCCAAGGATATGGATACGATAGAAAATTCGCAGAAAACCTCAAGGATATCATCAAAACCCTAAAAGAAGATCCTAAGATCCNAGTTACACTAGTGAATGAGGTTGATGAAATCTGTAGGATGTGTCCCAATAAAAGTAAATGTGAAGAGGATGAGAACCTAAAAGCCAAAGATGAGAGGCTAATCAAGCACCTAAACCTTAATGTTAAAGAAACTAGGCAGTACCATGAACTGCACTCTTTAATCGAAAATATATCTTGGAGGAAATCTGTGGCAATTGCCAATGGATTAAAAAATGCAAATTTTACACTAAAAAAAGTATTATACAATAGAATACACCAATAGGGTCTGTAAGGTGAATCTCATCCTTATTGTGTTAAAATTGTGGGGGTGAAGTAAAATGAAGATTCCAGAATATTTTAACCTTCTTGTAACTGTATGTGGCCAGAAGGGTGGAGTTGGCGGCGAAGAGCTTGTGGGGATGGAGGAACTCGAACTCTCACTTCAAGATTATGAATCTCCACTTAACATAAGAGATTGTGAGTTTCCTAAATGTAATTCTAATCGATCTTGCAATGGATCCCAAGGAGGCTGTGAAGATCCTTGAAAATTTACTTACAACAGTTATCAAAGGTCGTGCCAATCGAACTCGTGGTAAAAACGAGAAAAGATAGCATCCTAAAGAAGACGCTTGCACTTGCAAAGGAAAAAACTAAACCAGGAGATTCATTTAAGATTATATGCCACCTCAGAGGCAGGAGATACATAAAAGCCCCAGAGGAGATAATAGATGATCTTTCAGAGCTTCTAATTGACAAACTAGCCCTCGAAAGGGATGAGAACAATCCAAAGTGGATAGTGCAAGTAAAAGTGGTTGGAGAAAACACTGGCATCAGTATCCTAAAAGCTGATGAAGTCCTCAAAAAAATATGAAAATCCCCCCAATAATGGGGGCATGGCACTAGGATTATACCCCCGCGTTAATGTTTAAGATTTCTCCCCGGAGAGTTGTATGTGATTGAAAAAGATCCAAAGAAAAGTTTAGTCTACTCCTACAAGTGATAATACTCAGCCTAATAATCCTCGACGGATTTCTCCTAATAAGCATATTCTTGCCATTGAAACATGCAACATTCTCCGATATAATCATCTTTGATCTTGTGACGAGCATAATATTGGCAATCGGATATCTGTTCCGCTTGAAACATAGGGTCATTAATTGGAACGCTCTTATCGTATCCATACCATTCTATTTTATCAGTGTCTACGGTCTGGACCTTGAGCCCGCTTCCCTGGTCTTCAAACCATTAAATTTATTGAAAGTTTTCGGGTTACTTTTTGCCGTGAAGGAACTCGCAGCTTCTGTTAATAAATTTGTTAAAAAGAGCCGGTTATGGCTTGAGTCTGTTCATCTCCTCTCTGTTATTGTTCACCATAATATTCTTCTTAGTGGAATTTCCTGTTAATCCTGCTGTTAACACATATGAGGATTCCATATGGTGCGTGCTCCAAACCCTTACAACAGTCGGATACGGTGACATCATACCAGTAACTGTCCTCGGCCGTCTTACAGGTCTCATTGTAATGCTAAGTGCGATTGTAGCTACAAGCCTTATAACAGCCTCTGCAACTTCAACACTCATCGAAAAATTTAGAGAAAAACAAGACAAGATCCAAGAGAGAAGATACCAGTTAAAAAAAGTTTGAAGAGATTGACGAATTCCAAAAACGATGAAAGGATTGAAGAATATGATCGTGAACTTATAGAAATGCTAAAAAGGAAGTAAGTGTATAATATTATTGGTGAACATCTTGGAGACCAAATAATCTGGGGGAGGTTTTTTTGGAATGTTAGAGATAATGGTCCATAAGATAAAAGGGGAATGCCCAGTTTATAAGGAAGGTGACAAGATTATTGTAGACGATCCCCAGATACTTTTAGATGAGACTGATGCACTTTGCACCCATGCACTATCCACCATACTACATTATACCACTATACTTGAAAGGGATTGGTGCCCGGTTGAACTTGGACTTACCAGGGAAGACGACCCTGAAAATGCGTATATGCAATGTGTAGACCCTGGAAAGCCATATACAGATGGTGGTACTGTGATATTCAAATGTAAGAGGATAAAGTGATCAACATGTTCCAAGATTGTAAATTTGGAATGGTAGAATATGATGAGAAAAAATACAATCATGATATCATAGTGCATGTGGATGGGAATGTAACACCAAGAAAAAAGGAAATTTCAAGGAGAAAGTATGGCACTTCACATATCCTGGCAGAGGAGGAAATCGAACCACTAATCCATGAAAAACCAGAGACTATAATTGTCGGATCAGGGGTCCATGGCGCCCTAAGATTGGGTGAAATTAGCATAGATGCTGATATCATAGTATTGCCAACATGTAAAGCCGTGAAAAAATATAACCAGTTAATAGGAGAAGGGAAAAAAGTAGCAGCCATTGTCCATGTGACCTGTTAACCCCCTGATAAAACATAAAAAGTTTATATTGTCCCGCCGAGGAACATCATTTTTATGATAACAAGGAAATTTGCTGATTTTATAGTATCATTAGAGCATGATGATATACCCTNAAAGGCATTGGAGAAGGCTAAATTATGTTTTCTAGATTTTCTCGGAGTTTCATTACGAGGATCAAGAGAAAAAAGTGGACTTTCAGCATTAAAAGCCCTGAAGCCTTTCATATCCCATGGTGAATCGACTATTATAGGTCATGGGCGTGGAGACCCATTAAATGCCAGTCTAATTAATGGTATATTCGCTCATAATCTTGACTTGGACGATGGCCACAGGTTATCCCACTTACATCCTGGAGCATCGGTTATACCAGCGACACTCGCATTAGCAGAAAAAGAAAAAGTCACGGGAAAAAAATTTCTCACATCCATTATAGTAGGCTATGAAATATGCCTAAGCCTAGGGCTTATGATAAACCCATATCACCGTAACAGGGGATTCCATTCCACAGGCACCTGTGGAACATTCGGAGCAGCTGCAGCTAGTGCGAAGATCCTAAATTTAAATAAAAAACAGACACTAGATTGCCTAGGATTAGCAGGTACCCAGGCTGCAGGGCTTCTTGAATCTGATCATAAAGGTAGTATGGGAAAACATTTACATGCAGGTAGAGCAGCCCAATCCGGAGTGCTTTCCGCCCTCCTTGCACTTGAAGGATTCACCGGGGCAGATACCATAATAGAAGGTGATGAAGGCTTCTTGAATGCTATGAGTCCAAAACATGATACTCACCTAGAATTGGGTGGTTTCCATATCAGAAAAATCTATATGAAAGAATATCCCATCTGCAGGCATCTCCATTCCACCATAAACGCGGCTGCGAAAATACTCGATTCTCTAGGAACAGAATCAATCAATGAAGATATTGTGGATGAAATAATCGTAAAAACATATAAAGTGGCAGCAGAACACGACAATTACAACCCAAAAAACATAGAATCTATAAGACAGAGTCTGCCATTCACACTCGCACTATTCCTATTAAATGGGGATCTAAAATTAGAGAACATGAAAAAATTCAAAAAAGCCCAAAGACTTGCCAAGAAGATCAAGATAGAAACCAGCGAAAAAATGAATTATCTCTACCCGGAAAAAAGACCTTCAAAGGTCATTTTAAGATTAAAAGATAAAAGCTTAGAATCTTCGAGCATGTTAGCCCATGGAGAACCAGAAAAACCATTTACAAAAGAAGACATCCTGAAAAAATTTAAAATCCTAAACAATGGATATGATATCCAAAAATTAAAAATCCTAGATAAAATAGAATCAAGCACCATGGACGAGCTAATGGACAAATTAGACCTACGGAGGAAAACCCTATGAACAATAGAGAATTTCTAGAAAATCTCGGTATAAAAAGCGGTTACCCTCTCAAAGGATCAGAAAAAACATTCAAAGACGGCGCACAGTATCGTTTCGAAGTCCCTGGCATACAAAAACCTTCAACCTTCAGAAACCTCATAGACACTCTTGAAGAATATGATGTAACAATCCACAGAGTAACTCAAACAAAGGGTATAATGCTACTCACAGACCAAGAAATCCAAGAAATGGTCGAAATCGCTGCAGATGCAAAACTGGAACTATTCCTAAGTATAGGGCCCAGGGCAACTTATGATACGAGCGCAACCGCGAAAACTAGAGAAGGTGCGAGGATAGGATATCGTCTCAGGGGCTACGAAAACCTATTATACGCCCTTGAAGACGTTAAAAGAGCCGCCAATATGGGTGTTAAGGGCATAGTAGTATATGATGAAGGAATGCTATGGGTGCTCAACAAGATGAGAAAATCAGGCCACCTCCCAGAAGATCTTCGCTTTAAAGTCTCAGCACATTGCGGACATGGCAACCCAGCATCCGCCCTACTGCTAGAAAAGATTGGAGCAGACTCATTCAATCCAGTTAGGGACCTCCCAATACTTATGCTAGCCTCCATCAGAAACACCATAAGAATACCAATAGATTTACATACAGAAAATCCACAATCCTCAGGGGGTTTTATAAGACACTATGAAGTGCCGGATATGATACGCTACACTGCCCCAGTTTACCTCAAAACAGGAGGCTCAATCGCGAAAAAACATGGATGGGACACCACAAAGACAGAAGCAAAGGAAAGGATAAGACAAGTACAACTCGTACAATCAATGATCGAAAGATACTACCCAGAAGCCCAAGCCTCTCCAAGGGGCGGTAAAGACCTTGCAATACCGGTGATCAGATGAACCTCGTTACAAGAGTGAAGAATGCTCTGATAAAAGCAAGTACAAGTTATACAAGTGACATTAGAAGAGCATACAAAAGAGCCCTCAAAAAAGAGGAAGATAAAAATGCAGCTTGGGTGCTCAAACTAATCCTAGAAAATGAGAAAATAGCAAGAAAAGAAAAAAGGCCACTCTGTGACGATACTGGGATCCCCCATGTCATCATAGAAATCGGAGAAAAAGTCACCCCACCCAGTGGCTTCCTAAGCCAGATAAAAGAAGGAATAAAAGAGGGTTTAAAGGAATTGCCGGGAAGGCCCATGGCCGTGAAAGGAGATGAAGTTCAACGTATAGAACAAAGCAAAGGCCTATATGATGATCCTTCAATGGTCGCGCCCCCATCCTTTCTAATGGATGCAATAAACGAGGACATTATAAAGATCCATATTTTAATGTTAGGTGGGGGGCCTGAAATACGCGCTCGTACATATAGAGTTTTCCATCGTCATAATAACAGAAAATTATTTGAAGAAGTTCTCACATGGATGAAAACAGAGATTCCAATGTTGGGGTGCACTCCCTGCATCCCAGCCATTGGCATTGGAAGGACTCATTTTGAGGCCACTTCTCTCATGCTTAAGGCTATGGCCAATGGTGACCTTGACAGACAATCAAAAATCGAAGAATATTTAACAGAAGCTATTAATAGGACTGGTGCGGGTGGCCTAGGACTTGGAGGATCCGTAACAGCCTTGGGATCCTTTATCAAGATCGGGCCCCAGAGAGCCAGTGGCGTGAGGATAGTTTCTATGAGATTCTCTTGTTGTGCGGAGCCGAGAAGGGCGACAATAATATTATGAGGTGTGATCAATGGCAATAAGAAAAAAATCGCTTGAAAAAATATTCGATGTTAATGTCTCCCGTTGGAAAACTAGTATTAGTTGGATTGAAGAAGATTTCATCGTTACACGCGGATATTTCCAAGAGGATTTGATTGGGAATGTTTCATTTGCTGATGTTGTCTTCTTATTATTGAAGGGAGATTTACCCTCCAAAGAGGAGTCTATGATGCTTGATGCTATACTTGTATCTTTCTGTGATCATGGTGTTACCCCACCCAGCACGCAGATCGCTCGCTTAGCAGCATCTACAGGTTCTCCTTTACATGCTTCCGCAGCAGCTGGACTTTTAGCTTTTGGAAGAGAACATGCAGGGGCCATTCAGGATTGTATGAAGCTCCTCCAGGAGACTCTGAAGGATGATGGTGAGGTTTCTCAACTTGCAAGGGAGATTGTCCATGATTATCTGGAAAGGGATGAGAGGATACCTGGTTTTGGTCATAGATATCACAGTAGGGATCCTAGGGCAGCTAGGATATTGGAATTAGCGAGGAAGTATAAATGTATGGGGAGACATACCCAATTAGCATTGGAAATAGAAAAGATTTTAAATCGGTTGAAGGATATTAATATGAATATTGATGGTGCTAATGCGGCAATATTGTCAGATCTTGGATTCCATTGGGAAATTGGGACAGGCATGTTCATGATAGGAAGATTACCAGGGTTGATAGCTCATATAAGTGAGGAAAAGATGGAAGAGAAGCCCTTCAGGAAGACCCTGGACCTTGGGGACATAGAATATTATGGGAGAAAACCAGATAGGATAACGAAGGGATGAAATCCCTTTACTCATAAAATTTATGAAATTATTAGGAAGTGGATGAAACAGTAAAGGATATTAGGAAGTGGATGAAACAGTAAAATAAACACCCATAAGATAACCTCTCATACACAAAGGGTGGTTTAGATGGTAACAATATCAGAAGCTATCACGGTGATAAAAAAGGCTGAAGATGATGCTAACAAGCTAATACAGGAGTCAAAGGATAAATCATCCCAGATGATGGAAGATGCTAGGATGAAAGCGCTGGAGATCATAGAAAGTGCTAAAAGAGAGGCTGAAGACGAAGCAGAGGCCATGATATACGAATCAAAGGAGCAGGCTAGGAAGGAAGCAGCAGAAATTTTAAGTGAAACTAAAAGGAAAACAGAAATCCTAAAATCCAAGGCCATGGATAAAATTGATGAAGCAGTAGAACTTATCATAAAAACAATAATCTAATTCTAGAGTTGAGTAAAATGTTTCTACCAGTAAGGATGCGTAAACTTAAAATCATAACCTTTGAGAAATACACAGACCCTGTGATCCGATCTTTGCACGAAGAAGGAATAACACAAATAGATAACATATCGGAGCGTATACAAGAAGACCCACAATGGGCCCAACTATTAGAACCTTCAAAACCCACACCCCAGATTACTAGGATAGCATCTCTCCTGATGAGAACAACAGGTATAATAGATTTCATGGACACATTAATAACCAAGAAAAGAAAGATAAAAGAGATTATAAAAGAATTCCTCAACCCCCCAATCCCAAAAAAGAGGAAAGTAGAAGAATTAGATTCAGAATCATTAATAAAGAAAGCAGAAAAGGAATTATCAAAGGTAGAAACGAAGATAAAATCACTTGAAAGTAAATTAAACCAATTAGACGCGGAAAAGGAAAATCTAGAGTCCACTATAAGCCTATGGGGGAAACTAGTCGATTTCGATATTGATTTTACCGATATAGAAGAATTTAAGTACACAACAGCCATCGTAGGGAAAATACCCATTGAAAAATTCAAAAAGGCACCTGAGAAGATAAAAGAGATAACAGACGAATTTGCAATCTTTGACATGGAAACAGAACCCCCAACCGAAAGAAAAGTATTCCTAATAACACTAAAAGAACACGAAGATACAATAGTAACCCTATTAAGGAGAATGGACTTCGAAAGATTCGAAATAGCAGGCCTCAAGGGCAAACCCTCAGAAGTAATCCGAAAATCCAAGGAAAGACTCAAAGAAATCCACAAAGAAGGAAAAGACACGATCAAAGAAGTGGAAAAGATAAAAAATGAATGGGAAGAAGAACTCCTCATACTCGAAGAACAACTTACAATCGAAAAGGAAAGAAANGAAATATACTCAGCGTTTGGCAAAACGGAAAACATCATAATGCTAGAAGCATGGGTTCCCCTCAAAGATTGTGAAAAGGCCGAAAAGATCATTAAAGAGGGCAGCGAAGAACACTGCGTTATTGAACGCGAAAAACCAAGCACCAACGACGATGACGTGCCAATACTCCTCGAAAACCCAAAGTTCGCAGAGCCATATGAATTATTCATAGAAATGTACTCACTCCCAAAATATAACGAATACGATCCCACGATTTTCATGGCCTTAATACTCCCATTCTTCTTCGGCTTCTGCCTTACAGACGCATTCTATGGGATAATAGATGCGTTACTCGGATTCATATTATACCAGGGCCCCGGGAAGGTTAACAAGTTTATGAGGAGCTTCGGCATAGTATTCATGGCATGTGGCTCATGGGCATTCATCCTCGGAATGGTTACAAACGGATTCTTAGGCGACTTCTTCCCACGCTTCTTCAACATAAACCTCCCCACAGTAATCCCATTAATAGATGCGTTTGTAAAACCGCTAAACCTACTCATAATGGCTCTAATCTCGGGCGTGCTATATACAAACATCGGACTCATTGTAGGTGCAAGAAACAATATAAAAATGGGTAACACGCGTGAGGCCATAGGATCCCAGATAGTATGGCTCATACTCGAATTGGGCGTGCTTTTAGCTGCCTTAGGCTGGTTATTCAACATATTCCCATTGATGGCGATTGGAGGTGGTATAGCCGTCGTAGGGATCACACTACTAGTCTACTATAACGGACTCTTTGGACTCATGGACGTTCCGGGATTCCTAGGGAGTATANTATCATATTCAAGATTGTTAGCCCTCTGCTTAGCCACAGGGGGCATAGCCATGGCAGTTAATATTGTCACAGAAATATGCGCCAATTTCATACCAGTGATTGGAGTGGCCCTAGCACTCATAGTATTTGTATTTGGCCATATTGCCAATGACGCATTCCAGAGTCTTGGCGCTCTCATACACTCACTCCGTTTACATTATGTGGAGTTTTTCTCCCAATTCTTTACGGGAGGAAAGAGAAAATTCAACCCATTTAGTGCTGAAAGAAAACTTACCAAAATAGGGAGGTGAAAAGAATGGTTGAGATTACACTAGGAACAGCTATGGCGGCTGTAGGAGCTGCAATAGCTATGTTCGCAGGTTTCGGATCAGCCACAGCCCAGGGAAGGGTAGCAGCTGCAAGTGTAGGTGCAGTTGCAGAAAAACCTGAAATGCTCGCGAGAGGTATTATATTCACAGCCATGCCAGAAACCCNGGCTATCTATG